>Ga0207667_10006365_pt1 | contig 14314 bp, 23 predicted proteins | sample KBSCornC52_FD_184301 | JGI IMG/M metagenome (GOLD analysis project Ga0207667, IMG submission 184301) | Corn rhizosphere microbial communities from Kellogg Biological Station, Michigan, USA - KBS Corn C5-2 (SPAdes) (version 2) | ecosystem: Host-associated > Plants > Roots > Rhizosphere > Soil ... | reverse complement strand
AAGAAGCTGCCTGCTGGATCGGATCCTCCAGCCAATGCTTCTGCGCCTCCGTACTGGAGCGCAGCAAGTTGTCTGCGTTCACAGCGTCACGAAACCGATGACCGATCGGAGTTGCCTTGATCGGCTCCGGGTCGATGTAGTCAGCCATTCTTGACCTCTGCATCCTGGTTGTACGGAACAGCTTGTGTATAGGTAGCGAAGTTAACTGCGGTCTCCTGCACCTCCACTCCGACAATCCAGACGTCGTTGTCAGGCTTCTCGTTGAGCTGTTCCTGGATCTTGAAGCACAGCATCTCGGCCACAGCTTCCACAGTGGGCCAAGGCCTATGTGCGTAGAACCTGTCTTCGGCAACCAGGTTCTGCTCCGTCAGTTTCTTGTCACCGAAGATGAACAACTTACTGTCATCTTCCCACAGAGGCACTGCAAGGTTGTCTGCCACACCTAGCATAGCTCCGTGGTCGAGGAACATGTCTATCCACTGACGGATGATCTTCTTCACCTGAGCGTAGTCCACCGAGATGCCATTCGTGTCGACGCCACCATCGATGCCCACGCGCACGAGATGGAACTTGGCCTTCCACGAGTGTCCGTGAAGACTCTGGCACTTGCCTCCGAGGAACGGCAACCTGTGCGCGGTCTCGAAGTTGTGTTCTACAGCTATGGTTGCCTGACCTTGCATCTACAAGTCTCCTCAAGTCTAATCAAGATCAACTTTCACCGTTAGCTCTCGTCGCGAGCTCTGGAATAAAGCTGTCTATTGAAAGTCTAGCTATGGACAAAGCGTGGACAAATAGCTCTTGAGCTCTCACTACTTGCCCACGCTCTGTCACAGGATCAGCCCCAGGATGCCTGGTAGTCCTGATCGACCCACTTGGACATCAGAGGAACGGAGAGAGTCGAGATGACCAGCCAGTCGGTGGGCTCCAGCAGCAGGGTCATCTGATAGGGGCGTCGGATGTAGATGCTGCCCGTAGTCGGGCCGTCGATTGCAACCTGCTCGCCAGGATACTGGCCAGAGGTCTCAGGGACAAGACCGAGCCAGGTCTGGAAGTCGCTCAGGTTGCTTCCAGTGTTCTGCATGGCCTTGCTGACGGCGAGCTTCTGCGTAACGGTTAACGGACCAGGCATCAGAAGGTCTCCCTTGAAGGCTCGAAAGCGATTTCTTCGGGGTTCACGATCGGGTACCGTGCAGGGTTCAGATCCGCGTAGATCCCCGATGGCGGATACACTCCCGGGTTCTTCCTCGTATAGCTTTTCGCGTAGTCCAGAGCTTCTTCGAACGTGCACGACAGTCCACCTTCACGTGCGTAGTGCCCACCGACTCCTGTACCTTCGTATTCGGTCGGGTCAGGCTGCTGGGCGAGGAAGAACGCTTCCTTACGCTCGACGCACGTACCACACTTACCACAGTGCAGCTCGCCACCCTTGTAGCAGCTCCACGTCTTGGAGAAGTCGATTCCGTACCGCAGACCGTTGAGGACGATGGTTTGCTTCGGAACGTGGAGCCAGGGAGTGAAGAGTTGGAACTGCTGGTGGATGAAACCCTCGTTGGCGATCTTGAGGGTGGCCTCCAAGCTCTGAACGAAGGCCTCACGACAGTCCGGGTAGATGTGATGGTCGCCTGCGTGGACACCCAGACCCAGGAGCCAACCGCCTTCACTGATGCAGGCCGCAGCAGCGATGCTGGCCATAATCATGTTGCGGTTGGGAACGACCGTCTGCTTCATGCTCTCGGACTCGTAGTGACCCTCGGGCACGTCACGGTTACCCACCAGAGCCGACTTCGTCAGCAGCTGAGTGACACTGGTTAGGTCGATGACCTTCCAGTCCAGCCCGCCGAGCTTGTCAACGTGGAACTGAACGTAGTCGAGTTCCTTCTTGTGCTTCTGTCCGTAGTTGTAGGACAGCACCTTCACATCAGGGTCGATGTCACAGAGATGATACAGCATCGCAACGCTGTCCATCCCACCGCTCACTACTGCGACGTTCGTCAAGCTGATGGCACCTTCTTCTTTTTCTTTTCGGTGGGAAAGTAACGCTCACCCTTTCCCATCTTGTGCATTTGGATTAGGCCACGCTGCATAAGCGTCTGGAAAATGTTACCTGCAGTATTCGAATGTAGATGGTAAGCCTGCATCAACCTGGAACGTGAGATACCCGGGTTCGCTTCGATTGCACCCAGTACCTTTTCCAGTTCACGTTCGTTGGTAGTGGTACCGATTCCGTTGACCACCTGATTAGTGTAGTCACGCCACTGTTCCACAAACTTAATTGCGTACAGCATATCGATGAGTTCCACTTCGATGGTCTGACCAGACTCTACCAACTTCCGACTTGCTGCTGCGAGTACAGCTGCCTTGAGTCCTGACTTACAAAGTCGGTCGTACGTAGGTGTCATGATCTCAGGCTGCAAGGCCTTGAGACCTGCCTTCATCATGTCCTGTTCCAGCTGATTGTAGCGCGCCCATGCATCAGGCGTCAGCTGAGCAGTCCATGTTTGCGGACCAGAGTAAACGATCCTGCTACCATCTCGCTTTAGCGTCGGCTCAGAGTAGTAGTGTTCACGCATTCGCTTCATGGCACTAAGGATCAGATCCCGCCCTGTGGTGTCCTTGCTAGTCGGCGGCCCCAGCGGTTGGACACGTGTCACATCTGATTCGGCGGTGATAAACACAAAGCGGGGGATGAATCCTGAGCTGACATGTTCAGTTGTCAGAAGGCTACAGATCTTGTTACGAATACCACCTGCAAACAGAATTAGTACAGGATCCTTAACCTCGATTGTTTCCTTCTTCAGGATCCTCTTTTGCATCTTACCATCGTACAGCTTGGTAAGAGTCTCTGCCATGCCCGCATAGTAGTCCTTCTTGTTCAACGCGTCCAGTAGTCCGCTGAACTCGTCACGAAGAAAGATCGACGGTTGACTAGGCCTGGTGGAGAGGGAAGACATCAGTCCCTCGATCGAACCATCGGTCGCAAGAACGGCACTGCTGTCCACCTCCTCGAGCAGATCCATTGCAATGTCCATCGCTGTTGACTTGCGGGTCAGCGTGGTGTCTGCCAGGATCATAAACCACAGGTTGGGCTTGAACGTACCGAATGAGGTGGGCAGCCTCACCGATCCGCCTAGTAGTGCTGACAGGATAACAAACGCTCCTGCCTGGTGGTACTGCTTCGCAGCGTCACCGAGTGAACTGGCCCACTTGATATAGTCGTCTACGAAGGTGGTATACCCTTCGAGCTCTTCGCGTTCACGATCAATCAGGAGCGGACTAAGGTGAATCTCTGGCGGCGCTAGTAGGCGCTGGTTCTCCTGGAACCTCTGCCAAGCCTTACATACGTCCTTCCAGAGTTGAAGCTCCGGCCGGCCGTCGCGCCTGAACTTGTTGCATGCAGAGTCACGTGCGACGATAAAGACCTCTTCCTTACTGAGGCCTGCCTCGAAGCACATCATTTCCAGATTCCACAGGGTCTTACTCCAATCGACACCCTTGTCGGGCTCCATGGAGAAGTGCACGAAAGCCTGTGGAGGTAGATCGTTGTCGTACTTCTCGATGAGCTCTTCACCTGTGAAGTTAGGCAGAGCTTCTGGGAGTTGCTCTTCTACACCTGAGGTCTCAGCCAGTGTTGGGTATCGGGTGAAGTCATCCACTCGGTACTTGTTGGCGCGGTGGTCGATGAGCCTAACAGCAACATTGTCGTACTCCGGCTTCCGGTTGTAGGTGCCAGGTACACGCATCAGCTGGGTCAGATCCCAGCCTGACTTGTCGGCTCCCTGGAATGCATGGTAGTATGCAATGCGCTTGCTAAGACTTTCCGCATCGAAAGGATCGACCGGGTCCTCGAAGGCCCAATACGCCTGGTAACGATTGGGTGAGGTCTCAACTGCAAACGTAGGCTTTACAAGGCAGTTGCTCGGATGACACTCATCGAGATCGGACCAAGCGTTGGTGCAAGTAGCAACGCTGTCCTTATTTCTCTTGGGGCGGGATAGGAGCTGCGGACAGAAGTAAACGTTGTGTGTTGCGGACATGAGGTCGACACGTTGTCCGACCTTGGCCATCTCAGCAGGCCAGGCATAGAACTCTTCCTGGAAGTTTTTCATCCCTGCCTGGAGGTACGCAATGCACAAATACCCTTCCGCCTGCCCGAAGAGATGGGAGAAGAAAGAGGTGTGAATTTGCACTTACCATCCCTCTCGGACTTAAGGAAGTGAGCGGCACCATATTCGGTCGTTTAAGGAATCCGCTGGCGGGGAGAACCCCGCTCACTTCAGGACGGTTACGGCAGGAGGGAGCCAGCCTTCTTCGTGGTCGTACCCGACGTTGCGCCGAGAGTCATACCCTCGACCCAAGGCTTGATGCCCATGATCTCGTTGCGCTCGTCGTACTCCTGGCCATCCTTGCCCTTGCTCTTGCCCTTGACCTTGACGGCCACGACCACGTCGCGTCCGATCAGGTCCTCACCATCGGGCACCTCGAAGTCGCCCTCGTGGATGTTGAAGCCCAGGGCCTTCATCAGCTGCGACAGGGTGTAGAGTGCAGGCGAGAAGAGCATGCAGTTCGTCCAGACGTTACGGCCCTCGTACCTACCGTCCTGAACGGTGAACTTCATACCCCAGTAGGGCTTGCCCGGGTTCCTGCTGTCCGGGCCACACTCACGGTCTTCCACGTCGGTGATCTTCACGTGATACTCACCGCGCGGGAGCAGCTCGACGGAGCGAGCCTCGGAAGAGGCCTCTTCCGAAGAGAAATTGACCTTCAGTCCCATTTTTGGTTTCCTTGTTTTAGGCGTTGACTGTTTCGTTGTCGTTGATGTACTTCATGATCTCCGCCATGGTCGGTTCGATCATGACCTGGGGGAGCTTTCCGGTACGGTCCTTAGCCGTACAAGTGTCCGTAGCTTGCGAGAGGAGGAGACGCGTCTGCTTGGTCTCGTTGTCGACTTCCATCTCTCGCATGTACATGAACACTACGATGTCAAGGAACGCTGCGACCTCCTTGGCCAACTTGCCTGAGAGGGAGACTTCCTTGACGGTCAGGCCTGTCTTGTTGTCCTTATCGGACTTCATCAATGCGGTGAAGATCGTGTTGACCTTCAGGTCACGGAAGGCACGAACGAACTTCCGCATCTGCTCCAGGTTGATGCCCCACTCACGCATCGACGGCACATCGACGTCGCGGCTCTCACCCTTTTCCTCGATGAGCTTCTGCATGATATTGTACATGTTGAACTTCTGGACTTCAGTCAACGAGTCCAGAATGACTGTACGGTACTTGTGATTGCTCGCATACAGCTCGTCGTAGACGGCCTGCATCTCCTTCCAGTTCTCCACACGCACTGTGTCGCAGTTGGGATAGGAGTGCTTCAGGGTCTCGGTGCCACCTTCGAAGTCCACAACTAGAACGGATCGCATCTCAGGAACGTCGTCGGCAGATCCGGCCAAGCGCGTCTTACCGACGCCGCTGTCACCATAGATCAGGATGTTCAGGTTGGACTCACGCCTGCCTGCCTTGACAACCTTAAGGCCCGCAAACGAAGAAGGGGTTAAAAGCTCAGACACGGTACACTCCGTACGTGAAGACGATGACTAAAGTCAGAACACACACCAGGCAGTAAAGGCGGTAGATCACTCGTTACCCTTGGAATCCGTACTCGGCTGCTTGTCTTCCCAGTAGTGGTATCGACGCTTGTCGAACATCGTTCGCAGCGTATAAAGGTAGTCCTCGCCTTGGTTCACACCGATGCATGGCTGACGGAAGGCACACGTGTTGCAACCGAAGCGACCTGCGTTAGGATAGATCAACAGGTCAGGGTTAGTCATGTCAAGCGCTTCGAAGTAGACGTTCCGGGCAGCCTGCTTCAGCTCTGTCTCGTTCCTGTGGATAGTGTGTCGCTGGTGGAAGACGCCTCCGTTTTCCTTCAGCCACTCCAAGAACTCATCGTAGCAACCCATCACGTAGGCGCCGTTGTCGTTCTCTTCGACCGTCTTCTTGTACAGGTCGTAGTTGGTGTTCTGACTCTTCGACACACTGTACAGGCATCCGAGTCGGCGCCGCGACAGGGGTTCCGGCGCCTCAGGGAAGCCCTTCTTCTGTTCGTGGTAGATAAAGCCGGCGATGCGAATTCCAATACTCCACAGGGCCCAACAGTAGCGGGTGACCTGGTCGTCGATGAGCAGGAACTCGTCACGATCACCGGCGAGTTGTGCTGCGGTCTTCCAGTCCACAACCCAGTAGCGACCATCGACGCCTTCGAAGATAGCGTCGATGCGACCACCGTAGGTGACAGGCAGGCCCTTCCAGTACCCGAGATGCTCTTCCCAGCTACGACAGCTGCAGTTGAACAACTTGCCGACGATGCTGTCGAGATCCGAATGTATCGTACGCATGTACGCAGTGTAGCGAGCCCAGCAAGTGTCGCACACGCACCAGAGCTGTTCACCAGTATCAGGGTTGGTGACCGGAACTTCGAAGGCGATTTCGACCTTGCGAGGAATCAGATCCTTGTCAAGTTCGGGTGAGACCTCTTCAGCGTGGTATCGAATCATACCCTCGCCCAGAGCCATACGCTCTTCGTAGTCCTGTTTGATCTCCGAGTCGACATCTCGCAGGGTGATGTTGTTCTTGTCGCAGTACTCGTCAAGCTGGTGTTGGCACTTACTGCGGAAGGCTTGGATAGCCAGTTCCGTAACTACGTCTCGCGGCCTGTCCCAGAGCTCAGGGGAATAGAACTTCTCCATGGCTACGTGGTAGGCGGTACCGAACTCGAGCGGCTTGGCAGTCGTACGGGGGTACCAGAACTCGCGGAAGATCCAGTTCCACCTGCGTCGACATCCGCGGAAGGACTTCGACTCGCTGGTGTGCAACGAGTGCACCAGCTTTGCGTCGATGTAGTCCTGAACAGTCAGGAGCATGTGCGCTCGAACCTTTCACTTGGTTCACTGACTTACATATCTATTATATAGGGTCTCATCAGGGGAAATCAACGGTGACTTTTATGTCACTTAACCCCTGTCAAAATATGTAACCGCGGAGAGAAGTTCATGCCCAACTTGAGAACGGTGGGCAGGATCAGGCGAGTGCTGTTGTCGGTGTCCTGTGGCGTCTGCCCAGCAGGCATGATCCAGAAGTCATCTTCGAACAGGTCCAGTTCCTTTCGAAGAGCGTTCGCCTCGAGAACGTCCTCGGGCATCTCGCAGACGATCTTGAAGCACGCCTTGTCCAGCTTGGCGTAGCTAGCGAACTGCTTCAGGACAGGCATCTTGATCCGCTTCGATGCTTCGTCCACCGAGGACACAAGCGCGGATGTGATCTTGGGTGAGACGGAGAAGTGCTTGATCAGGTCGACGATCTCCGATCGAACCAGACGTGTACCGTTGGTCTCGATGTGGACGCTGTAATTGCGCTTGACCAGTCCTCTGAGCAGATGACGGAAGCCTGCTCTATCCTGGTGCATCAATGGCTCACCGCCGGAGATGACTACAACGTTCTGAAACCCCTCCAGAGCTTCGACACGCTCCAGGATCTCGTCGGCTTCGGTAGCCGGGTTTTCCTTCTTCAGGTCGTAGTGATCCTTGTCCCATGTCTGCTTGGTGTCACACTGGAAGCAGTGCAGATTGCAGAGTCCCAGGCGGATGAAGTTCACGACCCGGCCCATGTACGGACCTTCGCCCTGGATCGTTGGACCGAAGACGTCATTGAGCGGGAGCTTGAGGTCCACAGGACTCCTAGTCAGGGAAGAAGCGGATGTTCAGGTAAGAGGAACGAATGATCTGCACCGACATGTCATCGTGCAAGATCTGAATGTACTGCAGTGCACCAGTCTGGTCGACGGTGATGTCGTGGTCCTTGCAGTGGAATCGGTTCTCTTCCTCTTGCAAGGAGCCGTTCTGGTAGCTGATGTGCATGGTGCCAGGAGTAGCAGGACCGTTGTGCTTCCTCAGGGAAGGATCCTCGTATCTGGCTTGGGGTCCGTACTGCATGGTGGCTTGTCTGAAGAATCCCATACTTCCGCCTTCCTGAATACCCAGACCTTACGGCCTCTACTTGTATGAAAGTCCACCCAAAACTTGAGGTCCTCTTCAGTGTCTGCAAAGGCTTGCCCGCCACGCTCTTCGAACCAGATAGCGATGGCGTCATCGTGCTTACTCACTGTGCACCTCTGCCTTCAGCTCCTCATACTTCTCACTGACCGCGGCAGAGAAGGTCTTGCACAGAAGTACGAATTCATAGACCACGATCATAAAGAGGTGCCCAAGTGTCTTCACCGCGTCTCCGCCCAGTAAAGGAATCCTAGGCCTACGAGGACGAAGACGGCAGCGCCGACGATGATCCAGTCCATAGGTGTCATTGCTGCCTCACTAAACTAAAATCGCCGTCACCCCGATACTCAGGTGCCTGTGGCGTCCTTTCCAGAAGGTTCCGCCCGAGTGCCCGGAACCAGTGTTCGCCTCGAGCCCAAGCTCGCGTCGGCTTACCACAGGTACTGTGAACCCACCAGCCGTACTTCTTACCGCGAGTGAATCCACGGCCTGCCTTACCTACAGTGCAGTCGCAGAACTTCGTCGGCATCTGGTAGACCGCACGAACCTCAGGAGCGAAGTGCATGAGCGATGCATCTTCGTTCGACACAGCTGCGACAACACCCGTTTCCTGACAGGCTGTGACGAACTTGTCAGCCTGCTCGTTGTCGTCGAAGGCAACAAGAACGTATCTAGCCATGCTGCTCCACCAGTTTCTGCCACATCTCGGTCAGGCTCTCGGTGTAGTAGATGATCTCGTCAGGCGTCGGTGCATCGAAGGTATCTGCTGCAATGCACTCCTTCAGCTGGTCTGCATCTTCGTCCTTCTCGAACTTGACCAGCACGTACCTAGCCATTACAGGAGACCTGCCTCAGCCATCATGCTCTCGATGAACGGGTTGTTGTAGACCAACGTTCGCGTGGCCAGCTCCCGCTTCGTGAGCTTGCGTCCGTCCTCCCAGTGCTTGCGGTCGTCCCACTCCATGTAGAGGATGGCACCAACGATGAAAGTTCCAAGAACGATAGCTAGCACGATCATTCCCACTCCTCGAACTCGACATCGACGGTGTCCTGGTAGTTCTTCTCCTCGTCGCACTGCTGCTTGATCAGGTCAGCAAGCTCGTCGGCGTGCTTCGCGAAGTAGGCATAGACGACGTCCTCGACATCCTCCTCGGCAGGATCGTCGACTACGCTATTGACGTCGATTCCTACCTCGTCGGTGTCGATCGTGATCTGCGCCAGGATACGAACCTTAGGCACTACTGAACTCCCTTTCCGAAGCGGAAACACTTGGTGTTGTGCTTCTTCAGTTCCATGCCGGGGCAGTCGTCACTCAGACCGTGCATGTGAACCTCGACCTGGTCGTAGTCGCCTTTCTGAATGGAACTGCGACCCTGCGCGATGCACTCGTCCTTGTTGACGATCTTGTCGTTGAAGATGAAGTACTTCCTGACACGCGGTCCGTTGTTCGCAGGCGTAGCCGTCTTGCGCAGGTGACCAGACCCAACCTGCCTGTCCTTTGATGTTTTCATATTTTTATTATATATGAGCACCTAGCGGGTCATCAAGACTCACTTTTAGGGCCGTAAGTGTTTCGAAGCAGGAGCAGCTTGTGCTGAATGGACTTGAACTTTTCCTTGTCCTGGTCACTCAGGTTCTGCAGTGCGTACGAAGGGTTAGTCACCGACAGCTTCAGCAATATCGTCCAGAACTCGAGTGCCTTGACGTAGTATTCTGTCGTACTCTCCATGTTCGCTACAGGGTCGTTGATCACGGCACTCACGCCGATGTAGATGTTCGTCAACAACGACGCGTTGAGCTCACGCTGTTCGGCGTAACCCATTACATCCAACCCTCTTCCTTGGTGAAGTTTGTGTCCTGGTAGTCCATAACGCTGTCGCCCAGGATTTGCTGTAGCCAACCCCACTCCTCCCGGAGCTTCTGGTGCCTACCAAGGTCTACGGTATTCCGGGCCATAAGATCCGTCACCTGAACGGCGTTCTTCTGTCCGACCCTGTGGAGTCTGTCCTCGGCTTGCCGGTTGATTGCCTGCTTCCAGGACCTGTCGATGAACACAACATGCGAGGCCTTAGTGAGTGTGATGCCTACGCCACCCGCAGCAATCGTTCCAGCCATGCACTTGAGTCGACCTGCCTGGAAGTTGATGATCTGATTCCTACGAACTCTTTCGGGGACGTCACCGGTAATGATCCCGTGTGGCATCTTCTCCTTCGCCATGTGCTTGGCAAGCAGGTTAATAGCGGACTTGAACTGGGAGAAGACGACCACAGGCTCGTCGCTGTCTTCGAGCAGGTCCATCACTGCACTGATCTTCACGGAAGGGTCGACGATGTTGTATCGGATTGCGTTAACAACGCGCCACTTCCAGTTGTGCTTCGGATCGAAGGCACGCTGAGGGTCGTACAGTTCAGTCTCGCGATTCGGATCCCATCGCTTGTTCAGTTCCTTCTTGCGGTAGTTTTCGTGCTCGATAGAACCTACCGCAAACTGTTGTAGCCTGATCAGTCTGGAAATAACTTCGGGTGCAGCTAGAGGAACTTCCTCACCTGAGTTACTGTTCACCCAGGTCAGCTGTGACTTACGCATCTGGTCGTAGGCCTTGCGCTGTGCTGGTGTAAGGTCGACCCACATAGTGTTGTAGTACTTGTCAGGAAGGTCCGTGAGAACCTCTTCCTTACGCCTGCGGAGGTAGAAGGGTTCGATCTCTCGGAGTAGCCGATCGGTATTTTTGACACCTGTGATCTTGTGGTAGCCACGAGGATCGACGTCGTACAGCGTGTGGTCCTTGTAGAACCGCCAGTACGAAGTGTACTTCCTGGGCTGGAGCCAATGTAAAATACTCCACAGGTCGTAGGGCTTGGAATCGGCGGGAGTGCCTGAGGCGGCGAATTTGTTCTGCGGGCGCATCATCTTGAGTGCACGTGTCATCTGCGACTTGCGACTCTTGGCCCTGTGGCATTCGTCGGCGATGACCGTGAACCATTCAGTGCGTGCCAGCTCATTCTGAAGCAGACGAAGTGCATCCCAGTGAATGAGGTAGATCTGGTAGTCCTGCTTCAAGGCTTCCGCAAAGGCAGGTCGGTTCTTCGGGTTGATGCAGTACACCTTCAGGCCGGGCAAGGCCCATGCGTAGTGCTCCTCCCAGCTACCCAGTACAGTCAGAGGCGCAATGATCAGCGTCTTCGAACGTGTCGTACCCTTCTGAAGACGCCATTCGCGATCGGTGGCGATTGCTTCCAGTGTCTTACCGAGACCCATGTCGTCGCCACACAGCACATGGTCGACAGCAGCGAACTTATCCAGCGCTACTTTCTGATAAGGAAAGAGCTCGTAGCCAGGTTCGAGCTGCTCACTCAGCGTTACCATTCAGTAGCCTCCGAATGTCTTCGTCCGATAGTGTCATCCCCGGAAAGGGCGTGAATGACTTGTACGTGTAGCCGAGCTGACCGAGGTGCATGCCGAAGGCCAATGCAGTTATGAAGTAGTTGGCATGTTCGACATGTGCTCTTTCGAACTGTTCCGCGTCTATTAGCTTTGTGACTTCCTCTACCGCCGCATCACGTGCCATCTGACCCAGTATCACTAGTACAGGTGGAACCTCCATTGCCGTTGGGAGAGTCGTCCACTTGTCCTGCTCTGCCTTCAGAAGTTCTACATCCTTCTGAATCGCCTCTGCTACCTTGTCGTCCACTGTCACCTAACCAAAGCTCGCCGACTACATTACCTGTTGTCTTGCAGACCCAGAGTGATACCCAGGTCTCACCGCGCTTCTCGTGCTTCATGCCAAGAGTGCTATAGCCATGCCACTTGTGACACGCTCTGCAGTACTTACCGTCCTGCGGATCAGCACTCTGACTCAGAGGAGTCCACGTCGCTCCCTGGAACTTTTTCCTCCTTCGGTACTGCTTCCGACCTCCCTCTAACCATGACGGCGTCGGCTTCTGCGATGACGATGACACTTCGTCCACAGGCACACCTTATCTTCCTGATGTGGTTCTGCCTGATGTGGTAGTGAACGAATTGAGGTCTGAAGCCTCGTGCACGAGCGTAGTCGTTGATCGAGGCAGTTGTCTGCTCCGCGAGCTGGTCCTGTCGCTCATCGGCTTCCATGGCTGCGATCATCTCGTCGATGTTCATATCGGCTCAGGCCTGCCTCCGCAGGTAGCGTAGTGCTTGTTGCTGCCGTCGCCGCTCACCTTGCCGCACTCCGAACAGGTCTTCATCCTGCCGTTAGTCCTCTCGGCACGTGGTGCGAACGGCTTCGTGTACTCCTCGCCAATTCGAACCTCGTGACGCAGCTTGAGGATTACCTCAAAGGCTCCTGGATCATCATCGTGATCTGGCAAGTTCAGTTCGTCCGCGATGTGCAAAGCCTTCGTCGTTACCGCTGTCAGTTCCTCTTCGAGTTCCTTGAGGACACGCTTCATGTACGCCAGTTTGGTTTCCATCTTTCACCTCCTATTTCTATTATATAGCGACCGCAAAGTACACTTCTAGGCCCAATCTAAGAGCTCTCGTTGAGCAAGCTGCTCATAGACTAGCAAATAGACAAAGTCTAAGCTAGGTCTAACAAGCGTTTCCCCTAGCCTCAATATAAAGACCTTAAGGCTAGGGGTCACACTCGTAGACTCTCTTAGACTTAACGCTTGTTGAACTGTCCGTAGAAGTCCTTGATCTCCTGTTCGCGCTGATCACCGAAGACCCCCCGTTCCAGAGTCGGGTACGCCTTCGGCTTGGCCCGAAGGACCTCCGGCGCGTCCTCGGCGGGGAGGCTTCCGTCGAGCATGACGGTGATCAACCAGCCAGTGTCCAGCCAGTCACACCTGCTGTTACGGCACAGCATGGTGATCACCTTCTTGGTGACGTCCTGCGAAGGACGGGTACCTTCCAGTTCACCAGGTTCGCCGCACTTAGGGCAGCGCTTGCGCTCCTCGAGCGTTGATTCAGCCATTGGCTGCCGCCTCAAGCTTCTCGATGTCGAACTCGTGGTTCTTGACGCCCTTCGCGAAGGCCTCCCACTCGTCACGAGTGAAGTACGAGTGGTTGCCCATCTTGTCACTGACGCAGATGTCACCATCGGCGAGCTGTTCGACATCGACGCAGGTGCCGGTGTTGCAGAAGCTGCTCTTCATTGCTCCTCCTAGGCAGAGAGATCGCCGACATTCTTGAGCATGTTCTCGACGCGCTCGAGCCGTGCGGTCAGATCGCTAATCTGACCTTCCATGACAGCCGTCTTGCTATTGGTACGAACCTTGCCCCTCTCAAGGAACAGCTGCTCTGTAGGGTTCTTGATCAGCTCCCACATCGAGGGATGCGTACCACCACCCCGGTTGATCTGTTCGATGCAACCCATACGAACGAGGTTGTTGCGGACAGCGGAGTAGTAGGGGACAGCGAGACCACAGTCCTCGTTGATGAGCTTGGTCAGAAAGCCACGCCAGACGCGGCGAGGTGCGCCCTGATCCGTGATAACCTCAGCAGTAGCCTTCATCGCCTCGTAGACAGTGACGCAGTGGTTGTAGATCTGCGGCATGATAGCATCAGTCATATGGAAAACCTCCTCTCATTCTATTATATAGGAAACCCTAATGGGAAATCACGAGGCAAAAAGAAGGCCCACAACGCTCCGCCACGCCGATGCCAGACGCCGCAAGCATTGTGGGCCTTCCCTATCCCCATTATCTCCCGGTAACCGAGAGTTGAAGGAGCTCTACGACCTGACCACCCTATGTGATCGAGTTCGCGCACGAAAACATAGTTGGAAACCGTTGTAGAGCTCCAGTGCGTTAGCCTGACTCGAACCGTCCGCTCGGGGGGCACTCGAGGTGTCGCGGACCGCTTTGCCGATGACAACGGCTCAGCTGAGGCTGCCGACCTAAAATCGGGTAACGCTCCACAGACCCGGCTCGGGGTTCTCGAGGAAGGGAATTACTCGAGACTCTTCCGGGTCAGTTGGAGGTGATGGGCGTGATAATCCACTGGTTTCGTCCGCTACGAGACGTCCGAGGGTTAATGCGTTTCCATCACCAGTGCCCTCGGGAGGAATCGAACCTCCGTCGCCCTTTGCTTCCCCGATCGGGTCGCCACCAGACTATTCAAAGGGTGCTCTACCATTGAGCTACGAGGGCTTGGTCAGCCGGCGGGAAGGTGCGTCCGAGTCACTTCCCGCCGGCGACGTCTCACTCGGCCTCGACGGCCTCTTCCAGATCCTCGTCCTCGCCCGGCGGGCCCGCGACGGGCTTGTTCGCCGGAGTGGCCTTCTTCGCGGC
>Ga0207667_10006362_pt1 | contig 14315 bp, 12 predicted proteins | sample KBSCornC52_FD_184301 | JGI IMG/M metagenome (GOLD analysis project Ga0207667, IMG submission 184301) | Corn rhizosphere microbial communities from Kellogg Biological Station, Michigan, USA - KBS Corn C5-2 (SPAdes) (version 2) | ecosystem: Host-associated > Plants > Roots > Rhizosphere > Soil ... | reverse complement strand
GGATCGGCGCGATGTTTCGGCGCCCGCCCCGGGAGGCCCGCATGCAAGAGCCGCACCTGATCTACTTCGCCGACCCCATGTGCTCCTGGTGCTACGGCTTCTCCCCGGTCATCGAGGCGGTCCACACGGCGTTCGGCCGCGGCCTGCCGGTGCGCGTGATCATGGGCGGGCTGCGCCCCGGGACCGAGCAGCCGATGGACGAGGCCGGCAAGCGGGAGGTCCTGACGCACTGGGCCCACGTGCACGAGGCGACCGGCATGCCGTTCGACCGACACGCCATGGATCGCGAGGGCTTCGTCTACGACACCGACCCCGGCGCGCGAGCCGTCGTGGTCGTGCGGCGCGAAAGCCAGGAGCTGGCGGTGAGCTATCTCGCGCGCGCCCAGAGCGCCTTCTACGCCGAGGGCCGCGACCTGACGTCAGGGGACGTGCTGGCTGATCTCGCCGAGGAGTTCGGGGTGGAGCGCGCGGGCTTCCTTGCGCAGTGGCGCTCGGAGGAGGCCAAGCAGGAGACCTGGCGCGATTACGCGATCGCCCAGCGCGCGGGCGTCACGGCCTTCCCGACGCTGGTCGGGGGTCCCAACGAGACCGGGGTCTATGGCGTGGTCACCCGCGGCTACGCGCCGGCCGACCAGGTGGTAGGCGTGCTGAAGGACTGGATCAGCCGCATCGCCGCCTGAGCACGGCGGTGGGGATGTCGTCCCGATCCGCGGCGTGGCGTTTCTTCGCCATTCTTCAGTCCTGCAGCTGCCGGAGCCGTCCGCGCATCGCCTTGAAGTAGGGCGGGATCTCCTTGAGCCGGTACGGCGCGAACTCGACCTTGGCGGCGGCGAGGCGGTCGCGCAGGTCGGCGGCGACGTCCGGATGGACCGAGGCCACGCTGTAGTTCTCCGATGGGTCGGCTTCGAGATCGTAGAGCTGGTCGTAGCCCAGGAGTGCGGTCGGCAGCCGGGCGCCGCGGTAGTAGGCCGAGGCGATGTACTTCCAGCGCTGGGTGCGGATGCCGATCGGGTCCTCGTTGTCGAACAGCACCAGGTGCTCGTGGGGGGAGGGGCCGCTCCGCATGACGACGTCCGTCAGATCGCGCCCGTCGAGGGCGACGTCGGCCGGCGCCGGCATCCCGGCCAGCGCCAGCAGGGTCGGCAGGATGTCGATGCCCATGCAGATGGCGCCGGCGCGCCGACCCGCCGGGATGCGTCCCGGCCCCCAGACGATGCAGGGCACACGATAGCCGCCGTCGTAGGCGCCGCCCCCCTTGCGTTCGCGCAGCCAGCCGGGCGAGCCCTCGAACCATGGGCCGTTGTCGGACGTGAAGACGACGATGGTGTCCTCCGACAAGCCAAGTTCCGCGAGCTTCGCCAGGAGCCGCGCCATGATGGAGTCGATCTCCTCGACCACCGCGCCATAGGGCCCGGCGAACCCGCGGGCGTCGAAGTCGGGGTGTGGGTAGGGCGGCAGGTGCGGTGAGCTGAGCGCGAGCTCGACGAAGAACGGCCGCTCGCGGTTGGCCTCGATGAACCGTTCCGCGTGCTCGTAGAACCGCTGCTGGAGCTGCGGCAGGTCGACCGCGCTTTCCAGGACCTCGTCGGAGCCGGCGTGCGCCTCGAAATAGGCGAGCGGCTTCATGTCGTGGCTGTAGGGGATGCCGAAGAACTCGTCGAAGCCGTGCCGGGTCGGCGGCCAGGCCTCGCCCCGGTGCCCGAGGTGCCACTTGCCGAACAACGCGCTGGCGTAGGCCGGCTTCAATGCCTTGGCGATGGTGAGTTCGCTGAGCGGCAGGCCGCGATCGTCCTGCTGCATGATGACCTCGAAGCCCAGGCCCGTGCGCACCGGATATCGGCCGGTGAGCAGGCCGGCGCGCGACGGCGAGCAGATGTTGGCGGGCGCATAGTAGTCGGTCAGCAGGACGCCCTCGGCGGCCATCCGGTCGATCGTCGGCGTGGGGATCCGGCCGCCATAGATCCCGACGTCGCCGCAACCGAGGTCGTCGCAGAGCACGACGATGAAGTTGGGCGGCCGGGCGCCGACGGACCCACGTTGCTCGCTCATCTGTCCCCCTTGGAGGTTGACCCGCCCATAACGGCGCGGGGCCCCAGCCCTGTAAAGCCGATCAGGCGGTGGCGGCGAGGCGCAACGCTGCCTCGAAGCCCGGCTCGGCGATCCCGTCGAGGAAGGCGCGCAGGGACATCATGGCGAACGCCAGGACCGTCTCCGGCGTGGCGCCGCCCAGCCGGCCACCCGCCACGGCCTGGCGGAAGCTCTCGGGCGTAAAGGCCTCGAGGCTGGCCACCTGGCCGGCCCGCGGCTGCCCGGTCATCGATTCCAGCACGATCGCGCCGTAGAATATCCGGGTCAGCAGGCGCACGACAGCGAGCCTCGCCTTCAGCGCCCGGTCGGGGATGCGGCCGAACGCAGCGCGCAGCAGCAGATCCTCCAACTCAGGGGTCTGGGCGTACTCGGTGGCGCCGATCGCCACGTCGACGAGCGGATCGTTCATCGCGGCGAGCTCCCAATCCACGAGCCACAGCCGCTCGCCGTCGAACAGCAGGTTGCGCGGATTGGGATCGTTATGCGCCGGAAAGAAGCCCCGCTGGCTCCAGGGAAGCGCCGCGCGGATGCGGGCCAGGCCTTCGGCGTGCGGACGGAGGAGGCCAGGCGCCAACAGCCCCGAGGCTTCGACGGCGTCCAGCAGGATCTGGGCGACCTCCGGGTAATCGGGGAGGACCGGGAACGGCGGGGCTTCTCGGATGCGGGCGAACAGGCGGCCGAGGCCCTCGACCAGGGCGGCCCGACCACCGGGAAACGCGGCGAGCGGCCGGTTCTCGATGAAGGCGATGATCGCGACGCCAGAGGCGGCGTCGGCGTAGAGCACGGCGGGCGCGGCTCCGACCTCCGCCGCGGCGGCCAGGCAGTCATAGCCGCGCTGGCGATCGGCGAGCGGGATGCGCTCGGGCTCGAGCCGCAGCGCATAGGCCCGTCCGGCCGCCTCGAAGCGGCAGACCAGTGCGCCGGAGGCGCCGCCCGCGATCGGCCTCAGGTCCGGGAGGCCAGGCCGGTCGAAGACGCTGTGCAGCGCCTCCTGCACGGCTTCGCGCCGAGTTTCGGGGATGATCTCCATCGTCTTCCTGGCCAGCCGCGAAGGCGGCTCACCTCATTCTGGCCGGCGGATTGCGGCCGAGGTCCCCGATCAGTCGGGTCAGCATATAGAGCCTGGGCGTCACCGACTTCAGCTCCAGGTACTCCTTGTCGGAGTGGAAGCCGCCGCCGACCGGGCCGAGGCCGTCGAGCGCCGGGACGCCGGCGTCGGCGGCCAGCGCCGATTCCGAGGCGCCGCCGTTGCCGCCGGTGGCGAGCCCGAGGCCGAGGCCGGCGTAGATGGCTTGGGCGCGGGCGGCCAGAGCGTCGGTGGCGGAATTGGAGGGTAGCGGCGGGTAGGCCGGCTCGCGGCTGATCGCGACCTGAGTGTCGGGGATCTGGGTGACCTTGGCGTTCTTTTCCAGGACGGCCTGCACCTCGTCTATCTGCTTGCGCTCGCGGACGCGGACGTTGATCTGGGCGTGGGCGTCCTCGGGGATGATGTTGTTGCGCGTCCCCGCGCTCATGATCGTCAGGTTGGCGGTGAGCCCGTCGCCGGACTTCGGGAACACGTCGTCGGCCTGGATCTGGTGGATCAACTCGAGGGCGGCGTTGCGACCGTCCTGCGGATCGACGCCGGCGTGGGCGGCGAGGCCCTTCACGTCGATGTGGAATGTGCTGGAGCCCTTGCGCCAGACGGTGAGCACATCAGGCGGATCGCCGGGCTCGAGGTTGAGCTCGGCGTCGGCGTCGGCCAGGAGGCGGCCGATCAGCTTCTGGGTCCCCGGCGAGCCGCGCTCCTCTGAGGTCTCGATCAGGAAGGTGATCTGCTTGAAGTCCTTGAAGCCGGCATCGTGCAGCAGGGTCAGTGCGTAGAGCCCCTCGACCACGCCGCCCTTCTCGTCGTCGACGCCAGGGCCATAGGCCTTTTCCGCATCGGTGCGGTAGGGCCGTTTGGCGACCGTCCCGGGGCCGAACACGGTGTCCATATGGCCGATCATGAGGATGCGGCCCTTGCCGGTCCCGGAGAGCCGGGCGACGAGGTTGTCGGGGAGCCCCGGCGCTTCCGCCGGCACAGCCTCGATGCTCATGCCGAGCGCCTTCAGGCGCGGGATCAGCACGGCGGCGACCTTGCGCCCGCCTTCCATGTCGCCGGTGCCGGAATCGATATCGACCAGCGCCTGCAGGAGCTTGAGCTGCCCGGGCCGGGCGGCCTGCGCCGCGGCCCACAGCTTGGCGTCCTTGGCGATCGGCTTCGGGGCCGCCTGCGTCCCGCCAATAGCGAACAGCGCCGCCATCCCGAGACTCGCGATCCAGGCCCGCATGACGTCCCCGCCCAACAGATCGCGCCCCAGCGGCCCGACGGCCGCGATAGAGCCGCAAGCCCGCCGCGGCCGCAAGTCGCCGGAGGCCAGGGCCAAGTACGACGCCGCCTTGCCCTATGCGCCCAAATGGCGGGCGCTGCTCGACGCCCGCGCCGCGGCGGCGGGCCATCTGCCGCGGTCCGGCTGAGCCGGCCGCCTTGCGAAGCCGCTGAAGGCACGCAATATCCAGGCTGAGCGCGGGCGCGGCCCGCCGCCGGATTCCAGCAAAGGCTACCCCGACATGCGTGACCCCGTGACCACCGCCCTCGGCCTGGTTCCGATGGTGGTCGAACAGACCAGCCGCGGCGAGCGCGCCTACGACATCTTCTCGCGTCTGCTGAAGGACCGCATCGTGTTCGTCGCGGGCCCGGTCGAGGACGGCATGGCGGCGCTGGTCTGCGCCCAGCTGCTGCACCTGGAGGCGGAAAATCCGAAGAAGGAGATCCAGATGTACATCAACTCGCCGGGCGGCATCGTGACCAGCGGCCTGGCGATGTACGACACCATGCAATACATCAAGTCGCCGGTGATCACGCTGTGCCTGGGCATGGCGGCCTCGATGGGCTCGTTCCTGCTGATGGCCGGCGAGAAGGGCCAGCGGATCGCGCTGCCGAACTCGCGGATCATGGTCCACCAGCCGTCCGGCGGCTTCCAGGGCAAGGCCAGCGACATCCAGCGGCACGCCGAGGACATCATCAAGACCAAGCGCCGCTTGAACGAGCTCTACGCCAAGCACACCGGCCGCACCTACGAGGAGGTCGAGGAGAAGCTGGACCGCGACTCCTTCATGAGCGCGGAAGAAGCCAAGGACTGGGGCCTCGTCGACCACGTCTGGGAGAAGCGCGAAGGCGAGGCCTAGAGCGTTCGGCCATCGAGTTGAATCGATTGTGATCGCGGCTGGGATTCCGCAGGGGGGCGGCATGTGAGTCCATGAGGCTTCCTGATTCGGGGAGGCGGACATGGGTGCGGCGCATTCGGAGGATCTTCGATCACGGGTTGTTGCGGAGGTCGCGGCGGGCAGCTCGCGGCGGCAGGCGGCGGCGCGTTTCAAGGTGAGCCCGGCCTCGGCGATCCGCTGGACCACGCTGGAGGCGCAGACGGGCAGCGTGAGGGCCCGGCCTCGGGGCGGCAAGAGCTCGCCGCTGGAGCCGCACGGCGGCTGGCTCAAGGACCTGGTGGCGAAGGAGCCGGACCTGACGCTGGCGGAGATCGAGCTGCGGCTGCTCGACGGGCTGGGCCAGAAGATCACCGAGCGGTCGATCCGGCGGTTCTTCAAGCGCCACGCGATCAGCTATAAAAAAAACGCTGCACGCCTCCGAGCAGACGCGGCCCGACGTGGCCGAAGCGCGCGAGCGCTGGAAGGCCGGCCAGGCCAGCCTTGATCCGACGAAGCTGGTCTTCGTCGACGAGACCGGGACCAACACCAAGATGGTCCGCGCCTACGGTCGCGCGCCGAGGGGCCAGCGGCTGCTCGGCCGCCAGCCCTTCGGGCACTGGAAGACCACCACCTTCACCGCCGGACTGCGCTGCGATGGGATCACCGCGCCCTTCGTGCTGGACGGCGCAATGAACCGCGAGGCCTTCCTGGTCTACCTCGACAAGGTGCTCGGGCCGACGCTCAGCGCCGGCGACATCGTGGTGATGGACAACCTGCCGGCGCACAAGGGCGAAGCGGTCAGGACGCGCATCGAGGCCAAGGGCGCCAAACTGCTCCTGCTGCCGCCCTACTCCCCCGATCTCAACCCGATCGAGCTGGCCTTCTCAAAGCTCAAGGCGCTGCTGCGCAAGGCCGCCGAGCGCTCCGTGGGCGGGCTCTGGGATCGCATCGGACAAGTGCTCGACGCCTTCACACCACAAGAATGCGCCAACTACTTCCGCCACGATGGCTATGCCTCAGCTTGAGCGCCGAACGCTCTAGACGTCGACCTCGGCGTCGAGGGCGTTCGCCTGGATGAACTCGCGGCGCGGCTCGACGAGGTCGCCCATCAGGCGGGTGAACATGTCGTCGGCGTCGTCGGCGTGGTTGACCCTCACCTGCAGGAGGGTGCGCGCGTTAGTGTCGAGCGTCGTCTCCCAGAGCTGGTCGGCGTTCATCTCGCCAAGGCCCTTGTAGCGCTGCACCGTCAGGCCGCGACGGCCGCCCTCCATCACCGCGTTGACCAAGTCGATCGGCCCGCGCACCGGGGTGGTGCGATCGCGGCGCGTGAACACCGCGGGGCCCTCGAAGATCTTGGCGAGCTCCTTGGAGCGTTCCGAGAGCCGGCGGGCGTCGGCGGCGTGCAGCAGGAGCTCGTCGAGCACGATGCGCTCCGAGACCCCGCGCTTGACCCGCGAGAAGACGTAGCCGCCGGCCTCGCCGCGCTCGCCTTCCCAGGGCCCGTCCCCCTCCTCGGCGTAAAGGTCGAGGCGCCGGGCGGCCTTGGCCGGATCGCCCTTGTCGCCCAACAGGCCCGCGAGGGCCGCCTGCTCGACCGCGAACGGCGGCGCCCGCGTCGCCAGGCGTTCGACATTGGCCTTCGCGCCGCGGGCGGTGGTGACCATCGCCAGCAGGTCCTTGCCGGCCAGCCGCTCGCCGCTCGAGAGGTCGAGGGTCGCCCCGTCGACGCCCTCGTCGATCAGGTAGATCTCCAGCTCGGCGTCGTCCTTGAGGTAGCGGATCGACTTGCCCTTGGCGGCCTTATAGAGCGGCGGCTGGGCGATATAGAGGTAGCCGCGCTCGATCACCTCCGGCATTTGCCGGTAGAAGAACGTGAGCAGCAGGGTGCGGATGTGCGCGCCGTCGACGTCGGCGTCGGTCATCAGGATGATCTTGTGGTAGCGGATCTTCTCGATGTCGAAATCGTCGCGGCCGATGCCGGCGCCGAGCGCGGTGATCAGGGTCCCGACCTGCTCGGATGACAGCATCTTGTCGAAGCGGGCGCGCTCGACATTGAGGATCTTGCCCCTGAGCGGCAGGATTGCCTGGTTCTCGCGGTTGCGGGCCTGCTTGGCCGAGCCGCCGGCGCTATCGCCCTCCACCAGGAAGATCTCGGACTTGGCCGGGTCCTTCTCCGAGCAGTCGGCGAGCTTGCCGGGCAGCGAGGTGATGTCGAGCGCCGACTTTCGGCGGGTGAGCTCGCGGGCCTTGCGGGCGGCTTCGCGCGCCGCGGCCGCCTCGGCGATCTTCTGCACGATGAGGCGGGCCTCGTTCGGATGCTCCTCGAACCAGGCGCCGAGGCCCTCGCCGACCAGGCCTTCGACCGCGGGGCGCACCTCCGAGGAAACCAGCTTGTCCTTGGTCTGGGAGGAGAACTTCGGGTCGGGGATCTTGACCGAGAGCACGCAGGTCAGGCCCTCGCGGGCGTCCTCGCCGGAGACGGAGACCTTCTCGCGGCGAGCGGCGCCGGAGGCTTCGGCGTAGTTGGTGACGATCCGGGTCAGCGCCGAGCGGAACGCCGCCAGGTGGGTGCCGCCGTCGCGCTGGGGGATGTTGTTGGTGAAGCAGAGCACGTTCTCGTGGTAGCCGTCGTTCCACCAGAGCGAGAGGTCGAGCTCGACGTTCTCCCGCTTGCCGCGGACCACGATCGGGTCGCGGATGAGCGGCGACTTGGCCTTGTCGAGATGGCGCACGAAGGCCTCGATGCCGCCGTCGTAGTGCATCACCTCCTCGAAAGGCTCGGCCTCGCGGTTGTCCTTCAGCCAAATGGTGACGCCGGAGTTCAGGAAGGCGAGCTCGCGCAGCCGGTGCTCCAGGGTCTTCCGGTCGAACTCGATGAAGGCGAAGGTGCCGGTGGAGGGCAGGAAGCTGACCTCGGTGCCGGTCAGGAATTCGCCGTTCTCGCGCAGCGGGGACTTGCCGACGATGGCCAGAGGGGCGACCGGATCGCCATGGCGGAACTCCATCGCGTGGGTGAAGCCGCCGCGGTGGATGGTCAGCTTCAGCCACTCGGAGAGCGCGTTCACCACCGAGACGCCGACCCCATGCAAGCCGCCGGAGACCTTGTAGGAGTTCTGGTCGAATTTCCCGCCGGCGTGCAGCTGGGTCATGATGACCTCGGCGGCCGAAACGCCCTCGCCCTCGTGGATGTCGGCCGGGATGCCGCGGCCGTCGTCGGTGACGGTGCAGGAGCCGTCGGCCTGCAGGATCACCTCGACGCGGGTGGCGTAGCCGGCCAGCGCCTCGTCGATGGCGTTGTCGACCACCTCATAGACCATGTGGTGCAGGCCCGAGCCGTCGTCGGTGTCGCCGATGTACATGCCCGGCCGCTTGCGCACGGCGTCCAGGCCCTTGAGGACCTTGATGGATTCCGCGCTGTAGTCGTCGCCGTTCCCGTTGGATTCGGGGCCGGTGGTCTCGTTGTCTTCGCTCATTCGCCTTCCAGCTGGGGCGGGGCGGCTCCGGACGAGTCGCGCGCACGCGCGCGTAAGGGCCCGCAACAATGTGAGCCCTCTATATAGGGTTTCCGTCTGATTCTGCACGTTTTTGCGCCGGCGGGGCGGCGCTAGAGCGCCGCTAACCCGGAGGCTTCGACACGCACGCCCTGGGCGCGGCCGGCGAGCGCCTCGAACAGTTGCGCATCCGTGCCGGTGAGGAAGGCCTGCAGGCCGGTGGCCTCGATCTCGTCGAACAGGGCGGCGCGGCGGCGCGCATCGAGGTGGGCCGCGACCTCGTCGAGCAGCAGGATCGGCGAGGGCTGGCCCGCGACGCGCGCGAGGCGGGCGGCCTGGGCGAGCACGAGGTTGAGGACGAGCGCCTTCTGCTCGCCGGTGGAGCACTCCGCGGCGGGGCGGTCCTTCTCAGTGTGGACGACGGCGAGGTCGCCGCGATGCGGGCCGGTCAGCGCTCGTCCGGCGGCCGCGTCGCGCGGGCGGGCGGCCTTCAGCGCGCCCAAGAGCCGCGTCTCGATCTCGGCGATGGCGGCGCCGGCGGCGGCCAGCTGCTCCCATTCGCCGGCGAAACTGAGACGCGCCTGCGGGAATGGGCGTTCGCCGCGCTCGGCGATCTCCGCCTGCAGGGCCGACAAGGTCCGGGCGCGGGCCTCGGCCATCAGCGCGCCCGCCTCGGCGAGCCTCGCCTCCAGCGCGTCCAGCCAGGCGGCATCGGCGGAGCCCTCTGTCAGGAGCCGCATGCGCTCGCGAAGCGCCCGCTCGTAGGATTGGGCGTGCGATGCATGGGCGGGCTCGGCGGCGAACACCAGCCGGTCGAAGAAGCGCCGCCGCTCGCCGGCGCCCTCCAAAAACAGCCGGTCCTGCGCCGGCGTGAGCCAGACTTCGCGGAGATGCTCGGCGAGCCGGCCGGGCGGGACGGTCTCGCCCTCGAGGCGCACGGTGCGGCGCGGGGCGCCCGCCTCGGCGACGCCCGTGCCGAGGCGGGTCTCCTCGCCGTCCGCGGAGATCGCCGCGGCGACCGCCCAGGCGCGGCCGCGGGGCTCGCCCGGCAGCCGGCGGCCGACCTCGGCGAGGCTCGCGCCGCGCAGGCCCCGGCCCGGCGTCAGCAGGCTCACCGCCTCCAGGAGGTTGGTCTTGCCGGCCCCGTTCGGTCCGACCAGGAACAGCGGTCGCCCGTCGAGCGCGAGCTCTGCCCGCTCGTAGGAGCGGAAGTCGGTCAGGGTCAGTCGGGTCAGGGCCGTGCGCACGCGCGGGGTGATACCCGGTTTTGCCGCCTAAATTCCAACCGTCATCCCCGACCGCAGCGAAACGGAGAGCCGGGACCCAAGCTGTTCACCATGCGGCGGCCCCGGGGTCCCGGATCGGCCGAGCGGACGTCCGGGATGACGGCGTCGTTGGTGGCCGATTCTCGCGAGCGACGGGCGCGGGGGCGCCTATATGTGCGCGGAAGCACGAGCATCCGGAGGGAGCATGGACCAGAAGGCCAAGGCCGAGGCGTTCGCGAGGCTGCACCACGCGGCGGAGATCCTGGTGCTGCCGAACGCCTGGGACGGGGCGAGCGCGGCGATCCTGGCCGACGCCGGGGCGAAGGCGGTGGCGACGTCGTCGGCGGCGGTGGCGTGGGCGCACGGCTACCCGGACGGCGACAAGCTGCCCCGCGCGCGGCTGATCGCAACCCTCGAGGCGGCCGCCCGCGCGGCGGGCGAGACGCCGCTCACCGCCGACATCGAGGGCGGCTACACCGACGACCTGGGCGAGCTCGCCGAGCTGATCGCGGCGGTGATCGAGGCGGGCGCCGTCGGGATCAACCTGGAGGACGGCCGCCGTTCGCCGGACCTGCACGCCCGCAAGATCGAGGCGGCGCGCAAGGCCGCGGACGCCGCCGGCGTGCCGCTGTTCATCAATGCGCGCACCGATGTGATCCTGAAGGGATTGGCCGAGGGGCACGCGGCCTACGCCGACGTGGCGCAGCGGGCGGCCGGGTACCGCGACGCCGGCGCCGACGGCATCTTCGTGCCGGGAGCGAAAGACGAGGACCTGATCGGGCGACTGGCGGACGCCATCGCCCTGCCGCTCAACATCATGCTGCTGCCGGGGCTCGCGCCGGCCGAGCGGCTGCAGGCGCTGGGCGTGCGCAGGCTGTCCTCGGCGACCGCGCCGTTCCGCGCGACCTATGCGCCGCTCGCCAAGGCGGCGGGCGACTACCTGCAGACCGGCTCCTACGAGGCGTTCTCCGCGGGCGCCGAGGGCCTGGCGAACCTCAACGAGAGGTTCGGGCGTTAGCCGAGCGTCACGATCTCCGGGCGCAGCCGGCCGGCGTCGACGCTCAGGCGGGCGAAGGTGGGTTTTGCGCCTTCGCCGGGCAGCAGCGCGCTGCCGGGATTGACCGCCCAGACGCCGCCGAACTCGGCCGCGGCCGGCTTGTGGGTGGAGGCATAGAGCAGCGCCTCGACTGGGCCGCCGAACGCCCGCGCGAGCGCCTGCGGAAAGTCCGCTGCCGGCTGGAAGGGATCGGCGGAGGCGGCGAGGCCCGCCGCCTGGGCATCGAACACGCAGCCCAGGGCGAGGCCGCCGATCTGGAGGCGCCGGAGCCTGGGCGAGGTCCGCGGGTCGGGCCGGTCGTCGGCGCCGGCGACGCCCACCACCGGCGCGATCTGGGCCAGGCGATCGAGGCCGGCGCTTTCGCCCATGTCGCCGAGGGTGAGGATGAGGTCGCAGCCCTCCACCGCGCGCAGCACAGGATCGGTCCAGTCGGGGCCGCCGCCCGGGTGGATGTGGCAGTCGGCGAGGACGGCGACGGTCCTGGCGGCAATGGTTTCGAGGTCCGGCATGAGCCCCTCCGCGTGTGGACTTTAGCGCAACCTTGACTTCAACTGCACGCCAAAATGGAGGACGTCATGACCGAGCGGGAGATCGAGCAGATCGTCCAGGTGTTCCAGGCCGTCTTCGACGACAGCTTCGGCGAGGGCTTCATGATCGGCAACCGCTCGCTCGCGCTGTTCGTCCGCCATTTCGGCGCGGTGGTCCGGCGAGCCCCCGACCAGGAGCAGGTCTTCAAGCATCTGATCGAGGACGGCCCGCGGGAGCGGGACCGGATGCTGATGCTGGCGCGCGACCGGGGCGATGTCGCGTTGCTGCGGGATCACCCCGTGACGGCGCTCACGCAAGACGCCTACGGCGAGTTCAGCCGGCGCAAGCCCTCGCCGCCGGATTTCCCGGGCTGAGCCGATGAGTCCCCCCGTGGTCGGATCGCCGCCGCCCGCAACCGCGGAGGCCGTGCTGCCGAAGTCGCTGGAATGGTGGCTGGACGGGTTGAAGTGGCTCGTCGCGATCGGCGCGGGCGCCATCGCCTTCGGCATGGCCAGCCTGGAGAAGACGGGATTCTGGGGCGCCTACCTGGCGTTCGCGCTCTATGGCCCGTTGCTGGCGTTCGGAAGCGCGGTGGGCGTCTTCTATCTGTTCAACCGGTACTATCATTCCGGGCTGCGCGAGCTCGGCAAAGCCGCAGACGAGACCGAAGAGGTCCACCAGGCGAACCTCGCGCGCTACCTCAAGCGGTCGAAGGCCTTCTATCGCCTCACGGTCTGGAGCCTCAGCCTCGGCATGCTGCTGTTCGCCGTCTTCGCCGGCGCCTACGTCTGGGACCTTTGGCGCAAGCAGACCGACGAGCGCGTCCTGGCTGTTCAGGCCCTGCCGCCCGGCGGGCCGGACCTGGCGATCGCGCAGACCCATGGACGCGGCTACCTCCTGCATCGTCGTCCCGACGGCTCGCTGGTCTGGCGTCCGCTCAAGCCGCCGCCCTGAAGACGCTCCGCGGGCTGCCGATCGGCTCGGCCGCTTCGCCACGGATGACCTCGCCGCGGCCAGCGCCTATCTTGAACCGATGAGCGACACCCTCGAAGCCCCTCCGGAGACCCTGGGCGAGATCCCGCGCGAGCCGACGCAGGACGGGCCGCGGGTGCGGCTCTATCTGGTGGACGGCTCGGGATTCATTTTCCGGGCGTTCCATGCTCTGCCGCCGCTCACCCGCAAGTCGGACGGGCTGCCGGTGGGGGCGGTCTCGGGCTTCTGCAACATGCTGTGGAAGCTGCTGGTCGACATGAAGGCCGAGGCCGAGGCGCCGACCCACCTGGCGGTGATCTTCGATCACTCGGAGCGGACCTTCCGCAACGAGCTCTACGCGGCCTACAAGGCCCACCGGCCGCCGCCGCCGGAAGACCTGGTCCCGCAGTTCCCGCTGGTGCGCGAGGCGACGCGGGCGTTCGGCGTGCCCTGCCTGGAGCTGCCCGGCTATGAGGCCGACGACCTGATCGCCGCCTACGCCTGCAAGGTGCGCGACCTCGGCGGCGAGGTGGTGATCGTCTCGTCCGACAAGGACCTGATGCAGCTGGTCGGCCCGCAGGTCGCGATGCTCGACACCATGAAGAACGTCCGCATCGGCATCGAGCAGGTGGTCGAGAAGTTCGGCGTTCCGCCGGAGAAGGTCGTCGACGTGCAGGCGCTCTGCGGCGATTCGGTGGACAACGTGCCGGGCGCGCCGGGCATCGGGGTGAAGACCGCCTCGGCGCTTATCACCGAGTACGGCGACCTGGAGACGCTGCTGTCGCGCGCCCACGAGATCAAGCAGGAGAAGCGCCGCCAGACGCTCATCGAGTTCGCCGACCAGATCCGGCTGTCGCGCGAACTGGTGAAGCTGGACTGCGACACGCCGCTGCCCTCGCCGATCGACGAGCTGGCCGTGCGGGCGCCGGAGAGCCAGGCGCTCGCCGAGTTCCTGGAGAAGATGGAGTTCCGCACCATCGCCCGGCGCGTCGAGACGCACCTGCGCGGCGAGGCGCCGCCGGCCACGCCCGCGCCGGAGGTCAAGGCGCCGGAGCCGCCGAGGCACGCGCCGATCGACCTGGAGTCCTACGCCTGCGTGCGCGACATCGCGACGCTCGAGGCCTGGATCGCCCGCGCCCACGAGGCCGGGGTGATCGCCTTCGACACCGAGACCGATGCGCTCTCCTCGTCCAGCGCCAGCCTGTGCGGGGTGTCGCTGGCGGTGGCCCCAGGCGAGGCCTGCTACGTGCCGGTCGGCCACAAGCACGCCGACGAGGGGCTGGAGCTGGAAGCCCGCGAGGACCTGGCGCAGATCCCGCTGGAGGCGGCGCTGGCGCGGCTGAAGCCGCTGTTCGAGGACCCGTCGGTCCTGAAGGTGGCGCAGAACGGCAAGTACGACATGGCCGTCCTCTCCCGCTACGGGATCGAGGTGGCGCCGATCGACGACACCATGCTGATCAGCTTCGCGCTGGAAGGCGGTCTGCATAAGAGCCACGGCATGGACGAGCTCGCCAAGCGTCTGCTCGACCACGAGCCGATCAGCTTCAAGAAGGTGGCGGGGACGGGCCGCGGCCAGAAGAGCTTCGCCCACGTCGACCTGAAGGGGGCGACCTGCTACGCCGCCGAAGACGCCGACGTGACGCTCAGGCTCTACGAGCACCTGCGCCCGAGGCTGGCGCGCGAGGG
>Ga0207667_10006358_pt1 | contig 14317 bp, 14 predicted proteins | sample KBSCornC52_FD_184301 | JGI IMG/M metagenome (GOLD analysis project Ga0207667, IMG submission 184301) | Corn rhizosphere microbial communities from Kellogg Biological Station, Michigan, USA - KBS Corn C5-2 (SPAdes) (version 2) | ecosystem: Host-associated > Plants > Roots > Rhizosphere > Soil ... | reverse complement strand
CCTGTCGCCCGAAGTACAGCAGATCATTACAAGCTATACCAGTGAAGTAAAAAGCGATCCGGTTGATCAGCTCAATCTCGATGATGCCGGTGCCGTTGACCGGTTTTTACACAGCGGATTATGGCGTTTACCAACCTGGAGCAATTACCAGGCCCTTGCGGCGCAAAGCGAGTATGCGGCATGGGTAATTTATAACCGGTATTACCTCAATCATTTTACCATCAGCGTACATAACCTGAAAGAAGGCTATAACACCATTGCGCAGTTCAACACCTTTCTTGAAAGGAATGGTTTTGTATTAAATAATGCAGGGGGAAAAATAAAGATCAGTCCGGACGGCAATTTATTGCAAAGCTCTACCGTAGCCGAAATGATCGATGCCACTTTTGCCAATAATGAAGTGCATCGCATTTCAGGATCCTATGTTGAATTTGCCGAAAGACGCGTATTGCCGCAGTTTGCGCATTTACCCAAAGATCAGATCCTGCGTATACACCGCCGCGAAGGTTTTGAAGCCGGCAATGCCGATAAAATTTTCGAAAGCACGTATAACTCGCAAACAAAAAGGGGCTAAGAGAATGCAACCTTCCTGGCCAGTTTCCCGACTTTCTATCCTGCACGTAAGAAAGTCCGAAAGTCTGAAGTCAGAAAGTCCGTAAGAAAAAAACTGGCGGCAAAATTCTTTCTGACTTTCGGTCTTCCGGACTTTCGGTCTTATTCATTAACTTCCGTTCCCGCGTTTAATATTAAAAACCGTTATAAAATGAAGAAAACGATTCTGGCAGGCCATAGAAAATTTTTATTGTTTGCCGTAATGATCTTGTCTTTCAGTACCGTAACACTTGCAAAGAATAAAGTACTCGTATTTTCCAAAACAGCCGGTTATCATCATAAGTCAATCGACGCCGGCATAAAAGCCATTCAGCAGCTGGGTTCACAATATAACTTTGATGTTGATACTACCACCGACTCAACACAGTTTACCACCAACAATCTGAAAAAGTATGCAGCCGTTGTTTTTCTGAACACAACAGGCGATGTGCTCAATGACGAACAGCAGAAGGCTTTTCAGCAATACATCGAAGGCGGTGGCGGTTTTGTTGGCGTACATGCCGCAACCGATACCGAATACGGCTGGCCCTGGTATGGCAACCTGGTAGGTGCTTATTTTGAAAAACATCCTAAAATACAGGAAGCAGTGCTTAATGTTGTTGACAGTAACAATATCGCCACCAAACATTTGCCACGTACATGGAAGAGGACCGACGAATGGTATAATTTTAAATGGATAGCCAGCGACCTGCATGTATTGATCACTATCGACGAAACAAGTTATACAGGAGGCACAAACGGCCCCAATCACCCAATGAGCTGGTATCACAATTACGATGGTGGCCGGGCCTTTTATACCGAACTGGGCCATACTGATGAATCGTACAGCGATCCGCTTTACCTGCAGCATTTGTGGGGTGGTTTGCAGTATGCCATGGGAAGAGACAGAACTTCAAAACGATAGCTACGAAGTGTGTCACGGCTCTCTTGGCGAAGCAAGCGAGCCGTAGCACACCTGATCAACGAGCCATAACCTTCAATAAACCTTGCTTATGAAAAAAACGACAACCAACACTATTAGCCGTCGCCACTTCCTGCGCAATACGGCCATTGTTTCCACAGCAGCCTTTATTGTTCCCCGTTATGTATTAGGTGGTAAAGGATATACTGCGCCCAGCGACCAGATAACGCTGGGGTTTATAGGCACAGGCAAACAGGCGCTGTACCTTCAACAGGCTTTTTTAAACACCGGCGAAGCAAAAATTATTGCCGCGAGTGATGTATATGCTGCTAAGCTCAAGATCTTTACCGATAAGGTAAATGCTTATTACGCAGCAAAAGCGGGTACCGTTAAATACGATGGATGTGCTTTATTCCCGGATTTCAGGCAATTGCTTGATAGAAAAGATATCGATGCAGTGGTCATAGCAACACCCGATCACTGGCACGCTGCTCATGCAGTACGGGCGGCTGAAGCCGGTAAAGACATTTACTGCGAGAAGCCGCTTTCTCTAACCATCAAAGAGGGAAAAGCCATGGTGCATGCGGTTCGCAAACACGATCGCATTTTTCAAACCGGCAGTATGCAGCGCTCATGGCCCGAATTCCGCCAGGCGGCTAACCTCGTTCGGGGCGGCTTTATCGGTGACATTAAAACCGTAAAGGTAAGCGTAGGCGGTCCGCCCGAACCGTATAAGCTGGCTGCTGAACCTATACCCGAAGGGCTTGACTGGACCTTCTGGCTCGGACCAAACTCCGATGCACCATTCAATAACGAACTGGCGCCCTTGCCAACGGCTAACTTTTGGGCCAAATGGCGTTATTACAAAGGCTTTGGAGGGGGTGATCTCAGTGACTGGGGCGCACATATGTTCGATATTGTTCAATGGGCGCTCGACATGGACAATACCGGTCCGGTTCACATCAACCCGCCCGATGGCAAAGATTATCCCTTTCTTACTTTCACGTATCACAACGGCATTACCGTAACGCACGAAAATTTTGGGTTATCACATGCCATCCGGTTTATAGGTACCAATGGGCAGATCGATATACAAAGAGGAAAAATAGAAACGACTCCGGCCTCTCTGAAAGATCATGTATTTGCTGCGGGCGAAGAAAAGGTTTATCACAGCGAAAATCATTACAGCAACTGGCTGCAGTGTATCCGTAGCAGGAACAAACCGATCTGCGATATAGAAACTGGTCATCGTTCCGCCACCGTTTGTAATCTTGGCAATATTGCCTATGAACTGAAAAGACCCCTGCGCTGGAATCCTCACAAACAAAAATTTAAAGGCGATTCACAGGCCAATGCTCTCTGCGGCAGAAAGATGAGAAAGGAGTGGAACGTTTTGTAAGCGCACCCTTGCTGCCTGCCATATTGTGGGAAACTATTTTGGAAAATGAGCTGAAAACCCGTATGTTACGAACTGAAAACTCATAACTGGGTTGAATTACTTATTTTTGTTTCAACTTAACGGATCAGTATGCAGGACTACATCATTGACCTGAGGCACGTAAATATTTACCAGGGGAATAATCTCATTTTACAGGATGTGAATTTTAAAGTACAGAAAGGCGAATTCGTGTACCTGGTTGGAAAAACCGGAACAGGTAAATCCAGCCTTTTAAAAAGCATGTACGGCGATCTTCGACTGAAAGAAGGCGATGGTACCGTTGTGGGTTTTAACCTGCGTGATATGGATTGGAAGAAGGTGCCTTTCCTGCGCCGTAATCTGGGCGTGGTATTTCAGGATTTTCAATTACTGACCGACCGCAACGTGAACGATAACCTGCGTTTTGTATTAAGAGCCACCGGCTGGAAAGACGAAAAACTCATGGAGGAAAAGATTATAGATGTACTGGATAAAGTAGGTCTGAAAGCCAAGGGGTTTAAAATGCCTTTCGAATTAAGTGGCGGTGAACAACAACGCGTTGACATTGCCCGTGCTTTGCTCAATTCTCCCAAACTGATACTGGCCGACGAGCCGACAGGTAACCTCGACCCCGAAACTTCAGATGAGATCATGCAACTGTTGTTTCATATTTCCCGCGATTACGGAACAGCCATTGTTATGGCTACGCACGATTATATCGTGATCAATAAATATCCCGCCCGTACGGTTCGTACCGAAAGAGGCAGGGTAATTGACAACGCTAAAATATCCATTGAATAAGACGCTGCGCGTTCCGGTCATTATCGAAGTGTGTAAGCAATAATTTTTTCCGCAGTCTGATCTCTTCCTCAGCAAAAGGTTGGTGATACAACTGTATTATCAGACTTTTAAACGCTGTGGCATTATTACCTATATGACAGGCCGGCTCCAGCCCCGTACTTTGTACGGTAGCTTCATTCACCACGCAGTGACGCCCGTTAAAAAGAGCGTTCAGTAATTTCAGTTTTACCCCCGTAATATTAAACGATGGCAATATGTTGATCTGCGCCTTGCCGATCATATCCTGCATTTCCTGTTCAGACGGATTGGCTACCACACACGCATTGGAATGTTTGCCTGCCAGGCGTTCCAGTTTGGGAGATGGATTCTTACCTGCTATTACCAGTGGAATTTTCAGGTCGTTAAATACTTTAGTCAGCAGCCACAGGGCGGCTTTTTCATTTTCGGGTACCGACAGATTACCATGGTACAAACAGAAACAGCCAATGCCTTCCGATGCACTGATGTCGTTGAACGGCAAAAACACCGGAAGCGTAGCTATGTTACGCGCGCCGAATTCCTGCCGGTAACTTTTAACGTCCTGGTCGCAAACCGCCAGGATCAAAGCTTTATCGGCAATCGAGTTCTCGTATTGTTTCAGTAACCTGCTTTCGTTCAGGTAATATATTTTCCGTAACAATGAAGGGGACGAATGATACAGCTGCCGGTAGTATTTATATTCAACATTATGCAAACGCAGGATGATTTTACGGCCTGTGAATCTTTCATCGTTCAGGATGTAGGAACAGTGTACTCCCTCCATCAAAATAGGATAATCATCTTTTAACAAAGTAGCTTCCAGTTCGGCACTAACACGGGAAGCAACTATGTAGGGCAGTTTATGTGAAAAGCCTTTATGGCCGCACTGGCGCGGATAATAATGCACTTCGCTACAATAACGTTCCAATTCGGGTTGCTTTTCACGCCGGTATTCAAAACAGTGTAAATGGATCCGGATACCCTGCCGGTTTAGTGCCACCAGCTTATAAAAAAGGTCAAAATAGCCACCATGCTCAACAGGGTAGGGTACATCGAAGGATATAATATGTAGGTGTTTTTCCACTGGCTATAATATGTTTTTATAAAAGCCCAAAAGTTTTTTTTCTTCCTGCTGCCAGTTGAAAACCTGTCGTGCCTGTAAACAATTTTGTTGCAAAAAAGTATATAATTTTTCGTTATTCAATAATTCATTCAGTCCCCCGGCAATCGTTTCGGGACGCAGGTCGTTAATTAAAACAGCTATAGCATGCTGATTGTTTATTTCCTGGTAAGCCGGGTAATCCACACATAATTGCGGCAAACCGGCCTGCAGATAATCGAAAAAGCGGTTTCCCAGTGAATAAAAGTTATTTAAACCATTATTTTCAAACAATGTTACTCCTGCCCAGGCCATCCGGGTATACTGTTTTAATTCCTCTGGCAGCAGTTTGCCTTTGAAAATTACTTTTTCATGGAGATTAAATTCCTGCACCAGTTGCCGGGCCTGTTGCATAAAATTTCCATCGCCGCAAATGATCAGCCGGGCATTTACATATTGCATGGCCGGGATCAATGTTTCAAAACTGCGTCCCTCATTAACAGCCCCCTGGTATAAAATGTATTTTTCGGTTTTGGCAGGAATGGTCAGGGGCTGCAATACCGGCACATTGCGTATTACCTCGTATTGCACACTATACATACGACAAAACTCGCGGGCAATTGGTTCATTAACTGTGTAACCAAATTTGAATTTAGGAACCGTAAAACGCTCTATGGCTTTCCACATGCTGTAAACAGCCGGGCGGGTAACCACTTCTTTCATTTCGCAGAACAGTTCATGGGCATCATAAATACGTGGTATCCGTTTTAATATTGAAATGATATAAAAAGGAAGAATAGTGTCCAGGTCAATGGCGCATACCGCATCCGCCTTTATAAATAATAAATAAAAAAACAGGCGAAGATTATACTCCAGATAGCTCAATTTGCCTTTTTTGAGGAAGCAGAAAAGCCTTTTTTGGCCGAAAGGCTGAACGGGGGCGGGGGACGTTTGGTGCCATCGCCTGCCAATGAGGGTGACCGCATAGCCGGCGTTCGACAGCGATGTACAAATGCGTATCATGCGCTGATCGTAACTTAGATCATTGGTCACAGCAAATACCAGTCGCTTCATATGGCCGGGGAAGGGTTAATTTATTTATATTTGACTGAAAATGAACAGATAACACTACTGGTTTCAAGTTGAATATTTCAGCTTTCAGGGGCGCCTGTGGCCGGTTTCCCTGCAACTTGCAAGTTGTAACCTGTAATTTATTACCTCCAAAAATAGGGGTTTTAAAAAAAATCGCACTGGTTAAACATGCAATCAGGATTAAATTATATACCTTTGCCGCCAATTATTAAGAAGAAATTTTTGGATGTTTTTTTAAAAAAATTGAGATGCCTTATTTAACTAAAGAGAAAGTTTCCGGCTTATTCGCACAATACGGTGGTAAAGCCACAAATACAGGCTCCATTGAGGGGCAGATTGCGTTGCTTACAGAGCGCATTAACCGCATTTCTGAGCATCTGCAGCAGAATAAAAAAGATTTTTCTACACATCGCGGACTGATGAGAATGGTAGGTCAACGTAAGCGCCTGCTTAATTACCTGAGCAAGCATAACCTGCAGGGATATCGCGCATTAATTGAAAAATTAGGTATTAGAAAATAAGTATGTATGTTTATAAACAACTATTCCCAACTGTAGCCGGTTGGGAATAGTTGTTTTTGATGTACTTTTTTTCTGAGTTTTTATAACCTGGTTGCTGAACGCCCGGCTCATTTTCCCACCTTAATGCAGGAGTGTTGGCGGCCATAAACGACAAATCAATATGCTCTCTCAACCAATTAGCGTAACGTTTGATATAGGGGGTGGACGCATGGTTTCCATTGAAACCGGCCGCCTGGCCCGTCAGGCAGACGGAGCCGTTACGGTTCGGCAAGGCAATTGTATCATATTAGCTACTGCCGTTGCCAATAAAGAACCAAAGGAAGGACAGTCGTTCTTTCCTCTGGTAGTTGATTATTCTGAAAAATTCGCGGCCGCAGGCCGTATCCCCGGTTCGTTTTTTAAACGCGAAGGGAAATTAAATGATTATGAAGTGCTCGTCAGCCGGTTAATTGACCGCGCCTTAAGACCACTTTTCCCTGAAGATTATTTCTGCGATGTACAGGTGCTGATTACACTTGTTTCCAGCGATGCTGAAGTAGTGCCCGATGCACTGGCCTGTCTCGCTGCATCTGCCGCACTCGCTGTTTCTGATATTCCCATTAAAGAAATTATTTCTGAAGTACGCATAGGCCGTGTGGAAGGCGAACTGGTAGTAAACCCCAGCCGTTCACAACTGGCCAAAGCCGATATGGATTTCATCATCGGCGCCACCAGCAAAAACCTGATGATGGTGGAAGGTGAAGCTGAAGAATGCAGTGAAGAAGACCTGGTAAAAGCGCTGGAAATGGCCCACGAAGCCATCCAGGCTCAGATTAAAGCACAGGAAGAACTGCGCGCCAAAGTAGGCGTACAGGGTAAAAGAGATTACACCAAACCTGTACAGAATGAAGAGCTGCGTGCGAAAGTAACTGAGTTTGCGAAAGATAAGATCTATCAGATCTCAAAATCTGCTTCTGCAAAACACGATCGCAGCGATGCTATCGATAAAGTAAAAGAAGAACTGGTTGCCAGTTTGGGTGAAGAAGCCGAAGATGATGTAAAGAAACTGGCTAAAAAATATTTCGACGACCTGCAATGGGAAGTGGTACGTAACATGATCCTCGACGACAGGATTCGCCTCGATGGCCGTCAGCTCGATCAGGTTCGTCCGCTGAACATGGAAGTGGATATTTTACCTTCTCCACACGGATCTGCCCTGTTTACCCGTGGCGAAACACAATCAATGACAACAGTAACCTTAGGTACGCCTTTGGATGAACTGCTCGTTGAAAGCGCCGCCACTTCCGAATATTCAAAATTCATTCTGCATTATAACTTCCCACCTTTTTCAACCGGTGAAGTAAAAATGATGCGCGCCCCCGGCCGTCGCGAAGTTGGTCATGGTAACCTGGCCATGCGTTCGCTGAAACAAATGATGCCGGGTAATGAATATCCTTACACCGTTCGTATTGTAAGCGATATTCTGGAATCGAATGGCTCCTCTTCAATGGCGACAGTATGTGCCGGTTCGCTGGCGCTGATGGACGCTGGTGTCCCCTTTCCCAAACACGTAAGTGGTGTGGCAATGGGACTGATCACCCGCCAATCAGATGGTAAGTATGCGATTCTTACCGACATCCTGGGCGATGAAGACCACCTGGGCGATATGGACTTTAAAGTTACCGGTACCCGCGATGGTATTTGCGGTGTGCAAATGGATATTAAAATAGATGGTTTAAGTATGGATACCATGCGCCAGGCCCTGGAACAGGCCCGCAAAGGTCGCCTGCACATCGTCGAAGCTATGTATGCCTGCATGCCTGAAGCAAGATCAGAAGTAAAACCGCATGCGCCAAGAATGGAGAAACTGTTTATCGACAAGGAATTCATTGGTGCTGTGATCGGACCGCAAGGAAAGATCATTCAGGAAATTCAACGCGAAACAGGTACCACTATCAATATTGAAGAAGTAGGTAACTATGGCGAAGTAAGCGTTTTCAGTCCGGCTAAAGAAGGTCTTGAAAAAGCTGTTTCCTGGATCAAGGGAATCGTTGCAGTTCCTGAAGTAGGCTCTGTATACGAAGCTACTGTTAAAGGCATTAAGGAATTCGGTGCTTTTGTTGAATTCCTGCCTGGCAAACAGGGTTTATTACACATCAGTGAAATTTCATGGAAGCGCCTCGAAAACATGGAAGGTGTGCTGAAGGAAGGCGATAAACTGAAAGTAAAACTGATAGGCATCGATCACAAAACCGGCAAGTTCAAACTCAGCCGTAAAGTGTTAATGCCAAAGCCCGAAGGTAAAAAACCTGAGAGCCCTACATCGTAGCAGTTAAGAACTTCCAATAAAGAACAAGGAATTTTGAATTATGAAGTATTTTCGACTTCAGCGTTCAAAATTCCTTTTTTTATTATAGAAATTAATTGAAGCATATATATCTAATCAAAAGCATCTTTGCTTTATGAGGAATTACATTCACATTCGCTTTCAGCCTGTTTCCAAAGAACAGCAGGAAATTTTAATTGCGCAGCTGGCCGAACTGGGGTATGAGGGGTTTGAAGAAGGGGTAAACAATATGTCCGCATACGTTCCTGAAGATCAATATAATGAACAGGATATTAAAGATTTAACAGCCGGAACGGATATTTCCTTCACCAAAGAAACAATTGCTCCCCGAAACTGGAACGAGGAATGGGAACAGAACTTTCAGCCGGTTATTATCGATTCTTTTTGCGCCGTGCGGGCACATTTTCATGCCCCTGTGCCCGGCGTTCAGCATGAAATAATCATAACGCCGAAAATGAGTTTCGGCACAGGTCATCACGCCACCACGTTTCTCATGATCCAAAGTATGCAGTCCTTATCTTTTGCAGGAAAGAAAATACTTGATTTCGGAACAGGCACCGGCGTACTTGCCATCCTGGCCGAAAAGCTGGGCGCAGCAAGCATTACAGCCATCGACAATGATGAATGGAGCATCCTCAATGCTGGTGAAAATATTTCACTCAATCATTGTTCAAAAATTAATGTTGAAGCAGCAGACAGGTTACATATGGGGGATAGATTCGATATTATATTGGCCAATATCAATAAACATGTATTACTGAATAGTATGGCCGGGATTAAACAACATTTAACACACGATGGCGTTGTACTTATGAGCGGCCTGCTGACCGGTGACAAAAGTGACATAGAAAAAGCCGCTCAGCAAGAAAACCTGTCGGTTTTTGAGGCGAAAGAAAAAGATAACTGGCTGTGCTTGATGCTAAAAAAAAATTAGACGCAAGAAATTGATAGTTATCATTTAATTAACTTTTTTTCCATATTTTCGTTATCCAACTTCAACCAACTATTCAATGAAAGAGGTTTTACTCATTGTAATAGCTTATCTGATCGGCTCTATTCCCACAGCAGTGTGGGTAAGTAAGATCTTTTTTGGAATCGATATCCGTGAATATGGCAGCGGCAATGCCGGCGCCACCAATACCTTCCGTGTATTAGGCTCCAGATGGGGCACGTTCGTGATGATTATCGACGTACTGAAAGGAGTCGCAGCTACCAGCTTATACATTCTTTTGCCTTATTATATGAACAGTACCAGTGAATGGGACAGAACCAACTTTATGGTTGGCCTTGGCCTGGCAGCTGTTCTGGGTCATATATTCCCAATATGGGCCGATTTCCGGGGTGGAAAAGGGGTGGCCACCTTATTCGGTATGATCCTCGCCATCCAGCCTGTTGTGGCCGTTTGCTGTGTGGGCGTATTCCTGCTGGTGCTTTATCTAACCCGTTTTGTATCCCTCAGTTCTATATTAGCCAGTATTGCTTTTGCGGTTTTCATTCTCATCATATTTAATGAAAAAGAACCGCTGTACAGAGCTTTCGCCATTGCCGTGGCTTTGCTGGTGGTTCTTACCCATCAGAAAAATATCAGCCGTTTATTGCGTGGCAGCGAAAGCAAAGTACCCATCCTGAAATACCGCGACCGTCGCAGGGAGCGCAGGAGAAAGCCATAAGAGAGGCACAAACATAAAGACCTCATAAGGTTGGTTCAGTAAATTTCCCGCCATTGAAGTAATTTTGCCTGCTCTTTCTGAGGCAGTAAGCATGCCCTTGGCATGATTTGATGGAACTATTTTCATTTTATAGGTTTGTTAAAGAGTGAGTTATAACGTTTGGAAACGGGCGAGAGCAATATTTTTGCTACATAAGGCTGGTATAATGATTGTTTAAATAATACTAAAGTAAAACCTGTGAAAGATGACACAACTCATGAATAAGCTCACTGCAGTTGCGGTATTGGCATTTGGTATCGCTTCCTGCACACAGAATGCTGTTACGGGAAGAAGCCAGCTATCCCTTTACAATGAATCAGATATTCAATCGATGGCGGCCCAGCAATACCAGCAGTTTTTAACTCAAAACAAGGTGGTAAGCTCCAGCGGCAACAAAGATGCTGAAATGGTTCGTCGCGTGGGCCAGCGCCTCACCAGCGCCATTACCCAATATTATACAAGTCAGGGTAAAGGAAGCGTGCTCGACGGATACAAGTGGGAATACAACCTCGTAGATTCAAAAGAAGTGAATGCGTGGTGTATGCCCGGAGGTAAAATTGTGGTGTATACCGGTATACTGCCCATAACTCAAAATGAAGCTGCCCTGGCGGTTGTACTGGGGCACGAAATTACGCACGCCCTGGCGCATCACGGGAACGAGCGTATGAGCCAGCAGGCCATTCAGCAATTAGGCGGTGTTGCCTTACAAACAGCTATAGCCAATAAAAGCGCGGCAGCACAAAACATTATGCTCAGCGCTTACGGTATAGGCTCCAATGTAGGTGCATTGCTGCCGTTCTCACGTAAACAAGAATCGGAAGCCGATCATTTCGGATTAATTTTTACCGCAATGGCAGGCTACAACCCACAGGAAGCAATTCCTTTCTGGGAACGCATGAAAGCCGCTTCCGGCAGTTCAAAACCACCGGAAATATTAAGTACCCACCCGGCAGACGAAACACGTATCGAGGCATTAAAAGCCGAAATGCCTGAAGCGCTGAAGTATTACAAACCGATCAGATGATCGGAAAAAAACAATACGAAATTTTAAATGACAAAAGCGTCTGTTCCAACAGGCGCTTTTGTTATTTAAGAGCACTGATCATCAGGCAATAATTACCAGGTCTTCTCTGCTGCCTTGTCACTACTGCCCGCTGCCCTTTATAGCCCAATTTGCGACAGCCGGTAATGTATCTAAATAAATTTCATCACGTGCCCAACTTTTCATACCTTTGCAATCCCGTCTATTTTTATAACCTGATAAAGTTTTTACTAAAACCTCCGGCATGTCGCAAAATTTGTTAGAAAAGCTTCATTTACAGGAAGAAAAAAACATTCTGATTCAGGGTTTACCTTCCTCCATTGAGAAGCAATTTGTCAAATTATCGTTTGCCAAAAATGTAACACCACTGTTAAAGACGCGAAAGATCGATTTCGCATTGGTGTTTGCAGTAAACGAAAATCAATTAAACTGCATTTTACGGGACGTTCTTCCCGCCCTCCAGGAAGAAAGCAAGTTCTGGATTGCTTATCCAAAAAGCACTTCAAAAATTGCTACCGACCTTAACAGGGGCTGCAGTTGGGATGGAGTTCGCAAGGCAGGTTTTGATGTATGCGATGAAGTGGCTCTTGATCATGTATGGACAGCCATGCGGTTCAACAAAGCCACAGTAAAGAATGGCAGCAGAAAAAGAGTCGCTGCAATGGTTGATTAGTTTTCCCCGTGCATTTTAACTGATGTATGAATGCTATCCTCATTAGGATAGTTTATTAAAATTCTTAACCCTGACCAGTCCCGAGCGAAGTCGAAGGATCCGGTCAGGGTTATTTGTTTTTATCCGGTTCTGCTCAGGACGTCACCGCTGTTCGCTCTTTCTGATATTTACCTTTCAACACAGCTTCAGCAATAACATGCCCCTGAATTTTTTCCAAAATATTTTTCCTCATCGATTCATTGGCAGGCACATCCAATATAGTGTCCAGTGCATAAAGTTTAAACAGATACTCATGTTCATTTTCAGGCGGACATGGACCTTCATAACCAAACGTATTACCATTACACAAACCCTGCTGCGCACCATCTGCTATCTGTCCTTCTTCAAAACCTCCGCATTGCGGCGGTATATTATACACATGCCAGTGCACCCATGGACGCGCCGGTGCATCCGGATCTTCTACCAGCAACACCAGGCTTTTGGCCTCAGAAGGAACATCAGTAAATGATAATGGCGGACTAATATTAGGTCCTTCACATGTATACTTTTTCGGAACCCTTTCTCCATTTGCAAAGGCAGCACTTGTAATGTTCATAAATTTAGTTTCGCATGGAAGGTTAAAATCCTATGCCAGTGCCGCCTTCGGCGTCAAGGAGGTTTGATTTTTATTTTGAGCTTTTTATAAAGTCTGTGTTCATCTGTGTAATCTGTGGCAAAGCTGTATTTGCGTTGCGCCAGCAACGCTTTAATCAGCGTTGCTGTACAAAAAAGAACACCAGTTCTGAAAATTTGCGTTTTCAAATGTATCGATCACCATGTCGGCCTGCCGTAACTGATCAGCGCTATGTGTAGTAGTAATCGCAATGCATTTCATATCTGCATTTTTAGCGGCTGCTACGCCATTAACGGCATCTTCAATAACAACACATTTATCAGCATTCAAAAGCATTGTGCGTGCTGCATGAATAAAAATATCAGGAGCCGGTTTGCCGCGTTGCACTTCTTCTCCGGTAATGATCACATCGAAGTACTTCAGTAGTCCCACTTTCTCCATTAAAAGTCCCATCTTCTCTCTTCGTGAACTGGTAGCCAGTGCAATCTGAACATGATAGTTTTTCAAACTCTTTAAAAATGCTTCGGCAAAAGGCACGGTCCTTATACCATTGTTCGCCACTACTTCTTTAAAATAATTCATTTTCCTTTGCAATGCATTTTTCAGCTCATCGCCCTGTAAGTCAAGACGGGCCTGAATCACATCTGCGCTTTTGATTCCCAGCAGCGGCATATATTCCTGAAACGTAAAAGACTTGTTGTAATCTGCGAACAGCCACTTCCACGCGAGGAAATCGGCTTCGGTACTTTCAATCAGCGTTCCATCCATATCCAATATCACACCTTCATAGGGAAGAACCACAGACTTGTTTTTGTTTTGGTGAACCGATTGCGTATTCATAATATTTTATTGAAATTTCATATTCAAAAATTCCAAAACTCAAATATCAAGTTCCAAATAAGTTTCAAAATTCAAATTTCAAATTGGATTTTTGTATTCTTTTTTTGGGTCTTGATATTTGGTTCTTTTGATTTATATATCATTTGTGGTCATACATTTTTTTGAGAAAGAAATTCTACAACCACCCGTTCATATGTTATCAGAAGTTGTTGCGAATGATATGCCAAAACATGATCGTAAAATAGAATAATAATCTATTCAGTTTTAGTTTGAAGGCATGAATTTTTTATTTGTTAACCCCGAATGTCTTTCTCCTTATTTGTAAAAAAGATATTCCTCATCGATTGAAACTTCAAAACGTAAAAAAAATAGCGGTTTTGAGAGCCGGCGCGTTAGGGGATTTTATTGTTACGCTACCGGCATTCGACGCGCTGAAGGTTACTTTTCCTTCGGCGGAAATTGTTCTTTTAGGAAAACCATGGCAAAAAGAATTTCTCGTAAAAGGCCGCACACCCGTTGACCGCGTAATTGTTATACCAGTTAAGAAGGGCGTTCGCGTTGAAGCAGAGGTTAATGAAGATGAAGATGAGATCGAGCGTTTTTTCGAAAACATGCAGCACGAAGCATTTGATATTGTGCTGAATTTTCAGGGC
>Ga0207667_10006356_pt1 | contig 14323 bp, 12 predicted proteins | sample KBSCornC52_FD_184301 | JGI IMG/M metagenome (GOLD analysis project Ga0207667, IMG submission 184301) | Corn rhizosphere microbial communities from Kellogg Biological Station, Michigan, USA - KBS Corn C5-2 (SPAdes) (version 2) | ecosystem: Host-associated > Plants > Roots > Rhizosphere > Soil ... | reverse complement strand
CCGCCGCAGCTTCTGACGCGGCGGGCGCCGGAGCGTCCTGCGCCATCGTGATACAAGGCCCTGCGAGTGCGAGCGCGACTAGCGCGGCACTCCAGAGTTTTTTGAGCGCGGGGCTCATTGCCAGATATCTTCTCACTTTCATTCTCCTAATAGAGTTCTGCTAGCGGACTCGTTACGTGATGGACTTGCTTCAGACCGCCTCGACGCCGGTCTCGCTCGTGCGTATTCGCACAGCCTGTTCAAGATTGACGACGAAAATCTTGCCGTCCCCTATCTTCCCTGTGCGCGCCACATTGGTAATCGCTTCGACGACCTGTTCCACGATCGAGTCGTCCACCGCCAACTCGATCTTGGTCTTGGGCAGAAAATCGACGCGATACTCAGCGCCGCGGTAGAGCTCGGTGTGGCCGCGCTGACGGCCGAAACCTTGCACTTCCGTCACTGTGATGCCTTGGACGCCAATGTCCGCCACTGCTTGGCGAACGTCATCGAGCTTGAAAGGCTTGATGATGGCGGTGATCAACTTCATCACTGGCGGCTCCGAGATTTCACAGCTTTCGCAACACCCGGGACTCGCGCCCCCGCACTGCGCCGGAACAAGAATGCATCTTCTATGCCACGAATTTGGCGGCAGAAACGGCGGGTTTGCACCTGAAGACGACGCTCGTTTGCACTATTTAAGGGCGCTGGAAGACCGCGTTCGCTATAAAGGGGTGCGGAATCGATCGCCGCAAGGCGATTTCGGTCGCCTTTTGCCGTCGGTGGCAACATCGGAAGCGTCATTCCGGAGCAAGGCAGCGGTCAGGTAAGCCGCTTTCTCGCGTACCGACTTCCGCTTTATTTTGCAGTCCTGCTAGAGTCGTCCGCTCATCGAGAGAGCGGGATATGGACACACGAGTGATCGACGAATTGGCCAAGCGGCTTTCGGCCGCGGTCCCCGGCAGCGTGGATGCGCTGCGCCGTGATTTGGAAAGCAACTTCAAAGCAGTGCTGCAATCGGGTCTCTCCAAGTTGGATCTGGTCACCCGGCAGGAATTCGACGTTCAAGCCAACGTGCTGAGACGCACGCGCGAGAAATGCGAGGAGCTGCAGGAGAGGTTGAAGGCGTTGGAAGAGAAGGTGGGCAGTGGAAGGAGTTAGGAGTTAGCGGTTAGGAGTTAGTAAGAGCTCCGTGACTCTGCGCGTTAGCGCTCTGGACTAACTCCTAACCCCTAACTCCCAACCGCTACCAAACTAAGGAGCCTATGGATGGGCATTGCAACGGTGCTGAGCCGCGCTCAGTACGGAATGGAAGCGCCGCTGGTGCAAGTGGAAGTGGATCTAGGCAGTGGCTTGCCCGCGTTCACCATCGTCGGTTTACCGGAAGCGGTCGTAAAAGAGAGCAAGGATAGAGTTCGAGCCGCGCTCACCAACTCCAACTTCGAATTTCCGGCCGGAAAAATCACAGTCAATCTTGCGCCCGCGGATTTGCCGAAAGAAGGCGGACGTTTCGATTTGCCGATCGCCGTCGGCATTCTCGCCGCTTCGGGTCAGCTGCCGATCGCGCCGCTCTCACACTCTGAGCTCTACGGAGAGCTTTCGCTCAGCGGCGAAGTGCGTCCAATCAAAGGAGCGCTATCAGCTGCATTGGCGGCGCGACGCGCCGAGCATTGCATCATCGTACCGACTGCCAATGCTGCAGAAGCAGGACTCGTTGCGACCAGCAAGGTCGCTCATGCGACGCACCTGCTCGAAGTCTGCGCGCATTTCAATGGTGTACAGCAGCTTTCATTCGATCGCGCGCTCGTTGGTCCGGCGCTGCGAACGCATTCCGAAGATTTGAGCGAAGTGCGCGGTCAAGCGCACGCTAAACGCGCTTTGGAAGTTGCGGCTGCAGGCGCGCACAGCTTGTTGTTCATAGGTCCGCCGGGCACCGGCAAGAGCATGCTCGCCCGTCGACTGCTCGGATTGCTGCCGCCCATGACAGATGATGAAGCGCTCGAAGCTGCCGCTGTGCGCTCCGTCCTGGGTCGCGGATTCAATGTCGAAGAATGGCGCTTACGACCGTTTCGCGCTCCACACCACACGGCATCGTCCGTCGCATTGGTGGGCGGTGGTTCGCATCCTCGTCCGGGAGAAATTTCGCTCGCGCACAACGGGGTGCTCTTTTTGGACGAGTTGCCGGAATTCGATCGGCGTGTTCTCGAGGTGTTGCGCGAGCCGCTCGAAACGGGTGTCGTGAGTATTTCGCGAGCAGCGCGTCAGGCGGAGTTTCCGTCGCGATTCCAACTGATCGCCGCCATGAATCCTTGTGCGTGCGGTTATCTCAATGACCCGAGCGGCAAGTGCCGCTGCACGAACGACCAAGTGCAACGCTATCGGTCGCGCATCTCGGGCCCGTTGTTGGATCGTCTCGATCTACATGTCGAAGTACTGCGCGTGGATGCCGACAGTCTTCGCGGATCTTGCCGGGACGGCGAGCCAAGCGCGCCAATTGCACTACGCGTACGTCGCGCGCGTGAACTACAAATGGCACGACAGCGATGTTGTAACGCGCGCCTAGATAACAGCGGCGTCGAGGCACATTGTCTTCCTACGCGTGAAGGCGAGGCTCTGCTGGAACGAGCGATGCAGAAGTTTGCGCTCTCCGCCCGTGCCTACCATCGCATCCTGAAAGTCGCACGCACGATTGCCGATCTTGCCGGCGAAGACCGCGTCGACACGCGCCACGTCAGCGAGGCGCTCACGTGGCGGCAACTGGATAGAGCGGCGAAGCCGCGCTAAGCGGCGGGAGAAAGAAGGGACGACGATTACTTGGCTGCCGAAACCATGTAGTCAACGGCGGCGATGATGGACTTGTCGCTTAGATCGGCACGGCCACCTTTCGCCGGCATGAAGCCGGATGAGCCTTGGAATCCCTGCAGCGCATGTTGATGGAGCGTGTCGGTGCCCTTGGCAATGCGCGGTCCCCAAGCTGCCTTGTCGCCATACTTCGGCGCGCCTGCGACGCCTGCTCCGTGGCATGCAACGCAAGTGCTGTTGAATACCTGATCTCCAGGCAGGTCTTGTGCGACTGTGGCCGCCGCTTTCGGCGGTTCGAGCGCCGAGTTGTCTTTGCCTGCGATGGCGACTTTGCCGACCGGATCGAGACGATCGCTGACGGCACCTTTCACGGCAGGATCTTCCTTCACCACTACGTCCTGAGTGCGGGAGGCAATGGCCTTCGAGCCGAAATAAATGCCGAATGCGACCAAGACCAGCAGCCCGAGTACCAACATGAAAGTATCGAAGAAGTGCTTGTCCTGGGACGGTGGGTGGGAATCGCTCACGAGGGCTCCGAAGGGTCGCTGAGGAAAGAAGGCGCGCAAGTATAGCGGCGGCACAGGGTGAGTTGTTAGTAGTTGGCCGCCACTCGTTGCCGGGAAGAGGATGAGAACCCACGAGTTACAGTACAATCCGCTCGATCTCGCACGCGCCCGTAGCTCAGCTGGATAGAGTGTCGGTCTCCGAAGCCGAAGGTCGTGGGTTCGAATCCCGCCGGGCGCGCCACCTTCCAGGAAACGACATATGTCGCATTGGTCCGACAGTCGCCCCCGCACATATATATGTGTGGCGAGTGCCTGACCCACAATGGACCCAGGCCAGTCGATGGACGATAAAACATCTCTTCTCAATCAGCTCAAGATCGACCGCAGCGACTCCGAAGAGGATTCGCGCCCCGCGTGGTTGTGGTGGCTCATCGGCATCGTGCTGGTGGCGGCCCTTGCGGGCGGTGGCTTGCTGTTGACGCGATCCAAGGCTATCGCCGTAACAGTCACGGTTGCGGAATCGACTGCAACGGCAGGCGGCGCAAGTGCATCGATGCTTGATGCGTCGGGCTATGTAGTGGCGCGGCGGCAGGCGACAGTTGCCGCCAAGACGACCGGCAAAGTGACGGAAGTGTTGATCGACGAAGGTCAGCGTGTAGCCAAAGATCAGGTGATCGCCCGCTTGGACGATACCAACGCGCAAGCGGCGCTCGCGCAAACCAAGGCGCAGCTTGGACAAGCGCAAGCGAATGCGCAGGCAGCGCAGGTCGCCTTCGACAATGCCGAACCCATTTTTCTGCGCTATCGCAAACAACTCGACAAGGGTGTTATCAGTGCGCAGGACTTCGACACGGCGAAGTCGAGTTACGACGCGACCAAGAGCAACCTGGTCGTGGCCGAGCGCAGCGTCGGCGTTGCGCAGGCAGCGCTAGCGGTAGCGCAACGGAACTTGGACGACACCGTAGTGCGCGCTCCTTTCGCAGGAGTCATCACTGTGAAGGCTGCACAGCCAGGCGAAATGATTTCGCCCATGTCGGCGGGTGGTGGATTCACGCGCACGGGCATCGGCACCATTGTCGATATGGATTCGCTCGAAGTGGAAGTCGACGTCAGTGAAAATTTCATCAATCGCGTCCGTCCCGAACAACCTGCACTCGTCAAGCTCAACGCCTATCCGGACTGGTCGATTCCTGGTGCGGTCATAGCGGTCATTCCCACTGCGGACCGTTCCAAGGCTACAGTGAAAGTTCGCGTCGGCTTCAAGGTGAAGGATGCGCGCATTCTTCCCGAGATGGGCGCACGAGTATCGTTCCTCAGCGGTGATACTGATACGGCGCAAATTACGGGTGCAGCGCACGCCGCAGTGCAGATTCCTGCGGCGGCTGTGAAGGCGCAAGGTGAACAAGGAGTCGTATTCATCGTTCATGACGACACCGTCGAGCGCCGAGCGGTGAAACTGGGTGCGCGCACGGGAGACACCCAAGCCGTCATCGCAGGTGTAGCGCCTGGTGACAAGCTCGTCGTCGGCGACCTCGATGCGCTTATCGACGGCGCCAAGGTCGAAATCGCAAAGTAAATCCCATCCTCGTGCGGCACACGTGCGCGCGTAAGCTCGATTCTGCGAACTCGGCGAAATATTACGTGTCCAACTGATTGTTCCGACGCGCGCTGCAACTGCAGCGTGCCGAGTGTGATGTTCCATCGAGGCGAACAACCACTAGGCACGTAAGTTGCTTTGCTTAGGAGCGAGCGCGTCATCCACACCGCTACTGGAAACAGATTTGGGAACGATCTTCTTCACAAGACAGTTGATAAAGAGTCTGTTGTCTGTAGACGGGATGGAAGGTGATCAAAACGGCATTGCGCCGGAGAAATTGCCGGGAATGGGTGCTCGCGCTGTGCAACGATCTGCGCCGCTTTCGCCCGATGGCGAGTACGGATCGCGACCGCGTTCGACACACGATGAATCCCCCGCCAGTGTGTGCAAGCGCTTCGGTCCGATCTATTCACGTTCTACTATGAAGCAAGCCGAGTTCAACGGGCACTTTCCTAGTGCGCGCAATGCGTGTAAGAAGGAAGCGTCGAGAGCAGCTCACCGTGAGCTTTCGGGTACTCCGTCACGGAATAGTGTCAAGCGAGGAGTAGTCTTTGGACTCACGACTCGTTAAGTACTACTGGTAGTAGCGATTCGGTCGAATTGGTTTTAGGAAAGAGCGTAGAGTGTCGATGTCGAGAGAGTAATCGGGGGGATTGTTCAGACGCCACTGCTGCAACGGAGGTTTCCATTATGCAGCCGGAGACGACAGACTCTGATTCCAAACGTCGCTCGAGCTTCGTCGAATCCTTGAGCGCGTTCAGTCGCCAGCATCGTGCCCAACATTGGGAAGGCACCTTCAGCGACTTCCTCAGCAATATCTTGCCTAACAGGCCGAGTGCATTCGCACGCTCGAGCCACCAATACATCTGGGACATGCTGCGCTGGTACGGCCGCGCGAGCGATACGAAAGACGATACGTTGAAGGCGCGAGAGCTTTTCAAACGGGAACTTTTCGGCATCGACGAGCCACTGGCGCGCGTCGGCGACTACTTCAAGGCCGCAGCAGCGGGCTCCGATGTAGGTCGCCGCTTGCTGCTCTTGCTCGGTCCTCCTTCCGGCGGTAAATCCACGCTCGCAATTTTGCTGAAGCGCGGCTTGGAGGAATACAGCCGCACTGATGAAGGCGCGTTGTACGGCATCAAAGGTTCGCCGATGCACGAGTCGCCGCTCAATCTCATTCCTGCGAGCTTGCGCGCACAGTTTCGCGATACTTACGGAGTCGAACTCGGCGGCGAGTTGAGTCCGTGGGCGCGTGAGAGACTCGAACGCGAATACGACGGCGATTACCTGCGCGTGCCCGTCGAACGAGTGTTTTTGTCAGAGGCGACTCGCATGGGCATCGGCACTTACGCGCCGCATGATCCCACGACTGCAGACATCGCCGATCTCGTAGGCTCGGTCGATCTCTCCAAAGTGGCCGAAGTGGGCGACGAAGGCGATCCGCGCGCGTGGTCGTGGTCGGGCGCAGTCTATGCCGCCAGTCGCGGCATGCTGGAGATGATCGAAATCCTCAAGGTCAAGCGCGAGTTTCTATATTTGCTCCTGACGTTGACGCAGGAGAAGAACGTCAAAGTATCGCGCTTCCCGCTCATCTATTTGGACGAGACCATTCTCGCGCACACGAATTTGGCGGAATTCCACAAGTTCTTGCAGGAGAAAGAGAACGAGGCGCTGCTCGATCGCATGGTCATCATCAAGGTGCCCTATGCGCTCTCTTATAAGGACGAAGCGCGCATCTATCAGAAGCTCGTTTCCGGCGCACCTGCCTTCCGCAACGTGCACCTCGATCCGCATGTGCTCAAACTTGCATCGGTGTTCGCAATCTTGACGCGTCTACAAAAGCCCGAGCGCGAAGGATTGGATTTATCGAAGAAGCTGCGCATCTACGCGGGCGAAAGCATCGAAGGATTCGCCGAAACGGAATCGACGCGCTTGCGTGCCGAAGCGCCCGATGAGGGGCTGGCCGGTGTGAGTCCGCGTTTCGTGATCAATGCCATTTCGAACGCTATTACACGCGGTGACGCCAAGAGCCTCACCAGCATGGAGCTTCTGCTTGCACTCAAAGATTCCATCGAAAGCGATGCGCGCATGGACACCAAGCAGAAGAAGCAGTGGATCGATCATCTCGTAGTGGCGCGCAAGGATTTCTACAACCGTTGGGTCAAGGAAGACGTGCATCGCGCCTTGTTCGCGTCCTTCGAAGAAGAAGCGCAGCAACTTCTCGAGAAGTATTTGGACGAAGTGGAAGCTTCATTGGATCAGCGTCAAATTACCGATCCGATCACGGGCGAGACGCGTCCTGCAGACGAGCGCTTCTTGCGTTCCGTCGAAGAGAAGATCAAGGTTTCAGACTCCGGAAAGCATTCTTTCCGTCAGGAAGTGGTGCGCAAAGCCATGGTGGCCTTCAAGGCCGGCGAGAAGTTCACGCTCGACAGTCACGCGCGCATGCACGAGGCCATCGAGCAGTATCTTTTCGAAGAGCGCCGCGATGTGCTGAGACTCGTGACTTCCAGCGCGCGTCCTGATGACGAAGCGCGCAAGAAAGTCTCGGCTGTGCAGCAACGTTTAGTGAACGAGTACGGATACGATGAACACAGTGCGAAGGAAGCGTTGAACTACGTAACGACCCTATTGGCACAGGAGTAGCGTAAGTTACCGACCGCGTGCCCGGAGGACGAAGTGGACGAGCCTGAATCGACTGAAGGCGAGCCAAGCGTCAATGGTTGGTATGACCTGTTCTCACGCGGTGCGCGCGACTGGCTGCGTCATAACGAAAAGGTGCGCGAAGCAGTACGCGAGCACCTGCCGGAAATTGTTGCGGGCGCCGACGTCGTAGGTGGCGGGTCGCGTACTGTGCGTGTTCCGGTCAAGATGCTGGAGCACTATCACTTCCGCCTGCGGCGACCGGAAGAACAACAAGGTGTGGGTCAAGGTCCGGCGAAGCCGGGCGATGTTCTCGCCAAACCGTCGCAGGGCCAAGGTCATGGAAAAGGCGCGGGCGGCAACGACAACGGCGGCATTGAATTCACTCTCGAATTCAAAGTCGACGACATCGTCGATTGGCTGTGGGAAGAAATGCAACTTCCCAATCTCAAAGCGCGTGTCGGCAGATCCGATGAATCCGATTGGGTGCGCGAAGGGTGGGACCGTCGCGGTGCTCGCTCACGGTTGGATCGCCGCCGTTCGTTACGCGAGTCAGTGAAGCGACGTGCCATTCAGTCCGAATCCTCGCCCGCCTTCACGGACGATGATCTGCGGTTCAGACAATTGTCCAAGCGCGAGCAGCCCTCGATTCAAGCTGTCGTATTCTTGTTGATGGACGTCTCGGGCAGCATGTCCGATAGAGATCGCCAACTCGCGAAGACGTTTTTCTTCTGGGCGACTCAAGGACTGAAGCGTCAGTATCGACATCTGGACACCGTCTTCGTCGCACACACGACCGAAGCGTGGGAGTTCAGCGAAGAAGAGTTCTTCCAAGTGAACGGCACCGGCGGCACTGTTACGTCCACCGGGCTCAACAAAGTTCGCGAAATCATCGACGACCGTTATAGCCCGGCGCGCTACAACATCTATTTGTTCTACGCCTCGGACGGCGACAACTATGTCGAAGATCGACCGTATGCAGACGCGGCATTGAAGAAGGTTGCGGAAGTGGCCAACTACAGTGGCTATCTCGAAGTCTCAGCGATGTCGCAACAACATTTGGGCACGGAAGTCGGCGGATTGTTCAAGGCGCTGACGACGCAAGGCAAGCCCGTGGGCAGCTTCGCGATCAGCCGTGTGGAGGATGTGTGGGACGCGGTGCGCCACTTCTTCCAACATCAAGCCCAGGATCAAACGACATGACGGACTCTTGGCGTGATTACTTGCCGCGCATCGAACAGCTCGCGACGGGATTAGGGCTGAGCTACAACCCCGTCGATTTCGAAGCCGTGCCGGAAAGTTTCATGATGGAAATTTCCGTCTATGGTTTGCCGGTGCGCATGCCGCACTGGTCTTTCGGCGTTCGATATATCTATCAGCTCATTCAGCATCGAATGGGCCATTCGCGATTGTTCGAGGTCGTATTTCCTGGAAATCCCGGCCGCGCCTATTTGGCGAAGAACAATAGCCTTGCGGAAAACGTGTTGGTAACCGCGCACGTGCTCGGTCATGCGGATTTCTCGCGCAACAACTTGCTGTTTTACAACAGTCAGAAGCAAGTCGGCGAGAACATCGTCGAACAAGCGGCCAATCACGCGCGGCAAATCGGTCGAGCCATCGAAGAGCACGGCATGCAGCGTGTCGAAGCGGTGCTCGATGCGGCGCTGTCACTCGAGCAGCACATAGACATGCATCAGTCGTTGCAGCGCGATCGCTATCCGGAATATTTACAGCCCAAGGCCGAAAATAAGGAGGACGAGTTTCGCAAGCGGTTCGCCTCATTGGACCCGTCCACGCAATTCCAAACGTCCGCCGGTCCTGTCCGTCAGCGAGCCCCTATTCCTCCGCATCCCGAGCGCGATTTGCTGTGGTTCGTCGCTCAATACGCGCCGGACCTGGAGGGATGGGAGCGGGATATCTTTTTGGCTGTGCGTGCGGAATCGTTCTATTTCTATCCGGTGTTCGCGACGCAAATCATGAACGAGGGCTGGGCGTCGTATTGGCATGCACGCCTCCTGCGTGAAGCCGACTTTTTGCCGCAGCATGCCTATGTGGATGCCGTCAAATGTCATTCGGACGTCGTTCGCCCGCACGGTAATGGCGAGCACGTGGCGCTGTCGATTAATCCCTATCACTTGGGATTTTCCATCTGGGAGAAAATCGTCGAGCGCGACGGCTTGGAAGCGGCGCGCCGTATCATGCGCGAAGACGACGATTTCAGCTTCGTGCGCAACTATCTGGATGTAGATATGGCGGAAGAGTTGCAGCTTTTCCGCTTCAAAGCCGAGTCGAATGGACGCATCGAAGTCGTCGAGGACGACTTGCACGAACTGCACGATGCGTTGCTCGCACCCAAATACAATTTCGGAGCACCGAGTGTTGCCGCCAAACACATCCGTGTCGATGGCACGTTAGAGCTGCTGCACGATCACAAAACAGACGGCCGCGGCCTCGATGTCGAGCGCGGCAAGAAAGTGTTGGAATACATCCAACGAGTTTGGCGCCGCCCCGTCATATTGCAAACCGTGGACGACAAGGGATCGGCGCTGGAGTTGAGGATTCCGTTCTAGGGGAAGGAGTTAGGGGCTAGGAGTTAGTCAGAGTGCGGTGAGCGCATATGGTAGCTTGTCGGCTACGTAGTAATGCCTTCTGACTAACTCCTAACTCCTAACTCCTCGCCCCATGCCGCAGTCACTTGCCAATCACACCATCGCCGTCCCCGAAACCCGCGAACTCGATATCTTCGTGGGATTGCTCGAGCGCCGCGGCGCGCGGGTCATTCGCTGCCCGCTCGTCGCAATCAAGGACGCGTCGGACCCGAAACCGGTGCTCGCATGGGTGCGTGAGTTTGTCGCTCACTCGTGGGACGATTTCGTACTGCTCACGGGTGAAGGGTTGCGCCGAATTCTAAGTTGCATCGAGCACAACGAAGCCTCGCTACGCGGTCCTTTCGTAGAACGCTTGGCGCACATTCGCAAAATTACTCGAGGTCCGAAACCGGCGCGTGTACTGCGCGATTTGGGTTTGCAGACGGATCTCGCTGCGGATGAACCTACGACTGACGGTGTGATCTCGGTATTGCGGCGAGAGAATTTACAGGGACGTCATGTCGCTGTGCAGCTCTACGGAACCGACCCCAATATTCGGCTCATGCAATTTTTAGCCGACGCGCACGCGATCGTGCATCCGGTCGCTCCCTATGTGTATGCCGATGCATCCGACGATGAAGCCGTGCGTGCACTCTTGGAGCAAATGCGAAGCGGCGCCGTGGACGCGATTGCATTTACGAGTACGCCCCAAGTCGAGCGCTTATTTGCGGTCGCACCCAACGAACTCGTATTGGCTGCATTGGAGCGGACACGCATCGCCGCAGTCGGTCCCGTGGTCCGCGAAGCCCTCAAGCGCCACGGCGTCGACGTGAACTACATGCCCGAAGACTCGTTCTTCATGAAACCGCTGGTGAGTACGTTGGAAGAGGCGTTTGCGCAGCTATAGCTGCGCAATGACATGCTCCACTTCTTCCGGGCTTCCCAAAATCACCGGCGTGCGTTGATGGATGTTGTTGGGCTCGACGTCGAGAATGCGCTTGCCCGGTGCGGCGAATGCTTTGCCGCCTGCTTGCTCTACCAGCATCGCCATGGGATTTGCTTCATACATCAACCGTAGCTTGCCGTCCGGTGCCTTTTTGGTGGGCGGATACATGAATACACCGCCCTTCAAAAGAATGCGATGCACGTCGGCCACCATGGCGCCTGCGTAGCGGCTGGAATAGTTTTTCGCCTGAGCCCAATCCAAATATTTCTGATAGCCCTCGGGAAAGGTGAGCCGATTCCCTTCGTTCACCGAGTAGCTCTTGTTCGCGCTCGGAATCCGGATGCCTTGTTCCACGCGAATGAACGCGCCGATGGCGGGATCGAGTACGAACAGATCCACACCCAAGCCGATAGTCAGCGCAAATACCGTGGATGAGCCATATAACACGTAGCCCGCCGCTACTTGCTTTGCGCCTGTTTGCAACAGCGAATCCTCGGCGCGCGGGGATGTAGAGTCGTAGCGCAAGATGCTGAAGATCGTACCGACGCCGCCGCACACATCGAGATTGGACGAGCCGTCGAGCGGATCGAACAGCACGCAGTATTTACGCTCGCCGTTGTCTTGCTTGCGGAGAATCACCGGCTCTTCGTTTTCTTCCGAAGCAACGATGGCAACTCCTTGGCGGCCACCCAAGGTGCGTAACAAGATTTCATTGGCAATGACGTCGAGCTTTTGCTGTTGCTCACCTTGCACATTTTCACTGCCGACGTTGCCGAGTACGTCATCGAGCCGCGCGCGGCGCACATGCGAGGCAATCATCTTGGCTGAGATGGACAGGGCGGAAAGAATCCAAGACAGCGTGCCGGTCGCCTCCGGATAATGCGTTTGCTGTTGCAGGATGTGACCCTGCAACGTGATGAGTTGTGCCTGGGGAGGTACGGACGACAGTTCGGCGGCGCTCATGGAAATCCTGGTCTGCTCTCGAGGGAAGCAGAGCATGCCATGAAGAAGTCGGGCCGTCTTGGGTGGAATGATGATCTAGGGTCCGCAGTTCGCAGTCCGCGGATAGAAAAGGAGTTCAAAAGCACACTATGTCGTATGAGGGACGTGCGAGCATCCATCGAGACGGATGCCCGCACTTCGTTGCCACGCGTCGCGTATCTACATCACCCTCGATTCGCTTGATTCTGAATCGTGACGACGACTCGACGATTTTGTTGCCGCCCAGCGGCCGTCGAATTGCTCGCGACCGGCAGCTCGGGTCCCTTGCCGACAGCCATGATGCGATTGCCTTGCACGCCGCGCTCCATCAATGCGGCCTTCACCGCGTCCGCCCGCTGTTGGGACAGCTCCATATTCGTCGCCATCGACCCGGTGCTGTCGGTGTGCCCTTCCACGATCACGTTGCGCTCCGCATTTTGCTGCAAGAAGTTCGCAAGCCGATCGACATTGTGAGTCGCGCCGGGTTTCAACGTCGCTTTGCCGGTATCGAATAGCACGTCACCGAGCGTGAGGACGATGCCTGCATCCGTTTGCTTCGCTTGCATTTCTTTCAGTTGTTCTTGCAACTGCTCATTCTTGCGGGAGCTTGCTTCCAGTTGAGCTTTCTGACGCTGTTCCTCGGCGTGCGCGACCGTTTGCCGCGCCTGCTCCCCGGCAATTTGCTGAGTCGCAATATCGGCGTGGCGCTGCGCCAGATAGGCCTGCTGCTTCACTTCCTCGATGTCTTTGTTCTCCATTGCTCTATCTGCAGCTCGCAAAGAATCGTGGGCTCTCGCGACTTCTTGAGACGCTACTTGGCCCGCCAGTGGATCGGCTTCCACCTGTTTCACTGAGGCCCGAGCAGTATCCAGCTCGGCAACGTTCTTCGGTGTGCTGGCGCAGCCTACGAGCACCGCCGCGACGGCTATCGTGACTGTCGAATTCAACGTCGGCATTTTCATGATAGGGCTCCTGAATAATTGTTTTCAGCGCGTGCGATTAGCGCGAAGGGGGAGGAGTAGGAGAAGCGTCGGTCGCATCACGCATCGTGTTTACTCCGCGCGAGGTTTCCGTCGCAGCCTGCTGTTCGCGAATCGCCTGAGCCTTGGCTGCCGCATATTGCGCATCTACTTGCGATTGCTGTGCAAGCCGTAGCGCCTTGGTTTCGTCTTTCTTGTGCATCGCTTCCTGCGCGTCGGCCAGCTTGTTCTTGGCCTGTTGCAACTCGGGGAGCGCGTTTTGTTGTGCGCCCAGTTGTTCTGCCTGACGAATGGTGCTTTCCGTCTGCGCTACTTGCGTGACGGTCTCTTGCTTGGGTTGCGAGGCGCATGCCGCGCAGATGAACATGACTGCCAGCGATAGCGGCAGTGGACTGACGTGGTATTGCATGGTGAGCTCCTCAGCTTCTTTGGTTCGAATCCCGCGCGAGTCAATGCCCTGATTTGTCCTACAGCGCCGGAAGGTAAGTCTCCGGCTTTCACTCCCCTGTAACGTCTTCGTTGGTAGGGTGTTCCCTGCTTGCGTCACAGCAGCTTGGCGCGGCGAAAGAGCTACTCACGTTTGTATGTTTTATCTGCGCAGCAGCTTTTTCTGCGGCAGATCTAAGATATGTCTCGCAGCAATGCAGTCAGCGAGGGGCCGTCCGACCTCCCGTGCAAGCTCCACAATTTCTGCGATGAGCTCCCCCGAAAGCTGTGCGTAGCGGCTAACCGGTGCTGCGTTCGATCGGAATCCAAATCTCCAAACCGCCGTTGCCGGTGCGCGGATCGAATTCCTCGCCGTACCGTTCGAAATCCGGTGCATCGACCACACGGCATCCATATGTCGGCAGCCAGTGATTCCAAATAGAGTACCAAGTGCTGCGGATGCTCGAAATGTGGCCGCGATGTGCAAACACTGCGTAGCGCTGAGGTGCGATGCGCAGGTGTACGAACTCGGGTAGCAGGTTTGAGAAGTCGCTAACTTCGACGCCGCAGATGTAGTCGATGTGTCCGGTGTCGTCGCTGTTACACAAAACACCGTATGCCACGCTGCCCACTTGATTGGACACATTACCGATATACGGCATGAACTTCTGCCACCGCGCTGGGATGTTGGCACTGGTTTGACTGTCATATCGTTGCGATAGACCTGCAATGAGTATCGCCTTGTTCTCGATGAAGCGGGGCGGCTCCAAACGGTCGGAATGTTGCTGTTTCATGGGAATCGGCTCCACGAGGTTGACGTTGTCGAGGTGCTTTTGTGCGCGCACGGACTCGGGTGTGAATCCGAATTGATCGCG
>Ga0207667_10006354_pt1 | contig 14326 bp, 11 predicted proteins | sample KBSCornC52_FD_184301 | JGI IMG/M metagenome (GOLD analysis project Ga0207667, IMG submission 184301) | Corn rhizosphere microbial communities from Kellogg Biological Station, Michigan, USA - KBS Corn C5-2 (SPAdes) (version 2) | ecosystem: Host-associated > Plants > Roots > Rhizosphere > Soil ... | reverse complement strand
GCAAGCGATGCGGGGTCGATCTCGGGCTTGGTCAAGAGATCGAACATCGTCGCCGGCGCAGCGACGAAATGCTCGACCTTTTCGCGCGCGGTCCATTCGGCGATGCCGATCGCATCGGCGCGGTCCATGCAGATACAGGTCCCACCACCGGCAAGCGCGGTGACCGGATCGAGGATCATCATGTTGAGCGTGGTCAGCGCATGGGTCACGCCCTGGCGAATGCCGGGATGCCATTGCGGCCCACGCAGGCCGGACAGGGTCGCAGCGGCGACCACCGCCATATTGTGCTGACTGTGGACCGCGCCCTTGGGCCGGCCGGTGGTGCCGCTGGTATAGGCGATCCCGGCGGGGGCATGCGGATCGATCGCCACCGCCGGCCGCGTCGCACCGTCATGCTGTGCGACGAGACGCAGCCATTCATTCGGCGTTTCGCCCGGCTCCATGTCGATAACGTGTTCGAGCGCTGGCAGCTCGCTGCGATGCGCGGCGATCTGCTCGGCCGCGGCGGCATCGGTGAGCAGCAGGCGCACCCCGGCATCCTGCAGCTGATAGACTTTCTCCGGCGCCGCCAGCGCGCGCGAGATGCCGACCCAGATCGCGCCCAACCGCTGGGCGGCGAAAAAGGCGATGACGATGTCGACATGATTGCCGGCGCTGGCCGCGATGCGGTCGCCCGATTGGAGCCCCAGCGCCGCCAGGGCAGCGGCGCCCGCGTCGATCGCCCGATCGAGGTCCCGGTAATTGAAGCGGCCGTAACGGCTGACCAGCGCCTCGGCCCCGGGTGTCGCCGCCACGCTGCGATCGAGGGCGGATGCGACATCTTGCAGATCGCCGGGGATAGTTGCTGCTCGTCTGGCCATGGTTCCGGGCGTGAGCCGCATTCCTCTCAGCAATCCCCGTTGTTTACGCGGCGGGCTCCGGCCGGGGCAAGTGGGCCGCCCGACGATGCAGGCTTTGCGTTTTGATGCCGAGTGCCTAACTGGCATGCTCAAGGAGCAGACGGCATCGGATGATGACGGACATGAAGCACTCGGCGGTGCAGCAGTTGGTCACCAGCATGGTCGGCGCGGAGCGGGCGTCGCAGCTTTTCGCGGGCGTCGTGACGGAGCCGAGGCTGCTGGCCGAGACCGCCTCGATCTCCCGCGCCGGCTTTTCCGCGGCGCTCAATCTCGTGCTGTTCGACGATCTGCTCGCCCGCGTGCCGACCGGCGCCGCCTATGTCGCTGATCAGGCAGCGAAAGGTGTCGCGATCACGTTCGATCACAGTGCCTTGCGCACGATCCGTTTCGACGGTTCGACCGGCGCGCTGCCCGCTGGGGAGACCGCCTTTCGCCGGATCCTCGAGCCGCTCGGCTATCGGGTGGCGGCGGTCTATCCGCTGCCGGCCCTCCGCATGACCGGCCATGCGTTCCGCCATCTCGACCTGCCCGATCGGATGCCGCAATTCTTCGTCAGCGAGCTTCACGTCGACCAGTTCGACCCGGGCTTCGCCGAAGCGGCGCATCGGGTGTTCGACAGCAGCCGCGATCCGCTGGGCGATCAGACGCGCGATCTGCTCGCCCGCTTCGCCGCCGGCGACTGGATTCCGGTCGGCCAGGCGGCGGCCGTGCTGCCGCAGATCACCAATGCCTTCGCCCGGCATCACGACCAGCCGAGCCTGGCGGATTATGAGCGACTGCTGGTCGAGTCCGCCGAAGCGGCGTGGATCGCGACCGAGGGCAATGCGGTCAACCATGTCACCGACCGGGTGCCCGATGTCTATGATGTGGCCAATCAGCAGCGCGCCCTGGGCCGACCGATCAAGGACCAGGTCGAGGTGTCGGAGAGCGGGCGCATCCACCAGACCGCCTTTCGCGCCGATCCGGTCTCCCGCGCCTTCCTGACCCCTGACGGCGCGGTCGAGCGCAATGTGCCGGGCTCCTTCTACGAGTTCATCACGCGGCTGGAGGATCCGGACACGGGCAAGCTCGACCTCGGCTTCGACAGCGCCAATGCGACCGGCATTTTCGCCATGACCAAGGCGCGGTGAGCGTTGCCGGTATTCGGTACGGACCCTATGGCGGCGGTGAAGGGAGCCGGGGATGACTGACGCGCTGATGGGAGTCTACAACCGGGCGCCGCTGGAGGTCGCGCGCGGCGAGGGCTGCCGGCTCTATTCGACCGACGGCCGCAGCTATCTCGACTGCGTCGCCGGCATTGCCACCGATGGCCTCGGCCATGCCAATCCCGCGCTGGTCGCGGCACTGACCGAGCAGGCCAGGAAGATTTGGCATGTCTCGAACATCTTCCGCATTCCGGGCCAGGAGGCACTGGCCGAGCGGCTGACCGGGGCCTGCTTCGCCGATGTCGCCTTCTTCGGCAACAGCGGCTCGGAGGCGATCGAAGGCTCGCTCAAGACCGCGCGGCGCTACCATTACGCCAATGGCCAGCCCGAGCGGATCGACGTCATCGGCTTTGCCGGCTCCTTCCACGGCCGGACCTATGCGGCGATCAACGCTTCGGGCAATGCCTCTTATCTCGAAGGCTTCGGCCCGCGGCTGCCGGGCTATGTCCAGCTCAGCGTCGACGATGAGGCCGGCATCGCCGAGGCGATCGCGCGGCCGACCACCGCGGCGCTGATCGTCGAGCCGGTGCAGGGCGAAGGCGGGGCGCGGGCGCTCAGCGGCGAATGGCTGCGGCGGGTGCGCCAGCTGTGCAGCGCCCATGGCGTGCTGCTGATCTACGACGAAGTGCAGAGCGGGATGGGCCGTACCGGCAAGCTCTTCGCCCATCAATGGTTCGATGGCTGCGAGCCCGACATCATGGCGGTGGCCAAGGCATTGGGCGGCGGCTTTCCGGTCGGCGTCTGCCTCGCCACGCGGGAGGCGGCCAAGGGCATGACGGTCGGCGTCCACGGCTCGACCTTCGGCGGCAATCCGCTGGCGATGGCGGTCGGGATCAAGGCCTTCGACATGATCAACGATGAGACGCTGCTGGCGCATGTTCGCGCGATCGGCGAGCGGCTGACCGCCGGGCTCCAGGAGCTCGCCGAGCGCTACGCCGACATCGTCGTCGACATCCGCGGCAAGGGGCTGCTGATCGGCATCAAGCTGGTACCGAACAATCGCGAGATGATGGCGACGGCGCGCGAGGAGGGCCTGCTGGTTGCCGGCGGCGGCGAAAATTGCATCCGGCTGCTGCCGCCGCTGATCCTGTCCGAGGCGGAAGCCGACGAGGCGCTCGACCGGCTCGAGACCGCCTTCCTCGTCGCCCGCCGCCGGCTAGACGACGCTGCCTGACATGCTGGTCGTCCGGCCAGCGGGAGAAGCGGACATCGGCGCGCTGATGGAGCTGGCGCAACTCTCGGGCCGGGGCTTCACCAGCCTGCCCGAAGATGACGAAGTGCTGGGCGAACGGCTCGCGCTGTCGGCCGCGAGCTTCGCCGGCACGGTGCCGCCGCAAGAAGCCTGGTACACGCTGATGATCGAGGATCTGGCGACCGGGATCGTCGCCGGCGTGGCCGGGGTCCGCGCTGCGGTCGGGCTGCAGCGTCCGCATTTCTCTTTCCGGGTGGTGACGCTGGCGCAATATTCCTCGGCGACCAAGACCCGCTTCGATCACCAGGCGCTGGTGCTGGTCAACGAATGCGGCGGTTGGACCGAGGTCGGCTCGCTGTTCGTCCGCCGGGAATATCGCAGCAGCGGCGCCGGCGGGCTGCTGGCGCGGGCGCGCTACTTGCTGATCGCGGCCGACCCGCATAAATTCTCCGAGACGGTGATGGCCGAGCTGCGCGGCCATTTCGACGAGCATGACCGCAGTCCGTTCTGGGAAGGCGTCGGCTATAAGTTCTTCCGCATTCCGTTCGAGGATGCCGATCGCATGATCACCTCGACCGACGGCCAGTTCATCCTCGACCTGGCGCCACGCCACCCGATCTATGCCGAGCTGATCGATCCGGCGGCGCATGCCGCGATCGGCGCGGTGCATGAGGCCGGCGTGCCGGCGATGGCGCTGCTCGAGCATGAAGGCTTCACCCGCTCGCAGCTGATCGACATGTTCGACGGCGGGCCGACGGTGACCTGCCCGCGTGACACCATCGCGACGATCCGCAAGTCGGTGCGTTGGACCTGCGAGATCGGCCATGTGCCGGAAGGCGCAGCGATGTTGCTCGCCAGCGACAGCACGGCGAATTTTCGCGCGATCCGCGCGCCGGTGACATTGGGGGAGGGCGCCGCGCGGATCAGCGAGGAAGCCGCGGCCGCGCTGGCAATCGAGCCCGGCGCAACGCTGCTGGTCAGCGGCTGAGGAGATCAGACATGGCCGAGATGCTCCGCTCGATCGATCCCGCCAGCGGCGAGATCGTCTGGGAGCAGCCGGTCAGCAGCGCCGAGGATTGCGCCGCGGCCCTGGCAACGGCGCGTGCGCAATTTGCGTCATGGTCGCGCCGGCCGCTCGCCGAACGAATCGCCATGGCCCAGCGCTATGCCGAAGTGCTGGAAGCACGGCGCGATGCGCTGGCCGAGGCGATCTCGCGCGAGACCGGCAAGCTGATGTGGGAAACGCGGACCGAGATCGGCTCGATGATCGGCAAGGTCGCCGTCTCGATCCAGGCGCAAGCCGAACGCGCCGGCGAGCGCGCGCATGACACCGCCTTTGGCCGCGCCGTGCTGCGCCACCGCCCGCATGGCGTGATGGCGGTGCTCGGGCCGTACAACTTCCCCGGCCATCTGCCGAACGGTCATATTGTCCCGGCGCTGCTCGCCGGCAACACAGTCGTGTTCAAGCCCTCCGAGGAGACGCCGTGGACCGGCCAGCTGATGGCCGAGGCCTGGCGCGACGCCGGCCTGCCCGCGGGCGTGTTCAATCTCGTCCAGGGCGCGCGCGACACCGGCGCGGCGCTGATCGCCGGCGATGTCGACGGACTGCTGTTCACCGGCTCTGCCGAGGCCGGCGCGCATTTCCGCCGCGCCTTCGTCGACCGGCCGCATGTCATCCTCGCGCTGGAGCTGGGCGGCAATAATCCGCTGATCACCTGGGACGGCGATCCGCAAGCGCTCGCCTCGACCATCATCCAGTCGGCTTACATCACCACCGGCCAGCGCTGCTCCTGCGCGCGGCGGCTGATCGTGCCGGCCGGCAGCGTTGGCGATGCGATCGTCGATGCGCTGGTGGCGGCGACCGATCGCATCAAGGTCGGTGCATGGTCAGACAATGAGCAGGCCTATATCGGGCCGATGATTTCTGAGCGCGCTGCGACGAAGGCACGCAGTGCCGTCGAGCAAATGGTTGCGGCGGGTGCGCGGGAAATTCGCGGCTTCAGCGGGATCGAGGGACGCAGCGGTGCTTTCGTCACGCCGGCGATCTACGATGCCACCGGCGTCTCGCTCCCCGACACCGAGATCTTCGCGCCGGTGCTGCAGGTCCATCGCGTCGGTGATTTCGACGCGGCGGTCCGCATCGCCAACGACACCGCCTTCGGTTTGACCGCCGGCCTGCTCACCGCGGACGACGCGCTGTGGGAGCGCTTCGTCGTCGAGGCGCGCGCCGGCATCGTCAACCGCAACCGCCCGACCACCGGCGCCGCCGCGAACATGCCGTTCGGCGGGCTGGGGCTGTCGGGCAATCATCGCCCCAGCGCCTATTACGCGGCCGATTATTGCGCTTATCCGATGGCGAGCTTCGAGGCTGACGCGGCGATGGTGGAGACGCTTCCTGGAGTTGGATAACGAGGCGTCGCGGGATCTCTCCTCTTTTCGTCATTCCCGCGAAAGCGGGAATCCAGTCGCAACTTGGCGATGACCGAGCGAACCGCATACGCTGCTGGATTCCCGCCTTCGCGGGAATGACAGATCGAGTTTTGCTAGGCTTTGATCAGTCGGATCATGTCGCCATCGCGCAGATCGCCGCGCCTCTCTGGCGCGAATAGCGCTTCGCCATTCGCGATCGTCGCATCGACACGCTGAACCTGGAAATCGGCGAGATTGCCGGTTGCGACCAGATGCGGCGCCAGCGCTTCACCGGAAGACGCCGTCTCGACGATGGCCACAACGCTATCGCGCACCGTCCGCAGCTCGCTTGCGCGCACCGTCAGCGTCGGGCCCGCGTCGAAGATGTCGACATAGCCTTCCCAGGTGAATCCTTCCGCCTCGAGCATGCGCCGCGCCGGGACCGAGTCGTCATGGGCCTGGCCGATCGTCGCGGCGGCGGCCTCGGGCAGCATCGCGACATAGACTGGATAGCGCGGCATCAGATCGGCGATGAACTGATTGCCGTGGATCGCATTGTAACGGTCCGCCTCGTCGAACTCGGTACCGAAAAAGGGTTTCGCCACCGCATCCCAGAAGGGCGAATGGCCCGCGACGTTGCGGCCGCGGATATCAGCGACGATGCGATCGGAAAAGCGTTGGCGATGGCTGGCGATGAACAGATAGCGGCCGCGCGCAAGCAGCGCGGCGACCCCGCTGTGGCGAAAGTCGGGATGAACGAATAGGCCGACGACTTCGGACCCGCCTTCGAGATCGTTGACCAAGCTCAGAACCTGCATCGCTACGCTGCGCTTCAACTCCTGCGAAACATGCGTCACACGGTTGAGCTTGTAGCTGTAGAACGGCCAGCGCGCGCCGATCCGAGAGAGGATGCTGGCGGTGCCGACGACCCGGCGCTGCTCCGGCTCCTCGAGCACGAGCATATAGACCTCGTCCTGCGGCTCGGTGACGGGCTTGGCGAAGGACTCCGCGCTCCAGTCAAGCCGCGCCCGCAAGGTCTCCGCATCATTGGGCAGGTTGGTCATGCCGCCGCCGCTCAGCTGGGCCAGCTCGAGCAGTGGGTCGATATCGTCGCTGCGCGCGGGGCGGACACGCCAGCTCATGCCAGCTCGCCGAGACCGAGCAATTCGAGCAGGGCGAGGCGCGCGACGCGACACTGCCGCCACATCGCTGGCAGGCCGAGGTCGTCCGGCGCGATCGTCTGCGGCCATTCTTCCTCTACCAAGCGCTCGATCCGGTCGAGCCTGGCTTCGTCGAGCAGGAAGCGTGGATCGATCGCGGCATAGCCCGCCTCGTCGACCACAACGCGCAACCTAAGGCAGGCCGGTCCACCGCCGTTGCGCATCGACTCGCGCAGATCGACCACGCGGATGTCGCGGATCGGGTTGGTGTTGGCGGCGACGACAGTCTGCAGCCAGCGCCATACCGCTGCATTGTCGCGGCTCTCGCCGGGGACGATGAGCATCATCGTGCCGTCGGGCAGGGTGACCAGCTGCGAATTGAACACATAACTGCTCACCGCATCGTCGAGGCTGATCAAGGCGGCCGGCGCTTCGATGATGATCGTCCCGGGCAGGCGCTCGTCGATGAAGCGATAGACCGACTCCCGATCGGCGAAGGCCTCCTCATGGGCGAGCAGCACCGTCTCGTTGGCGACAGCGACGACATCATTGTGAAAGGCGCCGGCCGCAATCGCCGCCTCGCTCTGTTCGGCGAGAAAGCGGCGGGTGAAATCGAGCTCATGGCGTCGGAAGATCGCCTCGCAGGCGGACTTGCTCTGGCGCGCAGGAAAGCCGCCGGGCTGCTGCCGGCTATAAATCATGATCTCCAGCCCGGCTTCGCCATGATTGCGGCAAAGGCGCATTAAATTGGCTGCACCTTCGTCACCGAGCCGGGCCGGCAAAGCCGCGTGAACCGCGAAGCGGCGCTCGTCGCCGAAGATCATCCGCAGCTGCCGCTCGGTTTCCGCCGGCTCGAGACTGCGGTGAAGCATGGTCGAGAGATTGGCGGTCGAGAGATGGCATCGGCCGTCGCCGGTGTCGGACGCGGGCGAGACGGTGGCGGCATTGGCAGTCCACATCGCCGAGGCCGACAGCGCATTGGCGAGCAGTGCCGGATCCTCCCGCCAGGCCCGGGCGCAGACCTGGTCGTCACTGCCCGCAAAACCGAGCCGGCGTAGGAAATTGGCGTCGGGCCGGAGATGCGGCAGCAGGATGCCCTGACTGAGCCCAAGCGACAGCAGCAGCCGCATCTTCGCGAGACCCTGGAGAGCCGCGGCGCGCGGCATCGATGTGCTGCCGGCGTTCTGCGTCGCGGCGAGATTACCGAGCGACAGGCCGGCATAATTATGGCTCGGTCCGACCACCCCGTCGAAGTTGATCTCGCGGGCGGCCATCACCCACTCGCCCGCCTCGGCAGCCCATTGCTGGCGATGCGCATCAGCAGCAGGGCGGAGAGCCGCGCCCGTTCGACCAAGCTGTCGAGTAGGAGGAATTCCTCGGATGAATGAATCGCGCCGCCGCGCGCGCCCATGGTGTCGACCACCGGGAGGCCGAGCGCGGCGAGATTGTTGCCGTCACAGACGCCACCGGTATCGCGCCAGCCGATCGCCAGGCCGAGATCGCGACCGCAGTCGCGCACCAGCTCGAACAGCCCGCGCTGGGTGTCGTCCATCGGCTTGGGCGGGCGGGTGAAACCGCCATGCAGCGCGACGGAAACGTCATGCGCCGCGGCGACGTCCTGCATCGCGGCGGTGACCGCGGCTTCGGCGGCCTGCTGATCGGCGGCAGCGGTCGGCCGCATGTTGAAGCGCAGCACGGCGAGATCCGGCACGATGTTGTTCGGTCCGCCGCCGTCGATCCGCGCGATGTTGACGCCGAGCCCGTCGCGACGCAGCGACGCCAGCCGCAGCGACAGATCGGCGGCGGCGAGGACCGCATTGCGGCCGTCTTCGGGGTTGCGCCCGGCATGGGCGCTGCGGCCGCGGATCGTGATCGCGAAATTGCCGCTGCCCTTGCGTGCGCCCGCGAGCGTGCCGTCGGGCAGCGCTGGCTCATATGTCAGGCCGAGCCGGACGGTAGCGGCGGCTTCGGCGAGCAGCGGCGCCGAGCCCGGCGAGGACACCTCCTCGTCGCTGTTGATGACGACGTCATAGCCGAGCCGGTCGGCGAGTTGCGAGGTCTCGAAGACGAGGAGGGCAGCCAGCATCACCGCGATCCCGCCCTTCATGTCGGCGGTGCCCGGGCCGTTGATCACATTGTCGTCGATCGCGCGGACCAGCTGGAACGGATGATCGGCAGCGAACACCGTGTCCATATGGCCGGTGAGCAGCACCCGGAGCGGCGCGCCGGGGCGCTGGCGTAGGTGAAGGTTGCGGCCGTGCGCGACCGGGCGCAGCACGCCTGTAGCATCGACCCGCTCGACCGGCGCGGGCTCGACCAGCGTCAGGCTGCCCCCCAGTTCGGTGAAGGCCGCGGCCAGCAGCCGCGCCATTTCGTCCAGCCCATGGAGATTGCCGCTGCCCGAGTTGACCGCCGCCCATTGCACGACCTGGGCGCGCATCCGCTCGTCGAGGCGATCGACCGCCGCGATGACCGTCTGTTCTTCGGCCGACAGCTGCATGTCAGACCTTTCGCGCCCTGGCGCGACGATGGAACCCGCGCGGGCCCGCTGGCAAGCCCTTGCCACGCATGATCACGCCGGCAGGGCGAAGGGCGCCAGTAGCGGCGAGCCGCTCACGCCTGCGGCGACCAGCTCGCCGATCGCGGCCGAATGCTTGAAGCCATGGCCCGAACAGGCCGAGATCACCGTGACGCGATCCATCCTCGGATGCGTATCGATGATAAAGCGTCCGTCAGCGGTGCTGGTGTAGACGCAGGATTTCGAACGGATCAGCCGTGGCGTCACCCCGGCGAGCCGGCCGGCGACGAACTGGCGATGAAACGCCTCGGGATCGGGGATCGCGGGACCGGGGCGATAGCTCTCGATGTCGACGAGGTCCTCACCTTCGGTCGCGATCTTGACCCCGGCCGAGCCGGCGGGCGTCGGGAAGCCATAGCTGAACTCGTCGCTCTTCGCGCCGAACGCACGGATGAAGATCGGAAAGCCGTTGTCGACGGCATAGAGCGACGGATCTTCCGGCGCGAACCAGTAGAGCGACTGACGGGTGACGCGCAGCAGGTGATCGAACGGCGCACCGAGCAGGCCGGCGGTCCAGGCGCCGGCCGCAACGATCACGCGGCGGGCGACGATCCGCTCGCCGTCCGTCCCGACCTCGACCGCCTCGCCCCGCTGGGCGATGGCGCGCGCTACCGTGCCGGTGCGGATCTCAGCGCCGAGCCTCACCGCCGCGCGCAGCTGCGCCTCGATGCACGCTTCGGGATAGACGAAGCCGGCGCCGGGCTCGAAATAGGCGATGTCGTCCGACCCGAGGCCGATGAACTGAGGAAAGCGCGCGACCAGCGCATCGCGATCGAGGATTTGATGCTCGATCCCGTAGCGCTCGGCGACATCGACCGTCGCGCGGAGAAAGCCCTGCGGCCCGCCGTCCATCCGCCCGACGACGAGCCCGCCGCAAGGGACGAACAGGCTCATGCCGGTGGCCTGCTCCAGCTCGCGCCAGATCACATGCGAGCGCGTGACCAGCGGCACATAATCGGCGCCCTCGCCGACCGCGCGGCGGGTAATGCGGGTCTCACCATGGCTCGAGCCATGCTCATGCGGTGGCTCATGTCGGTCGATGCCGACGACCGACAGGCCGCGTTTGGCAGACTGGTAAAGCGTCGCCGCGCCCATCGCGCCGAGGCCGACGACCGCGACGTCATGGGTTACGCGCACGACCTAGCCCTCGGCAGCCAGCCGCGCATGGCGATCGGTGACGTAGCGGCGAACGTCGAGGCTGAGATCCTCGAGCGGCGAATAATAGCCATGCTCATGGACGCGCGAGGCGATGCCGGATTGCACCCGCTCGCACACCGCCCAATCCTGGCGGTTGACCAGATCCCAGAAATCGACCGCGTCGCTGGGATCGAAGCCGGGTTTCGCCATCTCATCGGGATGAAACAGGAAACGGCAATCGATGACCGTGCGGTCGGGACCAAGTGGCTGGAGAATGAACGCGGTGACATGGTCCATCGCCACGCTCATCATCAGATTGGGAAAGATCATCTCGCCCTTGTGGCGGATCTTCTCCTCCTCGCTGAGGCCGGGGAAGGGGGCGCGGCTGGTCGTGCCCGAGGCGGTATAAGTCACCGCGCCGGGACGGTGCGGGATGCCCACTTCCCAATCGAGATCGATGCCGCCGCGCTCGCGGAACGCCGGCACCACTTCGCACAGCTCGGGATGCACACCGGGGCAGTGATAGCACTCATTGTAATTCTCGAGGATCAGCTTCCAGTTCGCCGTCAGCTCATAGCGGATGCGATGGCCGGTGCGCAGATCGGCGAGCGGATAGTTCGCCAGCCGGCGCGAGGCGCCGCTCAGCGTCGCGGCAAGCTCCGTCTCATCTTGCGCGATCAGACTGACGAACACGAAGCCGCCCCAGCGCGCGACCCCCACCGGCTGCAAGCCGTGCGCCGCCTTGTCGAAGCCCGGCGCGTCCTGCAGCTGTGGCGCGGCGAGCAGCCGGCCGTCGAGCGCGTAGGACCAACCGTGATACGGGCAGCGGATCATCGTCCGGCCGACCACGCCGGAATCAAGCGTGACGCCCCAGCGCGCATCGTTGGCGGGATCGCACAGCCGCGAGCCGCGGTGCCGGCACATATTGTAATGGCCATGGATCGCGCCCTCGGCACCGCGCAGCAGAATGACGCTCTCGCCGGCGATCTCGAGCAGAAGATAATCGCCGCGCTCGGGCAGATCTTCCTCGCGGGCGACACACATCCAGTCGCGGGCGAAGATCGCCTGGCGGTCGAGCGCGAAGGAGTCGGCGGTCAGATAGGCACTGCCCGGCAGCGACCGCTGCATGGCAGGGGGTGAGTCGGATATCGGCGCGTCTGACATCCTGCTCTCCCACTACACGGCATTATTAGACAGTTGCCTGATAACCTCGGATTGAGCAAGATTTGGCGGCTGGGCAAATCGGGGGCATCGTGACGGCGGAGCGTATCGATAGTCGCGGCCGCGGTGCAACCGCCGCCGGCAAGGGGGAGTAGCGATGGCAGGCGGCGCCGGCGCACATCCGCCCCGGGTGATGGGCGTCGCCGACCTCGCCCTGTTCTACATCGTCACCGGCGTCAGCCTCAGGTGGATCGCCACCGCCGCCAATGCCGGGCCGAGTTCGATCCTGATCTGGATCGGCGCCTTCATCTGCTTCTTTCTGCCGCTGATCTGCGCGATCATCGAGCTGTCGTCACGCTATCCCGAAGAAGGCGGGCTCTACGTCTGGACCCGGCGCGCCTTCGGGCCGACGGTGGGGTTCATGGTCGGGTGGAGCTATTTCACCTCCAACCTGCCCTATTTCCCAAGCGTCTTCTATTTCGACGCGGCCAATGCGCTCTACATCGGCGGCGACAGCCTCGCCCATCTTCACGACAGCACGGGCTATTTCGTTACCTTCTCGCTGATCGCGCTGCTGGCGATCACGGTGCTCAACATCGTCGGCCTGCGCTTCGGCAAATGGCTGCACAATCTCGGCGCGCTCGGCATGTGGCTGCCGGCGCTGCTGGTCATCGCCATGGGCGCGGTCGCCTGGTGGAAGTTCGGCTTGGCAACACGGTTCGATGCCGCCTCGATGAGCCTCAAGCTCGATCTCGGCCATATGCTGTTCTGGTCGTCGCTCGCCTTCGCGCTGTCGGGCTGCGAGGCAGCATCGTTCATGAGCGGCGAGATCAAGGACAGCCGCCGCACGATCCCACGCGCACTGCTCATCTCAGGCACAGTTGTAATGCTGTCTTATCTCGTCGGCACGCTCGCGGTGCTGCTGGCGCTCAGGCCGGAGCAGGTCAATCCGCTGCAGGGGCTGGTCCAGGCCGGCGCGCTATCGAGCGAGAAGCTCGGGATCGGCTGGCTGGTGGTGCCCCTGGCGATCCTGATCACCGTCGGCAATCTCGGCGCGGCAAGCGGTTTCCTCGCCGCCGCCTCGCGGATTCCCTTCGTCATCGGCATCGACCGGATGCTGCCGCCAGCGCTCGGAAGAATCCACCCGCGTTGGGGCACACCCTATGTCGCGATCGGGCTGCAAGGCGCGCTCGGCGCGGTGTTCGTCGTGATCGGCCAGGCCGGGACTGGGGTGAAAGGCGCTTATGACGTCCTGGTCAGCCTGGGCATCATCGGCTTGTTCATCCCCTATGTAGCGTTGTTCCTGGCGGTCATCCGGCTGCAGCGCGATCCCGCCGGGCCGCATGTCACGCGGCTGCCGGGTGGGGCGCCGGTGTCGGTCGCGATCGCCTGCGTCGGGCTGACGACGACGCTGATTGCGTTGGTCCTCGCCGCATTGCCCGCCGCCGACGAACCCAATAAGACGCTCGCAGTCGTCAAGATCCTGGGTGGAACCGCAGTGCTGTTGCTGGTCGGCTATGTGGTCAAACTGCTCGGCAGCCGTGCTGCGGCCCGCGAGGCGGCGCTCCAGCCATGACCGTCCGCGCGACCCGTCCCGCCAGCCGACAGCGTTCGGCCAAGGCCGCCGCTTCGCGCAAGCCGGCACGCGCACGCCGCGAGGATCCGGCGATCCGCCGCCAGGATCTGCTGGCGGTCACGCTCAGCTGCCTCGCCAAATTCGGCCCGCGCGGCACCACTGGCCGCGAAATCTGCCGCCAGGCCGGGGTCAGCCACGGTCTCCTCCGGCATTATTTCAACAATCCCGACAATCTGCTGCTCGAGACCTATCAGCAGCTCTGCGACAATTTTCTCGATCGTTTCGAGACGGAACTCAGCCCGCCGGACACCGATCCCTGGGTCGCGCTCGACCATTTCTTCGGCCTGCAGTTCTCTGAGGAGTGGGCGAGTCCCGACGTGCTCGGCGCCTGGATGGCGTTCTGGACGCTGGTCCGGACCAATGAGGACATCCGCTTGGTCAGCGATTCGTTCAACGAGCGGCTGCGCGCCCTGCTCGCCATTGCCGCGGCCCGGCTCCCGAAGAAGGATCGCAAGCTGCCGCTCGACGACGCAGTGGCGCTGCTGTCGGCAGTGATGGACGGCCTCTGGCTCGATTTCTGCCTGTCACCGACCAGAACCAGCCGCGAGCGGGCGATCGAACTGGCGAACGTCGCCGCCCGCCGCTTCTTCGCCGGCTAGCGACGGGGCGGGTTGCACCAGCGCGCCTCTCGTTATACACCTGTCCAATATGGAGAGGCAGGCATGACGGACGCCGCCGCGGCGCTCATCCAATGGGACGATCCCGACGCAGACCGCAGCCTGCCGGCCTGGGCCTATGACGACGCCGATTTCCATGCGGCCGAAATCGCGCGCGTGTTCCGCCCGTCCTGGCAGATCGTCTGCCATGAGAGCGATATTCCGGCACCCGGCGATTATCATCTGCTCGACTATATCGGCGAGAGCGTCGTCGTCATCCGCGGCGCTGATCACGTGCTTCGCGCCTTCGCCAACGTCTGCCGCCATCGCGGCGCCCGGCTGCTCGATGCCCC
>Ga0207667_10006353_pt1 | contig 14327 bp, 10 predicted proteins | sample KBSCornC52_FD_184301 | JGI IMG/M metagenome (GOLD analysis project Ga0207667, IMG submission 184301) | Corn rhizosphere microbial communities from Kellogg Biological Station, Michigan, USA - KBS Corn C5-2 (SPAdes) (version 2) | ecosystem: Host-associated > Plants > Roots > Rhizosphere > Soil ... | reverse complement strand
TGTCATCGCCGCCATCGGATGTCTTTTTGCCGGGCTCTGCTATGCGGAATTCGCCTCGATGATCCCCGAATCGGGCAGCGCCTACACCTATGCTTACGCCACGATGGGCCGTTTCGTTGCCTGGTTCATCGGTTGGAACATGGTCCTGGAGTATCTTGTTGCGGCATCAACCGTGTCCGCGGGGTGGTCAGGTTACTTCGTGAGTTTTTTGAAGGGCTTGGGGATTTCGTTTCCAGCTGCATTGGCCAGCGCGCCGATTTCCGGGGCAAACTTCAGCGCGATCCACTTAAGCGGCGCCATCGTCAATTTGCCTGCGTTCTTGCTGATCGTTTTGACGACCATCACCTTGGGGATCGGCGTCCGGGAATCGGCGCGCGTAAATGCGACAATGGTATTGATCAAATCGAGCATCGTCGTGCTCGTCATAGTTTTTGGCCTGCCATATGTGCACACCGAAAATCTTCAACCGTTCTTGCCGCCAAACACCGGGGCATTCGGCAAGTTCGGTATCAGCGGAGTGCTGGCCGCCTCGGGCATGATCTTCTTCGCCTATATTGGCTTTGAAGCGGTCTCCGTCGCTGCTCTGGAAGCCAGGAATCCACGGCGCGATCTACCAATCGGCATATTGGGTTCGCTGGGCATTTGCACCGTGCTTTATCTTGGCATGGCGCTTGTACTGACGGGGATCACGGATTGGCGAACGTTGGATGTAGCAAACCCCGTCTCGTTCGCAATTGGTAAGATTTCGAGCCTTGGCTGGCTGGTGCGCTGGATCGACATGGGCGCAATAATCGGCTTGGCGTCTGTAGTGTTTGTGTCTCTCTACGGTCAATCGCGCATATTCTTTTCCATGGCGCGAGACGGGTTCCTTCCAAGTGCTTTCTCCAAAGTCCATCCCAAATTCCGGACACCGTATCGCGGGACGATCCTGACCGGCGCATTTGCGGCCCTCCTGGCGGCCCTGTTTCCCCTCGACATTCTGGCTGAACTTGTGTCGGTAGGAACTCTCCTTGCCTTTGTCGCGGTATGCCTAGGCATCATGATCCTGCGGGTGACGGCACCGAAAGCCAAGCGTACTTTTCGAACACCTGCAGTATGGTTCGTCGCGCCCGCTGGAACCGCGACCTGCCTTCTCATGATGGCGAGCTTATTTCGTTCGTCGCCGGACACGGCTAGCCGGCTCGTCCTTTGGACGGTCGTTGGGCTTGCCATCTATTTTGCGTATGGCGTCTGGCATGCCGCCCCTTCGAAATGGAAGGTCGCGAATGAGGAGTGAGACCTACTGCGCGGGATGGCGCATCGCGCCTCGATCGGCTTGCGGCTCCGGAACCATTTCGGGTTTCGCCGCCGCTCCCTCAAGAATGGAGCGGAGCGGCCGATCAAAGGCCCAGGTGACGACCGCCGCGAGCAGACCCAATCCGGCGCAAAGCAGGAAGAACTGCACCTTGTCCATCCGACTGAAGAAACTGCCGATATAACCCTGCAACTGATTGCCGGTGAAACTGGTAATGAACCACAATCCCATCATTGCGGAGAGAATTTGTGGCGGCGAAACGCGCGCGACCAACGCAAGGCCGATGGGCGACAGGTAGAGTTCTCCGAGCGTGATCACCGTGAAGAATACGAACAGCCACAGCCAACTTGCCTGACCGGAGGGACCGGTCAAATAAGCCGCAGCCGCCATGACCAGGTACGATAACGCAAGAAGGAAATTTCCCATCGCCATCTTGATGACCGTGCGCGGTTCTCTCCCGCGTTTTGCCTGCCACGCCCAAAGACCGACCACAATCGGAGTGAATGCGAAAATCATGAATGGGTTGAATGACTGAAACCACGTCACTGGAATTTTCCAGCTCAGGACGCCCGGCAACAACGCACGGTTCGTAAATTGCTCCGCCCAGAGATTGATCGTGTTGCCTTGCTGTTCGTATGTGGCCCAAAACAGAGTCGTGGGAATGCAGAGCAAAATGAGGGCGACAACGGCCTTCCAATCGTCACCGGAAAGCGGTTTCTTGACCTCAGTGCCCGCACGCGCGCGTTCGACGCGATCCTTGGGGAGTGTTCGCAGTGCGAATATGTAGATGAGTTGGCCGATGGCCATCCCAATGCCGGCCGCGAAGAAACCCCATTTGTAGCCCCATGCCGGATCTTCAGCGAGCGATCCACATACGAGAGGAGAAAAGAACGCCCCGACGTTTATGCCGACATAGAAAATTGAGTAGGCCCGATCGATCCGGCCGTCGCCTGCTTTATAGAGATTGCCGACCTGTGTAGAGATGTTCGGTTTAAAGAAACCGTTCCCAATGATGAGAAGAGCGAGCCCGACAAAGAGTAGCCGAGGCTCCATCAGGATGAACTCCGCGATTGCCATCGTCACCCCGCCAACAATCACGCTCATGCGTTGGCCCAACCAACGATCGGCGATCATTCCTCCGAAAAAGGGCGTGAGATAAACGAACGCGGTGTAGTTGCCGTAGATGACCGATGACAGCGGCTGCACGTCGAGTGGTTGTCCGCCGTTGAAGATCGCTTCGAACAAATGCTTTATCGCGTGATAGCCAAGAACACTCTCGACGTGTCCAGGGAGCAGCAAAAAATTCGTCAGGTATAGGACTAGGATGGCCCGCATCCCATAATAAGAGAAGCGTTCCCACATTTCTGTCGTGAAGAGCCAAGTCAGCCCGCGCGGGTGACCGAAGAGAGTTTTTTCCGGCGTCCCTTCCGCTATTGCCATGAGGAACCATACCCTTGAGTGTGCAGCAGCAGTGTGCCGGAGGAACGCTTTTACGGCAATTCGATGTAGCGGTCTTCGCGGCTGTAGGCCACAAAACCGAGGCGCTGATAGAGCGGCAGCGCGCGGGGGTGGTCGAGCGTGCAGGTGTTCACTAACAATTTTGTGATGGGGTGAGCCCAAGCATTGGCAATTGCTTGATAAAGAAAGTAATAGCCGAGTCGTTTTCCAATGGCTTCTGGCATCAACCCGAAATAGGCAAGTTGGGCAACCCCGCTTTCGCGCAAGTCGAGTTCCGCAAGACCAGCGGGATTGCCGTCCGTGTACAGAACATAGACCTCTTCCTTTTGGTCATGAATGATTGCAGCCAACTCGGCATCGGAAAGCTTGCGTCGATCCACCCAATAGTAAGGGTCGCCGATCGTATCGTAGAGATAGCGATAAAAGTGCACGGGCGGATTCATTGCTCGAATGATGGCAATCTTGCCGCGAGGTACCGGTGGCGGGAGTGCGGACGGCTTTGACGTCATCTCCAGGAAGGTGACAACCATTGGAATGCGGCGTTTTTCGTTTGTCGCCATGGTCAGTTCGCTTCTACCGGTGCGTCGCTGGCGCCCCATTCTGCCCACGACCCGTCATAGAGTGCGACATCTCTGGCACCCGCCACGGCCAGTGCGAGCATTTCGATAGCCGCCGTAATTCCGGAGCCGCAGGTCGTTATGATCGGACGAAGACAGTCGACGCCGTGCGTCTCAAAGATTCTCTTCAGCTCGTCGCGGGATTTCAATGTGCCATTCCGGTTGGTGAGTTCCGTATAAGGCACGTTGAGGCTGCCCGGAATGTGGCCGCCTCGAACTCCGGCGCGCGGTTCGGGCTCGATCGCTTTGAACCTCGCCGCGCCGCGGGCATCGACGACTTGGTAAGTGTTAGTCAGCAGATTATCTCTCATCTGGATGTGGTCCTTGACGAGGGCGTGGTCCTTGCGCGCAGTGAAATGACGCGCAAATGGAGACGCACTCATGTCCTCCAAGGGTCGTCCCTCGCTTCGCCACTTCGGCAATCCGCCATCCAGGACAACAACGTCCGAGTGTCCCATCGCGCGCAGCATCCACCAAGCGCGAGGCGATGAATACACCCCTGAGCTGTCATAAACGACGATCAGATTGCCGTCACCCAGGCCAAGTTTGCGCATGCGACTTGCGAATTTGGTGGCCGGAGCGAGCATGTGGGGGAGGGCGCTCTTATCGTCTGACAGATCCTCGATATCGAAGAAGACAGCACGCGGAATATGCGCGGCTGCAAACTCGGCGCGCGGGTCTCTGTTGGCTTGCGGAAGATACCAGGACGCATCTGCTACGCGCACATCCGGAGCGTTTATGCGGCTGGCAAGCCACTCAGTTGAAACCAATGGCGAGTCGACCGTCATTTTTCCAGGGGCACAGCGATGGGACGAGGCTTTGCGTCCAGCCAGCCCGGCACTGGCAGTCCCTTCGATTTCAGAAATTCGGGATTGAACATCTTGCTTTGATATCGCGTGCCAAAGTCGCACAGAACCGTCACGATCGTGTGTCCCTTGCCCATTTCTTTCGCCATTCGGATCGCGCCGGCGACGTTAATGCCTGTAGATCCTCCCATGCACAGTCCCTCATGCTCCAAAAGGTCGAAGACGATCGGCAAAGCTTCTTCGTCTGGGATTTCATAGGCGTCGTCGATCGGCGCGCCTTCGAGGTTGGCTGTGACCCGACCCTGTCCGATGCCCTCGGTGATCGAAGTCCCGTGTGAGCGCAATTCGCCTGTTTTAATCCAAGAATAGATGGATGCACCAAGTGGATCCGCTGCTGCGATGCGAACTTTCGCTCGATGTTCCTTTAGTGCGATCCCAACTCCCGCAAGAGTGCCGCCGGTACCAACCGCACATGTAAAGCCATCGACACGACCGTTGGTCTGTCGCCAGATCTCTTGACCAGTTCCCTCGATATGAGCCTGCCGGTTTGCGAGGTTGTCGAATTGATTGGCCCATACCGCGCCATGTTTCTCACTTCGCGCCAGCTGGTCGGCAATTCGTCCCGAAACCTTCACATAGTTGTTGGGGTCCTTGTATGGCACCGCCGGCACCTCGATCAAATGCGCGCCAAGCAGCCGCAAGGCATCTTTCTTTTCTTCGCTCTGCGTATCCGGGATGACGATCACGGTCCGAAAGCCAAGCGCATTTCCGACAACTGCGAGGCCGATGCCGGTGTTGCCTGCCGTCCCCTCAACGATGACACCTCCCGGTTGCAGTGCGCCGCGCCGCATTGCATCGTTGATGATATACAAGGCTGCCCGATCCTTGACGGACTGTCCGGGATTCATGAACTCGGCTTTGCCAAGGATTTCACAGCCGGTGAGATCGCTCGCGCGGTTGAGTCGGATGAGTGGCGTGTTCCCGATCGCGTCAACAACGTTTTTTTTGATGTTCATTGGGCGGATTTTGTCGAAGGGCCGAATGAACCTAAAGGGGCAGCCTTAGGCCTTCAAGGCGGCAGGCAAAATCGGCAGTCTGTCCTTCCCACTCGGCGCGACGAAGCGGTTCAATCACCGCAGTCGCGACCGTTTCTCGCGTCGCCGCCGCACACATAGTCCGTCGCGTTGGCCCGCTCAGATAGTCTGTCTCCGACTCAATACACTGAACGCGGCAGCCAAAGCGTTGCTATGCAATTTGGCGAATGTTTTTCGTGGTCACTGATCGTCATCGAGCGACGAATACCCCATCATGTCAGAACGCGAAACTGTGCAGAAGGCAGGCAAGCGCGATCGGGTCAGGCAGAGGAGGTTCACGAGAGGATGGCTCCCCGGGCCGGATTCGAACCAGCGACCAACCGGTTAACAGCCGGTTGCTCTACCGCTGAGCTACCGAGGACCACGACGTGGACGCGGTGTCTATCCTGTCTTTTTGGCGATGGCCAGACAAAAGTAAGCTGCCGAAAAAGGCTTGAATATCAGGAAGCTCGAAGAAAAAGAGGCCGGGTGTTAGCCCGGCCCCAAGGCGTTGGGTAATGGTGGGGTGTCTTCAAGGGAAGACGAGGGGAGGTTGCCCCGACAAGGTTAACAAACTCTTAATTGGTCTTTTTTATCCACCACCGATCGGACGATGGAAACTGGAGGCCACGCCCGGAATTGAACCGGGGTTCGCGGATTTGCAGTCCGCTGCGTCACCACTCCGCCACGTGGCCCCGTATAGGTTTTCGGTCGGCAAGTCCGGCCTCGGCGGCAGGCGCGGCCTATATCAGATGCATGCACCAAACGACAACAAGTCGCGACAGGCTGCATGTTGTCAGGGCAGCGCGGGGACCCCTATAAGCCAGCGTCCAAATGGTTCGGGTTCCCATGTCCAACTACGCAGTCCAGCGCTTCAATATGGTTGAGACACAGGTCCGTACGAACGATGTCACGGATCCTCGAATTCATTTCGCGATGCAGACGGTCGAGCGCGAACGTTTCGTGCCCATGACCAAAAGGTCTGTCGCCTACGCCGATCTCGCTCTCGAAGTCGCTCCGGGGCGATTCCTTCCTGATCCCAGGACCTTCGCAAAATTGCTGCAATTGGCCGACGTTCGCAGCACCGACTCAGTTCTCGATGTGGCATGCGCTACGGGATATTCGACCGTTGTCATCGCCAGGCTCGCCAGGCAAGTGATCGGGCTTGAGCAAGACGCGGACCTGGTGCGAATCGCATCGGAAACGACTCGGGCAGCTGGCGCGGCCAATGCGACCGTCGTCCAGGGAGGACTGACCGAAGGGTTCCGGCAAAAGGCGCCATTCGATGTCATCTTCATCAATGGGGCAGTCGAAACGGTTCCGGAATCGCTTCTGGCGCAGTTGGCCGAGGCAGGCAGGCTGGTGGCCGTGGTTCGGGCAGAAGGGCAAAGCCGTGCCAGATTATTCCTCAGGGACAGGGGGCATGTGGGCTGCCGCGCGGACTTCGATTCCGGGGTGCCGCTGCTGGCGGGTTTTCGAAAGGCAGTTGGATTCGTCTTCTGAAATCCCCATGTGATGGGTGACCTTGGGGGGACCTTCGATGAAAACGACTTTTAGATTGGCGGCAGCTTCGACGCTGGCGTTGCTGGCGGCTGGTCCGGCGGCCGGTGCTCATCACCGGGCGCCAAGGATTGCCCAAGCCGTTCTGCCGACCTCGCCAAAACCTGTCCCGCCGCGCACTGCAGCGAAACCGACCTTGACGCTCGATGAAGCGTTGGCGATCGCTTATGAGACCAATCCCCAGCTTGCGGCGCAGCAGGCGGCCCTACGCGCCACCGACGAAGGCGTCGCGATTGCCAACGGCGCCTGGCGTCCGACGATTTCCGCGGGCGGCACCTACGCCTATCAGCAATTCTATTTCAATCCGTTGACCATTCCAGGCTTTGGTACCATCTCGACGATTTCTGCCCATCCTTTGCAAGGTGCTATCACAGTTACTCAGCCCATTTTGCGCGGAGGTCGGACAATTGCCGAAATCCGACGCGCAAAAGCCCTGGTCCGCGCCGGAAGAGCTCAGTTGCTCGCGGCTGAACAGACCGTGTTGTTGAGCGCGGCCACTTCGTACATGGATGTCGTCCGGGATAGCGCGATCGTCGATTTGCGCGAGCACAACGTCGAACTTCTGAAAAAGCAAGCCGAGGCGACGCAAGCGCAATTCAATGCGGGATCGCTGACCCGTACCGACGTCGCTCAGTCGCAAGCTCGGCTTGCCGGCGCTCAATCCGATCTGACCGCCGCACAAAGCCAACTGCAAATCAGTCGAGCGAATTTCATGCAGGCAATTGGTCGCGTTCCTGAGACTCTCGAGACCGACCCCGCGTTGCCGCCAGCCATGCCGAGCAGCGTCGACGATTCAATCACGCTTGCGTTGCAACAAAATCCGTCGATCGTCTCAGCGCGTGAAAATGAGTTGGCGGCCAACTATTCCGTCGACGATGCCTTTGGCGCCATGCTGCCGACTTTGTCCGTCCAGGGACAATATGGCTATTCGCAGGGCTCGCTGGTCACGCCGACTGGCGGAACGGCCATCGGCGGAAACACCAGCCATGCTCTAATACTCTCGGGCCAGTTGAACATTCCGATCTACCAAGCAGGTGTCGAAGAAGCCGCCGTTCGCCAGGCTAAGGAACTTCACTCTCAAGCGCAGCTGAACGTGAATGTTTCCGACAGACAGGTGCGCCAGGCGGTCACGTCTGCCTGGGCAGAATTTCAATCCGCCGAGGCCTCGATCGCATCGAACGAAGCGGCCGAGCGTGCCAACGAAATCGCATTTGAAGGCGTCACGAAGGAGCAGCAGGTGGGAGGGCGCACCATTCTGGACGTGTTGAACGCCGAACAGGAGCTCCTCAACGCCTCGGTTGCGCTCGTGAGCGCCAAGCGCAACGCCGAAGTAGCAGCGTTCGGCGTTTTGGCGGCGAATGGTTCCCTCACCGCCAAGAACCTTGGCCTCAAGGTGAAATTGTACGATCCGATCGAGCACTACGACGACGATGCCGCGCGCTGGATCGGGCTCGGAGATTAGAATTATCTTAGCGCATTAACTTCTTTTTTGCCTTCTAGCCGCCACTGTCCTAGGGTCATCGGGCATCTTTCGCCGCGTTTCCGGGAGCTCACGTCATGGCGTCAAGCCCACAACACGAGCCCACGATGGAGGAGATTCTCGCCTCCATCCGCAAGATCATTTCGGAAGACTCGCCAGAAGGTTCGACACCTGCCGTGCCAGCATCTGCGGGAGCTGCCTCAGGGGCGACTCCTGACGAGGACGTCTTGGAGTTGACGCAGGAAATGCCCGAGGAATCTTTTGCACCCCCAGCCAGAGCAAGCGCTCCGGCAGGAGTCACCAGGGCGGAAAGCGACGTTTCCTTCCAGCCAAGAGAGGAGCCCCCCGTGGCCGCTGCAGCACCTGCCACCGATGACGACATCTTCTCCGACAAGACCCGCAAGGCGCTTGACGACACGTTCTCGCATATCTCGGAGAAGATTCCTGAAGTTCCTGCGGAGCCGCGCCCCACGACATCGCGCCCCGTCGCCGCGGGAAACTCTGTCGAGGCGGTTTTCGAACGGGCCGTTTCGAACGCGGTCGATCCGCTTCTTCACGACTGGATGGACAGGAACAAGACCGATCTTCTGACGGCCGTGAAGCCGCTTATCCGTGAGTGGATGGACGAGCACTTTCCTGCGCTGCTCGAGGGCGCTGTACGCAATGAGGTTGAGCGCGTCGTGAAGGCTCGCGGCAACAAGCGCTGATCCTCCCTAAAGTGGGTCCGGATCACGCCGGGCCACCTCTTGAATCGGTCCGGACTTGACCGAGCCCTCTTGGCTCATCAAAACCGGCGTTCAAGAGGTTTTCTCATGCTCGACAAGACTTTCAATCCTAGAGACGTCGAAGGGCGCATTTATGCCCAATGGGAAGCTTCCGGTGCGTTCCGCGCGGGCCGCAAACCACAAGCCGAGCCCTACTGCATTGTCATTCCTCCGCCCAACATCACAGGGCGGCTGCATATCGGTCACGCCCTGAACAACACGCTTCAGGACATTCTTGCGCGGTTCGAGCGCATGCGAGGCAAGGACGTCCTCTGGCAGGTCGGAACGGATCACGCGGGCATCGCGACGCAGCTGATCGTCGAACGTCAGCTTGCCGAAAGGCAACAGAGCCGCATTGCGTTGGGTCGAGAGAAGTTTCTGGAAGCCGTCTGGAAATGGAAGGACGAATCGGGCGGCGCCATCGTTCAGCAGCTTCGCAGGCTTGGAGCTTCTACGGACTGGTCGCGCGAACGTTTCACGATGGACGAGGGGTTGTCCCGCGCTGTCATCAAGACATTCGTCGAATTGCATCGGCAAGGGCTCATCTACAAGGACACACGTCTGGTAAATTGGGACCCACGACTACAGACCGCGGTCAGCGACCTCGAGGTCGAAAGCATCGAGGTGAAGGGACGCCTCTGGTACGTCAACTATCCCATCGATAACGAGCCGGGGCGTTTCATCACTGTGGCGACGACACGTCCGGAAACCATGCTGGGCGATACTGCGGTCGCCGTTCATCCGGATGACCCGCGTCACAAGCAATTCATCGGCAAGAATGTGATGTTGCCTCTTGCCCATAGGCTCATCCCCATCGTTGCCGATGAGCATTGCGATCCCGAAAAAGGCACTGGCGCGGTGAAGATCACGCCCGGGCACGACTTCGATGATTTCGAAGTGGGGCGGCGGCACAATCTGCCGCTGATCAACATCCTCAACAAAGACGGCACGTTGAACGAAAATGTTCCACAGGCTTATCGCGGACTGGATCGCGAGGCGGCGCGCGAGACAATAGTTGCCGATCTCGACGCGCTCGAGTTAATCGACCGCGTTGAGTCGATTACCCACGCCGTGCCGCATGATGAGAAGACGAAAACTGTCGTGCTTGAGCCGTTCATGACCGAACAATGGTATTTGAACGTCGCGCCACTGGCGGAAAAAGCTATCAACGCGGTCGAAGCTGGGCGCACGACGTTTGTTCCAGAGAACTGGACCAGCGTCTATTTCAGCTGGATGAGAAACATCCACCCGTGGTGCATTTCACGCCAACTGTGGTGGGGTCACCAGATCCCCGCATGGTACGACGAGGAAGATCGGATTTACGTCGCCGAATCCGAGGAGGAGGCGCGCAAGCTTGCCGGCGGGAGACCGCTTCGTCGCGATCCGGATGTGCTCGATACCTGGTTCTCGTCAGCATTGTGGCCGTTTTCCACATTGGGCTGGCCGGACGAGACGCCTGAGCTGAAACGTTTCTATCCCACGTCGGTTCTTGTCACCGGTTTCGACATCATTTTCTTCTGGGTTGCCCGCATGATGATGATGGGGCTTTGGTTTCGAAACGACGTACCATTCAAGACAGTGGTCATTCACACACGCGTGCTCGACGAGAAGGGCACGAAAATGTCCAAGACCAAGGGCAATGTCGTCGACCCCCTGGATCTGATCGACGAGTTTGGCGCGGATGCGCTGCGGTTCACACTTGCACTCGCTGCAGGACAGAGTCGCGACATGCGGATCGGGCCGTCGCGCGTCGAAGTGAACCGAAACTTCGGCACCAAACTATGGAACGCGGCGCGTTTCTGCGAAATGAATGATTGCCGGACACAGGAGAGTTTTGATCCAGCTCAGGTGAAACAGGCAGTCAATCAATGGATCGTGGCGGAGGTGGCTCAGGCGTGCGAAACAACTAAGAGCTTTCTCGTCGCTCTTCGCTTTAACGAAGCTGCGAGCTCTGCCTACCATTTCGTCTACGATGTCTTTTGCGATTGGTATCTAGAGATCACTAAACCGATCTTTGCCGGTGGAGATGCGACGGCCATGTCTGAGACGCGTGCCACGGCGGCGTGGGCGCGCGACACCTTGCTAAAGCTGTTGCATCCCTTCATGCCTTTCATCACCGAGGAACTGTGGGCCCGTACCGCCGTCGGTGCGGACCGCGCTGGCCTGCTGATTGAGGCCGAATGGCCGACCGTGACAGTTCCGCAAGAATTTGAGAACGCACGAGCCGAACTCGACTGGGTTATCGATCTCGTAAAAGGCGTGCGTTCGATCCGGGCGGAGATGAATGTGCCTCCGGGCACCCGAGTGGCACTCATCATAAAAGGCGCAAGTGTGCAAACGCGCGAGCGGCTCGGCCGCAACCTCGATGTCGTCCGTCAACTCGCTCGCCTGGAGCGCACCGAAAACGCAGACACGTTTCCCAAGGGCACGGCGCAATTTGTGCTCGGGGAGGCAACGGTCGGGCTGCCACTCGGCGATGTCATTGATTTCGGCAAGGAACGCGCACGTCTGGAGCGCGAATTGAGGAAGGCAGAGGATGAAGTAGGGCGGGTCGACGTCAAATTGTCGAACCAGCAATTTGTCGCTAGGGCTCCAGAGGAGGTGTTGCTGGAGCAGCGCGAGAAGCGCCGCGAAGCCGCCGAAATCGTAACGCGCCTCAAGGACGCTATCGCACGACTAGAATAGTGCAGCCCGCGCCAGTAGGTTTGACGATAGCGGAACCGACGAGAAACCAGAATGACGACTTTCGACAAATCCAAACTCCCGTCTCGCCACGTTACGGAAGGACCCGAACGCGCGCCGCACCGTTCCTACTACTACGCGATGGGTCTGAGTGAGGCGGAGATTCACCAGCCTTTCGTCGGCGTGGTGTCGTGTTGGAACGAAGCCGCGCCCTGCAACATCGCGTTGATGCGCCAGGCACAGGCCGCCAAGAAGGGTGTCAAGGAATCCGGTGGTACGCCCCGCGAGTTCTGCACGATCACCGTCACGGACGGCATCGCGATGGGACACGAGGGCATGAAATCTTCTCTCGTTTCTCGCGAAGTCATCGCTGACTCGGTCGAACTCACGATGAGAGGTCATTGTTATGACGGGCTCGTCGGCATCGCGGGTTGTGACAAGTCATTGCCCGGCATCATGATGGCAATGCTTCGTCTTAATGTGCCGAGCGTGTTTCTCTATGGCGGCTCCATTATGCCCGGCAAGTTCAAGGGCAAGGACGTAACGGTTGTCGACATCTTCGAGGGCGTCGGACAGTTCTCGGCCGGCAAGATGTCTGCGTGCGATTTGGACGAACTCGAACGTCATGCCTGTCCAGGCGCAGGCGCGTGCGGCGGGCAGTTCACCGCCAATACGATGGCGTGCGTTGCGGAGGCGATCGGCCTGGCACTTCCTTATTCTTCGGGTCCGCCGGCCGTCATTCTCGAGCGCGACGATTTTGCGTTGAAAGCCGGTCGGGCGGTGATGGACCTTTTGTCGAAGAACATCCGTCCCCGCGCCATTGCCACCCGCAAGGCTTTCGAGAATGCGGCCATGGTCGTGGCCGCGACGGGGGGTTCGACCAATGCCGCGCTTCATCTGCCGGCTATGGCAAATGAAGCGGGTATAAAATTTGATCTCTTCGACGTGGCAGAGATCTTCCGCAAGACACCCTATCTCGCTTCTCTCAAGCCCGGCGGCCAATATGTCGCCAAGGATATGTGGGAAGCCGGCGGTGTGCCGATGCTGATGCGCGCCTTGCTTGATGGCGGGTACCTGCACGGCGAGTGCATGACCGTGACGGGGAAGACCGTCGCGGAGAATCTGAAGGGCCTAAAGTTCAATCGCGATCAAAAAGTGATGCGCGATGCCACCAATCCTCTGGCACCAACGGGAGGGGTCGTGGGTCTTACAGGCAATCTCGCACCAGAAGGTGCCATCGTGAAGGTTGCCGGCCTCAAACACACGCATCATCGCGGACCCGCACGCGTGTTCGATTGCGAGGAGGATGCCTTCTCCGCGGTACAGCGGCGCGAATATAAAGAAGGCGACGTGATCGTCATTCGCTATGAAGGTCCCAAAGGCGGTCCCGGCATGCGCGAGATGCTGTCGACAACGGCCGCGCTTTACGGACAGGGCGTCGAAAATATCGCTCTCGTCACCGACGGGCGTTTCTCCGGCGCGACACGTGGCCTTTGCGTCGGCCACGTCGGTCCCGAAGCGATGGAAGGTGGTCCCATCGGGCTGCTCAAAGACGGCGACATCGTCGTGGTCGATGCCGACAAAGGCACCTTGAACGTCGAACTTGCTGCCTCAGAGTTGGCGGAACGGCGCAAGTCGTGGAAGGCGAAAGCGGCATCGTTCAATACGGGCGCTCTGGCGCGATTCGCAAAAAACGTCGGACCGGCTCGCCTGGGCGCAGTGACGACGCCGGGCGCGAACGACGAGGTGAGATGCTACGCGGATATCTGATGATCAGGCGAAAATGACCTTCTCTTCGCCGAACCAAAGCGGTGAGCGCGACAGGTCGATGAATTTGCGCTCGTCCTCAAGAAGCGCAAGCCCCGCCGCCTGACGTTCGGGAGAAGGACTGCCAAGGACATCGTCGATCGAATCCCACCACAGCTCCGCAACGCCATCGTACATTTCGGGTCCCAAGCGCGTGGCCCGGATTCCGTCATTGGCTGGATGCGAAAGCGAATGCATCTGCACATAGCGCCGAATGCGAAGGACTTCGCGATGCTTCGCGACAAGGGGTGCATGCTTCTCATGCCAATATTTCTGAAATTCGTCGCGGGTAAGATTTGGCAAGCGGTGCAGGCAAAACGTCAGTTTGATCATCTGCAGAGGTCTCCCAGCACATCCGTCCCGGTGGCAAGAGACGCATAAATTCAGCGTTCCTGCAAAAGCGATACGCGCCTGTTTGACAGTCGTGCGTTGTGTTTTACGAGGGGCTCCCGTCGCGACGCAGCACTCACCTGTGATAGAAATTGATGACGCGGCGAATCCCCAATGCTGGGAGGCATGGATGTCGGTTCAACTGAAGATCAACGGCAAGATGTACGATCTGGACGTCGAGCCTGACGCGCCGCTGTTATGGGTGATCCGCGACGAGGTCGGACTAACAGGCACAAAATTCGGCTGCGGCATAGCCCAGTGTGGCGCCTGCACCGTTCACGTCAACGGCAATGCCCAACGCAGCTGCGTCACGCCTGTCAGCTCCGTAGTTGGCGCGGACATCACAACGATCGAGGCGATCGGCGAAAATGGCCTCTCGCCGGTTCAGCAGGCCTGG
>Ga0207667_10006351_pt1 | contig 14330 bp, 11 predicted proteins | sample KBSCornC52_FD_184301 | JGI IMG/M metagenome (GOLD analysis project Ga0207667, IMG submission 184301) | Corn rhizosphere microbial communities from Kellogg Biological Station, Michigan, USA - KBS Corn C5-2 (SPAdes) (version 2) | ecosystem: Host-associated > Plants > Roots > Rhizosphere > Soil ... | reverse complement strand
TCCAACAACACGGCAATGTCCGTGCGCGCCGCTTCAGCGGCGCGGTCGAGCGCTTCGCCGTGACGCTTCAGTTTCTCGCTGCTGCTGTCGAATTCGCGGGTGATTCCGCCGAGTTTCCCCGTCGCATCGTCGCCGAGCTTCATCAGATGCTGCGAGATCATTGTCAGCTCTGTCCGGCTGTCGTCGATCCGCTGCGACAGGACCTCCAGCAAAGCTTCGAGGCTGCGCGCCTCGCTGCGCATTGTGATCACGGACCGCGTGAAGCGTTCCGATTCCTTGCGCCGTGTGCGGCCGAACATCAGCCAGGCAAGGCCCATGAGCGCGAGCGGACCGGCGGCCACGGCGATCCATTGAGCGATCAGTGGTGAGGAGAGCGGCTGTCCGGAAAGCGTGCGCCCCGCCGACCAGGCACTGTAACCCAGCCACAGCGCGGCGAGGATTGCGAGCGCTGTCGCAAGAACCTGCCGCCCGCCGGCCCCCCGTTCCTCGGCAGTCTGATGAAGCCATTGCTCCTGATCGAACGACGGCTCGACGAAATCGGCTGCCGCGGAAAGGAGCTCGATCGGTTCTGCCGCCTCGCCGGATTTCGGCAACTGGTCGGCGCGCTTTGGAGTGGGTGTCATCGCAATGATCACTTTACCATCTTTGACGAAGCGGGAAAGCAGTTAGACAGGGGCGGGGCGACGCCGGGGGAGGACTAAACAAGAAATGGCCATCGGTGCGCTGATCGGGGCCTATCAGGAGGACGACAGCGGCGGGCTTCGCTCGCTGCTCCCGCTCGCCGGACGGACGCTGGTCGAGTACCAGGCTCGCTGCGCTTCGGCCGCCGGAGCGGCGCCGATCGTGGTCGTGGTCGAACGCGTGCCGCAGGCTTTGCAGGACGCGTTCGAGCGGCTTCGGCTCGACGGCATCGGCGTATTCCCGGTCAGCGACGTCAATGAAGCCGTCAGCCGCTTCGAAGCGGGCTCGCTGATCCTGCTGATCGGCGATGGAATCGCTCCGCCCATGACCCTCGTCTCGGAGCTCGCCGGCGAGCCTGAATCGGCGGTCGCGACCGTTCCGGACGATGAGGGGCATGAGTCTTTCGAACGGATCGATGGCGCGACGCGCTGGGCAGGAGTCGCCGTCGTCGATGCGCGCCTGCTCGGCTCGACCGCCGCCATGCTCGGCGACTGGGATCTTCAGTCGACCCTCCTTCGGCGTGCGATCCAGGACGGTGCTCGCCGTGTGCAGGCGTCGGACACCGGCGCCGAGCCGCTGCTTGCGGACAGCGCCGACCAGCTCGCCGGTTTCCAGCGCCACCTGGTCCAGTCTTCGCGCGCGCCGCGCAACGATTGGGTCAGCCGCTACGTGCTGCCGCCGATCGAGGATCTTGCGACCGAGCAGCTGATGGAAACACCGGTTCGTCCAAGCTGGCTGATGGGCGCAGCGCTCGGTCTGACCCTTGGCGGCGCGATCTGCTTCACTCGCGGATGGCTCGGAGCTGGCCTGGTCCTGCTAATCCTGTCCACTCCGCTGGACCTGATAGCGGCGCGGCTCGCGACTCTGAGATTGAAACCGCTGGCCCAGCGCATGTGGAGCCGGCTTGCGCTGTGGCCGGCCGCGGGACTCGCGCTGCTTGCGATCGGCCTGTGGGAGATGCGCCACGGCACTGGCTGGGGCGCATTGGTAACTGCTGCTGCCGCCTGCGCCTTCGCCGAAGCTATGCGAATCGAGAAAAGCACGATGCCGCCTGGGGGCGAGTTGTGGCTGCTGTCGCGCCGGAATGCGATCTTGCTTGCGATTCCATTCGCGCTCGGCGGCGTTTGGACGGCCTATCTCCTGGGCCTCCTTCTCTATGCAGCGCTGTCCTTTTTCATCGTTCAGCGGGTGCGGCATCTCCCGTCCAGTTGACGGGAAGTTAACGCAAATCGGATAATCCGAGCCGCATGATGCCGGAAGAATGGCCGATTGCTGCACCGGCAGCAGACGGAAACGGTCTCGCGCGCGCCGCGGGTCGCGGGCGGCTGGCCACGGTCCGGCGCGATTTCTTCCTCGATCCGGCGAAGCGCCTGACAGAGCAGGAACGGGCGCTGATGACGGCCATGCTCCATTGTCTCGTCAGCGACATCGCCGACGCAATCCGTGCCGCTCTGCCGAGCGGGCGCATTGCCGCCAATGACGAGGGCGACGCGGCGCTGGTCGCGGCGCTGACAAGCTCCGGCTTGCTCGATGAGCCCGCCCTCATGGCGCTGCTCCTGCGCCGAGCCGACGAGGAACGAATCGCAACTGCGGCGCGTGCCCGGAGCGGCCGACGCGAGGCGCGGGTTCTACAAGGCCTCGTAAGCCACGATTATGGCGCAGTCGCCGCCGCAGCGATGGCGCTCATTCTTGGCCGCGGCCGGCGCCGCGATCGCTTCGGACAATGCCTGATTGCCTTTGACGATCTTCCGCAAGCCACCGCTGAAGCTCTGGTCAACGCCATCGCGGCCGCGCTCCGCCACGAGCTTGCGGCGAGTCGCGGCACGTCAGGTGCCGATCTCGAGCTTTCGGAGGCTTCGGCGCGGGTGCTCGAAAGCCACGATGACGAGCGCGGAATCGACGCGCTCACCGCCGGACTCGTCCACTTTCTCGACGAAGCCGGCGGCCTGACCGACGAGCTTATCCTTGGAGCTGCCAACGAAGGCGAGGTCGCGTTCGTCGCGGAAGTGCTCGCCCGCCGGGCGGGAATCGACACTGAATCCGCGATCGGCGAACTCCTCTCGGCCGAGGCGGCGCACCTGATGGCGGTGCTGCGCGTGGCCGGAATGAGCCGTACGCTCAGCGCCGGACTCCTCGCCGGCATTGGAGACCTGCTCGGTGTCGCTGACGCCGGAGCCGCAATCGCCTTGTTCGATCGATTGAGCGATACCGAGGTGCAGGCCGCGCGCTCGTGGCTTGTGACGGCGCCCGGCTATCGGGCAGCGCTCGAGCGATTGGGGCAGGTCCGTGGCTAGCGTTCCCTCGGAGCCACGGCCCGTGCTCGGCCGCCTGGATCGGTCGGGGCGCCTGATTTCCGCCGACCCGGAGCTCGAGGCCCTCCAGCGGGAGGCCGGCTCCGCGCTCGGCCAGCCGCTCGCGCTTCCCCAGATCGCCGCCGTTGCCGAACTCGCGCGCAAGCTTCGCACGCCCGTCTCGCGTCCGGCGCTCGCAGCGTCGACCGATCACGACATTGAGCTGTGGGTGCAGGCCACGCCGGAGGGCGACGACATCGCACTGTCGCTCGAAGGGTGGACCGTTCGCGCACCGGCAGGGCCGAGGCTAGCGGCCATTCTCGGAGGCGGCACTGAGGCGGAAACCGGAGGCGCCCGCAACGAATGGGCTGCCGACGAGGAGTTGCGGATCATTTCCCTCTCGCCGGATTTGGCCGAGCTGCTTGGAGTCAATGCCGATGAGGTCGCCGGCCAGCCGCTGACTCGCCTGCTGCGCCTGGAAGAAGACGATGCCGGCGAGATGCCGCTGATCAGCGCGCTTGCGGCTCGCCGCGGATTTACCGCGCAGCACGCGCGAAGCCGCGCTGACGAGCAAAGAGCGGTAGCCCTGAGCGGTGAGGTCGTGACCGGTGCGGACGGGAGCTTCGCCGGCTTCCGCGGATCGGTCCAGTCGAATGGCGAGGCCGCCTCCGTGCCTGCGCCGCGAACCAGCGCCTTCGATCATGCGCTCGATGAAGTGCTCCGTTCACCTCTCGACAGAATCATCGAAAGCGCTGAGCGGATCGTCGAACGGTCCGAGGGACCGCTTCGCAGCGATTATGCAAGCTACGGCAACGACATCGCGGCCGCCGCACGGCATCTGCTCTCCGTCCTGACCTCGATGAGCGACGAAGATGTCGAGAGCCATCGCTCGATCGACCTCGCGGCCGTTGCCGCCGAGGCCGTGGTGCTGATCGATTCGACGGCTGACGAGAGAGGGGTCGTGATCGAGATCGAGGCACGCGACACGCTTCCTGCCCGAGGCGAGGAACGCGCGGTCACGCAGATCCTCGTGAACCTCCTCAGCAATGCGATCCGCCATTCGCCGCAACAGGGTAAGGTCCGTCTGACCTTCGCGAATACGCCGGCAACGGCATCGGCATCGGTTTCCGACCAGGGACCCGGCATCGGCGCGGCCGACCAGCAGCGCATCTTCGAGCGCTTCGAGCGTGCTGACCCGAAGGAGGGCGGTACAGGCCTGGGCCTCGCAATCGCGCGGCGGCTTGCCCGGTCGATGGGCGGCGACGTGACCCTGGACAGCGCGCCCGGCGAAGGCGCGCGGTTCACACTGACGCTTCCGTCAGGCTAGCGCTTCTCGATCGGAACGTAGTCGCGCTGGGTAGCGCCGACGTAGAGCTGGCGTGGGCGGCCTATCTTCTGTTCGGGGTCGGCGATCATCTCGTTCCACTGCGCGACCCATCCGACGGTGCGGGCGACGGCGAACAAGGCCGTGAACATGTCGGTCGGGAAGCCGATCGCGTTAAGGATCACGCCCGAATAGAAATCGACGTTCGGATAGAGCTTCTTCTCGATGAAATATTCATCGTTGAGCGCGATGTGCTCGAGCTCCTTGGCCACGTCGAGCACCGGATCCGACTTGCCGAGCTCCTTCAGCACTTCGTCCGCGGTCGCTTTCATCACCTTCGCGCGAGGGTCGAAGTTCTTGTAGACGCGGTGACCGAAGCCCATCAGCCGGAACGGGTCGTTCTTGTCCTTCGCACGGGCGATATACTCCGGGATGCGCTCGACGCGGCCGATCTCGCGCAGCATGTTGAGCGCCGCTTCGTTCGCGCCACCATGGGCGGGTCCCCACAGGCATGCGATTCCGGCGGCGATGCAGGCGAACGGGTTGGCGCCCGATGATCCGGCGAGCCGCACCGTCGACGTCGAGGCATTCTGCTCATGGTCGGCGTGGAGAATGAAGATTCGTCGCATTGCCCGCTCGATCACGGGGTTCACTTCATAGGCTTCCGCGGGAACGCCGAAGGTCATGCGGAGGAAGTTGCCGGTGTAGCTGAGGCTGTTCTGGGGATACATGAATGGCTGGCCGACGGAATATTTGTAGGCCATTGCCGCAATCGTCGGCATCTTCGCGATCAGCCGGTGCGAGGCGATCATCCGCTGCTCGGGATCGGTGATGTCGGTGCTGTCGTGATAGAAGGACGACAGCGCTCCGACGACGCCGCACATGATCGCCATCGGGTGAGCGTCCCGGCGGAAGCCGCGGAAGAACGTCGCGAGCTGCTCGTGGACCATCGTGTGCCGGCTGATCGTGTAGACGAAATCCTCCAGCTCTTTGCCCGATGGAAGCTCACCGTGAAGCAGCAGGTAGGCGACCTCCATGAACGACGACCGCTCGGCAAGCTGGTCGATCGGATAACCGCGATGGAGGAGAATGCCCTTTTCGCCATCGATATAAGTGATCGCGCTTTCGCAGCTCGCGGTCGACGTGAAACCCGGATCGTAGGTGAACATGCCCGTCTGGGCGTAGAGCTTGCGGATATCGACCACTTCGGGGCCGACGGAACCGTCGAGCAGGGGATAGCTGAAGTTCGAACCATCCACTCCTAGGGTCACGGTCTTCTCGGTCATTCCTTCGGCTCCATCTGGTCGGCGATGCGGGCGAGGCTTTCCTCGCGGCCCAACAACGCAAGCACGTCAAAAATTCCCGGAGATGTCGTGCGCCCCGTGAGGGCAGCGCGAAGCGGCTGAGCAACCTTGCCGAGCTTTACGCCACTGCCCTCCGCGACCTCGCGGATGGCTGCCTCTAGCGATTCCCGGTCCCATTTCGCAAGGGCAGCAAGCCTCTTGTGCGCCGCAACAAGGAGAGGCCGCGCTTCCGCGGTGAGAAGGGCTGCAGCGGCTTCGTCGACGTCGAGCGGGCGCTGCGCGAATAGGAACCGCGCGCCTTCCGCGAGCTGGATGAGAGTGTTCGCGCGCGGCTTCAGCTCCGGCATGGCCTCGACCAGCAGTCCCTTCTGCTGATCCGTGATTCCGAGCTGCGGCGCAATCAGGTCGGCGAGCCGTCCGTTGTCGGCTTCGCGGATATAATGCCCGTTGAGATTCTCGAGCTTCTTGAAGTCGAAGCGAGACGGCGACTTGCCGACATGATCGAGATCGAACCATTCGATCGCCTGTTCGCGGCTGATGATCTCGTCGTCCCCGTGACCCCAGCCCAGGCGGAGCAGATAGTTTGCAACGGCCTCCGGGAGTAACCCGAGCTCGTCCCGATAGGCATCGACGCCCATCGCACCGTGGCGCTTGCTGAGCTTGGCGCCGTCCTGCCCGTGGATCAGCGGCACATGGGCGTAGGTCGGCTCCGGCCAGCCCATGGCGCGGATGATCGCCAGTTGGCGGAAGGCGTTGTTGAGATGGTCGTCGCCGCGGATCACGTGAGTGACCCCCATGTCGTGATCGTCGACCACTACTGCAAGCATGTAGGTGGGTGTGCCGTCGGAGCGGAGCAGGATGAAGTCGTCGATTTCGGCATTCTGGACGGTCACCCGACCCTGAACGCGATCGTCGATGACCGTCTCCCCGTCGCGTGGCGCCTTGAGGCGGATGACGAACGGCTTGTCGCCTTGTACTTCCGAGACGTCACGCCACGGGCTGTTGATCCGGAACGGCCGCCGCTCTCGCTGCGCGGCTTCGCGCTGCTCCGCCAACTCCTGTTGGGTCATGTAGCAGCGATAGGCAGCGCCGCGCTCGAGAAGCCGGTGAGCGATCTCGGCATGCCGCGACCAGAATTGCGACTGGTAATATTCGTGCCCGTCCCAATCGAGGCCGAGCCAGCGCATGCCGTCGAGGATCGCGTCGATCGCCTCCTTGGTCGAGCGGGCGCGGTCGGTGTCTTCGATGCGCAGCAGGAACTTGCCGCCGTGGTGGCGTGAAAAGAGCCAGTTGAAGAGCGCAGTGCGCGCACCGCCGATGTGCAGGTAACCGGTGGGCGAGGGGGCGAAGCGTGTGACGATCGGCCGTAAATCTGGGGGACGTGAACTCATGCTTGCGCTCGGGCGCGCTTTCCTCTTCTGTTCATGCTGCAATGCAATGGACGAGCGCCCCTAACATAGGGGAAGCGCCTCTTCCACAGCGTGCTCGGGGCTATTGGAAGGCGCGGTTTTCCGCGGCTGGAGAGGGGCTGGAGAAGCTCCTCGAGGCGGAGCGCGCGCAGCTTCCGCCATGGTTCGTCGTTGGCTTCGGGGTAGGCATCGCCGCATGGTTCGCGCTCGATACTGCCACGGAATGGAAGGCGTTCCTGTGCATTGTTGCGGGTCTTTGCGTGACGGGAGTCGGGCTGGGCCGGAGCAGAGCGGGGAATGCACTGGCCTGGTTCTCGCTTGCCGCTCTTGCCGGTTGCGCGCTGGTCTGGGCGCGTTCGGCGTGGGTTGCGGAGCCGCGGCTGGAGCGGCCGATTGTCGCTGACGTCTTGGGCCAGGTCGAAGCCGTCGATCACCTGGCTGCCCGCGGCACCGTACGGATGCTGGTAAGGACCAGTGACGGGGGCCTCCCGCCGCATGTCCGGGTGAATGTCGACGAAGACAAATTCCCCGGCGGCGTGGCTGCCGGCAGTATCATCAGTGTGCGCGCACGGCTTGTTCCGCCTCCGCCGATGGCGCTTCCTGGAACCTACGACTTCGCGCGCGACGCCTGGTTCAACCGGATCGGGGCCGTCGGAAAGACGCTCGGCCCGCTTGCCGTCCCGCATGCCGCCGCGCCGACAGGTCTGGACGGAGTCCGCGAGCATTTGCGGCATCACATCGGCGAGCGCCTTCCGGCAAGCCCGGCCGGAATCGCCATCGCGCTCGTGACCGGCGATCAGAATGCCGTCGACCAGGACGATGCCGACGCAATGCGGCGGGCAGGGCTCACCCACCTTCTGTCGGTGAGCGGCCTGCATATCGCGGCGGTGGTGGCCTTCGCGATGTTCCTGACGTTGCGGCTGCTGGCGCTGAGCGAGACGCTCGCGCTGCGCTTGAACCTGGTGCTGGTCGCTGCCGCGGCCGCTGCGGCGGCGGGCATCGGCTATACACTGCTCACCGGCGCACAGGTGCCTACCGTTCGAAGCTGCGTTGCCGCCTTGCTGATCCTCGCGGGAATCGCGCTTGGGCGGGACGCGATCAGCATCCGTCTGATTGCTACCGGCGCGCTCGTCGTGCTCTTGTTCCGGCCCGAGGCGCTGGCTGGACCAAGCTTTCAGATGAGCTTTGGCGCAGTCACGGCGATCGTCGCTCTGCATTCGACGGCATGGGCCCGGCGCCTCCTTCAGCGGCGCGACGAAGGCATATTCATGCGGATCGGCCGCTCGCTTCTGGGGATCGTCGCGACCGGGCTTGCGGTCGAGCTTGCGTTGATGCCGATGGCTCTTTTCCACTTCCACCGGTCGGGGCTCTATGGAGTCGGCGCGAACATCATCGCCATTCCTCTGACGACATTCGTGATCATGCCTTTGGAGGCGGGGGCACTGCTGTTCGACGCGATCGGCCTCGGACGACCTTTGTGGTTCCTGTGCGGCGCCTCGATCAATGCGTTGCTTTGGCTGGCCCATTCGGTCTCGGCGACAAGAGGCGCGGTCGCCCTCCTGCCGTCGATGCAGACCTGGGCCTTCGGGCTGATGATGATCGGATTCGTGTGGCTGTGCCTGTGGAATACGCGAGTGAGATTGCTCGGATTGCTTCCGCTTGCCGTCGGAGGGGTCGCTGCGGCCTTATCGCCGTCGCCCGACTTGCTTGTGACGGGTGATGGCCGGCACTTGGCGGTGGTCGAGAACCGCACGCCGCTCCTGCTGAGGGATCGCGCCGGCGATTACGTCCGCAGCCTGTTCGCCGAAGCATCGGGCTTCGACGGCGATCCCGACCTGCTCGCCGGACAGCCGACAAGCGACTGCAACCATGATTCCTGCGTCGCGGTGCTGCGCAAGGGCAATTCGGAATGGCGGCTGCTTGCGACGCGATCTTCGAACCGGATCGACTGGACGACGATCACCGCCGCTTGCGCCGCGGCAGATATCGTCGTTTCGGACCGGAGGCTTCCGCGCGGATGTCGCCCGCGCTGGCTCAAGCTCGATCCGTCGGCACTCGCACGCACCGGTGGATTGGCCATCTATCTTGGGAAACACCCAGGAGTGGATAGCGTCGCCAATCGCGTCGGCGCTCACCCGTGGTCCGAAACGCGTCCGCTCAGTAGCGGCGGATCAGCCCGGCGAGCCGTCCCTGGATCGTGACCCGGCTCTCGTCGTAGCGCTGCGGCTCGTAGCGGCTGTTCGCCGGATCGAGGCGGACCATCCGCCCCTCGCGCCGATAGGTCTTCAAAGTCGCTTCCTCATTGTCGATCAGCGCCACGACGATCTCGCCATCGCGAGCCGTATCGGCCTTGCGGATCAACGCGAAGTCGCCGTCGAGAATGCCCTCTTCGACCATCGAATCACCGGCCACCTCGAGTGCATAATGTTCGCCGGGGCCGAGCAGCGCCGCGGGCACCGCGAAACTCTCGGTTCCCTGCAGTGCTTCGATCGGCGTGCCGGCCGCGATTCGCCCGTGGAGCGGAATGTCCATCACATCATTTGCCGGGGCAGGGGTGACCGGGCGGATTGGCGTGACGCTCGCCGACGGCCGCGTCTCGGGAAGCTTCAGCACTTCGAGCGCGCGCGCACGGTTCGGCAGGCGCCGTATGAATCCACGCTCCTCGAGCGCCGATATCAACCGGTGCACGCCAGATTTCGATTTGAGGTCGAGCGCCTCGCGCATCTCGTCAAAGCTAGGGCTGATCCCCGCCTCTTTCAGGCGATTGTCGATGAAGAGCAGCAATTCGCGCTGCTTGGCGGTGAGCATCGGCGGTCACTCCCCCGAAAGAACGAACGGGGAACTTTTAGGCAACAAAAAAGCCGAGGTCAAGCGGCCCGCGAACTTAGCCGCCGCTGCTCACCAGCCTAGCCTTGAAGGCCTGAATCGCGCTCTCGTTGCGCTTTGCTTTCATGTCGCGCTTGATGTCGGCCAGGAACTCCTGCGCGTAATCGGCAGCGCTCGCCTGGTTAAGCTCATTCTGTACCTGGCCGATCAGGCCCGGCGAGATCATCGCGTTGCCGGGCGTGATCTTGTCAGTCTTGACAATGAAATAGCCGCCGCCCTGCGGATTGGCGGCCATCTTGCTCTTGCCCACGCCTGTCGTGAACAGCAGCTTCAGCGCCGGCGCAACATTGCCTTGGGCATCGGAGATCTGAATCCGGCGCGCGGCGATCGGACGCGGTGCCGGGATCGCGACTCCAGCGCTCTTGATCGCATCGGCGAGCGAGACGTTGCCGCCGGCCTTCGCCGCGATCTGATCAGCTGCAGAGCGCGCGCGCTGCAGCGCCTGGTCGTTGATCCAGTCGCCTGCGACCTGGTCGTGGATGCTGGCGAGCGGTGCTGGCGCGCTGGGCACGACCTGCGACGGGGACACGACCGCATAGCCCTGGTCGCCGGTGAGCGCGACCACTTCCGGCTCGTCATTGGGCTCGATCGCGAAGCCGCTCTTGAGCACCGGCGCGAGCTCGGGCGGCAGCTTGTATGACGAGTCCGTGCGCGACGTGCCGTTGGCGGTGATCAACGGCGTGGTCGTCACCGGCAGCTTCGCCGCGCCGACCGCCTCGGTGAAGTTGCTGCCGTTATCGAGCGAGTCCTGGACCTTGGCGACGAGGTCTTCGATCGCTCCCTTGCGCTTGTCGGTGTTGAGCTTCGCGGCGATCTCCGCGCGTGCCTGGTCGAGCGTTTTGCCGGTTACTTTCTTCACCGAATCGACCTTGACGACGGCCCACCCGAAAGCGGTCTTGATCGGACCGACCACGGCACCTGAAGGCGCTGCAAATACCGCCGTGGCAGCCGCGTTGCCGGCAACACCGGCATAGGCCTGCTGCGACTGGTCGGTGAGCGAGGTGACTGCGGCGTTGGAGCCTGCAGGCGCGGCGGCCGCGGCGAGCGTTGCGCCGCCCTTGGCGCGCTGCGCGATGCCGTTGGCGCTCGCCTGGTCGGGCACGACGACCTGGCTGAGCGAGCGCGTCTCGCTCGCACCGTAGGTCGCCTTGTTGTCATTGTAATATTTTGCGATTTCCTGATCCGACGCGGTGACGTTGGCGACCTGCTCGGGACCGATCCGCGCGATCCGGAGCGCGCGCTGCTCGGGGATCATGTAACGCGAGCGGTTGGCGGTATAATATTGCTGAACCTGGGCGTCCGTCGGTTTGAGGCCGGCCTTGAAGGCGTCGGCGGGCACGATCGCGGCGTCGCCCTCACGTGCCTCGAGCAACAGTGAGGCATAGGGGCTTGCCATCCCCACCGGAACGCGCGCATTCGCCACAATCGGCGTGATCATCAGCCGCTGGAGTAGGTCGCCCGAAATAATTTGCCGCACCCCCCCGTCAGTCAGGTGCTGCTGCTGCAAGAATTGCTGATAGGCCTGTTCGCTGAACTCACCGTTCAGGCCCTTGGTCCCCGGGATCTGTGCGATCTCGGCATCGATCAGCCGCTTGGACAGGCCGAAATGATATTTGTCCGCGAACGCCAGCAAGCTGCTCTGGTCGACAAGCGCCGCCAGGACATCGTTGAAGTCGCCGATGATGCTCGAATAATCCGCTTCCGGTCGCTGCTGGCGTACCTGCTGCAGGCGCCGCTGCATCGCGTCGCTCATGTCCTGGTCGGTGACCTGCTGGTCGCCGACCTTCGCAAGCGTCGTGCTGCTCATCCCGAGGCCGCCGATCTGGCCGGTGCCGAAATTGGAGAGATCGGCGAGTGCGAAGCCCGCCAGAATGGCGACGCCGATCGCGGCAACGACCCACGTGCCGATCTTGGAGTTTGAAATTCGACGAAAGAAGGAAAGCATCGGGTTTCCGGTGCGAATGGAAGGAGATCGCCGCTTTAGGGGCCGGGCTGGCGCGCATCAAGCCGCGCCGCTAGGGACAGCAAAGGGGCGAGGGTCAAGAACAGATATGCCGCTCAGGAAGCTCGTCGCGGGCAATTGGAAGATGCACGGCGTCTCGGCCGACCTCCATGAGGTGAGGGCGATCGCGGCGGCTGCCGGCGATTATCCTCAGGTCGACGTCGCCCTATGCGTTCCCGCCATCCTGGTCGAACGCGCAGCGCGGGCGGTGCCTGGCTTTGCGATCGGCGGGCAGGACGTCCATCATGCCGAAAAGGGTGCGCACACCGGCTGCACCTCGGTGGCCATGCTGCTCGACGCGGGCGCTACGCTGACGATTGTCGGCCACTCCGAGCGCCGCCAGGCGCAGCGCGAGAGCGATGCGGAGGTGGGGGCGAAAGCCGAAGCCGCGCTGAGCGCCGGTCTGGGCGTCATCCTTTGCATCGGCGAGAGCATCGAGGTGCGCGATGGCGGCGCAGCCGTCGAGACCGTCCTCGCTCAGCTCGATGGCTCGCTTTCGCCACGGCTCGAGGGTGAGGCCGAGCTGGCGCTCGCGTATGAGCCGATCTGGGCCATCGGCACCGGAAAGACGCCGACCGGCGCCCAAATCTATGAGATGCACGCGGCCATTCGCCGCAAGCTCGTGACCCGCTACGGTGCTGGCGGAGAGCAGGTCCGGATCCTCTACGGCGGTTCGGTCAAGGCGTCGAATGCGGCCGAGATCTTCTCGATCGCCGACGTTGACGGCGCGCTCGTCGGCGGGGCAAGTCTCAAGGCGGCTGATTTCCTTCCAATCGTTGCTGCGGCGGCCGCTGGCGATTAGCCGTTCAGTTCACAATCAGTATCCATATGCTATCGAGGACCATCGACCAAAGGTAAGGATCAATGCGACTTAAGACTCTGATTACATCGACAATTGCTCTTGGTTTCACGCTTGCAGCCGCTCCGGCCCTTGGCCAGGCGGTCGGCATGCAGATCGTCGATACGGCCGGCGGCACCGTCGGAACGGTGACCGCGATCAAGGGCGACAACGTCCAGATCAAGACCGACAAGCACGAGGCCTTGCTCCCCAAAACCAGCTTCCGCGTCGACAACGGCAAGCTGGTATTCGGAATGACGCAGGCGCAGCTGGATGCACAGATCGAGTCCGCGGCGGAGGCGGGGCAGAAAGCCATTGTCGCGGGCGCAACCGTCAACGGAACCGCCGGAACGTCCGTCGGCAAGATCGACGCCGTCGACAGCGGCCAGGTGACGATCACGCTGACCTCCGGCAAACGGATCCAGGTGCCGAGCACCGGACTTCGCGGCAATGCCGACGGCACGGTGACCATTGGCTACACCGCCGAGCAGCTCGACGCCTTGACCAGCAGTACGCCAGCCGCCCCGGCGACTGGCGGCGCGACGACGAGCGGCACGACCAGCGGCAAGTAGCTTCGGTTGAAAGCGGGCGCGGCGCTCGCTAAGTGCGCCGCGTACCCGCCTTCGAAAGCCTCCCGCATGTTCGCATTCCTTCTGATCGTCCAGACGCTTATCGCGGTCGCGCTCATCAGCGTGATCTTGATGCAACGGTCCGAAGGCGGCGGCCTCGGGGTCGGCGGAAGCTCGTCAGGCTTCATGACCGCGCGCGGCGCCGCGGACTTCCTCACGCGCTCGACTGCGGTCCTCGGCGGACTGTTCATCGTCTTGTCGATCGTCATGGCGGCCATTGCGGGAGCGACGCGTACGCCGACCAAGATCGACACGTCGCTCGCCGGCAAGCTCGCGCCGGCGCAGCAGCAACAATCGCAGCCGGTCCAGCCGGTTCCGGCGCCGACGACTGCGCCGACCCAGAACCAGCAGGCGCCTGCGGTCCCGCTCGCGCAGTAGCTCCCCAAACTTTTTTCGCTGCCCCGCTTGCGCCCGGAGCAACTCTCCCCCTAAGCCTCGAATCCCATGGCGCGGTTCATATTTGTCACCGGCGGCGTGGTTTCCTCGCTTGGAAAAGGTCTCCTCTCGGCGTCTCTCGGGGCGCTTCTCCAGGCGCGCGGCTACAAGGTCCGGATCCGGAAGTTCGACCCCTATCTGAACGTCGATCCGGGAACGATGTCCCCCTACCAGCATGGCGAAGTCTATGTGACGGACGACGGGGCGGAGACCGATCTCGACCTCGGACATTACGAGCGCTTCACCGGAGTTTCCTCGCGTCAGTCGGACAACGTGACGACCGGCCGCATCTATCGCGACATCATCATGAAGGAGCGGCGCGGCGACTATCTCGGCGCGACCGTGCAGGTGATCCCCCACGTCACCAACGCCATCAAGGAGTTCGCGCTCGCCGATACCGACAGCTGCGATTTCGTGATTTGCGAGATCGGCGGGACGGTCGGCGACATCGAGAGCCTTCCTTTCATCGAATCGATCCGGCAGCTCAGGAACGATCTCGGCCGCGACCGCACGGTCAGCGTCCATACCACC
>Ga0207667_10006349_pt1 | contig 14331 bp, 14 predicted proteins | sample KBSCornC52_FD_184301 | JGI IMG/M metagenome (GOLD analysis project Ga0207667, IMG submission 184301) | Corn rhizosphere microbial communities from Kellogg Biological Station, Michigan, USA - KBS Corn C5-2 (SPAdes) (version 2) | ecosystem: Host-associated > Plants > Roots > Rhizosphere > Soil ... | reverse complement strand
TATCGAGTTCGGGTTGGTCCAGACGATGATATTGTGCAAGTTCGGTGTCGAGCCGTTGGATTGCCTCGAAATACTGTCCCTGGTCGGCGTGATAGAGCGCCTCGCCGAAAAAGAGGTCCCTCAAGTCCTCACCCGAAGCCGGATGGGCAGCGAGTCCCATGATTAGACAGAGTCCGATTAGTCGGCGTGTCGCTCGCATGAATTACAACTCTCCAATCGTGATTGGCGTCTTGCCGGACTCCGGTCCGGACATCGTCAGTTCTACCAATTTTGGTTTCACTTCTTTGTGAAACGTGAAGTGTTCCGTGCGGCTGAAGTCCGTGCCGGCCCTAAGCTTACCGTCAATCACCACGTTGAGCTGGTGGTCCCCCGTCGCCACATTTCCGACGTAGATTCTTTGCACGCCACCCCTGCGCAGCGCCTCAAGCTCTTTGGCACTGTAGATGTAATGCGCAACCAGCTGACCGTCGATCTCAAGCCGCACGGCGTCGAGTCGCATCTGGTCGCCTTTGGCCAGCGCGACAAAGATTGCGACTTGTGTCCCTGATGGGTACAGCAGTTTCTCCTCCAGCTGGTTCAGCTCTGCAGAAATGCTGAGGACGTCTGACTTGACCTCCTGTACCTGTTCGTCGAGGCCCCTCATCTGCTGTTGGTCAGCAGTTGCGTCGGTGTGCTTCCCGTCTGTCTTCTTGTCCTCGGGCAACGGGGCGCCCTCAAGTCGCCCGAAAGCGGCAAACGATAAGGCGAGAACCAGGCCAATCACAAACCACCAATGTGTTGTATTTCTCATTTGTATGTCCTATGCAGCCTTCGATAGTAGTTTTGGACTTCACGTAGTGTTGAGCACACGGCCAAAAGCAACAAGAGCACACGGGTTCCGGTAACCTCAACGACTCATTCTCATTCCCCAGCGACTCATTCTCACGGTCCGCTGTGACCCGCAGGGCCATGCCCGTACCGATACTTTCGTGCAAGCTATTTACTTGCGGAGCACCGCGGAGTGAAGCAGTAAAGGTGGTTAGCAGAAACGCAGTAACCAGTAACCTACTTGGGGGGGGAACAGAATCGGCATCAGACATCCTGGTTTTAATGTGGGTCGGGCTGCTGAGGATGGCGGCAATAGAGCCGGAAGGCTTATGATCCGGAGGATTTCGAGGCGATCTGGATGTGCACAGCGAGACTGCCAACCTGAAAGTAAGCCAAGCCTTCGCTCCTACCCACTCGGATGATTACCTGGCTCAGGTACAGCGGAGGGACAAAGCGGTTAACCGAGCAAATGCGAGGTACTGCCCACCCCGCTCCAGCAAGACTCGCAATCCATAGCACAATCGCCGCGATTCGGACGCCGCTTCCGAAGCTTTCTTCTATGACTGCCGTCCGCGCGTACATATCCCCGACGCGCTGGCGAGCAGCGGAGCAGGCAGCCACGACTGTACCAACCAGATAGAAGCCCAGCCCATCTACGATCCTCAGCACATTTCGTATGGCGCAAGCGTAGAAGGACCGACCTTGGGGTGTTCCCACAACCCGAATCCCCACCATAGCCTTGCCGAGTGTGGCGCCCCATACCGCTTCCAGCAGCCAACCATAAAGGAAAAATACTGTGGCGTTCAAGGTGACCGCGATTAGTAGCGATGCAGTCGGGAGCCGCATTTCGCCACCCTCAACCGAACCCCAGCGCGTAAACACCCAGGCATCCACTACGGCAAAAACGCCGAACAGGAAAACGGTATCGAGTAGAAATGCGATAAAGCGATCGCCCAATCTGGCAAACCGATATCGAGCCTGAGTGCGAACAACGCCTGGAACAGCTGCGCTCGTATCGTCAAGAGCAGCGTCGACCACGCCGGACTCTTCGAGCAGATATTGGCCAGGAGGAATCGCCTTCCCGCAGCTATTGCACCGCTTGGAGTGCGCGCTGGTTTGACATTTGCAAAATGGGCATTCCATAAGGTGACCCAAAAGACCGACTCGCTCATCAAGCATACCGTCGGAGAAAAAAACGTTAGCGTGACCGAGGGACAGCACCAGGAGGACATTGCCCGTTGGGGTTCTCAGCCGGAAAGGCTTGAATCTCGGGCGGAAACTCCGGTTGGGCATTGGCGCTCGATGCGTGAAGCGGCGGTTTAAAGGCCAAGTTCACGCAAGGCGAGCCTAAAGATGTCTGGCTTGATGGCGTATGAGCCTACTCAAGATTCTACTCAAGATTCCGAAGTATGGGCTAACGCCGTTGAAAATGGCTGGTCCGGATTTTAGGACCCTATCCTCTATATATGTCCAAAAAACGGAGAGATCTTTGCGGGACTGAGAATGCCGCCAGAGGCGGACGTCTGTTAGGCCCAAGTTCGGCCCAACCCCTGCATCCGACTCTCGTTCCCTCGGCTCAGCGCACGGGAAAAAAGGAGCCTGTACGTTCGTGCTCTTTCTGTACTCAGCCATCGCTGTTAACGTCGGGAAATAGCGACGAACTACGGTTGTTCGTGCCCTCGCCACTCGCAAATTTATCTGTAGGCCAAGGAGCAGGACAGCTATGCCAGGTCTAGTCGGATCGCAACACCACAGATTCTATCGAGTCCGAATCAAAGAAGGCCACAGCGCCGCCGGATTGCTGGTGAGTGCGGCAGGTAAGCGTTGTATTCCATCAACTCAGTATTGGCTTACAGTGGATTCTTGTGGCGCTTATCGCTTTCCGCGTAGTGCTGCGTTGCAGGTCCAGGTACAGCTCGGCAAAATGGGTTTCACGACGGCGTTGGAAGAAATTCAGGATTGAGGACCCGAAGCACCGGGTTGGTATGCTACTGGTCACTCTCCTTTGACCGCTCGGGTGTCCCAGGCAATTGCCAGTCCCCATCGCCAGTGAAGCGATGGTGCCTTGCCATACTGGGCTGATCATCCTTCAAGATGATTGCGTAGCAGCTCTTCCCATCCGATTCTCATTGGAATCACGTGCGTGATCGATGCGTACACTGCACAGATCAGCGATCAGATTGCCTGCCCAGCGGTAGATATTCTGTTCTTTCACCAACTTGCGCATGTGCTGCATTCTCGTTCTTCGTTCGTCCGGCGCCATCTCCAAAGAATAGCGGATAGCATCCGACGTCCGTTCAATATCGTAAGGGTTAACGAGAACGGCGTCGACGAATTCACGGGCGACGCCAGTGAACTGGCTCAACAGCAGCACCCCTTGTTCGTCGTGACGTGCAGCTACGAACTCTTTCGCGACCAGGTTCATACCGTCATGCAAAGATGTAACCAGGCAAAGATCGGCTGCACGATAGTAGCGCGAAATCTCCTGATGGCTGTGATGCCGTTTTAAGAAGACAATCGGCCTCCACTTGCCACTCTGGAACCGGCAGTTGATTCGGTCCGCCTCGGCTTCGACATCGGTGAGCAGGTCATGATAGCGCTTGATGTGCGTGCGACTAGGTGCGCCAATCTGAACAAAAGTAAACTTCCCCTGATAGTTCGGATGTTTCTCGAGCAAGCGTTCAATTGCCAGAAACCGCTCAATGATTCCTTTCGTGTAATCCACGCGATCTACCCCGATACCAAGAAACAGTCCTTCAACCCCTAGCTCGCGAAAAAGAGCACCGCGATCCAAGTATGGCGAATCTCCATCCTCGAGCCCAACCGGTGTTTTGGGGAATTCCACACTGATCGGGAAGGGCTTGACGACTGTGCGGTGCCCAGCGCGATTCACCGCAAAGTGTTCCCAATCGATGCGCGATTCGAGAGCTCGGTCAACTGTCTCCAGGAAGTTTGTGCAGTGCGCTTGCACGTGGAACCCAATCAAGTCGGCTCCCAGCATTCCGTTCAGCAATTCAGCTTGCCATGGACAAATTCCAAACGTTTCCGAGCTCGGCCAGGGAATGTGCCAGAAAATCGCAATCCGAGCGTCGGGACGCTCTTTCTTGACCAGTCGTGGTAGCAGCGCAAAGTGGTAATCCTGCACGAGTACAACCGGGGAGTCGGTCCCGGACATCTCCTCCAATACTGCTCTCGCGAACTTTTGGTTTGCTGCTTCGTAACATCCCCAATCAGGGGCGCGGAAGATGGGTCTCGTATGAGCAACGTGACACAGTGGCCACAGACCTTCGTTGGCGAAGCCGTAGTAATAGCCTTCTTCTTCCTGCTCGGTTAGCCAGACTCGGCGCAGTGTGTACCGTGGTTCTTCAGGAGGAACAGCGAGGCGGTCTTGCCGATCGACGGTCTCACGGTCGGCGTCGCCACTGCCATGCGCTACCCATGTTCCGTCACAGGCGCAAAGTATCGGCTCGAGCGCCGTCACCAGCCCACTTGCCGGCACAACAACCTGGATCGATTTTCCTTGGTGAACGTGGCTGTACGGCTCCCGGTTTGAAACGATGAAAAGCCGGCTGGACCCTAATTTGTTTCGCACGTGTACAGACAACCGCTCTGCAGTCCATAACGACTCGCCAGCTTCACGCAATTGGGCTTCTCTCTCCGCTGCTGAGCGCGCCGCTCTCAGACTCTCTGCAAACAGGGTCATCTCCTTCGCCAAAGGACGCAGGACTCCCAAATTTGTAATGGCTCGCGTCTTGACTGATCCTTCGGTTCGCAAAGTCCGCATCCACTGTGCCGCCCGCGATACGGGACCGGCAATGCTCCAGCGGATGATTAGCACGGTGATGACTACGATAAGGAGAAGTTGCCCGAAGACACGGGCAAACGTTTCTCGCCAGGCACGCCGTACTTGGGCATCAATGTGGCTGGCATCCTGAGCAACAAGAAGCACTCCCGCGAACCCATTCCCTTGCTGCAAAGGCAGCAAGTAGGCATGCAAGGAACCTCGATTGGCCAGGCTGATGAATTTGCTGTCAGTATCGCCTTCTGTCATCGCATGGGCGAGGGGGGGCGGCAGAATCTGCAAGCGCTTTGCAAGATCGGAGGATTGCGCCATCGGCTGGAGGCCCGGGGCAAGCACGGCGACTGCCAGAATCAGAGAGGCTATCAACCTAACGCCCAGAAATCGCATCCGTACTCCAAAGGTGGAAATTCTCTCAATTGTTGCTCAGAACCAATCGATCATGCTTGCCTAAACGCGGAGGTCCGATGGCCATGCCGTGTTTCATTCACGGTCGGAAGCAAATCTGCAAATCGGCTTCGCATGGCTCAGATCTAAGCTGGGCGAGTTCACTGACTTCGGCAGAGACTCTTTCCTCCTGCCTCGTCAGTTTTGCAGTCTTTTGGCGCGCTGGAAAGTGGGAGGGGGAATTTCATTATCAAGAGCCTTCTGTGGCCGAAGAATGGCACAACGGCCCGAGGAATAGCGCGAAGAAAAACACTTCCACAGACACGAAGGTAACTGAGAGGCATGGACTTTGACTGGATTGGGGTGACCCATGGCGGTTCCCACGCCAGAGTAAGCCCCGGTGGTGGCCGAAGCCGAGCGCCAGCGTAAACAAGTTCACCGATCTCGAGCCGAATCGGTATCTTTACATCCGTGAAGGCGACGAACCTATCAGGTGACTTCCGTCGCTGGCGAAATGCACGGAAGTCCAGGCTTGGGTTCCCGGAATTCTGGTGGCCCGGGACGGAGTTTGTCTCGGTCTTATGAAAGGAGATTTCTTTCAAACTTCTGTTGTCGGCGGCAGCATCATTAACGCGAGCGCCCGAGGAGGACAGCCCGTACGGCCGGCAAAGTCAGATGTCTGTGTTTCGCCCGCGCCGCCACATTTGGAGCCTGGAACGCAGCACGAAAAATGCTTACAGCGATTCTGCCACGCGGGGGACCAAAGCGGATTGAGAGCGGACTGAGAAGCGCTCTCATAAGCCTAAGTTCTTCAAAGCGATTCATTCACACAGACACCATTTAGTACCCTTCGGGAATGCGGACTAAAAGCGGACTGGCGTTTGCGGGATGACTCTGGCTAAGTGCTTTGGAATAATGGTGGCCAGGGGACGGAGTTGAACCGCCGCCAGCCTTTTCAGGGCTACATCATGCTGTAGTTTAAACAACTTCATTAACTTCAGGTGGCCGACGGCGTGCTTGGGAAGTTGTGAGAGATGTTCGAATCGTGGGTGGAAATCGTGGGTTGAATGTGCCGAGGATCCGTGCCACTATTTGCTTGAATGAGACGGGAAGTCACCGTCGTATTGGCACTGGCGATCGTAGGGGTCCTTCTTTTCATTTTGGTGCATCCCTGTGTGGATGGTCTGCATTCGACCACTGCGAAGCACCGCATACATGTGCCTGCCATTCTGGTGAGCTGCCTTTCTTCGAATACCATACTCTCCTCGACCTTAGGAGTATTTGCTGCTTATTTCCTCAGTGACGCGACTCCTGACGTGCTGGCTTTGAATTGCGTCCTCCTCTGCTAGGCAACCGACACACACATCTTCTGCTTCCGTTGAGAGCTAGTGTGTTCGGACTCGCTCTTCATCTCCAAACTGATCGGTCTTAATCAGGAGTCGCTCCCATGAAGAAAAGATGTTTACTCTCCATGGGTTTTCCTCCCCCGAGCGGTAGAGGGGGAAGACCCAGTGATCCTCTAGTTTTGCAATCAATCGACTGTAGTGGCGGGCGGCAACTTGGATCGTTTTGCGGCCTGATATTCCTGCTGTGCCTGCTGTTGGGCGCCTCCGCGTTCGCACAGAAAACGACCGGTACCATTCGCGGGCTGGTCACCGACAACAGCGGCGCCGCTATCACCGGCGCGACCGTAACCGTGACCAACAACGCTACGGGTGATGTCCGGACGGTAACATCCAACCCACAGGGCGAGTTCGTCGTACCGGAATTGGACGCTGGAATCTACGAGGTCCGGGCCAAGCAGGTGAACTTCAAGGAGTTTGTCGGTAAGGACGTCGAACTTCACGTGGCCAGTACAGCGGTGGTGAACCCGATCCTGCAGGTGGGCCGGGCTGAAGAGCGCGTAGAGGTGGAGGCCAATGCGGTGCAAGTGGAAACCTCGTCGGGCTCTGTCGGCAACTTGGTCGAGGGTACACAGGTCCGTGAGCTTCCGCTCAACGGTCGCAGCTTCGTTCAATTGACGCAGTTGATGCCTGGGGTTTCCCCGGCCGCGAACTTCAACTCCAAAAATAAGGGCCTCGAGGCCGGCGTTGACTTTTCCGTCAACGGCAATAGCACGACCCACAACCTCTTTCTGGTTGATGGCGTCAGTAACAACGATGTTGGGTCCAATCGCACTATTTTGGTCTACCCATCCATCGATGCCATCTTCAGAGTCAACATAAACAGCGTTTTCAATAATTTACAGGTACACGTGGCACTGCCAAGTCATTGTAAGAAACGGTTGGAAATCATAGTTGCGGACTGCAGTTGCGGACGCGAGTGACAATCATAGTTTTTCGCACTTCTTCTCCGGATCCGACGTGAAAATGCACGCAGTCGATCTTGACTCTACGGTTCCCAGGCCTGCGTAAAGATGGATACCGTGCTCCTGCGGTAGCAGTTTGTACAGCGAACTTTCTTCAGAAAAAAAGGCAGGAGATCACTGCTCGATCAGATTGGGTGGACGGTTTCTTCCGATGGTAGGCCATCTGATGGAAGGCCAAGCACGTCGAGCAGAATACTTCGTCGCACGAATCGCAGCACTCGCCATGTGACTCGCAGACGTGAGCGTCACAGTCACAGCATCGCTGTTTTGCTTCGTTGCCGCAGGGATAACCCATCGCATCCTCAACACTCGAAACTTCAACGATGGCACCTTGCATGGCCGGACTCCCGAGGTCACTCATTCTACTTGCTTCCGTCTTAATCGGAAAGCGGGTATCATTCGGGCTACTTCGTTCCATGAAGGCCAAGAAGAAAAAAGTCCAGAGGGCCGCGAAAGCTCAGCGCAAAGCACGCCGCACATCTCCAGCCACCACCCTTAAAGGTTGGCAGCAAATCTCAGCCTTCCTCTCGCAACCCGTATCAGTCGCTCAGCGATGGGCGAAGGACGGCATGCCTCTCAAGCGGCAAGGGCGATTCGTGACTGCGACTCCTGAAGAGTTGACCAAGTGGTTAGGGAGAGAAGTAGGCGGCGAGCCGGTGCAAGTGGCCACCGCCGATCTGGATCTCTCGAAAGAACTAAAACGTGGGCTTGCCTTCGTTCGTGAGCAAAAGAACCTTTAATTTGTAGGACTCTACGCTGGCGCCCCGGTCGGATTCTTTCTCTCATACCGTTGATACCCACCTTCGTCGTTCCTAGATCAAATTGTAGCAACGGCCCTTTCCAGTCTCTTCATTCATAAAGCTTTCAATTGCAACTTCAACTTCGTCGCTCGTGTACCCCCGGCTGTTCAACTCTCTCTTGCCTTCGTTTTAGACAAACCATGCAGACGGGCGAAGAACCCGTCAAGGTTTCCTCCGGACCCTCCCATACCCGGTGCAGCGGAGCACGAACGACGGCTTCAAAGACTACGAGAACTGACAGTTGTTGGTTCGTCAAAAATGGGGATCAACTTAATAGCAATGGATTCTGTCTTTTCCGGCGGCGGCGAGATGGGCGCGTTGATGCAAACGCTCGACTGGTCAAAAACTGCGGTGGGCCCCGTTGCAAGCTGGCCGCAGAGCTTGAAGACCGCTGTACGGATTATCCTGACCTCTCGCTATGCCATGTTCGTGTGGTGGGGGCAGGAACTCGTGAACCTGTACAACGATCCCTATCGATTGTTCCTCGGCATCAAGCATCCCGCGGCTCTTGGCAAGTCGGGGCGTCAGGTCTGGGCCGAAATCTGGGACCAGATTGGACCGCGAGCCGAGGCCGTGCTACTCCGCGGCGAATCAACTTACGATGAGGCGCTGCTGCTACTGCTGGCGCGGCACGGCTACCATGAAGAAACGTATTTCACATTCTCGTACAGCCCGCTTCCTGATGACCAAGGCGGTGTGGGTGGTATCTTTTGTGCCGTAAATGAGGAGACGCAGCGGGTCATCGACGAACGCCGGTTGACATTATTGCGCGAAATCGCTGCTGCCACGGCTGAAAACCTCGCTCTGAACCAGGTATGCGAATCGGCGGCACAATGCCTTGCGAACGCCGCTCGGGACTTGCCGTTTACATTGATCTATTTGCTCGATGCGGAGGGCAAGAGACTCAGCAAAGCTGCCGAGACGGGGTTCAATGCGGCTCACCCGGCTGCGCCGGCATCAGTGTCGCTCGATGACGCAAGTGCTGTCTGGCCTTTTCGCCCTGTAGTCGAATCCGGAAACCCTGTTATTGTGGATGATCTGTCGGGTCGTTTCACTGGTGTCCCAAGAGGGGGATGGAACGAGGAGCCGGGGAGCGCGATCCTGCTGCCGATTGCCCAGCGGGGACAGCCACGACCGTCCGGGGTATTCGTCGCCGGCTTGAACCCGTATCGCAGGTTAGACGACGACTACCGCGGCTTCCTATCGCTGCTTTCTGCCCAGATTGGCAGCGCCCTCGCGAATGCAGTTGCCTACGAGACAGAGCACCGACGCGCTGAGGCCCTTGCTAAACTGGACCGCGCCAAGACGCAGTTCTTCAGCAACGTCAGCCACGAATTCCGAACGCCGCTCGCCCTCATGTTGGGTCCACTCGAAGATGTATTGTCGGAAGGGCGCGAGGGTTTGGGCCCTGAACGTCACAAACATTTGTTGGTTGCCCACCGCAATGCCCTCCGGCTCTTGAAGCTCGTCAACACGCTTCTCGACTTTTCGCGCATTGAAGCCGGGCGTATCGACGCGGTGTATGAGCCGACCGACCTTTGCAGGTTCACTCAAGAGGTCAGCAGCGTTTTCCGATCAGCGATGGAGAAAGCGGGCCTCGACTTCTCTGTCGAGTGCGGACCGATTTCGGAACCCGTGTACGTGGATCGCAACACGTGGGAGAAAATTGTGTTGAATCTTCTCTCCAATGCCTTCAAGTTTACCCTCGAGGGGAGCGTCGCGGTTCGCCTTCGCGTCGTCGGGAAAGATGTGCAACTTTCCGTGACGGATACCGGCACTGGCATACCCGCGGAAGAGCTGCCTCGAGTCTTCGAGCGCTTCCACCGGGTCGAGAGCTCTCGAGGGCGAACATTTGAGGGAACGGGAATTGGGTTGGCGTTGGTGCGTGAACTGGCCAGGCTTCATGGCGGAACCGTGGGAGTGACCAGCTCTCTCGGAAGGGGCAGCATGTTTACGGTGACAATTCCACTCGGCAAAGTTCATCTACCTGCACACCGCATACAGGAACAGGCGACGCTGCGGCCAACTGCGCTTTCCGGCGAGACCTACGTCGAAGAGGCGCAGCATTGGCTGCCGCAGGGATCAGGCGCGCCCGCGGACGAACCGGTCGTCTCTATGCTGCCCTCACTGGTCGCTGCTACTGGCGCGGAGACAGCGGGTCAACGCGAACTCATCTTGCTGGCTGACGACAATGCCGACATGCGCGAGTACGTGGCTCACCTGCTTCGCGACAAGTACCGCGTCCAAGCCGTCTGTGATGGACAAGAGGCCGTCGAAGTGACACGCCGCTTGCATCCCGATTTGGTGCTGACGGACGTCATGATGCCCGGTCTCGATGGCTTTGGGGTATTGGACGCCATTCGCAATGAGCCCTCCCTCAGCAGCACGCCGGTGATTCTCCTGTCAGCCCGGGCGGGAGAAGATTCCCGGGTCGAAGGGTGGCACGCGGGGGCCAACGACTACCTGGTGAAGCCCTTCACCGCTCGCGAGCTGCTGGCGCGCATTGGCTCCCACCTGGCAATGGCAAGGATCCGGAAGGAGCAGATCATGGCATCACAGCGACTGGCGGCACTTGTCGAGTCCGCTGACGATGCCATCATCGGCAAAGATTTGAGCGGAATTGTTACGAGCTGGAACCCCGCCGCAGAAAAGATGTTCGGGTACCGCGCTGAGGAGATAGTCGGACGCTCCATTGCCGCGATCATTCCGCCTGAGCTCCAGGCTGACGAACCGCGAATTCAGGAAACGATCGCGCGTGGAGGGCGAGTCGATCATTTCGAAACGGTTCGCGTAACCAAAGATGGCGAACGCATCGATGTTTCGCTCACTGTCTCTCCCCTGAAAGACGAAAACGGAAGAATCGTCGGCGCAGCCAAGATCGTGCGCGACGTCACGCAGCAAAAAAAGACAGAGCGGACGCTGCGCATAAGTGAACGCCTCGCATCTGTTGGCCGGCTTGCGGCCACCATGGCCCATGAGATCAACAATCCCCTCGAAGCCGTTACAAACCTGGTCTATCTGGCCAAGCAAAGATCCGTTCGCAGCGATGTGCGTGATTTTCTTTCCGAAACACAGGATGAACTGGCCCGCATCTCTCAGCTGACGAAGCAAACCCTCGGGTTTTACAGTGAAACAAAGAAGACCATGCCGATCAGAGTCGGACAGCTATTGAACCAGCTAATGCCGATTTTTGCCGCCAGGACGAGGAACAAAGCCATCGATATTCGTACAGAGATCAGGGGTGATTCCGAAATTTATGCCGCATCTGACGAGATTCGACTTCTCATCACCAATCTCGTGAACAACAGCATCGACGCCGTCGCGCCAGGCGGACAAATCCTGGTGCGAGCTTCGCCGGCGGCACAGTGGCGTGCGAACCGCCGATTCGGAGTGCGGATCACCGTGGCAGATACGGGCTCAGGGATTGCACCCGAGGTTCGATCCGAGCTTTTCGAGCCCTTTTTTACCACGAAGAAGGAGGTAGGTACCGGGCTAGGCTTGTGGCTGTGCAAGGGCATCGTAGAGAGACACCGTGGTTCGATCCGGCTGAAGAGCAGCACGGCGCCGGGCAAGAGTTGGACGGTATTTTCGGTCTTCGTCCCGTCGTCGGGACAACAATCCGACGCGGAGGCGCTGCGGGAGGCTGTATGAACGACACCCGAGTTTGCCAAACGCCCTCAAATGCCGCCGCGGGGTTGCGCAGACCTTTCATCCTGGTCGTCGACGATGAAAGAGTCATTGCTGAAACCCTGGCGCTGATTCTCGATTCGGAAGGCTACGGCGCAGAAGCTGCTTACGACGGGGCATCAGCCCTGGAAATCTGCCGGCAGCGGCTCCCTGATCTTGTCGTTACCGATGTGGTAATGCCGGGCATGAATGGAATCGATCTGGCAATCGCGATTGGCCGACAATTTCCAGGTTGTCACATCCTGCTGTTCTCCGGCCAAGCTCAGACCCCGCTGATCCTCGAAGATGCCAAACGGCTCGGTTATGACTTCGAACTTCTGGCCAAACCCCTTCATCCCGAAGAGTTCCTCAAAAAGGTTAAGGATCTGATCGGTCCACATGATGCCCGGCAAAAAACCGCGTGATGGGAAGCTGACTGAATGTTTGATTGTTCCATCACAACCTGAATTCAAAGGAACCGAGCATTTGGGGGGACGCCTGAGCTGAAGACCAAAAAACCAGCGGTCGCGTGTGGACTTGATCAGGGCTGATCCACTGCAACAGTGCCAATCGCGACAGTTTGGCGCCGGATCGAGCCGTACATTCGCTCCCTGCAATTGCATTCGCGTAGTTGGGGGATCCCTACCTGGCCTGGTCGAGCGCGCGGGGAAGCTCTCCCGCCCAGGGCCGGATGGTCTTCTATACTGAACTAATCACATGCCTTCCAAGCCTACACTTTTGTGCATAGACGACGAGGAAAACGGTCTCAAAATGCGGAAATGGCTGTTTGAGACCGAAGGATTTCAGGTTCTCACTGCGCTAAACGGCCCCACCGGTATAGAGCTTTTCAAGACCCACCCTGTTGATGCGGTCATACTCGATTACAGCATGCCAGGGATGGATGGGATTGCGGTAGCAGAGGCTTTGAAGAAGCTACGATCAACCGTGCCGGTCATTATGTTGTCCGGATATCCGATCCCGGCCGAGGCCAATCGAGCAATTGATACCATCGTCACCAAAGGTGAATCGCCTGCTCTTCTGCTCAATACAACTGCTTCGTTGCTCCACATCCGTAGTCACTCCCATGAGGAACTTGACGGAAAATACGTCGCTTTTGTGGATGAACAGCGTCGGTATCTCGATGTGACGGATGGAGTGTGTGAATTGCTGGGGTACAGCCGATCCGAATTACTCAATATGCGCATTGATGATGTGACCGCGCCCGCGATGCGTTCGAAGGCACCTCCGCTTTTTCAGCAGTACCTCGCGGATAGTCTGCAACGGGGTACGTATATTCTCTTGCATCGCAATGGAAACGAAATTCCCATCACCTACATTGCAAGAGCATTTCCTGACGGTTGCCTGGTAGCCCGCTGGGAGCCGCCGGAAATTCAAAGTCAAGCACACCCCAGTTGATCGAACGAATCGGCCAGCTCGAACGAGTGTGGTTGGCGAAATATCGCCATAGAACTCAATTGAGCCGGAAAAAGGCGAAGGAAGTGCGCTAGGCAAATAGCTTCACCCGATCCATCAAGGCACGCCACTGACACTTGGTTGTGTGACCTAAATCACATCGTGCTCTGGAGATAACGTTCATACTTCCCAACAGCAGGACATTATGGGAATCTTGGGAAAACGAACAGTCCGGTCGGAGCGGTGCCGTTACTGCGTTGACACACACGGTTTCGTGCCCATGGTTCGACACATTGACGGACGGCATATCTGCCGAAGCTGTGGGCATGTGGAGAAACCGGAGGAGCCTGACTTTTCTTGTCCCTGCGGAAAGTGCGTAGAGCTGTTGCGCTACAGCCTGCAATCCCACGCCGTGCATGGCGGATATACTCGTTCCTGATCCATTACGGTCATTGAACGGCTAATTTGCCCCGCTTTGTCATTTCGGCTTTCCAGCCGACGCCCTGAATTTTAAAGTATCGAAGCACCGGCGCAACCGAGCGCTCTTGCCATATCTACGTTTCGGTGCTACAAGTTGCAGACATACCATGTGGCAAACACGCCACACTTAATAAAGGAAGCCACCGGGAGATAAGAGTCAATGGCCATAAAAATTGTGACCCCGCCAGGGCTACCAAGAGGTCGATTCGGGTTGTAAAACCACTCTCCCCGAGGCAATCGGATTCGCTGCCATGACGCAACCGCCGAAGTGGTGCTGTTCATTGGAAAAATTCTGCAACCTAGAAAATGTGTGTCGGTATTGTATAAGGAGCGATGCCCGCGCGGTCGCAAGCTCCGGAACATGAGAGCTACTCAGCTTTTCGTTTCAAGTTATTCCAGGAAAAATTGTGAGGCAACTTTCCCGGCAAGCCTTAAAGTTTTGGGACAGATCGGGACAAAAAAGAAAAAACAAATGGTTGGAAGTTGCTGTGACCAACCTGACACATAGGTAACACTTCGTACCGGACACATAGGTAACACTTTTCCCTTGAGGGTGGGCTAGCCAGGGGATGGGGTTTGGGGAAGGGGACGGCGGATCACGGGCCGTTTCT
>Ga0207667_10006348_pt1 | contig 14332 bp, 14 predicted proteins | sample KBSCornC52_FD_184301 | JGI IMG/M metagenome (GOLD analysis project Ga0207667, IMG submission 184301) | Corn rhizosphere microbial communities from Kellogg Biological Station, Michigan, USA - KBS Corn C5-2 (SPAdes) (version 2) | ecosystem: Host-associated > Plants > Roots > Rhizosphere > Soil ... | reverse complement strand
CGTCGCCGTCGGCGTCAAGGAGTCCGGCGGCGTGATGGATACCGTGATGCACGAGATCGAGATCGAAGGCCCCGCCAACAAACTGCCGGAGCATCTCGAGGTCGACGTGACCGAGCTGGGCATCCACCAGCACATCACCGCGGGCGAGGTGAAGCTGCCCAACGGCTTCAAGTTGCTCACCCCGTCCGACCAGCTGGTCGTGACCGTCGAACCGTCGAAGACGGCCCAGGCCGTCGAAGATGCCGCCGCCGGCGCCGCGCTCGAACAGGCCGAGCCGGAAGTCATCGGCGGAGCACCGGAAGAGACCCCTTCGGCGTAGTTGCGCCTCGTCGTCGGTCTCGGCAATCCCGGGAGAGAGTACGAAGCGACGCGACACAACGTCGGCTTCATGGTGGTCGAGGAACTCGCGCGCCGCTGGGGTGTCGACCAGTGGCGCGTCAAGGACAAGGCGCGACAAGCGCTCGTCCCGCGCGAAGACGCGCTGCTGGTCGAACCCCAATCGTTCATGAACCTCAGCGGCGCGCCGGTGCGCGTGATCGCGTCGTGGTATCGCGTCGAGCCGGCCGATCTGCTGGTCATCAGCGACGACATGGACCTCGCGTTCGGCCGGCTGCGCATGCGCCCGAGCGGTGGCCACGGCGGCCATAACGGTTTGCGCTCGATCATCGGCACGATGACCGACGCGTTCCCGCGCTTACGGGTCGGCGTCGGGCGGCCCGAACGCGATAGCATCGATCACGTTTTGAGCCCGTTCTCGAGCGAGGAACGCATCTCGCTCCCGGTCGTCATCTCGCAGAGCGCAGACGGCGTCGAGAAATGGCTGCACGAAGGCCTCGACGCCGCGATGCAGTCGATCAACTCGTGGGTGCTGCCCTAGAAGTCCCGGGTGGCGAAGCTCCAGCAGGCGGCGGCGACGACGACGACGATCCAGCCGAACGACCAGAGCAGCATCGGGAGCGGAGGCGGCGCGGCGACCATGAACGGCGCGTTGCCGTGCAGTCGGGCGATCAGCGCGGCCGGCTCGAGATGGTAGACCGCGGTGCGCCAGAAGGCGTCGGACGGCAGGATCAACTGACTGATCGTGCCGGCGTCGACCATCGCCTGGATGTGCGCGCTCGCGCCGATATCCGACGCGACTCCCACGATCCACGCGACGCCGTACAGCACGACGGCGGCGACGCCGCTCGCCACCATCGAGAGCCGCGACGCGAACAGCATGGTGACCGAGACCATCACGATTGCGACGCCGCACAGGTACCCGAGCGCGACGAACGGATGGGGCGGCCAGTACCCGGTCGTCGCGCGGACGACCGCGAACTCCAGCAGGCCGCACGCGAACGCATAGACGCTCAAGAACGCGCATAGCCCGAGGAACTTGCCGAGCACGATGTCGACCCGCCTGACCGGACGCGTCAGCACCGGGAGCAGCAGTCCGGTATCGACGTCGCCGGCGAGCGCGGGAGCGGCCACGAACGCGCCGCCAAGCGCGAAGATCAGACTGAACATGTACGCGACCAGCGTGAGCAGTTGGGCCGCGATCCCGAGCACCTGGACGTGGGGCAGCGGTTGGCCGTGGTACAGCTTGGTCGCGAGCGCGTGAAAGGCGAAGCCGGTGAGGAGCGCGACTAGGACCGTGAGGATCGCGGCGACCAGGATCAGCCGGCGGCGGATCATCTCGTGGAGCGTCAGCGACGCGATGCTCAGGACGGTCACGCGTCCATGACCTCCATGAAGCGCTGTTCGAGCGTCGCGGTGAGCGGCTCGACCGCATAGATCTCGACGCCGCCCGCCGCCAGCTCGCGCACCAGCGCGGGCACCGCTTCGCGCGCGACGCCGGCGACCGTCTGCCACTCGCCCGAGGCCGCCACGCTGCCGTATCGCCGCAAGACCGCGAACGCCGCTTCGTCGAGCGCGCCCAGCCGCAAGCGCACGCCGGTCGCGCCGCCGACGACCTCGGCCAGCGGACCGGCCGCGACGATCCGGCCGCGATCCACGATCGCGACCCGGTCGCAGGTCTGTTCGACCTCGCTCAACAGATGCGAGTTGAGGAACACGCTCGTGCCGCGCGCCTTGAGCGCGCGCACCATCTCGCGCACGTCGCGGCGGCCGACCGGATCGAGCGCCGAGGTCGGCTCGTCGAGGAACACGATCTCGGGCGAACCGAGCAGCGCGACGCCGATGCCGACGCGCTGCTGCATGCCTTTCGAATACGTCCCGATGCGGTCGTTCGCGCGCCGCGTCAGCCCGACCAAGTCCAGGATCCCGTCGATCTCGCGCGCCCGGTCCGCGTGCGGTACGCCGGCGAGACCGGCGTGAAAGGCGAGTTCCTCGCGGGCCGTCATCCAGTCGTGGTAGCGGAACAGTTCGGGCAAGTAGCCGACCTTGGCACGCGCGCGGCGGTCGCCGAGCGGGCGGCCGAGCAGCGTCCCGCCGCCGCCGGTCGGTCGCGCCAGGCCGAGCAGCATCTTCACCGACGTCGTCTTGCCCGCGCCATTAGGGCCGAGGAACCCGAACGTCTCGCCCCGCGCGATCTGCAGCGAGACGTCGCTGACGGCGTCGATCCGGCCGTACGACTTCGCCAGATGCGCGACGTCGATCGCGAGGTCAGCGCAGGCCGGTTGCAATGGCCACGACCTGGTCCTGGGTGAGGGTCCCGAAGACCGCGAAGACGTAGCCGCCGCGCTGCCACAGGACGGCGGCGCCGAGGCCCGTATTGTCGCCGATCGCCAAACCGGGCGCGCCGCCGATATCGACCGGATGCGCCGACTGTTTGGTGCCGACGATCGGCACCGGAAGGGTCGAACCCGGATCGCCGATCGCGCGGATCTGATCCGCCAGTTCCGGCGAGATGCCGGGCACCCGGAGCAGATAGTCCTCGAGATCCGCCAGGCTCGCCCCGCTGCTCCGCACGACCGGCGCGCGGCTCTGGATGACGACCAGCCCATCTCCGCGCAGGGTCGCATCCGAGGAAGCGCCCCCGCCGAACGCGGCGCGCGCCGAACCCCAGATCGTCTCGACCATCGGCCCGACCGCCATCGTCACCCGGGTGCCGTCGATCCCGGCGGGCATCGGCGGCAGGGCCTTTCCGGTCCTCGCGAGGCTCTTGCGCGCGCGCGCCGCATCGAAGCGGAACGTGTTCACGGTCGCCTTCATCGCGCGATAGACGTGCGCGCTGCCGACCTGGTCCGGCACGGATGCCGGCGCGAGGACGCGGAAGCCGACGAACGCGGACGCCTCGGCCAGGCTGGCGGGCCGCGCGGTCACCGCCGACCGCACCTTTGCGAACGTCCCGTAGTCGCCGAGCGCCGGAAGGAGCGCATGCTTTCCGTGGAGCGACGAGACGTCGATCGCGACGAACTGCTTCGGTTGGAAGATCGTCAGGAAGCTCTGCGCGATCGATCCGACCGGTGCGCCGAATAGGATCGCCAGCGCTGCCGCCGCGGCGAGACCGGCGCCGAGGAACCACGGCGCGCGATTCGGGCGGCGGGCTTTCGTCGCCAGGAAGCGCGCGTACGCGGCCCGAGCGTCGAAGAATTCATCGTGCTCGTTCATCGTCCAACTCCTTACGGAAGGCGCTCTGCGCTCGCGCCAACAGCGTGCCGATCTGGGCTTCGTCCAAGCGAAGCGCGACCGCGATCTCGCGATAGGATAGCCCGGCGTAGCGCAGCGAGAGCAGTTCTGCGCTGCGTTCCGGCAGGCGTCGCATCACCTCCCGTACCGCCTCGCGCGTCTGCTCGAGCGCGACCTCGTCGAACGGATCGGCCGCGACCGGCCGCCCCTCGAGGCGCAGCACCGCGCGCTCGCGCGCGTCCCTCCGGCGGCGGCTGCGCAACTCGTTGAGCGCTCCGTGGACCGCGGCCGTGCAGAGCCAGCCGCGGCTGCCGTCGCCGATCCGCACGCGACGTCGCGCGAACGAGGCGAACGCCTCTTGCGCCACGTCTTCCGCGGCCGCCCGGTCGCCGAGAATGCGCAGCGCCACGTTCGCGACGCGGCCGTACTCCAGAAGGAAGAGCTCTTCGAACGTCATCGCGTCATCGATCGTCAGCGCTGCCAGGACCGTCATACGCCCCTAGAGCACCGCCGCTACGGGCTTTGTAACGCCGCGGCCGGGGGCCGCGCCGACTTTGGCATCTACGTCTTCCCGTTGAGGGCGGCGACGCGCTCGGCGATCGAGGGCGTGCGGTCGAAGAACAGCACCGCGAACGGGCCCGGCGAGACGCCTTCGAGGTTCTCGTCGGCGGTACGCACGAGCGCGCGCACGGCGGCGGCCGGATCGGCGGTCATCCGGGCGGCCGACAGATCCGCCTGGGCTTCCATCGAGCGCAAGCCGACGTTGTACGCGGGCACGGCTAGGAAGAACACGCCGCCGAAGAGCGCGCCGACCAGGGCCAAGCGCGAGACCGGATCGTCGTCGCGCCGGAAGCCGATCCGGTCGGCCGCGAAGACGCCCAAGGCGGCACCGAGGATCAGGATCAGCGCCTGCAGCAGCGCGCGGCGCAGCAGATCGCCGTTCGCGATGTGCGCGAGTTCCAGCGCGACGTACCAGTTCAGTTCGGGCGGCGTCGATCCGGCGACGACGGTGTCCGTCAGCACGATCCGCCGCGACGACCACAGCCCGTCGTACCGCGCGCCCTGGGTCTGCGCGCGCCGGGACCGGTCTTCGACGACGATCGGCACGTCGCCCAGCGACGCCCGGGCCACCAGCGAGACGACTTGGGGCCGGTTGGCCAGCGCCAGCGGAGCGTAGTGGTTCGAGAACGGCTCGATCAGCGCCGGGCCGCACCAGGCGACCGCGAGGGCGATCGCGATGAACCCGAAGAGCGTGTAGATATACCACTGGTGCGTGCGATCGGCGATCCACAAGACGATCGCGGCCACGATGCCGCCCAGCAGCATCGCGCCGACCAGGCCGGCGATCCAGTCGATCGCCCACGCGCGCGACAGCTCCCCGGAGAGTTCCATCACCCGCTCGACCCGGTAGAGGTAGAACTCGGGGACGAGCGCGGCCAGGCGGGCGATGCCCGCGAGCGATGCCCCGAACACGAAGCGGACGACGAACTCCGATCGGATCCGGCGGCGCAGGCGGTCGCGCCACGCGGCCGCGCCGCCGCTCCGCCAGAAATACGCGAGCGCCAGGATCTGCGCCAGCACCATGAGGATCCAGCCCGGGGCCTTCCAGCGCACGAGACGCGCGGCCGCCGCCTGGCGCTGGGGGTCGACCAGCTGCCTCGCCGGCTCGGCCAACAGGACGGATTCGGAGATCGCGCTGACGTGCTTGTCGGTCGCGTTCGGGCGCGCGAGCGCCGCGCAGGCCGGCAGAGCCGACGTACAGACGATCGTCGCGATGAAGACGGCGCACGCCACGCCGAAGATCGCCCTCATGGCCCGCCCTTTCGCGCAGGCGCTCCGAATCGCTTCCTATCGCCGATGGACGGCGAAGGCGTCCGGCGCCAGGGCGAACGAGACGCGGTCGCGCCCGGTCCGTTTGCTGTGGTACATGGCCGCGTCCGCGCGCTCCAACAGCACGCTCGCGCTCCCGGCGTCGAGCGGGAACGACGCCACGCCGATGCTCGCGCTCAAACGGCGGCCGATCCCGAAGTCGTGCTCGGCGACCGCCCGGCGAAACGCCTCGGCGCGTTCGATGCCCAGGCTCTTGGGCGTCCCGCGCAGCAATGCGCAGAACTCGTCGCCGCCGTTGCGCGCGGTCACGTCGACGTTCTCGTCCGTGTGCCGGCGCAGCAGTGCGGCCATCTGCGCGAGCACCGCATCGCCCGCGCCGTGCCCGAGGGCATCGTTGACGGCCTTGAACTCGTCGGTATCGACGAACCACAGCGAGAGGTGCTCGCGCTCGCGCGCCTCCGCGATCGTCTCGCGCAGACGCACGCGGAACGCATGCGGCGCGAGCAGGCCGGTCAACCCGTCGTAGGTGGCGCTGCGCCGGTCGCGCGCGCGCTCGAGCGCGAGCGCGTAGGCCGGCGCCGCGCGTTCGACCGCCTCGACCAGCGCGTCCGGCCGCTCGAGGTGCGATCGCGCGCTCGCCAGATAGACGACGCCCAGGACGCCGTCGCCGTCGCGCAGCGGCGCCGCGATCGCGTCCCGATCGTTCGGCAGAACGCCGTCGTCGCGCAGGCGGACGCGGTGCGACGCGCGCGCCGCCCGCGCCGGGAGCCGGTCGCCGTCGCGCCGGATGCGGCTGCCGACGTAGGCCTCGGTGCGCGCTCCGGACGCGCGCACGCATTCGAGCTCGTCTCCGCTGGGGACGTAACAAAGGAAGGCGTCCGCGCCCGGCTCGAGCGCGCGCAGGGCCGCATCGACCAGCGCCAGGACCGCCTCCGGCGAGACGCGCGAGGCTTCGGCCAGGGCGCTCATGCCGTCGAGCCGATCGCGCTCGCGCGCTTCGAGCAGCCGTACCCGCAGGCCGAGCCGGCGCGCGCGGATCACCGCCCATGCCGCGACGGCGAACGAGACGGCGACCGGAACGGCGCTCCACGCGGCGGTCACGACCAGGAGAGTGCCCATCGAAACGAGGAAGCGGCCACAACCGTGCTGGATCCTCTCGACTGGAACGCGTTTCGCGACGACGCGCATCGCGCGCTCGATGCCGCCTTCGACGCGCTCGAAACCGTCCGCGAGCGGCCGGTCTGGCAGCCCGTCCCGGATGACGTCCGGGCGCGCTTCGACGAACCGATGCCGGCCGCCGGCCGCGCCCTCGCCGAGGTGATCGCGGAGTATCAACGCTGCATCGCGCCCTATCCGACCGGCAACCAGCATCCGCGCTTCTTCGGCTGGGTGCACGGCAGCGCCACGCCGAGCGGCGCGCTCGCGGACGCCCTCGCCGGACTGCTCGACGCGAACGTCGGCGGACGCGACCACGCGGCCGTCTACGTCGAACGGCAAGTGGTGCGCTGGTTCGCCGAGCTGTTCGGACAGCCGGCCGAGGCCGGGGGCCTGTGCACGCTCGGAACGTCGGCGGCGAATCTGCTGGCCGTGGTGGTCGCGCGCGGCCGCGACGGCGCGAAGGACGGGATGGTCGGCTATGCGTCTGCGGCCGCGCACGGCTCGGTGCGCAAGGCCTTCGAGACGGCCGGCCTGGGCGCGACCGCCCTGCGCACGATTCCGGTCGACGCCGACCATCGCATCGATCCCGGCGCGCTCGAGTCCGCCGTCGCGCGCGACCGCGCGGAGGGTCTGCGGCCGTTCGTCGTCGTCGGCTGCGCGGGCACGGTCGGCATCGGCGCGACCGATCCGCTCGACGCGTTGGCCTCGATCGCGGCGCGCGAGGGTCTGTGGTTCCACGTCGACGGCGCGTTCGGCGCGCTCGCGGCGCTGGCTCCGTCGCTGCGCGAACGGCTGCGCGGCATCGAGCGGGCGGATTCGATCGCCTTCGATTTCCACAAATGGCTCCGGGTGCCGTACGACGCGGGCTGTCTGATCGCGCGCGATCCGGCGCGCTTGAGCGATGCGTTCGCGGCCGGCGATGCGTATCTCGCACGCGCCGAACGCGGTCCCGCCGGCGGCGCGCCCTGGTTCGCGGATCTCGGCATCGATCTCTCGCGCGGCTTCCGCACCCTCAAGGTCTGGTTCGCGCTCCAAGAGCACGGCGCGGACGCGCTGGGCGCCTCGATCGAGCGCAACGTCGCGCTCGCGCACCGGCTGCGCGACCTGGTCGACGCCGACCCGATGCTCGAACGGCTCGCGCCGGTCCCGCTCAACATCGTCTGCTTTCGTTATAAGGCGCCGGGCCTCGACGCCGATGCGCTCGACGCGTTCACCGACGAGCTGGCGACGCTGATCGCCGAGAGCGGGCGCGCGGTCGTCTCGACGCTGCCGCTGCCGGGGGGTCGCGCGCTGCGCGTCTGCATCACCAACCACCGTACCGCCGAGACCGACCTCGACGAGCTGCTCGCGGCGGTGCACGCATGCGCGAACGCATAGCCAATCTGCGCGCCCTGCGGCTGCGCGCGGCCGGCGACGTCGCCGGCGCGGCGGCCGTGCTGCGCGAGGCGGTCGCGCTCGACCCCGAGGTGGTCGAGCTGCAGTTCAATCTCGGCCAGGTCTCCTCCGACCTCGGCGCCTGGGAGGATGCCGAGCGCGCGTTCGGCCGCGTGGTCGCGCTCGATCCGGAGCACTGCGACGCCTATCGCGCGCTCGCCGATCTCGCGCAGGTCCGCGGAGACGTGCCCGGCGCGCTCGCCTTCCAGCGCGAAGCCCTGCGCCGGCGCCGGCTCTACTCGCGGATCGCGCCGAACGCGCGCAGGCGGGTGCTCGCGCTCTACGCGCCCGGCGACTTCAAGGCGAACGCGCCGCTCGAGCTGCTGCTCGATCCCGAGACGACCACCCTCCACACGTACTACTGCAACGAATTCTCGGACGTCGCAGAACTCCCCGACGCCGACGTGGCCTTCGTCGCGATCGGCGAATCGCCGTGGGCGCAGGCGCCGCTGCGCGTCGCCGCGCGACTGCTGCGCGAGACCGGCCTGCCCGTCGTCAACCGCCCCGAGCGCATCCCCGACACCGATCGCGAGCGACTGGCGAAGATCGTCCCGCATCTGGAGGGCATTTCGATGCCCCCGATCGACTGCGTACCGCGCGAGACGCTGGCGGACGCGGCCTCGTTCCCGCTGGTCGTGCGGCCGCCCGGCTCGCAGGCGGGCGAACGGTTCGAGCGGATCGGCGACCGCGCGGAACTCGCGGTGTATCTGGACGCGAACCGCGACGAGGCGTTCTACGTCAGTCCGTTCGTCGACTACGCGAGCGCCGACGGGTTCTATCGGAAATACCGCATCGTCGTGGTCGACGGAGAGCCCTACGGCTATCACCTGGCCATCTCGCCGACCTGGAAGGTCCACTACTACGCGACGCCCATGCAGCACGAGACCTGGATGCGCGAAGAGGAAGAGGCATTTCTGCGCGACGGCGACGGCGGGCGCACGGAGGCGCTGATGACCGGTCTGCGAGCGTTGGCGGCGCGCCTGGAACTCGACTACTTCGCCGCCGACTGCACGATCGGCCCGGACGGTCGGCCGCTGCTCTTCGAAGCGGACACCGCGATGCTCGTCCACGCGCTCGATCCGACCAAGACCTTCACGTACAAAGTCGGCTACATCCGCCGCATCTTCACCGCCGTCGAAGCGATGCTCGACCGGCGGATCGCAGGGAACGCTACTTCTTCGGGAGCGCCTTAGCCGGGTTGCCGACGACGCGTTCGCCCGGCGGGACGTCCCTGGTGACCACCGCGCCCGCGCCGGTGAGCGCGTCGTCGCCGATGGTGACCGGCGCGATCAGCGACGAATTCGAGCCGATGCGGACGTTCTTGCCGATGATCGTGCGGTTCTTGTTGACGCCGTCGTAGTTCGCCGTGATCGTCCCGGCGCCGATGTTGGACTCTTCGCCGACGGTGGCGTCGCCGAGATAGGTCAGGTGGCTGGCCTTGGCGCCTTCGGCCAGCGTCGAGTTCTTGATCTCGACGAAGTTTCCGACCCGCACGTCCGCGCCGAGCACGGTATGGCCGCGCAGATGTGCGTACGGCCCGACGGTCGCGCCGTCGCCGATCTCGCTCTCCACGACGACGCTCTCGCGCACGGTCGCGTTGTCGCCGATCTTGGCGGCCGACAGGCGTGCGTTCGGGCCGATCACGCAGCCCGCGCCGATCTCGCTGAGCAGCGAGATCGAGGTGTTCGGATAGATCACCGTATCGCCGCCGATCGTCAGTTCCGGCTCGAGATAGGTGGTGAGCGGATCGAGGATGGTGACGCCGTTGCGCATGTGGGCGTCGCAGATCCGGGCGTTGAGGCCGGCCCGCGCGGTCGCGAGCTCGGTGCGGTCGTTGACGCCCAGCACGTCGCGCTTGTCCGCTTCGATCGGCGCGACCCGGTGGCCGGCGTCCGCCAAGCCCGCGATCGTGTCGGTGAGGTAATATTCTTTCTGGGCGTTGTCGTCGCGCAACCGCACGATCGCATCGCGCAGGGCGGCTTCGTCGTAGGCGTAGATGCCGGCGTTCATCTCGTCGAGCGCCAGCTCTTGCGGCGTCGCGTCCTTGACCTCGACGATCCGGCGGACGCCGCGTTCGTCGCGCACGACGCGCCCGAAGTTCGAGTCCGCACCCATCCGGGCGGTGACCAGCGCCAAAGACGCGCCGCCGAGCGCCTCGACGAGCGCCCGGAAGGTGGCGTGCGGGACGAGCGGCATATCGCCGTAGGCGACCACGATCTTCCCGCCCGGACGCGCCTCCATCGCCTCGAGCGCGACGCGCACGGCGTGCCCGGTGCCCAGCTGTTCGTGCTGGATCACGCTCTTCACGCCGAACGCGGCGGCGTACGGATCCAGCTCGGCGTTGGTGATCAGCAGGATCTCCTCGATGCCCGCGTCGCGCAGCGACCGGAGCACGTACCAGATCATCGGACGGCCGCAGATCTCGTGCATCACCTTCGGACGCGCGCTCTTCATGCGCGTGCCCTTGCCGGCGGCCAGGACGACGGCGCGTAGGCTCAAGCGGTCTTCTCCTTCTTGCCGAGCGCTTCGAGCGCGTGGCGCAAGCGTTCGCGCACGATGTCGCGCCCGAGGATCTCCATCGCGTCGAAGAGCGGCACCGAGGTCGGCGATCCGGTGACGGCGATGTAGAACGCCCGGACGACGTCGCGGAACTTCTTGTCCAGCGCCTCGGCGACGCCCTTGAGCACGCGCTCGATGCCGGCCAGATCGTACTCGCGCAGCAGATCCAACTCCGCCTGCGCCAGCGAGAAGGCCGCGCGCAAGGCGTCGTCGTCGAGCTTGCCGGCGCGCAGCAGTTCGACCGGGTAGTTCAGACGGCCGGCGAAGAAGAACCCGCACAGATTGCCGAGGTCGCTCATGCGCTCGATCCGCGGGTGCGCGAGCGCGGCGATGCGCTTCATGCGGGCGGGCGCGAAGCCCCAGGCGGCGACCCGCGCTTCGAAGGCGTCGCCGTCGAGACGTTCGCGCAGGTAGCGGCCGTTGAGCCAGTCCAGCTTGGCGACGTCGAAGACCGGTCCGCCGAGCGCGACGTGCATCAGGTCGAACCGTTCGACCATGTGCGCCAGCGTCATCAGCTCTTCTTCGCCCGCGACGGTCGAGTTGGCGAGCGCGCCGAGGAAGTTCACGAGCGCCTCGGGCAGATAGCCCATCGCCTTATAGAACAGGATCGAGGTCGGATTCTTGCGTTTGCTGAGCTTGCTCTTGTCGGGATTGCGCAGCAGCGGCACGTGCATGAGCGCCGGCGGCTCCCAGCCGAAGTACCGGTAGAGCAGGATGTGCTTGGGCGCGCTCGAGACCCACTCTTCGCCCCGGATCACATGGGTGATCTCCATCAGGTGGTCGTCGACCACGTTGGCGAGATGGTAGGTGGGCAGGCCGTCCGACTTCATCAGGATCTGCATGTCGACCGTGCGCCACTCGATCTCGATCGGTCCGCGGCGCGTGTCGTCCACCACGCAGACGCCGTCCTCGGGGACCTTCATCCGCACGACGTGCGTCTCGCCGGCCGCCTCGCGGCGCGCGACCTCGGCGGCGTCGTAGGTCAGGCACAGCCCGTCGTAGTGCGGCGGCTGCTTCGCGGCCTTCTGCGCCTCGCGCATCTCTTCGAGCCGGGCCGGCGTGCAGAAGCATTTGAACGCGTGGCCGGCGCCGAGCAGCTTCCCGACGTACTCCTGATAGATCGCCGAGCGTTCGCTCTGGCGGTACGGCCCGTGCCGGCCGCCGACGTCGGGGCCCTCGTCCCACGAGAGACCGAGCCAATGGAGCGAGTCGAGGATCGCCGTCTCGGACTCGCGCGTGCTGCGCGCCTGGTCGGTGTCCTCGATACGCAGCAAGAACTTCCCGCCGTGCTTCTTCGCGAACAGGTAGTTGATGAGCGCGACGTAGGCGGTGCCGACGTGCGGATCCCCCGTCGGCGACGGGGCGACGCGAGTTCTGACGATCACTGGTGCTCTCTTGTGCGGTGGATCAGCCGACGAGTTGGCGGCCGCGGCCGCATTCGCGTTCGACGAAGTCGATGATGTTCTGGAGCGGCGCGCCTGGCGTGAAGATCTCGCGGACGCCGGACTTCTTCAACTCCTCGGCGTCTTCAGCCGGGATGGTCCCGCCGCCGAAGAAGACGATGTCGCCGGCGCCCTGCGCCTTGAGCTGCTCGACCACCAGCGGGAAGAGCGTCATGTGCGCGCCGGAGAGGATCGAGAGGCCGATGCCGTCGGCGTCTTCTTGGATGGCGGTCTGCACGATCTGCTCGGGCGACTGGAACAGCCCCGTATAGATCACTTCCATGCCGGCGTCGCGCAGCGCGCGCGCGATCACCTTGGCGCCGCGGTCGTGCCCGTCCAGGCCCGCCTTGGCGACCACGATGCGCAGCGGCCTACTCATGGTCGCACGCCTCTTCGGCTTCGGCCGCCCGCTGCAGCGCGAGCGCCTCTTCCAGCTTGCGGATCACCTCGTGCAGGGTCTCTCGGGCGAACTCTCGCTCCCGCTCGCTCTCGACGTGCAGCGTCATCAAAATACCGATCGCTCCGTATAGCGCCCGTAGACCTGCACCATCGCGTCGACGATCTCGCCCTCGGTGCAATAGGCGTTCACGCAGTCGATCAGGTGCGGCATCACGTTGTCCTTCGGATCGCGGCAAGCGACCTGCAGACGCGCGAGCGTCGCCTTGACCGCCTCGCCGTCGCGTTTCGCGCGGATCTCCTGCACCGAGCGGGCCTGCTCGCGGCCCATCTCGTCGGTGATGCGCAGCAGCTCCAGGTCGTCGCGGGCGTCTTCCTTCTGGAAGGCGTTCACGCCGACGATCACGCGATCTTTCGACTCGATCGAGCGCTGGTAGCGGTACGACGCCTCGGCGATCTCCTTTTGGAAGAAGCCCGCCTCGATCGCTTCGACCACGCCGCCGTATTCCTCGACCTGCGCGAAGTAGGCCTCGGCCTGGCGCTCCATCTCGTCGGTCAGCGCTTCGACGAAGTAGGATCCGCCGAGCGGGTCGACCACGTTGGTGACGTTAGTCTCGTATGCCAGCACCTGCTGGGTGCGCAGCGCGATCTCGACCGACTTCTCGGTCGGAAGCGCGAGCACTTCGTCCATCGAGTTGGTGTGCAACGACTGCGTGCCGCCGAGAACCGCCGAGAGCGCCTCGTACGCGACCCGGACAATGTTGTTCTCGGGCTGCTGCGCGGTCGCGCTGCAGCCGGCCGTCTGGGTGTGGAAGCGCAGCTGCCACGACTTCGGGTTCTTGGCGCCGTACTTATCGCGCATGCGCCTGGCGTAGATGCGCCGGGCGGCGCGGAACTTGGCGATCTCCTCGAAGAAGTCGCTGTGCGCGTTGAAGAAGAACGAGAGGCGCGGCGCGAACGAGTCGACGTCCATGCCGTGCGCGATGCAGGCCTCGACGTATGCGAACCCGTCGCCGAGCGTGAACGCCAGCTCCTGAGCGGCGGTCGAACCGGCTTCGCGGATGTGATAGCCGCTCACCGAGATGGTGTTCCAGAGCGGCATCTCTTTCGTGCAGAACTCGATCATGTCGACGATGACGCGCATGTGCGGGCGCGGCGGGAAGATCCATTCCTTCTGCGCGATGTATTCTTTGAGGATGTCGGCCTGGACGGTGCCGCCGAGCTTGGCGCGCGGGATGCCTTTCTTCTCGGCGGCGGCGACGTATTGCGCGAGCGCGATCGCCGCCGGGCCGTTGATCGTCATCGACGTCGTGATGTCGCCCATGTCGATGCCGTCGAAGAGCTGCTCCATGTCGGCCAGCGTGTCGATCGCGACGCCGCACTTGCCGACCTCGCCGCGCGCTTGCGGCGCGTCGGAGTCGTAGCCCATCAGGGTGGGCATATCGAAGGCGACCGAGAGCCCGTGCTGCCCCTGCTCGAGCAGGAAATGGTAGCGCTCGTTGGTCTGCTTGGCGTTGCCGAAACCGGCGAACTGGCGCATCGTCCAGAGCCGGTCGCGGTACCCGCCGGGGTGGATGCCGCGGGTGTATGGGAACTCGCCCGGGGGCGGCGTGTCGAGGGCGACGTCCAGATCGGCGACGTCCTCGGGTCCGTAGACCGCCTTGAGCGGGACGTCCGAAATGGTCCGGTCGACCGCGCCGCTGCCGGGTCCGCGTCGTTTTGCGCCCGCCACGGGGGTGGGCTTATCCATCATTTTGGCCATAAAGCTACATGAAGGCGCTTCGACGGCCCCGCGCCCGGGCCCCCGCGACCTAGGTGTCAAGACCACGCGGATTGTTTACAGGCGCCCAGCCTCAGGAGGGGCGCCTGTTGCTTGAGCGCCGAGTGCGGGCGCTCCTGGTTGTAGTAGTCGAGCCAGGCCGGTAGGGCGGCCTTTCTGGCTT
>Ga0207667_10006346_pt1 | contig 14333 bp, 11 predicted proteins | sample KBSCornC52_FD_184301 | JGI IMG/M metagenome (GOLD analysis project Ga0207667, IMG submission 184301) | Corn rhizosphere microbial communities from Kellogg Biological Station, Michigan, USA - KBS Corn C5-2 (SPAdes) (version 2) | ecosystem: Host-associated > Plants > Roots > Rhizosphere > Soil ... | reverse complement strand
GTCCCCGGCAATGCGGCTGTTGAGGCGAGTATGCCGAGGCCATTCTTTGAAATGTCCACAATCCTCACCGTGTGGCGTTCTAAAAACAAAGGATTGAGGCTCTGCACGATGGCTTCCGATCCCGTACTGAATCGAGGTTCAGATCGTTCACGCCTTTGATCCGCCTTGGCCCTTCCAACGAGGTGAAGCGTTATCTGCGATCCAATGTTTCGAAAGAGTCTTTCACGGCATACGTCGCAGTCCGACAAATGAAGATCGATCGCAGAGAGGCCTTCCGGCCCTAATCGCCCCTGGACGTACCGTACCAAATCGTCGTAACTAGCATGAACCAGGGTGCGGATGTCGGACATCGGGAAGCGCCTCCGTTAGCAAGGTAGTGCTTGAAATAAGGATCAGGGGTGCTGCTGCTCGTCCCGGCTCCAGTTCATGCATCGGCATCCAGCCAGGAATCCTACATATGTAAAGGGGACTTATATCACAATGCGCGTCCCTCCATCTTTAATCCCATCACAAACCAAAGATAAATTGGACGCTTCCATGATGATTTGCGAGGTTCGAATCATTCAGGCATCGCGCGATGTCAGGCATACCTAAGTGATAGTATATAAAGGTGTATGTCCTGATTATTCCAGGAAGCTGCTGGGGCCCTATAGCATCGTCCTTCAAATATTTAAATAGCGCATTTATATACAGCCTGAGAGGTATTTTATATGAAATATTTACCGGCCCACGTCTAGGATTGTCGTTCCCCCCGTCAATATCCGCTGCGCTTGTCCGTAAGGTTTTTAAGCGGCTTCCCGGCGCGGAACAGTTCCAGGTTTTCGAAGAATAACTGGATAGCTTCTTCCATCCAGGTGGCTGTATGATCGGCGCTGTGCGGGGACAGCAGCACGTTTTCGAGTGAGTAGAACGGATGACCGGCCGGCAGCGGCTCTTCGTCGAATACGTCCAGGACCGCACCCCGAATCTTGTCCTGACGCAGCGCGTCGACCAGCGCCGCTTCCACCACAACCGGTCCGCGGCCTAGATTAATGAGCACCGCGGAGGACTTCATCCGCGCCAGTTGCGCGGCGCCCAGCATTCCTCGGGTCTCGCCCGTAAGCGGGGCGGAAACCAGCAGGTAGTCCGACGCGGCGAGCAGCGAGTCGAGTTCAGCCGCACCGTAGACTCGGTCAACCAGGGGATCGCCGGCTGCCAGTTCCGGCCGGCGTCGCAGGATGTGAACCAGCATACCGAATGGCTTGGCGCGCTCGGCCGTGCGGCGTCCGATCTCGCCGTACCCGACAATGCCCAGTACACGGCCATGAAGTTCTTCGATATCGAACTGCTCCCACTTCTGCGCCCGCTGAGCTTGCCGCATTCGGTTCAGGTTCTTGGCAAAATACAGCATTCCCGCCAGCGCAAATTCGCCCAGCGAGCGGGCATAGACGCCACGCGAATTGGTGAGCGGAACCGGAATCTGAATCATTTCTGGAGTCAGCACCGCGTCTAGGCCGGCCGAAAGGCAATGCAGCCACTCGACATTCGGTAAATCAGGGTAGATCTTTTGCAGGATCGGCCCTAAGGAGCCGTTGAACAATACTACTTTCGCCGCGGCCAAGTCTTCTCTCGAGAATGCCTCCGGCGTATCGCCGACGACAATTTTCGTTTTCGGAGGGATAGGTTTCAGGGCGCTCAAAAACCTGGAAGTGGGCGGGCAGAGGAACAATACCGTAAGTTCAGCCATGAACTATCAGCATAATCGTCCCCAAGCCCGCGATAGGAGGGGGGGCCCTCTTCACGCCTGGAGCTTTATCGGACACAATAGGGAACGAACCGCGGGCCAAGCTAGCGGCCATGAGCTGAAAATCGACGGCGGTTCGCAAGCATTCACGGAAAGGGAGAAACGTAATGACGATTCTACAAACGCGCTTGGCTGGGTTTACGGGGGCAGTCTTATTCATCGCGGCAGGGGTCACGCTCGGCGGCGGTGTTCCGGCTGCGGTTCACTACATCGGACACGACAAGGTAACGGAGGTGATGTCCAAAGGCGGGCCGATTGTGAGCGATCCGGGCCTGGTCGTTTTGGCGCAGCGCCGTGAAGCTGGCCCGGCTGAATATCACGACCGTACCAACCACGTGTTCATCATGGTGGAAGGCGAGGCGACGATGGTGGTGGGGGGAACCATGGTTGAGCCCAAGCGGACCGCGCCTTCTCAAATGCGCGCGCCCTCGATCGAGGGCGGTACCACCTACCATTTGAGCAAAGGCGACGTGATCACGATTCCGGCGAAGACGCCGCACTGGTTCAAGGAAATCTCCACCAAGACTGTTGCCTACTACGCCGTGAACATCGAGAACGAATAGAAACGTTGCAGCTCCGGACCGCCCTTCCAACGCGCGCAACGATGTAGTATAACCACGGACTGGCGCCATTTTGAAGCGGAAAAGGTTTCTGAAATGACAACGCGAATTTCAGCCATCAGCGTCGCGGCAAGCATCTGCGCCACGCTCATTTTTGCCCAGGACGACGCGCCCACGGGCGGTGGCCGGCGCGGCCCGGCGCACTAACTATAAAACCGTCATGTCGGGCGGTGCAAGCGACGCCCCCGTCCCTGCGTTCCATGAAATTCGCAGGGCCGTATTTATTTACAAGTGAAGTTCGCGGCTTGGTTTGTGTCGCCGGTTCCGTTGTAGTGTGCCGTCTGCGGATAGGAGCAGAGCGGACGAGTGAGTATCTTCGACGAATCCCCCGATGCTTTACCGGTGCCGATCAACTGCTTGGGCGCGACGCCTTTCTCCACCCACTGTTCGAGCGCAGCCACGACGTCGTGATCGGCATCGATGGGGGCTCCCGGACGATTGCCGAAGGTATTCGGCCCGTTCCCTCCACCGCAATGGCCCATGCCAGGAACCATGAAGAGGCGATAGAAATTATCCAGTGGCTGGGCCGAGCTGCTGCGCCCGTCCGGATACTTGCTCATGAAATCCTTGACCTTTTCGTAGTACTGGATGGAACTGGTCGCCGGGATAGCCGCATCGCCCCAGCCGTGATACTGGATGAGTTTGCCGCCGCGGGCGCGGAACGAACGGAGGTCGGGGTTGTTGGAGTTGAGAATCACCCCGGCTTTTTCGTCTCCGTAGCGGACGTCTTCGTCGAAGTTGGATGTGCGGAAATCCCACTTGGCGTCTTCATAGACCGCCTGCCCGAAGTAGGTATTGGCAAAAACGAATTGCGCTGGAGTCCGGGCCGCCGTCGGTATGATCCAGGTGGACCACGTGCCGGGCTCGCCTTCAACCCCAGGAGGAAAGCCCTGTACAATCTGGGCGCCGGTGCGCGGATTCCTGGGTCCCGCGTAGATCTTGGCGAGCGCGGCGATCTGGGGCGCAGTCAGGCATTCGTCGATGTCGGCGCCTTTGCAAGCGAGCACCTTGGGATCGAAATGGCAGGCGCGCGGATCTTCGATCAAGCCGTCTTTCACTCCGTCTAGCGCGTCGCAATGCCTGAGAACCGCCTTCTGAATCGCTGGAAGCTTGGTCGCTGGGATAGTGGCCTTCGGATCGTCGAGCAGGGCGCGCTCGTTCCACAGAAAGCCCGCGAAAAGGTGGGACCAGTTATAGGCGGGGGCGCCGGCGACGATGCCGTCGAAGTCGTCGGCAAACCGCTGCGCTTCCATGAGAGCCTCGCGGCCGCCGTCCGAACAACCGACGAAGTACCTGCGGGTGGGCGCTCTGCCGTAGAACGCCTGCACGATGGCGCGGGACTGTATCGCGGTTTCGTGCACCGCGCGGTAACCGAAATCGACCAGCTTTTCGGGATGGCCGATGGCCCAGATCGCACCGGGCGCGGTATGGCCGTCATCGGTGCCCGCCACCGCGAAGCCACGCTTCAGAGGCTCAGCGAAGGAGACAAGCGGAATATTTCCGGCCCATCCGCCGTTTCCGACCTGCTGATATTTTCCGTTCCAATCACTGGACGGGAGCCAAACTTCGAAGTTGATTTCCGAATCGGACGTGGGGCGCGCGCTAGCTTTGACATCGCAATGGGACGGGATCTCTGCGGTGGCGGCTACCACTGCGGCAGATGTGACAGTGGCGTGGGGCAGCGCAAGTTTCATCAGGCTCTCGCAGGGCTGCTGCGCGGAGAGCGTGGCGGCGAAGGCGAGACTGCAGGCAAGAACGAGGGTCTTCAACATGGTGTCGTGTAACGCGCTGGCTGAGCAGGCATGGTCGTCGAAATTTATTCAACCGGCACGGTTACTGCAAATGCCGATCATTGAAATAAAAAGAGCGTCGCTTCCGGATCCATCAGAGTTTTATTCTACGGCATGTTCACGAAAAAAACGCTGCGCTATTCGTAACGCAGTGCCACCATCGGATCCAGCTGCGTCGCGCGGCGGGCAGGCCAGTAGCAGGCGGCCAGACCGGCTACCGTCACCGCCGCAATTACTACTCCGATAGTAATCGGATCGTAGGTCGAGACGCCGAAGAGCTGATTGGAGACGATGCGCATCGCCCCAATCGTGAGGAGCAGCCCGGCAACCACGCCGGCTGCGATCAGCCGTAGCCCCATCCACAAAATCATCGCCAGTACGTCGGAATCGCCCGCGCCGAGCGCCATGCGGAGACCAATTTCCTGCGTCTGGCCCGATACGGTATAAGAGATGACGCTGTAAACCCCGATGGTGATGAGCACGAGCCCCACGCCGCCGAAAATAGCCAGTAAGACAAAGCCAAAGCGCGGCTGCGCGTAGACGAAGTCTCTCAGGAAGTTCTCCAGAGTGCCGGTAAATGTGAGCGCCACGTTGCGGTCCACCGCCCAGATCTCGCGGCGCAACGTGTCCACCAGTGCCGCAGGATTGCCGGTAGTACGGACCAGGACTGCGCGATCGAAGGTTCCTGTCATGGTGTAGGGAATGTACATTTCGGGGAAGACCGGATCCTGGATCCCCTGATTTTTCGTGTCGCTCACGACCCCAATCACTTCAAACACAGGGTTTTCCACCTTACCTTCGGGCAGATTTTCCAGCATCGTTATCTTGATTTTCCGGCCAATGGGGTCTTCATTCCCGAAGAAACGATTGACCAGCGTCCGGCTGATCACGGCGACACGGCGGCCGTCATTTACATCGAACTCCGATAATACTCTTCCACGCAGCACCTTGAGACCGATGGCGGGGAAGTAGCCTTCGCTGCAAAGCGTATAGATCGCGTTCCATTTCTCGGAATGGGTCTTGCCCGGAATGTCGATCTCACTGTGAATTCCGCCGAAGGGCGGGACCGTCGTCGTAGTCGTCGCCGCGACAACCCCCGGAAGCATCTGGAGGCGTGCCAGCAACTGGCGAAAGAAGCGCTGCTTCTGGACAAGAGTCTTGTATTGTCCTTTGGGCAACGGCAGTCGCGTAAACAGGAGATTGTTCGGCCGGAATCCCAGATCCACTTGCTGCATCGCAACAAAGGTCCGCATCATCAGACCGGCGCCTGCCAGCAGCACCAGCGACAATGCCACCTCCGCAATAACTAGGGCGTTGCGTAGCCGGCCTCGCCGGAAGCCACCGCTGACGCCCCTGCCCGATTCTTTAAGAGGTTCCACTAAGTTCTGATTGGCGCTATGCAAGGCTGGCGCCAGCCCAAAAACCAGGGCCGTGAAGATTGCGATCCCCAGGCTGAACAATAACACTGGAATATTGAGCTGAATGACGACTTCACGCGGAATCATTCCATCTGGGATCAGAGTAACGATGCCCTTGAGGCCCACATAGGAGAATACACAGCCGAGCACTCCTCCCGCTAACGCGAGCAGCAGGCTCTCGGTCAGCAACTGGCGGATCAACTCGCTTGGCCTGGCGCCCAGCGATCCGCGGATGGCCATTTCCTTCTCCCGCGCCGCCGAGCGAGCGAGCAGCATGTTCGCGACATTGGCGCACGAAATAAGCAACAACAGCCCGACCGCCGCGGCCAGAATGTACAGCGTCTTTCGGAAGGGCCCGATCAGGCTATCGACCCAGCTGACGACTTGGACCGTGAACTTGTCAGGATAGTTTAGGGGGTAAACTTTCGCGAGCCGGTGAGCGAGCAGGTCAATCTCCGCCTGCGCCTGCGGGAGAGTGACGCCCGGCTTCAGCTTCCCCTGAAAGGTCCAAAATCGTTGGCTCATCTCCGGGTCTGCACGGTTCATCGAGACCGACCACCAGAGGTCCGCTCCCATCTTGGTGAAGCGCGGCGGCATGATCCCTACCAGCGTAGTTGGCACGTCATTGAGCACGAATGTTTTATTGACGATCGAGCGGTCCAGGCCGAAGCGCTTGGCCCACAGCTTGTAGCTCATTACGAAGACCGGCGGCGCCCCCGGTGCTGCGTCGTCCGGCGTCAGCGCGCGGCCCAGCATGGCCGGCACGCCCAGAAAGTGGAACATGTTCGGTGTGGCGGCGCCACCCGAGAACTGCTCCGTGCCCTCCGCTGTGCTCTGCAGAGCGTCCTGAAACGATCCGCCGATGACCTCCTCGAATACGTGGCTCTGTTCTTGATAGTCGAGGAACTCCGCGGTTTGCAGGCCTTGCCGGCCACCGGGCGTGCTACTGGCGAGATCGTGGATCTGGATCGCCACCACCCGCTTGGCGTCGGCATAGGGGAACGGATCGAGCAGAACGTTATAAATGACGCTGAAGATAGTGGTTGCGGCGCCGATGCCGAGGGCCAGCGTGAGAATCGCGATGCTGGCAAAGCCGGGCTGATTGCGCAGCCCTCTGACCCCGTAGGCAAGATCAATCCAGAATCGTCGCATGTGTTTTATACGTCTGAATCGAAGATTTGTTCCGTGGGTAATTTATTTTCTCGGTCACAAATTGGTCAACCGGCCGCGATCGGTCAGAAAAGAATGCGGCTCTTCCGCGACTCCAGCGTGGCCGGATCCACGCCGGGAACCGCACGCAGTTCGGCGAGATTGGCGAACGGCTGCCGCTGGCGGCTCGCGATGATGGCTCCGGCGACATCATCGCCAACGCCGAGCACACCCGCGATCTCCTCGGCGGTCGACGTGTTGACGTTCACGAAGGTCAGGTGCTCCAAGAAATAAGTGGTCACGCGCTCCAGTTGCTCGTCGGTTCCGCTGGCGCCACGCTGCGTCATGTCGGCAAAGACGTCGTTCCAACGGTCCCAGGCGAGGGGTTTGTCCAGGAATACCGCAATCGTATGGCATCGGCCGCAGACCGTCTGCACCGCCTCCAGATTCGGATCCGGATCGGCGGCGCTGACCGTTCCTGCCACGACGGTCGCGGCGGCGATCCACCCCGCAAGACAACCCGCCGTCATTTCACCTGCGCCGTCAACCCGCGCCCCGCGAGCCTGGCCTGCACGGCGCTCGGAATGCCTTCCGCGAACTGGCTGACCGTCCGCACCAGCTTGCCATTGGAGAAGGAGATCTCCAGCAACTTCTCGCTATGCATCTGCTTTCCGTACTCGTCCTTCATCTGGGCAACGATCTTTTTGGACTTCACGTCGACCACATCGCCCGATGAAAGGTAGGCGTACTGGCCGCCGATTCCCATCGTGATCCAGTCGGCCGAGGCGGTCGTCGGGAAGCTCGACTTCAGCACCGGCCACTCGCCGGTGTTGTCGTAAACCAGCACTCCGTAATTAATGTTGTCGACCACCCACAGCTCGCTCTCATCCGGCGTCAGCGCAATGCCATGGCTGGGACAGGCGTGTCCGTAGAAGTGTTTCGTGACGTCAGCCCATTTTGCCTTCCACAATTCTGCCGGCGCTTCAACCCGCTTAATCACCTCGCCGGTCTTCACGTCGGCGATCTCGAAACCCAGCAGATTATTGACATTGGCATAGACACGCGTCGCGTCGTGATTGATCACAAAGGGACGAATGTGATCGGAAAACGTGATCGTCTTGAGCGCCTTCATGGAAGCCACGTCGCCCACCGTCATGGTTACTCCGTTGGGAGCCATGAACACCGTCTTGCCATCGGCGCTGAGCCCCATGTTGTGGGCGAAATTGCTTTTTGGCGCCTGGATCTTGCCCTTTAGGGCCCCGTCCTGGGCGTTAATCACATACCAAAAATCTTTGAGATCGGAGCCCACCACCAGAGTCTTGCCGTCGGGCGTGACCTCGGGACGCTCGCAGCATTTCCCGTCATAAGTTTGCTCCCAGACCTTTTGGTCGGTGCCGAGATCGAAGGCCGCGAGGCGTCCTCGCGTCGCCAGATAGATCATGTTGGTGGCGCCGCTCGCCGCGACTCCCGAGACTTCTTCCGGACTGATGCTGGCCGGCACGTTCCAGGTGGGAATGCGCTTCACGAACTCGAAGTTGCGGTCGACGTCCAATACGACAATGCCCACACCGTTCTGATCGGAGGAGAACTGCCCACCCGCCGAGCCGCCTGGCAGGGTCACATAGACCAGACGACGGTCCCGCTTACCGAATCCTTTTGCGATATGTGGGCCGGCGTCGCGAGGGTCCGAAGAGCCGGCTGGCCGGTAAGGGCGCTCCGGCCGATTGACCGCATTCTCGGCGTGGATTCCGTCAGGTGTTGTTTGTTGGGCGACCGCCGACACCGCCAGCGCGCACACGGCCGCGACCGAGAAGAATTGGTTTCGGAACGCCATGAAAACCTCCCAATGATTTCGACTGTGACTATATAACTACTGGTTCCGCCTGTCCAGTGGCCGGCTGGATCGGGTATAAGCTAAGATCTGCGTCAACAGGAAAACACTATGAGATCCATGCGCGGGTGTCGATTCGTTATTGCCATAAGCTTCGTGTTTTTGCTGCTGCCCGGGCTCGTTACAGCTCAAAACGAGTGGCTGACGTGGGGCCACGATCCGGAACGCACCGGCTCCAACCCGGACGAAAAGATCCTCAGTAGGGACAACGTCTCTCAGCTCGAAGTGAAGTGGACGACTCAAATTTCCACCGTTCCAAAGGAACAAGTTCTCTCAACTATGACGGCTCCCGTGGTCGCCATGGTGAATACGCCGCAGGGTCCTGTGGCGCGTGTTTTCGTCGTCGGCAGTGACAATACTGTTTTCGCAATCGACGCGGCCACGGGCAAAATCGCCTGGCAAAAGGCCAACCCAAACACCATGAAGGAGCCCAAGAAAGGCGATTACCGGTGTCCCAACACACAAAATGCCACGCCGGTGATCGATAAAGAGGCCGGGATCATTTACGTCTCGACCAGCGATGGAAATTTGCGGGGCTTCAGTCTACTGGAGGGCGAAGACCGCATTCCGCCCACCAAATTTACGGATGCTTTCGCGCGTAACTGGAGTCTGAATTTGATCGACGGAGTCATTTACTCGCCCACCGCCCGCGGCTGCTTGAATATGCAGTCGCACTTCACAGCCCTGGACTTGAAGGACCCGGCGCGGCATCCCCTGGAGTATTACACCAACACTGGAATCACATCCGGCGCGTGGGGGCGCGGCGGCCTGGTCAGGGGACCCAAGGGCATTTTGGCCCAGACTGCCGACGGCCCTTACGATCCAGCCTCCGGCAAATTCGGCAATAGCGTGATCACGGTAACGCCCAGGAACTTCCGCCTGCAGGATTCATTCACTCCGGCAAACTTCGATTATCTGAATAAAACAGATATGGATCTTGGCTCCGGCAACCCAGTTGTCTTCCCGTTCCAAAAATGGACGTTAGCCGCGGTGGTGGGTAAGGAATCGGTAATCTATTTGCTCGACGCGAATAACCTGGGAGGCGCCGACCACCACACGCCGCTTTATGCGTCCCCTCGCTGGGGCAACGATGAGGCCAAGCTTCACGACCGGGGAATCTGGGGGATCACGACCTGGCAGGACCCGCAGGGAAGACGCTGGTTGTACGTGCCCATGCTCGGCCCTCCGGCCAAAGACGCGCCGAAGTTTCCCCAGTCCTACGGAACTGCGGACCAGGGCAGCACCATGGCGTTCGAAGTTCGCATGGACGCAGCGACCAGTAAACCGACGCTCGTGCCCATGTGGATGTCGCGCGAGATGCACGCGCCGGAGCCGCCCACGGTGGCGAATGGAGTGGTGTACGTGCTGCTGAGCGGGAAGACGTCCGACGAATCGCGCGGGGCGATAAAAGCTCCGGCGGGCGTCGACCCAAACGCGGTTCTGTATGCTCTGGATGCCGAAACCGGACGAGAACTATATTCGAGCAACAAGCTGATCGTCAGCTTCACGCACTTCAATCAACCCGTGGTTGCCGGAGGTCAGGTCTACGTCTGTACCTGGGATGGGAAAGTCTACGCTTTCGGACTAAAGAAGTAGCGGCATTGAACTACGGTTGAAATGGTGAGCCGGGCGGGACTCGAACCCGCGACCACCGCATTAAAAGTGCGATGCTCTACCAACTGAGCTACCGGCCCAATGGACAACTACAGGAAGTCTCCAAACTTGGTGCTGCTTTGGGGGAGGTTCGGATTGGATTTCCCACACCCTACATGACCAGTCTACTTGCGAAGGTATGACGAAGGCAATGCCGAGTGAAACGCTGCCTGAGGCCCGCGGCACCAATCTGCACAGCCAGCATGGAAACGGAGCCCCCGTCGATTCCAGCCACCGGAAATCTCACGCTTTCACCTTGCTGCCGGGCCGCGATCACATAGAGCAGCGGCAAGTAGTGATCGGGTGTCGGTATCGAGAGCCCTGCGTCCGGGCCCAGTGTCTCGTAATCGATGAGCGGCTTCAACTCGCCCGCTAGCATTGCCGCCTTCGCCCTATTCTCGAAGCGAACCGCCCAGTCGTACGGATCGGCCATGTGCCGTCCCCAAGCGTACGCATGAAGATTGTGGACCAGATTGCCGCTGCCGGCGATCAGGACGCCCTCGTCGCGCAGTGGCGCGAGCCTCTTGCCGATCTCAAAATGGTAAGACGCCGGCTTGGCTTCGTCGATACTAAGCTGCACGACAGGAATGTCAGCATCGGGATACACGTGTCGAAGAACCGACCATGTCCCATGATCGAGCCCCCACGATTCGTCGAGCTTCACCGCCAAGGGCGCCAGCATCGTCTGCACGCGGCGGGCAAGCGCCGGATCGCCGGGAGCCGGATATTGCACCTGATAGAGTTCCCGTGGAAAGCCGCCGAAATCGTGTATTGTCCCGGGAGCCGTAGCGATGGTGACGCCGGTTTCTGGAACGAACCAATGAGCCGAGATCGACAGAATCGCTGTGGGCCTGGGCATTTCTTGCCCAAGACGTCGCCATGCCTCGGTGTAGTGATTGTTCAGCACGGCATTCATGGGATTGCCATGGCCGAAAAAGATTGCGGGCGAGCGCTCAGCCATTCGCTTCGATCATACAACCCGCGGCCCGCCAGGCGTTGGCTTACACGGCATTTCCAGTGCAGACAGGGTCTCCCTGAATCCGAGTATATTGATGAAGAGCGACAGGGGGAAACTAGATTGGCAACCATGTTGAAGACTGGCCGGTTCGTAGTGTTCGCAATCGTGTGCGCGATCACCGCTGCCCCGCCTCCGCCATCACCCACGATCACGATCACCCTGACGGGACAGTCGATGATCCGGTCGGATATCCGCGCCACCGCGCCGGCGGCAGTGCCCGTGATCCAGGGACTGCTCAAGGGCGATGTGGTGTTCACCAACCTGGAGTCGTCAGTCGCCGAAAAAGGCGAGACGATCCATGAGGGTCGAGGATTTCTCACTCCGCCTGAAGCCCTGGATGCGCTGAAAACCTTCGGCTTTAATCTATTGTCCCTGTCCGGCAACCACGCATTCGATCTGAAAGTGACTGGCGTTCAGAACACGATTCGGGAGGCGCATAGCCGCAAGATCGTTCACGCCGGAACCGGAAATAACTTGGCTGAAGCGGCAGCCCCGGCCTATCTGCGCACTCCGAAAGGCACCATTGCCCTGATCGCAAGTGCGTCGGGACTGATTACGCCGGGAGGCAGCGCCACGGCAAATCGGCCCGGCGTGAATGAACTTCGCGTCGAAGCCGGCGGCAAAGAAAATGAGGCCACTGCCGATCTGCCTGGTGCGCCCGCAAACACGCCGAATCCAGAGGATTCGCAGCGCATCCTGCAAAGCATTCGCGACGCCCGCCAGCACACAGACTTGGTGATTGTCTACCAGCATAACCACGTCTTCGCGAACCGCTCGTTCGGGACGATTTTCACGGAAGGAATGCAGGAACGGCTCGCCCCCAATGACTGGCTGAGAAAATGGACCCATGCCGAGGTGGACGCAGGCGCCGACATCATCGTGATGCATGGCGCGCCGCTGCTCCACGGGGTGGAAATTTATCACAGCAAGCCCATTTTTTACGATCTGGGAAACTTCATTTACAATTTGGTGCCGACGCTTACGTATATCGACGAACCGATGAGTTGGGAAAGCGCGGTCGCGTACGTCGAGTTCGAAGGGAAGAACCTGAAATCGGTTTCCTTGCGGCCAATCGCGTTGAACGTCGTGGGCGAGGGCCAGCCCGATATTCACAACGAGTACGCCGATAACCAGTTTCTTCACACGCGTGGGTTGCCTTCACCGGCAACCGGTGCGCGAGCGGGCTATATCCTCCAGCGCCTGGCCGACCTGTCAAAACCTTTCGGCACGAAGCTCGAAATCAAGGGCGACACCGCGGAGATCAAAATCAAATCCGGAATTTAGCGCGAGACAATGGCGCGTCCGACCACCACCGAAATCCGCGATCAGGCCTTTGCAGAGACGATCCGTTCCATCCCACGTGGCAGGGTCGCAAGCTACGGCCAAGTGGCTGCCGCTGCTGGATATCCCCGCTATCATCGTGCCGTCGCGCGCTTTCTGAAAGCAGCGATCCCGGGAGAACTCCCCTGGCAACGCGTACTCGGCGCCGGTGGCGAGATTAAACTGGCTGGGAGCGCGGCCGCTGAGCAGAAGCTGCGCCTGAAGATGGAAGGCGTGAAGTTTGTAGGGAAGCGCGTAGATCTCAGCCTGCATCAACACGCTTTTGAGTGACGCCGGCGCAGTAAGAGATAGGATGTATAAGTGAAGATCGAAATGAACAATAAATTTCCACGTATGTTCTTGCTGCTGGCGCTAGGCTGCCTGCTTGTGTCGATCGCAGCAGATCAAACGATCTTTACCTTCGGGCTCCCGAGTCACTAGGGCGCAGAAACTGTTATGGATCGTCAGCAGGCCTGGGAGATTGTTTGCGAGTTCACGAAATCGGATAGCCTCCGCCGCCACGCGTTGGCCGTGGAGGCTTGCGTCGTCGCCTACGCGTCAAAGTTCGGCGAGGATGAGGCAAAGTGGGGCCTCACCGCGCTGCTTCACGATTTTGATTGGGAAGTCCATCCACAGGCGCCCGATCATCCGATGAAGGGCGAGCCGATCCTGGCCGAGCGCGGCGTCCCTGAAGAGATCCGCCGGGCGATCTTGTCGCACGCCAACTACAGCGGCGTGCCGCGTGTTTCACCGCTCGAAAAAACTCTGTTTGCCTGCGATGAGCTGGCGGGATTTCTCACCGCGGTCAGCTACGTCAAGCCCACCCGCAGCATCCACTCTGTCGACGTAGCAAGCGTCAGAAAGAAACTCAAGGACAAAGGCTTCGCGCGTTCGGTCAGCCGCGACGACATCGTCAACGGCGCAGCGGAACTAGGCGTGGACCTGGATCAGCACATCGATTTCTGCATTCAAGCGATGCGTGCGCGCGCCGCGGAGTTGGGCATCGAGGGAACTCCGGAATAACGCTTCGGACAAATCATTTCCCGCCGAGTTCCTCCGGAGGCTGGAAGACATGGGAGTTGGGATATCCCACGATCGCCAGCCGCGTGGCCATGGAGGTACCCGCGAATCGAATCCGATGCCAGGTTTTTGCTGGCGCGTAGACGACGTCTCCCTGGTCCGCAACGAAGACCGGCACCGATCCGATCTTGAACTCCATCTGTCCCTCCAGAATGAACCAGAACTCCGGGCCGGTCTCGTGCAGATGACCCTTATCTGCCTCTTGCACCGGTGGCTGCGTCTTCGGATCGCCGCGGATAATATTAGCGATCCCGTGAGGGTCGCCAATAAATTGGTCTTGATTTGGTTTTGGTTTTGCGTTTCCCGCGATGGTCAGGTTGTAATCGATAAAAGGCACGTTCGCCTTGTCATACGACCCCTTCACGGTTGCAACCCGCGCCCTCACGTACTTCACTCCAGGAACTGGAGTGGGCGTCTCATCGATGGGATACATCGTATTCGAATTCGCCACCGTAACTTCCAGCCGCAGTGACGGTCTGTCGCCCACTGTTTCCATGCTGTAGACGAGGCGGTGCGGCACCTGCACCATAAATCCTTTCGACGCGACAAACGGCTCTTGCCCCTCGATGGTGAACCGAATCTGCCCGTCCTGCACGATCCACCATGCGCGA
>Ga0207667_10006343_pt1 | contig 14336 bp, 9 predicted proteins | sample KBSCornC52_FD_184301 | JGI IMG/M metagenome (GOLD analysis project Ga0207667, IMG submission 184301) | Corn rhizosphere microbial communities from Kellogg Biological Station, Michigan, USA - KBS Corn C5-2 (SPAdes) (version 2) | ecosystem: Host-associated > Plants > Roots > Rhizosphere > Soil ... | reverse complement strand
CAGGCATTGTTGTCGTTGGCGCGCGAGACGTGGCAATCAGTGCAGCCCTTTGTTTCTTTGGCGCGGACGGTGTGAGGGACGAAGGTGCTGAAGGCTTGTCCGCTGAAGCCTTCGGAGGAAATCGTCTGCTGCTGGTAGTAGAGCCAGTCGCGGTCGTTGTTCTGCGAGCTGACCAGCACCGCACATGCCGACCGCACCGGCGCCACCCGGTTGCCGGTTACCGTGCCGTCGATTCCCAGGGTGTAGATGTCGTCGCGCAGAACTTGAAAATTGTAGGAAGTCCAGTTGCGCGTAGTAAGGCCCTCGTTGTGCAGCATGGGCATGCGTTGGTTCGCGGTCATCGAAAGATGACATCCATAGCAGGTAGGCGCCCAGGATGAGTGGCAGGTGTAACAGGTCATCTTGCTGTTGGGATGTGCCAGCTTTGACTCTGCGGGCGAATCCTTTGGGGGCGCTTCTCCCCAGGTTTGGCCGTCCTGTTGAATGGTTTTGGCCAGGCGTGATTTCTCGCTGTAATGCTGCGCCCCGGGCGTGATGGTGTCCAGGACCTGCACCACTTCCCACTCTTTCTCTTTCTCCAGCATGGAGCGTTGATAGAGGCGGCCGTCTTGCCAGTAGAAACGGCGCTCCTGCCATGGAGTGCGCAGCCCGGCCAGGTTGGTGCCGCCTTTTGGAGCGGCAATGCCGGACGTTGTCAGCGTTGCGCGCTGCTGAATGGTGCCGTGGCAATCCACACAATCAATCTCAATGGCGTTACGCGTTTCTCCGTACAGTTTGCCATTGCCGTGGCTGTCCTGCTCGAAGTGGCAGTCGATGCAGTGCATTCCCTTTTCCAGATGGATGTCTTTGAGGTGCACCGCCTTCCCAAACTTGTCAGGATCGTTGAACGAAACAGTCTTGTCATCTTGATCGAGCAGGTTGCCCTTACGGTCGTGCTTGAACGCGGCGCGGAAAATCCAGCCATGGCTGTGGAAGTCGGCAAACTGGGTGTGTTGCAGTTGGCGGTTGAACTCGGTGGTGCCAGTTTTCTCCAGGAAGTCCGGGTCCGACCACAGGCCGCGGACCGCAGAGCGCTCGGGATTGCGAGTCTGAATTTGATTCTGCTCGGCTGCGCTGGGATTGCGTTGCTGGGCGGGCCACATGTGCTCGCCATCCATTTCGTTGTCCCACCAGGTGTAGCCGAAATAAGTCGCGACCATGTTCGTTCCCGGGTGCATGTGACAGACCATGCACTGGCTGGACGGAATCGAGCGCGTGAACTGGTGGCGAATGGGATGTCCGGACTGATTTCGCGGGATAGTGGGATCAGCAGTGGCCGTCTGTCCCGTATTTCCCGCCGCCGCGTAGGCGCCGGAGTGTTCCGGCGAACGGTCGTTGGCGTACACCACGTGACAGGCGCTGCAGCCGCTGGCGCGGTAGTCGCCGGCCTGGTCGTTGGTGCCGGGGAAAAATAAAAGCGGATCGAACAGGCGGGTCTTCTGTAATCCGAGAAAGACTGGATCGGTGCGCAACTCAGTGCCGAAGCCGCGCTCGCTCAGTTTGATCTCCGGCTTGCCCGGCTCTTCTTCGAGGCTTGGATTCCCTACCTCTGGTTTCTTCCTGCTGCCTCGTTCGAAAACGCGTAAGACGTTGCCGGGCTGCGAAATTTCCCAGCGCTGCAGCGGATCGAGAAACGGCAGCACTCCTTTCTTGCTGATTTCCTCGGGCGTGGGCGGCGGGAAGGTAAGCAGTCGTTGCGGGGTGCCATCGGAGCTGTAGCTCTCGCCAAAGCGTGGCGTCTTCAACGGGAACGCGCCGTTGTTGTAGAGCGCCGCGCCCCACAGCATGGCACCGTGGGTCATCATGCTGGTTTGGACTTTTCTTACTTCCGCGGCGTGGCAACCGCTGGTGCCGCAGGTTTTGTCGGCGACGCGCAAGTCTCCGGGGTTGACGAAGCGAATGTAATTCCAGTCTTCGTTGAGCCACTGGGTGTAGGCTCGCGTCGGATTGGCGGAGCGGCGAGCATTGCCCGGGTTCCGAGGTTGGGGATGGGCCTGACCTCTGGCCCTATCGTATTGCGGAGAATCTTCTGGGGCGTCCCCAGTCAGGCGGATTTCGGCATTTCCTCCGTGACAGTCAGTGCACCCCAGGCGCACGGTGCCGGTGCTGTGCATGGTGGCGCTGTCGGTGGCGGTGTGGCAGGTGATGCAGCCCGCGGACTTGCGGTCGGCTTCGGCCTGGGACTGCAGCAGGAGGACGTCCGCGGACGTCTGAGTGTGGGCCGGAATCAGGTTCAGGATTGCGAGGCTTAGCGCAATGAGTAACAGGTGCGCCGGTTTGCGCGATTTGCTTCGCATTCGAGTTCAAAGTCCCTATGACTTATAACTTTTTACTACTGCTGCACGAGCGAGGGCGCTCGCGCCTACATTTCAGAACTGAAACTTAATTCTGGCGAATACTGAGAATAGAGTCTTGCCGTTGTAAATTTCTTCGAAACCTCGGCCTGGAACCAGCGACGATATGCCGCCCGTGAGGACAATGTTTTCGCTGAGCGGGGGGCGATACTCCACACCCATGCCCAGGTCCGTGCCGATGCTGTGACGAATCGGGCGCTGGAACAACAGCAACTCCAGCGGTTCGGTCCGGTCGAAACGTAAATAGTTGCCGTTTACGAATGCGCGCAGCTTGGGCGTCACGTTGAAATCGGCGCCCACATTGAATAAATAGAGCCCGGGATTTACGAAGTTGGCCTGGCCTTCCTCTTTGTTCGAACGCAGGCTGGGCAGCAGGCTCATGGGATTCATCAGGGCAATGCCGGTCCCGGTAAGGCGAAGGCCCTCGTGGTCCCAGAAGCTGAAGGCGCCGCCGGTGAAGTGGGTGTCATCGACGATGGTGTCAAAGCCGCGGGCAGTACCATCGGTGCGGGACGCTCCGGAGCGATTGCTGGAATCGCCGGAGGCGTAGAAGAACGAGGCGCGGTAGCGCACCCAGTCTTTATCGACGGAGACTTCGAGCGCGGCCATTCTCGCGTTGATGTCAACCCGGCGCCCAGCGATGGCATTGAAGTCGTCGTGGCCGAGGGCCTGGTAAAAAGCATGGCTGAGGTTAATTCGCCCGATATGCCCGTTGCTGGCCCAGCCCAGGTAGTAGGCCCGGATGGCATGTGCATTCACACCGCCGTTTACCACGGCGCCGGCGGGTGCCGGACGGACCAGGAATCCGTTGTCGTCGTAGTGGATGCTGGCGTCGTCGCGGTTGTAGTGAAAGCTGAATTCCGTGGTGTAGCCTTTCGCGAGAAAGTCCTGTACGTAGATGTTGGCTACATAAACCTGTTGTCCCCGATTCTGAAATGTGTTCAGGCCGCTATTCGTATTTTTCTCGAGGAAGTTGAACCAGGCGAGATTGTAGGCCAGGCGGTTGGAACGCAGGTTGCCGAAAAGCCTCACTCCGGGCTGCTCTTCGGAGAACAGGAACCCGCGGAAGTCGCTGGTGAACTGCTGGATTCCGGCACGAACAGAAACAAAATCATAGTTCGGACTCAGATCGCGGATCTTGGCTTCGACGAAGGCCTCCTGCAGGCCAATGTGCGTGTCGAAGCGGTTGATTCCTTCCCGCGGATCCACGTTCACGATGCCGCGCTCGCGGGTTTGCAGAAAGTTGAGATTGATCTCGGGCGTGAATCGCACTCTGAAATCAACCGGTCGGAAGGAAGTGTCGCCGCGGAACAGGTCGAAGGAAAAGCGCAGATTCTGCGTGAACAGGGCCTGCTCGCCGCGACCGAAGAAATCGCCGCTGTCCGGGCGCTCGGTGTCCACGCCGCTGGGCAGCGGCAGGCGGCGGCCATCCACGGCGGTCTCGCTGGTGCCGGTGAAGTTGAAAAACCAGCGCTGCCCGAAGATGGGATAGTCGCCCTTGAGACGATTGCGATTGAACGGATCATACCAGTGACCCTTTACGTAGGGCACGTCGCGCTGCTGTTCGTAGCGGCGCCATTCCGGCATGGCAGTGTCCCAGCGATCGGGCTGGGGAGAGAAGTTCTCGGACTCTGGCGGGACGGGTCCCGCTGCCGGTTCAACCGAGGTAACTTCCGGAGCCGGACGATCCAGTCCTGGATAGGGCGCAGTTGGAGCAGCCACAGCGGGCGTGCCGGGCGTTCCCGGCAAACCTGACGGCCCTTTACTTTCCGGAGCAAGCGTGGTCAGCGCCTGCATCTGAAGCGCTAAAGTCGAAAGCTCGCGCTTCGTCAGATCCAATCGTTCAATGGCCAGGGTCTTGAAACCGGGCTTGGCCAGCGTGAGTTTATAGATCCCAAGCTCGACATCGCGCAGCCGGAAGATCCCTTCCGCGCCAGTGAGGGTTCCATAGTGAGCGCCGGATGCGTTGCGCAAATCCAGGTGCACACCGGGAACCGCCCGTCCCTGCTGGTCCCGCACGATTCCCTGCAGCGACATTGTGTTGGCCGGGCGATGCTCCGGAATCTGGCGATCCGATCCAGCTTGTGAGTTGGCTTCCTGCGCCCGAACCGAAACAAATGAAACCAGCGCAAGCAGGCAGAGAGCAACGGGCAATCGCAGCGCGAAAGCATGCGGCGAACTGGACCACAGGAACCCGTGCCAGCATCGGCCTGTCAGCACCCGTCGCCACCATCCCAAGAGGAGTTATCTCTTTTCGTACCATAGCGATTCTTCGCATGCAACAGAACAGCGGCCAGTGACTTTGGTTTGTCACTGGTACCGACACAGCAAACCAAAATCTCCCGCAGACTTGTTAAACTCGCCCGACGAGGGAGTGCGAACATGTCGCAGGCGGCAACGGCAGTCGAAGGAGAGCGGGTGGGGCGCTGTGGCGACCCCTGCGTAATGGTCATTTTCGGCGCGGCCGGCGATCTTACCCGGCGCAAGTTGATCCCATCGCTTTATAACCTGGCGAAATACAACCTGTTGTCGCGTGAATTCGCGATGATTGGCATCGCGCGGAACCCGATGACCACCGACGAATTTCGCGCCAAGCTGGTGGCGGACCTGAAGGAATTCGTGCAGGGCCCGGTCGATCCTGATCTGCAGGAGTGGTTCGAGCGGCACGTGTTCTATATCACCGGCGAATTTGCCGATCCGGGCACATATCAGCAGCTTAAAGATCTTCTACTGAGAGTCGATAAAGACCACGCCACGCACGGGAATTATTTCTATTATCTCGCTACCGCGCCGGATTTCTTCGGCCCCATCGTGCAGCAACTGTCCGCCACCGGCCTGATGAAGGAAGAAAACCATCAATGGCGCAGAGTGATCATCGAAAAGCCGTTTGGACGCGACCTGGATTCAGCCCGGGCGCTGAACCAGCAACTGCTCAAGGAAGTGGACGAAAAACAGATTTACCGCATCGATCACTACCTGGGCAAGGAGACGGTCCAGAATATTCTGGCCTTCCGCTTTGCCAACGGAATTTTCGAGCCGATCTGGAACCGGCGCTACATCGATCATGTGCAGATTTCCGTGGGGGAAACCGTGGGCGTGGAACAGCGCGGCGGTTACTACGATACTGCCGGCGCTCTGCGCGATATGGTGCCCAACCACATCATGCAACTCATCAGCCTTACCGCCATGGAGCCGCCCATTTCCTTCCAGGCAGATGCGGTGCGCGACGAACAGGCCAAAATACTGCACGCAGTGCAGCCTCTGAGTTCTGAGGACGTGTTGACCCGGACGGTCCGCGGACAATATGGCGAAGGCGAGATCGCAGGCCAGCATGTTCCCGCGTATCGATCCGAGCCCGGCGTGCCCCCCGATTCGCGTACTGAAACTTTTGTGGCGGTGAAGCTGCAAGTGGACAACTGGCGATGGGCGGGGGTTCCCTTCTACCTGCGAACCGGAAAGCGGATGGCCTCGCGCAGCACTTACATTGTCATCCAGTTTCGGCGGGCACCCTTTGTGCTCTTCCGCGACACCGAAGTAGAAAAGCTCATGCCTAACCAACTGGTGTTGCACATTCAGCCGGAAGAAGGAATCGCGTTGCGCTTCGCGGCTAAGACCCCGGGGCCGATCATGCGCCTGGGAACCGTGGACATGGACTTTCAGTACTCCGACTACTTCGGCAAGCAGCCCAGCACAGGCTACGAGCGCCTGCTGCACGATTGCATGGTGGGCGACGCTACGCTGTTTCAGCGCGCGGATATGGTCGAGGCAGGATGGAGTGTGGTCAGTCCGATGCTGGACCTTTGGAAAGCCCTGCCGCCGCGCAATTTTCCCAACTATGCGTCTGGAACGTGGGGGCCGAAAGACGCCGAAGATTTGCTGGAGCGTGACGGGCGGCATTGGCGGAACTTCGAGCAGTAAGCCAAGCGGCTGGAACGGCGCGTTGGGCGTGGGGCCTGGATTGTGGAAGGGCACGACTTCAGTCGTGGCAATAAGAGCGCTGGACGAAGGCGGCTTCAGCCGCTGCGGCCCGCTGGTCGCTTGAAAGTTGGTATTGCGAGGAAGTCTGCGAATGGTGGAGCGTCACGCCACAGACCACAGCAAACCCCAGCGGCTAAAGCCGCTCCATCCCAGGCCCAAGGTGGCACGAGTGAACTCGTGCCCTTCCCGGGCCCCACAACCGCTTCCTAATCTGCTGCTACTTGCTCTTCATCTCGTACACGCCATCCCAGCCCGGTTCTGGCGCGGTTTCCATGAATTCCAGGGCGCGCTGCAGGAAGATTTGCGTCGGGCCATCTTCCGGAAAGGATGCGAGCAACTCCCCGAAAGTGCCGGCAGCCTCGCGCCAGTTTTGCGCGTGATACGCCTTCATGGCGTTTTCAAAGCGGGTAATCAGAGCCTCGTATTTCGGTCTGGCCGCTTCCACATCCATCAATTCGTAAACTACGACGGGTTGATGCTTGCCTTTCACCCGGATTCGGTCCAGCTCGCGGCAGACAAAATGGTCCGTAACTTCCCTGTAGGTTCCCTCGCTGATGACGATGTGGGAGCGATATTGCTTGGTCATGCCTTCAAGGCGCGAAGCCAGGTTGACGTTGTCTCCCATCACGGTCCACGCCAGGCGTTTGGCTGATCCCATGTTTCCCACGTTCACCGGGCCGGTATTGAGACCGATTCCGATGGCAATCTCCTTGCGCCCCTCGCCTACCCATTTTGCGTTGAGCTTTTCCAGGCCATGAATCATTTCGAGAGCGCAGTGGCAGGCGCGCAGCGCGTGGTCGCTCTGCGGGTACGGCGACCCCCAGAATGCCATGATGGCGTCGCCGATGTATTTATCGAGAGTGCCCAGGTTTTTGAAGATGACCTCGGTCATCTCACCCAGATATTCGTTCAGCAGGCGCACCAGTTCGTCGGCGGTCATACCTTCTGAAAGGCTGGTGAAGCCGCGAATGTCGCTGAACATGACGGTCAGTTCCTTGGTCTCGCCGCCGGGGCGAATGTATTTCTGCGGATCTCGTTCGATCAGCGCAATCACGCCGGGCGAAAGGTACTGCGAGAAAGTCTTGCGGATCTTCCGCTTTTCGCGTTCCTCGAAGATCATGCGGAAGCTTGTGATCACCGCGTAGTTCGCCACCAGAGTGCCAGCGGGGATGACAAAGCTGAGCCACCTTCCCATGGAGGCGAAGCTGAAATAGACGAACCATCCGAACACGGCCAGGGCGCACACCACGGAGAGGGTGGAATAGAGCGGCTTGATGCGCGCGAACCAGGCTCCGAACCCCAGGCCAAACAGCACGATAAAGGCGGCGTCGATCAGGTCTTCGCGAATGCCTCGGGTGAGAAAGGTGCGCCCTGGCTCTCCGCTGTGCAGCAGGTTGTCGATGATATTGGCGTGGACCTCGACTCCCATGTAGCTGGCGGTTCCGCTCTGGAAGGGCGTATTGCGCAGGTCGCCGATGGCCATGGCGGTGGCGCCCACCAGCACGATCTTGTCCTTGAGCGCGCTTGGCGGGACGGTGCCGTCAATTACGTCTGCCATGGAATATTGCGGGTACGTCCGGTAGGGTCCGGTGTAGTTGATGAGAGCGGTGCCGTCGCGCGATGGCAGCAGCAGATGCTTCCCGAACTGGATGCGCTCCAGTCCAGTCTCGGCGATGTAGGCGGCGATTTCCTGGTCGGGAATCTTTTCGTACTCGCGTACCGACTGCAGCGCGAGCGAGGGGAAGAAATCCTGGTCCTGGTAGCGCATAATGAGGAGGGCATGGCGCAGCGTGCCGTCGGGATCAGGATTGATATCAATGAATCCGTACGACGATGCAGCTTCCGCGAGTTTTGCGATGTTGGCTTCGGCCCCGGCGGCGACCGTGCCCCCATTCTCGATCCATGACTTCCCCAGGTCGAAGTCGCGTCCGTCCTTGGATTTGACCTTGAGCACCTGCGGAAATGCCTTGGCCCATGCAACATTGAAATATTCTTCGGCTTTTTTAGGATCGGAGAGCCGGGCCCGCTGCTCATCCAGAAAAAGATGCCCAAGGACCACGTTGCCGGACTTCTTGAGCGCCGCGGCAAAGATGGCATCCTGATCGCTGGCCGCCTCCAGTTCTCGAATTTTCTTTAGAAAAGATGGCGGAGCTCCGGGCGCGGTTTCCGCCTGGAGTTTCTGCAGGGCTGCCAGCGCCGAGTTGCTCTCTGGAGTGGGAAAGGTGGCGTCGAAGGCGATTACGCGCGCGCCCGCACCCGACAGGCTTTCTACCAGCTGGGCGTATGAGTTTCGCGGGAGCGGAAAAGATCCCAGCTTCTGAAGAGTTCTTTCATCAATGCCGACGATCACGACGCGATCATCGTGCGGCCGTGTACCGCGCAGGGCAAAACGCAGGTCAAGAGTGCGAAGCTCGATATTCTGAAGAAAGAGGAAACCAGCGCGACGGTTGCCGCCAATTCCGGAATAGGCAAACAGGACCAGCCCGGCCAGCGTAACCAGCACGGCCAGCGCAAGATCCACCTGGCGGGCCGAGACTCTACCCAGACGCGCCGACCATCCCTGATTGGCTTGCGGTGTCATCCCGGTCTGGTCGGGTGAACCTGGGCCACCCGCAACGTTGTTTCCACCCGGCTTACTTGTTGCATTGCGACGGCGGCACGCCCACCGGACAGCCCGGCGGTCGCACCGGGGCCGTAGTCGTTCCCCGGTCCACGGCGAAGGTAAGACCAACCGCTGCTCCGGCGAATGCGCCCATCAGCAATGCCCAATGCCATGGATTGGTCACTCCGGCGGTCGCCGCCGGCAAGGGCACGTCCGGAACATCGGTGGAACCCATGCTCGCGTTCTGTACGTCATGCGGCGTTGACTGCGCCTGGTAGCCTCCCGGGGGCACCTCGCTGGTGATTTCTACCATCTGGCCCGCGGTCAGAGTCACGACGTTACTGGCATTGGCGGCGTTAGAGGTATTGTTCATGGCCTGCGCGCCGTTCAGCGGCGTGACGCTGACCACTCCGGTGTAGCAGATTACGGTCGTTTTGTTGTTTCCGTACTCGACGTAGAAATCGGTGCCGATTACGCCGATTACAGCGTTGGGCGTGTGCACTTCAAATTTGCCGTTGGGCTGCGTGATTTTCACGACTTTACTGCGCAGCCGGCCCGCGTTCATTTCCAGCGAGGTCTGCTGGGACGCGGCATCATGCTGCAACACGCGCAATTCACTGTTAGAGCCCACGCTGAGAATCGAGCCATCGTCCAACCCGGCCCGCACCCGTCCGCTCGCGGCCGTCTTGAGCAGGTCATTCCAGTCCAGTTCGTCTTTGGCCTTGGTGGTCTGTTCGTTTTTGGTGGCGGCAGGAATCAAAGCTTTGATCTCACCCGCGCGTTGTCCGGCCGCGGGCGGCGCGCCCAGGGCAGGCAGTGAAGACATCAACAAGCAGAGAGCTCCGGCGATCAGGCGTCTGAAGGTGTCCACAATAAGTCCCTTTCCGCAAGCAACAGCCTATTTTTTGGGCTTACGCGAATTGTGCCAGAGCGCTGGGGAAAGTCAACGTTACGGAGCCCTGGGAGTGACCAGTGTGGTTACACTAAGGTGTCGGCCCTGTCGTTCCCAGGCCCGCTGCGTATTAAATTCCTTCCAGCGGCAGACTTAACGATCGAGAAAGAGATGCGTCTGGCTTATCGAAACCCAATGAAGCCTCACTCGCTCCGGTCCGCGACGGCTTGCGTGTCCTCTTTAGTTCTGGCGGGCACTCTGCTGATGTCATGCGGCGGGGGAAGCACGATGCCGGCTTCTTCTCCATCTGTGACCTCTGGCCCGCTCAGCGCGGCTGACGTTCAGCAGGTGGTTCAGGACGCGGCGCAATCAGCAAACGCTCCGCTGGTCATTGCCGTGGCCGATCGGGCGGGAAAAATTTTGGCCGTGTTCCGCAATGCCACCGCGCCTTCGACCTCAGTAGGCAATTTCGGCGCCATGGTCGATAGCAATGAGCTTGCCGTGGCTCTGGCTCGCACCGCTGCGCTCTTCAGCAACAATCAGGCGCCGCTCTCCAGCCGTACCGTCCGTTTTATCAGCGGCATTCACTTTCCTCCGGGAGTTTCGAATGCTCCCAACGCGGACCTGTACGGGATCGAGAACACCAACCGGGGTTGCCCCCTCAATGCCAGCTTCCTGGCAGGACAGAGCATAGATCCGGCGCGTTCGATCGACGGGCTGAGTCCGGGTTTAGGAGTAATCACCGGCAAAGCTGATGCCGATGACAGCAATCCTGCAGCGGTGAATCCGGGAGGCGTGCCCCTGTTCAAGAATGGCGCCGCTGTAGGAGGAGTTGGAGTAGTGAGTTCATCGGCGGCGATCGCTGAGTTTGCCGCGTTCTCCGGCGCCTCGCAAGCGGGCTTCCTGCCGACGGCGGCGCAGCTTCCTCCGCCAGGCGTGGTGATTATCGGCGGCATTGCCTTGCCCTTCGTGAACCAGACGACTGCGCCCAGCGGGGTGGGGCCAGGGGCCGCGACGGGGACATTCGTAGTAGGGCCACTAGCGGGAGGCCTGCCGCCGGACGGCAATCTGGTGGGACCCGCGGGCGGGGCGTCGGGACTGACCCAAAGCGATGTGACCAACATCATCAATCATGCGGTTGCCACCGCGGAGATGACGCGCGCGGTCATTCGCCTTCCCGCCGGTTCGCGGGCGCGGATGACGATCGCCGTGGCCGATCTCGATGGCACGGTGCTGGCGTTGCACCGCATGTCCGACGCGACTGTGTTCAGCATCGACGTGGCGGTGGCGAAAGCCCGCAATGTGATTTACTTCAGCAATCCGGCGGGCAACTCGGATCTGCCTGGAGTTCCGGCAGGCACGGCGGTTACGAACCGGACGATAGGATTCGGGTCCCAGCCGCTCTTCACCCCAGGAATCGATGGATCCGGCCCTGGTCCTTTCTTCAACCTGTTTCTGTTTGATCTGGCGCATCCCTGCACCCAGGGTTCTCAAGCCGCCAATGCCAATCAGAACGGAGTCGTATTTTTCCCTGGCAGTCTGCCCCTCTATAAGAATGGTGTGCTGGTGGGAGGATTGGGCGTGAGCGGCGACGGGGTTGACCAGGATGACTTCGTCACCGCCGCCGGCGCCCAGGGATTCGAGGCGCCCACCGCGATGCGCGCCGACCAGGTTGAAGTGGATGGAGTGCGGCTGCCTTATCAGAAATTCCCGCGGAACCCCACCGACTGAACCGCAGCCACCCGACGTGACAATGTCCGCGCCTTTAGACATGGGCCCGCAGGTTCGCTTTGCGTTCTTTTCGGTAAAGATTTTTGGACGATTCAGGCAAACGCAAACCCTTTACCGCCACGGCCGCAAAGAAAACACCGGATATAGCAGACGGCAATTTTAAGTTGCAAATCACGAGCTGTGTTGGATAAGGTTCTACCTCGCCTTCAGCCTGTTGCCCTGGCGCATCCCATGGTTACCGACTGCCACATCCACATCCAGCCGCTGGAGATGTTCAAGCCGGAGGCGCTGGCGCTGTTAAAACATAAGCGTCCGAATTTCGATCAGATCGCGGAATTCTGTCACTCACCGAAGGCTTTCCTGAAATATCTTGATGCATGCGGCATCGGCAGGGCGGTGCTGATCAATTACGTCGCACCGGAAGTAATTGGCTTTGGCCCCGAGGTCAACCAATGGGTTGCCGACTACACAAGGGCTGAGCCGGGACGTCTGATTTCGTGTGGAGGCCTTCATCCCCGGCACTCCCCCAACATCATGGCGGACGTCGAGCAGATTCTGCGGCTGAAAATACGTATGATCAAGATCCATCCTCCGCATCAGTTGCTGTTTCCCAACGCCTATCTTCATGGCGTGAAGGAACTGGAAATCATCTATCGCGCGGCAGAGGCCAACGGGGTGCCGGTGATGTTCCACACCGGAACATCAATTTTCCACGGTGCCCGTAACAAGTACGGAGACCCCATTTATATCGATGATGTCGCGGTGGATTTTCCCAGGCTGAAAATACTTATGGCGCACGGCGGCCGGCCGCTCTGGATGGACACTGCATTCTTTCTCCTGCGCCGCCATCCCAATGTCTATCTGGACATCAGCGGCATACCGCCCAAAACTCTGCTTAAGTATTTTCCCCGCCTGGAGGAAATCGCGGCCAAAACACTCTTCGGCACCGACTGGCCCGGCCCCCGCGTTCCCGACATCAAGCAGAACCTCGACGACTTTATGGCGCTGCCCCTGAAAGAAAACGTGCGCAAGCAGATTCTGTCCGGCACCGCCGCAGGGATCTGGCCCGAGTAAAACAATAATCAGGTTCGGCTCAGTGTGGGTCGGATACTCTTGTCCGACCCACACCCGTTGGGTTTACTTCGGCTTGACGCTGAAGTGGCTGGCTATGCATTGCCAGCGCCCGTCCAGGTTCATCCAGGTATCGGTAAAGCGGCCGCGGCGCTCCCACGCCTTCCCCTTGTCCACTCCCCTTTCGTAGTAAGCACCGGTCACCACCGCCGTGTTTCCGTAGGAATGAACCACCATGTTGGAGGACTGCAGGGCTTCAGGACGGTAGGACTTGTCGGCCACGGAGGCGACGATCTGAGACTTGTTGTAGAGAGTGCCCTCGGCCACGGTCATGACGAAATCGTCCGCCAGCAGGAGCCGCACGGCAGGCGCATCGTTATTCAACTCGGCGCGGTTCCACAGATTCTCCATCGCAATGACCTTCGATGAATCCTGTGCCGCGGCCAGGAATGGGACGATCAACCACGGCCACATCGCGATAATGATGATCAGGGCTCGTTTCATGAGAACTCCAGAGGTGCTTGCGAGGTCAGAGTATATAGGGGAAGGGGTCAGCTTCGGCCGAAGTGCGGTGCCTCTCATTAAATGGGGCGTGAGTGAAGGCCACGGATGCGCCGTCCGCAGTCCGCGCGGAAAATTCGATTGTGAAGCTTGGCAGGGCCGGCGCACCGTGACACAGGCGTCACGCTGCCCTATTTTTTCTTGGGAGCCGAATCGCCCTTGGCGGCAAATGTGCGCACAAATGTCACCACCGCATGGATTTCGTCGTCGGGGATGTTGCCTTTGAAAGCGGGCATGTTGCCTTTTCCCTCCGTGACAGATTGGGTGAGTTCAGCGTCCGATTTGCTCTGCACTGCCGCGGACCGCAGATCGGCTACCTGCAAACTTTTTCCCACGGGGGTGTTGCCGCTGCCGTCCTGCCCGTGGCAGGTGGCGCACTTCGCCTTGTACACATCCGCCCCGGCCGTATTACCCTGGCCGGCAGCCGGGCTTGCAGCGGTCGTAATGGCGATGATCAGCACGGCGACGCCCATCCACCCGCCAATGAGGGGCGGCTTCCTGTTCGGTAGTTTCATAGTCCCCCAAAAATCTGCGATAAACGGTCGGATCTGGGCCCGCCCGGTCTTGTGAAATCACGTCATTTTAATGGTTTGCGCCAACCAAATCAACGGCCTGGAGTGTGTCCTCTTTATCTTGTCTCCCCTTTTCGAGTCCTTCGGCGTACGAATGCGTGTACGCCAGCGGGCAGACACCTTTAATTTCTCTTCTTTAGCATTGCAGGTCACTCGACCCGTCGTGTCAAGGGTCAGGAGATGGCCGATGGCGTCCCATGAGTTCTCGTCTGCGGCTCCGGTTGGTGCTCTTCCGCAATGGCAACTGAAATACGAAGCTGCCTTAAAGGAAACTGATGAAAAAACTCTGTTCAAACGAATCGAGATCGCGGAAGCCGCAATTCTCGCTCGCCGTGAAGTCCTGGTGCAGAGTCCTGACGGTTTCGCTGAACGGCAGGAAATCAAGGCGGCCCTGGATAAACTGCGCCGCCTGAAGAAGGAAGTCCTGAAGTTTTAGTGAAAATGGAAAGTGTGTTTAGCCCATCAGGCTCCGCCTGACCCCACCTGAGCTCCGGCTCGCATCCGCGCTGACCGGCTGTTCCAGCCTCATTGAGAAG
>Ga0207667_10006341_pt1 | contig 14339 bp, 10 predicted proteins | sample KBSCornC52_FD_184301 | JGI IMG/M metagenome (GOLD analysis project Ga0207667, IMG submission 184301) | Corn rhizosphere microbial communities from Kellogg Biological Station, Michigan, USA - KBS Corn C5-2 (SPAdes) (version 2) | ecosystem: Host-associated > Plants > Roots > Rhizosphere > Soil ... | reverse complement strand
TGCCTGGCCATCCGGCGACGTGACGGCACGGCCGGACGTCTCCGGCACGCTGCTGGTCGGCAGCAACAATCCCTCGTTCATGACCAGCCTTGCGCAGCTGTCGGTGCCCGCGCTGCAGGGTGTCAAGCTGGCTGCCGACGGCAAGCCGGTCGCGATTCCGCCCGCGGCGTTGCCGGGCATGCCGGACAACCTCGACCTCAACGTCGCGCTCGGCACGAAGACGCTCGGCATCGCGCTCGGCAAGGATCAGCTCGATGCGTTGTCCGCAGGCGTAAACGCTGCGCCAGGCGCGTCCACGACCTTGTTCGAGATGAGCATGCGCGGCGAGATTTACACGACGTTCGCCGATGCGATCGGCCATTTCGGCGCCGCGCTGCCGGAGGAGTCGCGCAAGCAACTGGAGACGCAGCGCAAGCTGTATGCGCTGTACGCGCAATGGTTCAAGCATATCGACGCACGCGTCGCGCTCGCGCCGGAAGGCATCGACCTCACCGAAGACGTGGTATTCGCGCAGCACTGACGCCCTGCCGGGCGCCCGTTCAGCGATCCGGATCGAGCAGCAGGTCGAGATGCAGGCGTCCGTCGAGGCCGGCCGTCGCATTCTCGCGCCGCCACACGTCCATCACCGCCTCGGCAGTGGTACATCGCGCGCGCGCGCCGTCGCGATGCAGCACTTCGATCGCCGCATAGTGGCGCAACAGGCGCCGCAGGTAGTCGACGGGCGCACTGCCCGTCGCCCGCTCGATCGCCCACGGGTGGAATTCGCTCAGCAGGAACGGGCGGAAGCGCTCGATCGAGCGCTCGATCCCGGCGAACGCGAGCGGCTCCATGCCCTCGATGTCCATCTTCACCAGATCGAGCCGCGCGCGCTCGACCAGCAATGCATCCAGCGCGACCGTCCGCACGCGTGATGTCGCGCCATCCGTTGCGCGCAGGCGCTCCCCGGATGCGCCTGGCGTCGCGCTGTTGGAGGTCGATGGGTGCGTCCGCAGCTCGATCTCCCCGTTCCGGTCGGAAGCGGCAGCGGCGACGATCTCGATGTTGGACAGCCCACTCGCCTGGGCCGAGCGCGCCAGCAGCACGCAATTGCGCGCCAGCGGCTCGACCGCGATCACATGGCCGCGCTCCCCAACCAGGACTGCCGCCGGCAACGCCATGCTGCCGATGTTCGCGCCGATGTCGAGCACGACATCCCCGTGGCGCAGGCGCCCGCGCAGCACCGCGGCAACATGCGGATCGTGCGGGGCACCAGCCAGCAGCGGTCCGCCGATATGCACGTCCGCCGGATCCACGTACAACACGTGGTCGCTCGCTTCAATGCGGACCGGCAGCGGCGCATCATTGACGACTGTCCAACGGCGACCGCGCCAGCCGGCGCCCGCTGCGCCGTCATCGACCTCATCGAGCAGGCGCAGCGACGGATGGCGGTCCAGCAGGCCGCGCAAGCGCGCCTCCGGCAATGCGTGCATCTCGAATACCGCACGGCGTCGCCACCGGACCTTGCGCAACGGGTTGAGCCAGCGATTGGAAGCCCATCCGAACAATCGCCCGCGCAAGCTGTCGTCGCTGCCATCGACGAACTGGAACACGGCCGCTCCACCCGGCGCGAGGACGCGGAAGAACTCGCCGACGTAGCCCGCCGCGAGTTCGCCCGGAATGTGCTGCAAGGTGATGTGCGAAAACACGAAATCGACGCTCGCGTCGGCGATGTGCTCGAGCCGCGGCGACGCATTCGCCCGGAATTCGATATTGCCGATGTCGACGTTGAGGCGTTCCGCGGCTGCCACCATGCTGGTCGAGACGTCGATGCCGATCGCGCGTTCGAACCGTGCGGCGAGCGCGCGCGTGAGGCGCCCGGCCCCGCAACCGAAATCGAGCGCAAGCCCGCGTCCTCGCGGATAGCCGCTCGGCGCAAGGAGGGCCAGCTGCGCTTCGATCTCGACCCGCCCGGTTTCGAGGAATTCGACCGGATCCCAGCGCCCGCCGCGCTTGTCCGACCGCGACAGCACGGCCCACAACGGGTCGTCGCGCCCGAGCGTCTCCCAGACGCGGCGCAGGCGATCGAGTTCGGTCGTATTCGAAGGAGCGGGCGCTGGGTCGGACGCGTCAGGTTTCAACGAGTTCGACACCATCGAGTCCCTGGCTCAGCGTATGCGCGTCGCCGCCCTGGGCGAGCTTGATCTTCAGGCGCACTTCGTTCGCCGAGTCGGCGTGACGCAACGCGTCCTCGTAGCTGATCTCGCCGGCCTGGTACAGCGTGAACAGGCTCTGGTCGAAAGTCTGCATGCCGAGGTTGGTCGATTCCTTCATCACGTCCTTGAGCTTGTGGATCTCGCCCTGGCGGATGTAGTCCTGCACCAGCGGCGTGCCGAGCATGACTTCCATCGCGACGCGGCGCGCCTTGCCGTCCGGGGTCGGGATCAACTGTTGCGCGACCACGCCCTTGAGGTTCAGCGAAAGGTCCATGAACAACTGCTCGCGGCGATCCGAAGCGAAGAAATGGATGATGCGGTCCATCGCCTGGTTCGCGTTGTTCGCATGCAGCGTGCACAGGCACAGGTGGCCGGTTTCGGAGAAGTTGATCGCGTGCTCCATCGTCTCGCGCGTGCGCACCTCGCCGATCATGATCACGTCCGGCGCCTGGCGCAGCGTGTTCTTCAGCGCGTTCTCCCAGCTGTCGGTGTCGATGCCGAGTTCGCGCTGGGTGACGATGCAGCCTTCGTGCTTGTGCACGTACTCGATCGGGTCCTCGATCGTGATGATGTGGCCGGTCGAATTCTGGTTGCGGTAGCCGATCATCGCGGCGAGCGACGTCGACTTGCCGGTGCCGGTCGCGCCGACGAAGATGATGATGCCGCGCTTGGTCATCGCGAGCGACTTGATCACCGCCGGGAGGCTCAGCTCCTCGATCGTCGGGATCTTCGTTTCGATCCGGCGCAGCACCATGCCGACGCAGTTGCGCTGGTAGAAACACGACACGCGGAAGCGGCCGACGCCGGTCACCGAGATCGCGAACTGGCACTCGTGGGTCTTCTCGAACTCCTCGCGCTGCGAGGGGGTCATCACGTTCAGCACCATGTCGCGCGACTGCTGTGGCGTCAGCGCGTTCTGGGTGATCGGCGTGATGCGGCCGTTGACCTTCATCGACGGCGCGACGCCGGCCGTGATGAACAGGTCCGACGCCTTCTTGTGCGTCATCAACTTCAGGTACGAGGTGAAATCGACGCTGCTGGTCATGGCCATTCCCCGAGCCGGACTCCGGCCGGCGCGCGACCATCTTACACCGCGGCGGGCGGCCGCCGCGGCGATCGGAGCACATTTTCGGCCGCGAGTCCGGCGTGCTCAGACCGCCTGCACCTCGCTCGCGACCGCATCCCGGTGGTAGCGCCCGCGCAGGCGCAGGAACGGCAGCTCGACGAAGCGGTAGCTCAGGCTCGCGATCGCGAGCGTCAGCGGCAACGCGATCACCCCCGTCTCGAGCAGGGCGTCGATGGCGAAATGCCCGGTGAACGCGAACGACAGGTCGTAGCGGACCAGCATCCAGATCACGATGAAATGGACGAGGTAGATCGAATAGGAAATCGCGCCGATGCCGGCCACCACGCGCGACCACCGTCCGCTCGCGGCATTCGCGGCGTCGACGTAGCCGATCACGAACGCGGCCCACAGCAGCCCCTCCAGCGTCGGCCACGCAACCTTCCACGCAGGCGCGACCGGCCAGCCGCCGGCGGCGTTGAACCATGCGAGGGCGCCGATCGCCGCCGCGAGCGCGACGCCTGCCAGCATCGCGCCGGCGCGACGCGAAAGCGGCCAGTTGCGGAACGCCCAGGCCGCCCACATGCCGATCAGGAACTGGTCGAGGCGGCCGACGATCGTCATGTAGCCGATGTCGCGCGCATTGCCGCCCGCGAGCACCGCGACCGTGCGGAACAGCAGCAACACCGCGACGAGGCCGAGCACCTGGCGCGTCCATCCGCTGCGCAGCACCGGCACCAGCAGCGGGAACAGCAGGTAGAACTGCCATTCGATCGCGATCGTCCACAGCATGCTCGAGAACGGCGGCGTGACCAGTGCGCCCGGCAGGTTGCCGAGGCCGCCGATCGTCTGCAGGAAACCGGCCCAGCCGAAGCGATCCGGAAACGTCGCGATGCCGGCGAAGACCAGCAGCAGGAACAGCGGATAGGTGCGCAACAGGCGGTTGCGGATGAAACCCCAGGCGGACACGCCGCCATCCAGCGCGCCATAGGTGAGGATGAAACCGGACAGCACCATGAACAGCGCGACCGCGGTATGCCCCTCGGCGAGCGCGGCGAGCAGCGGATTGGACGGCTGCAACCAGTGGTCGATGCCGAAATCCTGGTGGAAGCGGGCCTGGTACGAGAACAGGTGCAGGCCGTGGTAGAACACGATCAGCAATGCCGCGTACGCGCGCAGGTGATCGACGGCCGGGAAGTAGCGGATGTTCGGACTGCGCATCGCATCTCGCGTCGTGCGTTCTGGGCGGGCGGACTATAGCTGCTCGCGCGCCGCTCGTACCCGCTGGAAGGTTTCGCAAAGAGCATCGCGACTTCCGCCGCTCCCACAAGGAAGCCGCGGAACGCCGTGGAAGCAACGGTCTTCGTCAGACAATGATCTTGTAGGAGCCCACCCTGTGGGCGACCGGCGGAGCCATTGCATCGCGTCGATATCGGTCGCGCACAGGGTGCGCTCCTACGGGCATCGCCGCGATGGATTCGACTCAGGCGTGGCGGCGGAAATAGCCCGTCGCGAGCACGACCAGGATCAGCGGCGGGATCAGGTTCGCCAGCGCCGGATGCAGTCCGTAGACCGCGCCGATGCTGACGATCGCGCGCTGCAGCAGGTAGAAGCCGAGGGTCAGCACGATGCCGATGAACAGGCGCTTGGACAGGCCGCCGCTGCGCAGCGTGCCGAACGCGAACGGCATCGCGCAGAACACCAGCACGAGCAGGTCGAGCGGATAGAACACGCGCGCCCACCAGGCGTCGCGGAACGTCGACGCATCCTGCTCGCTGCGGTCGAGCGCGGCGATGTTCTGGCCGAGGTCGCGCAGCGTCATGTATTGCGGCTTGATGATGCTGGTCGCGAGCACGCCGGGGTCGAGGGTCGACTGCCATTGCTTCGATTCGTCCTTGCTGCTCGTCGCGCTGCCTTCGCCGAACTCGGTGCGGCGCAGGCCACGCAGGGTCCATTCGCCGTCGACATGCTCGGCCTTGTCGGCGAGCGTCAACGCGACCAGGCGTCCGTCGGGATCGAACTCGAACACGCGCACGCCGTCGAGATCGACCTCGCCTTTGCTGCCGTGCGCGCGGCCGTGGCGGGCGCCGATCACGCTGCCGCCGTCACGCGCCCACAGCACGCCGCCGCGCGCGAGTGCGACATCCTTCGATTTGGCCGCCAGTTGCAGCGCCTGCGCCTTGCGCTCGCCGTAGGGCCCGAGCGTTTCGCCGAGCAGGACCACCGCCAACGTGAGCACACCGAGACCGAGCACGACCGAGGCGCAGATGCGCAGCTTCGACAAGCCCGCCGCGCGCAACGCGGTCAGCTCGCCGGTACCGGCGAGTCCGCCGAGGCCGAGCAGTCCGCCGATCAGCGCGGCATAGCCGAACATCTCGTAGAACCGCCGCGGCAAGGTCAGCAGCACGTAGGCGGCCGCGCGCGCGAGCGTGTATTGCCCTTCGCCGACATCGTTGAGCTCGAAGATGAAGGTGCGGAACGCGTCGAGGCCGACGATCGTCGCCCACGCGACCACCACCGCGCCAAGCACGGCCATCGCGACGAGACGGTCGACGCGCTTCATCGCGCCCTCCCCTTGCGCGGCACCTTCAGGCGCTGGCCGCTCCAGATCAGCCACGCCGCGATCGCGAGCGCCGGCAGGTAGACCCACCACAGGCCGAACCCGGGCGCGAGCTTGCCCTGGCCGATCCAGGCGCGACCGAGCAGGAGGCCGTTGTAGTAGAGCAGCCACGCGAGCAATGCGAGGAGCATGCGCGCATAGCGCGGTTCGCGCGGGCTCGATCGCGACAACGGCAACGCGAGCAGGCCGAGCACGAGCACCGACAGCGGCGCGGCGAGGCGCCAGTGCAGCTCGGAGTTCATCAACGGATCGTCACTGGCGGCGAGCAGGGTCGCGGTCGGCGCGCTGCGTTTCTGTGCGGCCTCGCTGTCGTCACCCACGCTGTCCGGCAACTTGATGTCGTTGCGCGCGAAACGCATCAGGCGATAGTCGTCCTCGCCGAGCTTGCCTTCGACGCGGAAGCCGTCCTGCAGTGCGATGTAACGGCCTTCGTCGGCGTCGTGGTAGAGGAAACCGTGGGTCGCGGTGATCACGTCGATGCGCGTCTTGCCGACCTTGGTGTCGAGGCGCTCGCTTTCGATGAACATGCGCTTGAACTGGCTGCCGTCGGCGGACATCTCGCCGACGTAGATCACGCCATCGCGCCCGGGCAACTCGACGAAGCGGCCGGGTTCGAGCCCGGCGACGATCAGCGAACGGTTCGCCTCGGTCAGCAGGCGCGCGGCGAGCCGATCCGCGGCGGGACCGAGCCAGAACGAAACCGCGCCGAGCAGGAACATCGTCGGCAACATAAACAGCGCGAGCGGACGCAGCAGGCCCGGGAGGTCGAGGCCGGACGACTGCAGCACCGCCATCTCGCTGTCGCGCCAGAGGCGCCCGTACGCCTGCAGCACGCCGAGCAGGACCGCCAGCGGCATCAGGATCGTGAGCGTGCCGACCGTGCGCAGGCCGATCAGGGTGAACAGCAGGTCGGCCGGGATGCGCCCCTTGGCGATCTTCGAGAGCAGGTCGGCGACCGCGCCGCCGACCATCACCAGCAGCAGGATCGCGGTCGCGGCAAGGAAACCGCCGGCCAGCTCGCGCAACAGGTAGCGATCGACGATGCGCAGGGCGAGCGGGTTGTTTTGCCTTAGAATAGTGGGCTTCATGCGCGCTGGTGGTGATCATGGCGGAGCGGCTCCGTGCACGGCGCCGACCGCATCGTCATCGTCCCGGCAACCCGGGCGTGGTCCGACGAAGGGACCCAGTGTAACCGCGTGCGCACCAGGAACATCGATACCTGCCGGAAACCGCAATGACCATCCTGAAGTTCGCCACCCGCCCGGACGCGCCCGAAAGCGCGACCACCCCCTGCCTCGTCGTCGGCCTGTACGAAGAACGCATGCTCGCCGCCTCCGCGCAGCGGATCGACGCCGCGACGGGCGGCGCGATCCGCCGCCTGCTCGAGAGCGGCGATGCGACCGGCAAGCCCGGCACGACGATGCTGCTGTTCGGCCTGCCCGGCATCGCGGCGGAACGCGTGCTGCTGGTCGGCCTCGGCGAACAGAAGAAGTTCGATGCGGCGGCCTACCACCGCGCCGCCAATGACGCGGCGCGCGCACTCAAGGGTCTGCCGATCGCGTCGGCGTATTCGACCCTGGCCGAACTCGACGTGCCCGGCCGTGACGCCGCGTGGAAGCTGCGCACCGCCGCACTCGCCGCCGACGCGCAGGCCTATCGCTATACGGCGACGTTCAAGCCGAAGGACGCGCCGAAGTCGCCGCAGCTGCAGATGCTCGAGTTCAGCGGCAGTGATGGCGCCGCGCTCGCCGAAGCGAGTGCGATCGCGAGCGGCGTGCGCTTCGCCAAGGAACTCGGCAACCTGCCGCCGAACATCTGCAACCCGGCCTGGATCGCCGCGCAGGCGAAGCACATCGCCGACCGTCACGCCGGCGTCACGCTCGAAGTGCTCGAGCGCGACGACATGGCCAAGCTCGGCATGGGTTCGCTGCTCGGCGTCGCGCAGGGTTCGGCCAATCCGCCCAAGCTCGTCGTGCTGCAGTGGAACGGCAACGGCGGTGCGAAGCCTTACGCGCTGGTCGGCAAGGGCATCACGTTCGACACCGGCGGCATCTCGCTCAAGCCCGGTGCCGGCATGGAGGAGATGAAGTTCGACATGTGCGGCGCCGCCGGCGTGCTCGGCGCGTTCCTCGCCGCGGTCGAACTGAAGCTGCCGATCAACCTCGTCTGCATCGTGCCCGCGGTCGAGAACATGCCGGACGGCAATGCCTACCGGCCGAGCGACATCCTGACCAGCATGTCCGGCCTGACCATCGAAGTGCTGAATACCGATGCGGAAGGTCGCCTGATCCTGTGCGACGCGCTGACCTACGCGCAGACGTTCGACCCCGAAGTGATCATCGACGCGGCGACCCTCACCGGCGCCTGCGTGATCGCGCTCGGCAAGCATGCCTCGGGCCTGATGACGAAGGACGACGAACTCGCCGAACAGTTGCTCGCCGCCGGCAACCGCACGCACGACCGCGCGTGGCGCCTGCCGCTGTGGGACGACTACCAGGGCCAGCTCGAATCCGGATTCGCCGACATCGCGAACATCGGCGGCAAGAATGCCGGCGCGATCACCGCCGGCTGCTTCCTGTCGCGCTTCACGAACGGTCGCCGCTGGGCCCATCTCGACATCGCCGGCACCGCCTGGGACGAAGGCCGCAAGGGCCTCGCGACCGGCCGCCCGGTGCCGTTGCTGGTGCAGTACCTGATCGACCGCAGCGCACGATGACGACGGACGCGCTGCAGGCGCACAAGACGCAGGTCATCGCCGCGGTGTTCGGGGTCAGTCTCGTCGTCGGCGGCTTGCTCATTGCGCTGCATCCGGAGCTGCTGGCCAATCCGGCCGGCATGCCGGCCGCGATGGAGGCCGTCCGGGGCAGTGCGCTCAACCTCGTCTATCAGCTCGCCGCGCTGTTGCTGTGTTTCGCATGGCTCGAAATGGATTCGCGCCAGCTCGGCATCCGCCGCCCGTGGTGGCTGAACCTGGGGGTCGTGTTCCTGACCTCGATCTTCGTGCCCTACTACCTGTTCAAGACGCGTCCGACCGGTCAGCGCGGCAGCGCCATACTCGCCTACTTCGGCATCGTGTTCGGCAGCATCGTCGCGATGATGGCGGGAATGTTCCTCGCCGCATCGCTCGGCGGAAACCTGCCGAGCGCGCCTGCGACCGGAGCGTGAACGCATGCCGCGCGCCGACTTCTACCTGATCGACAAGCCACGCTTCCGCGCCGACCCGCTGCTGCTCGTGTGCGAGCTCGCGAAGAAGGCGTTTGCGGGCGAGCAGCCGACGCTGATCCTCGTGCGCTCGCGCGAACAGGCCGAGGCGCTCGACGAGAGACTGTGGGAGTTCGACGAGAACGCGTTCATCCCGCACCAGATCGTCGGGGATGGCGAGGACGATGCGATCACCGCGGTGCTGATCGTGCCGCCCGACGTGGCGACGCCGGATCGGGCGCTGGTGATCAACCTGCGCGATGAATGCGCGCCTGGCCTGTTCGAGCGCGTACTCGAAGTCGTGCCGGCCGACGAGGCCGAACGGCTCGGCTCGCGCGAGCGCTGGAAGACCTACAAGGCCGCCGGATTCGACGTCGCCAAGCACGACATGTGAGCCGCGGGCTCAGTCGAAACCGTCTTCGAAAATCGTGTCGCCGACGACGACATCGACCGGCGTGTCGGAATAGTCGCCCGGCACGCCGTTGCCGAGCTGGCCCTCGCTGTTGCCGCCCTGGCATCGCACGCCGCTGTCCGGCCCGACCGCGCACACGTGCGACGTGAGCACGTAGCCCGCCCCGCCCGCGCTGATCGAGACGGCCCCGGCGAATCCGCGATCGAGCGGCGTCGTCGACGCGACCGGGAAGATGCCGCCGATCGGGAAATAGTATTCGCCCCAGCACCGCACGCTGCCACCGATGAGCAGCGCGCAGGAATGGTCGAAGTCCGCACCGGCGCCGATCGCGGCGACGCCGCTGCCGAGTCCGGACACGCCGACCGGCAGCGGCGACGCGGTCGTCGTACCGTTGCCGAGCTGGCCGTTGCCGTTGTAGCCCCAACAGACCATGCCACCGCCCGCGAGGGCGCAGGAATGATAGTCGCCGGCCGCGACCGCGCTCGCACCGGCAAGTCCGGACACGTTCACCGGCGTGTGACGTTCCGTGTTGCCGCCGTCGCCGAGCTGGCCGTCGTCGTTGTCGCCCCAGCACTTCACGCCGCCGGCGGCCAGCAGTGCACACGTGTGGTATTCGCCGAGCGCGAGCGCGAGCACGCCGCTCGCGAGACCGGACACGCCCACCGGCGCAAGGCGTTTCGTCGTCGTGCCGTCGCCGAGCTGGCCACGATCGTTGCGGCCCCAGCACTTCACGCCGCCGGTCGTCGTCACTGCGCAGCTGTGCGATGCGCCGGCGGCGATCGCCGCCACGCCGCTCGCCAGGCCGACGACGGCGACCGGTGTCAGGCGCAGCACGCCGAACGCGCCACTGCCGTCGCCGAGCTGGCCGTCGTAGTCGAGGCCCCAGCACTTCACGCCGCCACCCGTGGTCAGCGCGCAGGTGTATTCACTGCCGGCGCTGACCGCGGCGACGCCCGAGGCGAGACCCACGACGCCGACCGGCATCGCGCGCTGCGACTGCGAGCCGTCGCCGAGCTGGCCGGCGGCGTTGTCGCCCCAGCACAGCACCCCGCCGGTCGTCGTGAGCGCGCAGGTATGCGCGCCGCCTGCGGCGACACGGCTCACGCCGTGCAGCGGCACATCGGCCCGTGCCGTCGGGCCCGCAGCGGCCGCAAGGATTGCGACGACGCAAGAGACGATTCGCGCAATGGCTCGATGCGCTTGCATGGACGCTCCCCAGTCGACGTCCCGATCCGGCGAAAACCGCGCTGTCGGCATGGTCGCATCGGGCGCGGTGGCGGGCAACCGTGCGTCGCACGGCCCCACCATTGCACTAGGCGCGCGTACCGAAGTAACGGTCCCCGGCATCGCCGAGGCCGGGGACGATGTAGCCGCGTTCGTTGAGGCGCTCGTCGATCGCGGCAGTGAATACCGGCACGTCCGGATGGTGCGCGCGCAGGTTGGCGAGACCTTCGGGACAACTGACGAGGCAGACGAAACGCAGCGAGCGCGGACCTGCCGCTTTGACGCGATCGAGTGCAGCGATCGCGGAGTTGCCGGTCGCGAGCATCGGGTCGACGACGATGACGTCGCGCGCGGCGAGGTCGCGCGGCATGCGGAAGTAGTATTCGACCGGATGCAGGGTTTCCTCGTCGCGGTACAGGCCGATGTGGCCGACGCGCGCACCCGGCACGACGTCGAGCATGCCGTCCAGCAGGCCGATGCCGGCGCGCAGCACGGCGACGAGCACGACCTTCTTGCCGTCGATCGCGCGGCCGGTCGTCGCGGCGACCGGCGTCTCGATCGGTATCTCGCGCAACGGCAGGTCGCGCGTGACTTCGTAGGCCATCAGCGCGGCGAGCTCGCCCAGCAAGCGGCGGAATTCGATCGTGCTCGTCTGTTTCTTCCGCAGCAGGGTCAGCTTGTGCTGCACCAATGGATGCCCGATCACCTCGACACCAGCCGTCATCGCGTTTCCTCCGTCCTTTCCGACACGATACCGCGTAGGGGGGTACGCGCGTAGCGTGCCGCCAATGTGCGCCGCAACCCGCGGCGGCACGCGCGTTGCGCGTACCGCCCTACGCAGGCAGTCGCGGTGGCCCCTGCTAGAATGGCCGACCCCCTCCAGAGAAGGGCCGCGCGACGGCCCGCGGCACGCATGGAAAACAGTTTCGAACCCGGGCAGATCGAGGCGAAGTGGTACGCGCTGTGGGAAGCGAACGGTCTGTTCGCACCCACCGGCAGCGGCGAGCCCTATTGCATCCAGCTGCCGCCGCCGAACGTGACCGGCACGCTGCACATGGGTCATGCGTTCCAGCAGACGATCATGGACGCGCTGATCCGTTACCACCGCATGCGCGGCCATCGGACGCTGTGGCAAGGCGGCACCGACCACGCCGGCATCGCGACCCAGAAGATCGTCGAGAACCAGCTCGCTGCGCAGGGCAAGACGCGCCACGACCTCGGCCGCGCGAAGTTCGTCGAGCGCGTGTGGGAATGGAAGGAGGAATCCGGCTCGACCATCACGAACCAGATGCGTCGCCTCGGCGCCTCGGTCGACTGGTCGCGTGAACGTTTCACGATGGACGAAGGCCTGTCCGCGGCGGTGCGTCGCGTGTTCGTGACCTGGTACCGCGATGGCCTCATCTATCGCGGCCGGCGGCTGGTGAACTGGGATCCGGTGCTGATGACCGCGGTGTCCGACCTCGAGGTCAACAACGAGGAGAAGGACGGTTCGCTGTGGTCGATCCGCTACAACGTGATCGAACCGCAACCCGGCGAACCCGATCACATCGTCGTTGCGACGACGCGACCGGAGACGATGCTCGGCGACGTCGCCGTTGCGGTGCATCCGGACGACGAACGCTACGCCGTGCTGGTGAAGAACCGGCGCCAGTTGATGCTGCCGCTCGCCGAGCGTGCGATCCCGATCATCGCCGACGACTACGTCGAGCGCGAGTTCGGCACCGGCTGCGTGAAGATCACGCCCGCGCACGATTTCAACGACTGGCAGATCGGTGCGCGCCACAAGCTGGCGCCGATCACGATCCTCACGCTCGACGCGAAGATCAACGACAGCGCGCCGGAGAAATACCGTGGCATGGACCGCTTCGTCGCGCGCAAGGCGGTGCTGGCCGACCTCGAGGCGGCCGGCCTGCTGGTCGAGACGAAGAAGCACAAGCTGCAGGTGCCGATCAGCCAGCGCTCCGACGCGGTGATCGAGCCGATGCTGACCGACCAGTGGTTCCTCGATCTCACGAGCGAAACGCTCGCCGACGGTCGACCGGGCGGGCGCAAGGCGATCATCGAGCCCGCGCTCGCCGCCGTGCGCGACGGCGACATCAAGTTCGTGCCGGACAACTGGGCGACGACCTACAACCAGTGGCTGGAGAACATCCAGGACTGGTGCGTGAGTCGCCAGCTCTGGTGGGGCCACCAGATTCCCGCGTGGTACGACGACGCCGGCAATATCTTCGTCGGCGAGGACGAGGCGGACGCGCGCGCGCATTCGGAGACCGCGCCGGTCGGTGCGCTGCGCCGCGACGAGGACGTGCTCGACACCTGGTTCTCGTCCGCGCTGTGGCCGTTCTCCACCCTCGGCTGGCCCGGCGAAACGCCCGCGCGCGCGGCCGAATGGGAGCAGTTCAAGGCGTTCGTGCCGAGCAACGTGCTCGTCACCGGTTTCGACATCATCTTCTTCTGGGTCGCGCGCATGGTGATGGCGACCCAGTACTTCACCGGCCAGGTGCCGTTCCGCGAGGTCTACATCAACGCGATCGTGCGTGATGCGGAAGGCCAGAAGATGTCGAAGTCGAAGGGCAACACGATCGACCCGCTCGACCTCATCGACGGCATCGACCTGGAAGCGCTGGTGAAGAAATCGACCGCCGCGCTGCTGATCCCGCAAGTGCGCGAGAAGGTCGAGAAGCGCATCCGCAAGGACTACCCCGACGGCATTCCCGCGGTCGGCGCCGATGCGCTGCGCTTCACGTTCGCCGCATTGGCGAGCTACGGCCGCACGATCAACTTCGACCTCAAGCGCGCCGACGGCTACCGGAATTTCTGCAACAAGCTGTGGAACGCCGCGCGCTTCGTGCTCATGAATGTCGGCGACGCACCGCTGCCGGCACGCGACGCGGCGCCGGTGACGGAAGCGGAACGCTGGATCCTCACGCGCCTGCGCCGCACGCTCGCCGAAGTCGATGCGCATTTCACGAGCTATCGCTTCGACCTGCTCGCGCAGGCGCTGTACGAATTCGTCTGGAACGACTACTGCGACTGGTTCCTCGAGCTGACCAAGCCTGCCCTGAACGGTGACGACAGTGCCGCTGCCGATTCGACGCGGCGCACGCTGCTCGTGGTGCTCGACGCCGTGCTGCGCGCGCTGCATCCGCTGATGCCGTTCATCACCGAGGAAATCTGGGGTGAGATCAAACCCGTTCTCGGGGTCGACGCGGTCAGCATCTCCACCCGTGCCTATCCGCGCGCGGACGACTTCGTCGCCGACGAGGCCGCCAGCGCCGAGATCGAATGGCTCAAGGCCGTACTCGGCCAGGTGCGCCGGATACGCAGCGAAATGAACATCGCGCCGCGCAAGGAAATCCCGCTGCTCTACGCCGGTGGCAACAGCGCCGATCGCGCGCGCGCGGCGAAGTTCGGCGCGCAGATCGGTTTCCTCGCGCGGGCCGAATCGCAACACTGGCTCGAAACGGGCGAAGCCGAACCGGCCGCGGCCGCCGCGGTCGTCGGCGAACTGAAGGTGCTGATCCCGCTCGCCGGCCTGATCGACCTCGGCGCGGAGAAGCAGCGCCTGGAGAAGGAGATCGCCCGGCTCGACGAGGAGATCGCGAAGTCGAGCGCCAAGCTTGGCAG
>Ga0207667_10006335_pt1 | contig 14346 bp, 16 predicted proteins | sample KBSCornC52_FD_184301 | JGI IMG/M metagenome (GOLD analysis project Ga0207667, IMG submission 184301) | Corn rhizosphere microbial communities from Kellogg Biological Station, Michigan, USA - KBS Corn C5-2 (SPAdes) (version 2) | ecosystem: Host-associated > Plants > Roots > Rhizosphere > Soil ... | reverse complement strand
GTAGCCTGACCTGCGATCGCTGCGGCGTCGCCAAAAAGTGCAGCAGCAACTTCGACTGCGTGCCGGGCCACTTTTGTAATGGCGTGCACGTCTGCCAGTAATCGAGCCCGATGTCAGAGCATGCCTTGAATCGCCAATCGAATGCTCAATGCCGCGCGCGGCCTCGCGCTCTTAGCGCTGGCTTGGCCACGCTGCTCGCACTCGGCTGTAGCGGACAGTCGACGGTGTACGAGGTCATCACGATCAATGGTGGAGTAGCGGCGAGCGGCGGAGCCGGCGCGCTGGTGGCGAGCGGAGGTGGCACCGTTTCGAGGGCGGGCTCTACCGCGAGCTCCGGCGGAGTCAGTGCTGGCGGTATTGCGGGTGACGCGGCTCAAGCAGGAAGCGCAAACGCGAGTGGCGGCGTCGGCGATACGGGCGGCGCGAACACAGACGGGGGTGTCGGCGGCAGCGGTGGCAGCGGCGTAGCTGCAAGCGGTGGCGTCGCGGGCAATGGCGCGGCTGGCGCTGGCGTCGCAGGCGCAGCTGGCAGCGGCAATGCTGGCCAAGTGGGTGCCGGCGGCGCGCTTTGCGGCACATGGATTGCGGATGTGCCGCCCGATTGCCACGCGACGATCGCGTGTGGTGCCGGCACTCCCGTGGTCGATCAGAGCAATGCTCCCACGCCCACGAATTCCTGCGTGCTCGGCACTTGCAACAGCGCCGGCATCCCCGGCACCGCACCGGCTCCAGTCGGGACGGCGTGTAGCGCTGCCGGAGGCGGCATCTGGTGCGACGGCGCGGGTAAATGCGTTGCGTGCCTGCAGCCCAGCGATTGCAACGCCGGGCAGATCTGCTCGGCTTCCCACGAGTGCACCAGCGGTGCTTGCACGGACGTTGCTTGCGGCGGCGCTTGTCCGCCGTGCGTCAACGGCAAAAAGTGCCTGCTCGACAGCGATTGCTCGAGCTTTGCGTGCGACGCCTCGTCGCTCACGTGCATCACGCCGCAGTGCCAAGACCACCGCCAAGACGGCGTCGAGACTGACGCCGACTGCGGCGGAGGGGTTTGCCCCGCCTGCGTGCTCGGCAAGGCCTGCATTGTCGATACCGATTGCGGCAGCCTGGCTTGCGACGCGCTGAAATTGACTTGCATCAGTAGCCCCTGTGCGGACCACCGCTTGGACGGCTATGAGACCGACATCGATTGCGGCGGTGGGGGTTGCCCAGCCTGCAACGTCGGCCAGGGCTGCCTCAGCAACTTCGACTGCGTGTCGGGCCACTTTTGCAATAGCGGGCACGTCTGCCAGTGACACGACGGATGCCTATGACCGGACGAGGTTCGATCCCGATGTCAGAGCAGGTCTTGAATCGCCGACCGATCGCTGTATCCCGAGCGCGGCGTCACGCTCTGAGTAGTGGCTTGGCCACGCTGCTCGCACTCGGCTGTAGCGGAGAATCGACGGTGTACGAGGTCATCACGATCAACGGCGGAACGGCCGCGAGCGGCGGAGCCGGCGCTCCGAGCACGAGCGGAGGAGGCCCCGTTTCGATGGCGGGCGCCCGATTGCCACGCGACGATCGCGTGTGGCGCCGGCACTTCCGTAGTCGACCAAAACAACGTCCCCACGCCGACGAATCCCTGCATCCTGGGCACTTGCAACAGCGCGGGCATCTCCGGCACCGCGCCCGCTCCAGCCGGGACAGCGTGTAGCGCGGCCGGAGGCGGCATCTGGTGTGACGGCGCGGGGAAATGCGTGCCGTGCCTGCAGGCGAGCGATTGCAGCGCCGGGCAGATCTGCTCGGCTTCCCACGAGTGCATGAGCGGTTCTTGCACTGACGTGGCTTGTGGCGGTGCCTGCCCGCCTTGCGCCAACGGCAAAAAATGCGTCGCCGACGCCGATTGCTCGAGCTTTGCGTGCGACTCGGTGTCGCTCACGTGCGTCACGCCGCAATGCCAAGACCACCGCCAAGATGGCGTCGAGACCGACGCCGACTGCGGCGGCGGGTTCTGCCCGGCTTGCGTGCTCGGCAAGGCGTGCCTGGCCGACACCGATTGCACCACCTTTGCTTGCGATGCGCTGAAACAGGTCTGCGTCAGCAACCAATGCGCGGACCACCGCACCGACGGCTATGAGACCGACATCGATTGCGGCGGCATCAATTGCTTGTCCTGCGGCGTCGGCATGGGCTGCCACAACAGCCTAGATTGCCAGTCCGGTCATGCTTGTAACGGCCAGCACGTCTGCCAGTGACGTCACTGTGAGACGAAGGTCTTGAAGTTCAGATTGTCGTCGGACGAGCCCGCCGTGCTGCCGAATGCAATCGAGCCACCCGCATAGGTGCTCGGCTGCGACGCGGAGATCAAAATGCCCGTACACACGTCGTCACCACTACAACCGGTGCCGGCAGCGGGGCCGCCCTGGCAATGGGATGCAACGCAGGTGCCCGGCACGCCCTTCAAATGCAGCTCGACGCGCACTTTTTCGGTAGGCGTCACCGCGATGCATTGGCTCGAGAGATCGAAGAAGGCCTTGCCGATCGTGCCTGCCGCCAAATTTCCGCCGGTTTGGCAGGCCAGCACGGACATTGCGACGGTGCCTTTGCCGAGCAGCGTGCCGCCGACGGTTTTGTAAACATCGAGTTCGAGATTGCCAACCGTGGCGCCGCACGCGACCGGCAGCGAGAGCTCGACCCCGCTGAGCAAACCGGTCTTGCCCACCGTGATGAGCTGCCCGATCGCCTCCGAGTCGGTCACATTCCAGGTATCCGGTGCGCCACCGAGTTGCTGTTGATCGACGGGCGCAAGCTTGGGGTCGAGCGCGGTGCACACGCTGGCCTGACAGGTGCTGGCCAATACACAGCCATTGCCGGAATCGCAATGCGCGCCTTCCACGCAGCCGCTGTTGCTGGCACCCGCTTCGCTCGAGCTACCCGCCTCGCCCGCGGCGCCGCTCCCGCCCGCGCCCTCACCGCCCGCGCCGGCACTCGCGCCGAACCCAGCTCCGGCATCGCCCGCAGTCGCCCCCGACCCGCCGCTTCCGCCCGCGCTCGTACCGCCCTTGCCGCCCTGCGTGCTCGTACCGCCTTGCGCGCTCATGCCGCCCTTGCCGCCTTGCGCACTCGCACCGCCCTTGCCGCCCTGCGCACCGCCAATTCCGCCAGCGCCCGCACCGCCCGACGAGCTGTCATTGGATGAACAGGCGGCAATCATGCCCGCACACCCCCCGAACAAAAGCCACGCCCTCACCCCACCTCGACCAAAATTAATATTTTTCACTCAAACACCGTATCAGGCAGACCGAGCCATACTCAACTCAGGTCGCACACTGGCGCTCCCGCCGGCTGTTTTTTAGGCTTCGAAGGCGGTTCGGGTGAAGCTGGTCGATGATGTACGTGCGCTCGGTCAATTCGCGACAGTGCAAGTCGCGTGACCTGCCGGTGTCCGTGAGCCGCCAATTTTTGTTGGAATGATGGTCACGCGCCACGTCACACCCCGGCGCAGCCTTCGGCGTCGCGCAGCGGCCTGCCAGAGCGCCGCGCGCGCTACCGCGAAACCCCACGCGCGCACGAAAGTGGTACCCTTGCCGCTGTGGACGCCACGTTCGCCGAACGAATCATCGCCGACTACTTCCGAGAGAAGCCAGGAATTGCGGCAGTCTACCTGTTCGGAAGTGTCGCAAAAGGCACAGCGCACGCCGGCAGCGACGTAGACATCGGTGTGCTCTACGAGCAGCCACCGCCACTGACCCTCATGGGCCAACCCTTCGCCGAAGAAGCCGACCTTGCGGAACGCTTCGCGCGGCGCGTTCAAATCATCGTCATGAACCAAGCGCCCGCGGATCTCGTGCACCGCATCCTGCGCGACGGCATCCTCGTGCTCGAACCCAACAAGAGCCGCCGCATCGCGTTCGAAGTCCGCTCCCGAAACGAATACTTCGACATCTTGCCCATGCTGCGCGAATACCGAAAGCGAGTGAGCTCGTGACGGACGAGGACTTGATCCAAAAGAAGCTCGCCTTCATCGAAACATGCCTCAGCGAGCTCCGCTCCTTGGCTCGTGCCGATCGCATCGCGTCGGACGTCAAAGAACGCCGCTTTGTCGAGCACACCCTGCAAATTTGCATTCAAGCCGTGCAAGACATCGCCTCGCACATCGTATCGGACGAGCGGCTGGGCGAGCCCAGCGGAAATGCTGCCCTCTTCACCCTCTTGGTTCAAGCAGGTTGGATCACCGAGCAGACCGCACGCTACCTCCGTTCAGCCGTCGGCTTCCGAAACGTGCTCGTCCACGGCTACACCGTCGTCAACCCCGACATCGTCCGCGAAGTGCTCGAGAAGCACCTGGGCGACATCGAGCAATTCGCAGCAGTGGTTCGAGCGCGGATAACAGGGCAGTAGACAGAGCTGTCGAGCATTATCAAAAGGACGGGATGTTCCGTGGGGTATTTTCGATAGTCTTCCGGTCCAATAGCTACCGAGTTTGGTAAATCGATCCGACCGTGCAAATGAATGACCGCAACGCGGTTACGTCGTACCACTGGCCGCTTCCCGCCATTCCCCTTGATTGGACTTTCGGCGCGCCACCCACTTAGCCAGCGCGCATCCTGAGATCGCAGCCGCAGCGTGCAACGTGCTCGCGATGCTCCTGCTGAAACAAGATCTCACTTGGACAGATCAGGGAGCAAACCGGCGAGTTCGAGCTCGACGAGACCTGCAGCCGCTGGAGGCGATCCGAAGGGCGTTGTTGACGCGCGCGAAGATGATCGCGGGTACGTGGTCGCCGCCGCTCGTCGCGCAGCCTTGGACCCGGGAATGGCGGGGCAAAACGCAAACTAGTTATCGCGTCGCCCCTATGGCAAAACCCACGTAAATAATTGAAATCGCTAGAAAATTTTTCAAAGCTTGCCGCAACAAAAGTGTACAGCATAATGCTGTACATGAAGACTCGGGTCACATTTCGAGTGGAAGCCAACCTGGCGAGCGCGCTGCGAGAGCTGCCAAATCAAACGAGGTTCGTCGAAGAGGCGTTGAGAAATGCGCTCGGGCAAACTTGCCCGGCCTGCCACGGAGAGGGCCGGCTGATTTTGCGGCCGATACGTGTGTCGAACGTGCGTGAGCAGGGGCTCAACGGTCTGAGTCGCGATGAGGCTCAGCAGCTGCAAAGCATTTACCGGCTCGGGCGTGCCGTCGCGGCGACCCGCCTCGATCTACGACGGCGCGGCAAGCGGATCGGCTTCTCGCTGCGCCGCGGCCAAAACGAAATATTGCACGGTGTGCTCCAGCCACGAGAAGCGAGTTAATAGCGATGGCCTACGTCATCACTCGGCTGTGCCGCGACTGCAAGGACATGGGCTGCGTGAGCGCGTGTCCGAAGGAGTGCATCTTGGAGCACCGACCGGCGAACGGCGAATCGGACCTCCCGAATCAACTATTCATCGATCCTGACGAATGCATCGACTGCAACGCGTGCGTCACCGAATGCCCGTGGGAAGCGATCTACGCCGATGTCGACGTTCCTCCCGAACTCGAGCCAGACGTAGCGCTGAACGCCATTGTCCGCTCCCGCCGCGACGAGTTTCGCGAACCCCAGGTAGTAGCGGTGTCGAGTCCCGATGCAGAAGCGGTGGAGAAGAATAAGCGACGCTGGGGGCTCGAGCGTTTGCTGTGAGCCCAATTGTGACGCGCTGAGCGCGCTCGGCGTCGTTACCCAAGCTGCATTCACACCTTCGGAATGCGCCGCCCCGGCGTCTTCCTCGGGTGAGTGTTTCCGAGGCGACGGCCAATGAAAATGCGTGGCTTCAGCGCGAATTCGGGTGCAACCGCACCGAGGCGTGTGCGGTACGCGACCTGGACTAAGGTAAGCCGATGTTTTCCGTTAGTGTCGCGCTGGTCTGGTTGCTGCTGGCGGTGGGAGGCACGGCCCTTCGGGCACGGATCTTGGCGTCTCGTCCAAGATCCGCTCACACTTGCCGAGACCCACGCTGATGCAAGACGGCCTTCGGTGCCCACTCGGGAAACTGCGGGATGCCGTCTTCGATCGGCTCCCACGCCGCTTTGTCGGACACGAAGGTGTGCGCGCGCGGTGTTTTCGTGAACGGCGTGTCGAGGCTCCCTAGGCGGATGCGCAACACGTCTTCACTTCCGGCCAAGTAGGCGTAGAGGGGTGAGCCGCAGCGCGAACAGAACACCCTGAATTTGCCAGGGGAGGATTCGAACTCGCGCAGTGTGTCGGCTCCGCTCAGCAGATGAAAGCTGGCGCGCTCGATGGGCGCATTGGCGCCGTGACCCGAACCGCTCGCTTTGCGACAGCTCTTGCAATGGCAATAGCCGAATTCTCCGAGCTCGTCGCTCAGCTCGTACCGGACGTTTCCGCACAGGCAGCTTCCTCGATGCAAGTTGGCCATGCGGGCAGCGTACCAAAATTTCGATTTCAGAGCAGCGCGTGCCCGCCGCGCGAAACGACCAAGCTCGTATCAGAATGTAACCTCGACGCGCTCCACCTTGGTGTGGAAGCTGCGCGAGATGACGTCCGTGATCTTCCGCTTTGCAGTGGCCGCATCACCGGCCGGCGGCGTGGCGAGCCGGACGGCTACACTGGTGTGGCCATTGACGGTTCGAAACGAAACGCCGGCATCGAGCCCGAGCTCCGACTTGAGCGCCGCGCTCGCACGCTGCGTGTCTTCGAAAGATTGCTTGAAGTCACCGCACGCAGAGAGAGCGAGCAGTAGCACGAGTGCCGCAAATCCCGCCTGCTTCCGCGTCCACATGCCGATATTCTACACCGGCGATTGTCCCCCACTTTCGAGCGCGTCATAGCAATCGCGAACCGGCCAAATACGAACGAGCAGCTCCCCTGAGTCGCCCAGCCGGCATCCGAGATGGCTTGCCAATTCATTGGTTTTGTCCAACAATTCGGCATGTTGCGGAGTTTCGGTCGTGCCCACGTTCGTCGCTTGAATCTCTCGGCCCTATGCGTGCTGAGCGGCAGCTGGTTTGCCGTTGCCGCGTGCGGCACCTCCGGCAGCAGCGACGGCGCGCGAACGAGCGGCGGAGCGGGCAACAGCGCGGGCGCGACGCTCGGCAATGGTGGCACGCTCGCTGGCAACGGTGGCACGCTTACCACCGGCGTTGGCGGCGCGAGCGGCGGCAGCATGGCCTATGGCGGCAGTTCGAGCGGCGGCAGTGCGGGCCTTGGCAACGGCGCGGCGAGCGGCAACACCGCTGCCGGCAGTGGCGGGAGCACCGCGGGCGCGCCCGGCGCTGGTTGCAGCGCAAGCGGACTGCTATTTTGCGACGACTTCGAAAAGCTCGCGGCCGGCCCGGTGCAGAACGCGGGGCCGTGGACCACGGCGTACATCGGTCCGGATGCGCCGACCATCACGGTCGACGTCACCACGCCGGCCCACAGCGGTACGCACTCGGTCAGGGTGCACGCGCCGGTCACCGACTTTCAATCCTTCCTGATTTATCACGACACCGCCGTGCTGCCGCGCCCGCAGGGTGACTTCTACTTACGCAGTTACGTGCGCCTAAGTCGGGCCATGAGTGCCGAGCACAACGCATACATGGTGTTCGATCGCTTCGCCACGCCGGGCGCGGGCGCGGCGGTCCGGCTCGGTGAGCAAAGCCAAATGTTGTCCCTCACCGTGGGCGGAGACGCGCACGGGTCGCTCTCCAACGGCAAATTCTCGCAAGACGGCGTGCTCGGCCCGCACTTCACCGTCAACACCTGGGCCTGCCTCGAAGGGTACTTCAACAGCGTTCAGCCCGAGATCGACTTCTGGCTCGACGGCGTCGAGATTCCGGATTTTCATCACACCGACTGGCCCGCCGACAACTACGACACTCTGCGCTTCGGCTTCGAAAAGTACGCGGGCCCCGAGCTCGACATTTGGTTCGACGACATCGCGCTCAGCGGCACGCGCATCGGTTGTCAGTGAGCCGCCGCCTCCAACGCTCAGCGTAAGCCGCGCAGGACGCCGTGACGAGCCACGGCGCCCGGGCGTCTGGCAAGCCTCTGCCATCACAGCCGCCGATCAGAGCAGAACACCCGCCGCAGAAATATCCCTCCAATAAGAACGTTCGCCGAGCGCCGCTCTCGACTCGCGCTGCACTTTTCCTCCGTCGCATCACGGTTTTGGAAAGTCGGAATCTTCGGGCACCGATTTTGATGTGCGGCTGAGTTTGCCCATAGTGAGTAGCTCGAGTCGAACCAAATCCCAGGAGGGCGAGCATACGCGAAGGCGATGCGGGCACCGGGCTGGAAGGCTCTGCCCGGACGACTCGCTCCCTGCGCGGCTTTCTGTATTTCGGCTCTGCGGGCGGATCTGCGCGTGGCGCGCTCACTCCGCACTGGACATTAATGTCCAGGCGTTGATGGCCGCCGCGCACAAACACTCGGTCGCCCCGGCCGAGCCGTGCACTGGAAAGGTCGCATAGATTTCCACTCTCAGATAGGCAGTCAAAATGCCGCGCCGGCAGCGAGGACAATCCGGCCATTTTCACTCTTGGCTCTGCCGGGGAAGGCGAGCATGATTATTCGTCATGCGGCCGATTCTGCGAATCGGGCGGCTCGCCGTCGCCCTGTCCACGCTGTTTGTCGTGACGCTCGCTGGCTGGTGCTACTTTCGGTCATCCCCACAGCCACCCGTGAGCGTGCTCCCGGCCCACGCGGAGATCGCGGCTCAGTCCGCCGCAAAGCGGCGCCCGCTGCGCGTCGCGATGTCTGCCGCGTTCGTGTCAGAGCGCGGAGTTCCCGTGTACGGCAAACTCGTCGCGTACATGGCCGACAAGTCCGGCGTTCCTCTCGAGCTGGTGACGGGCCTGGCCTACACGACCATCAACCAGATGCTGGAGGCCGGCGCCGTCGATTACGGCTTCATCTGTGGCTATCCGTACGTTCTCGCCCACGATCAGCCGGTGCCTAAAGTCGAACTCGTCGCCGCTCCCGTGCCGAAGGCTCCTCGGTACCTGCACCGCCCGATCTATTTTTCGGACCTGATCGTGCGGAAAGACAGCCCCGTGAAGACACTCGAGGACCTGCGGGGGCGCAGCTACGTCTACAACGAGGAAACCTCCAACTCCGGCTACAACATGCCGCGCAGCTACCTCGTCAAGCTCGGTCTGACCAAGGGCTTCTTCGGCAAGGTGCTGCGCTCGGGTTCGCACGAGGCGTCGATCCGCATGGTTGCCCAGGGCTTGGCTGACGCAAGCTTCGTCGACAGCCTTGTCCTCGATTACGATCGGGCCAACGGCGGCGAGGCCACCCAGGTGCGTGTGATCGATAGCATCGGTCCCGCCGGGATCGTGCCCTTCGTGGTCTCGGCCTCGACTCCCGCGGCGGTGACCGCGCGTCTCAAAGCAAGCCTCCTCACCATGCACGAGGATCCACGCGGGCGCGAGATCCTCGATCAAGCTTTTCTCGAGCGCTTCGCGGAGGTCTCGGACGCGGACTATGACGGCATCCGCGCCATGAAAAAGGTGGCAGAAGAAGCACGGTTCTTGGAGATCGAGTGAACGCACCATTGCCCGGCAGAAGGGCCCTCGTACAGCGCCGATTGCTGCCGGTGCTCCTCACACTGGCAGTGCTGGTCGTGGGCCAGATTGCCGCGTTCGTCACTCTCGATACCCTGATGAACCGGCAAGAAAACCAACGCCGAGTCTCTCAGAACATCTTCGTTCAACGCACGTCCGTTGCCGTCTACGTACGTCACACTCAGGTCGCGCTGTTCGCGCTGGCGACTTCGGATTGGGAGCTCTTGATCCGCGAGCGCCGCGGCGCTGACGAGATGGCGGACAGCTACGACCAAACTGCGCGGTCTTTGCTGGCGGGTGACGACCGCCCCAATCGGTTTGCCGCTGACGTGCTCCAGGCAACGGATCCACAGCTCCGCGCCCTGTTGCAGGAATCCGCCCAGCGTTGGGAGCGCCTCAAGATCGCAGCGCTGTCCGTGCTTCGCTCCGATCGATTCGAGCTGAAGGGGAACGGAAAGATGACCGAGTTCGTGGCGGCGGTAGACGCGCTGGTCAGCGTGCTGGACCGCGCGCGCGAGCGCAACGAAGAACTGACGGTCAAGAGCTCGCGTGCGCTGGCACAGGCTCAGTACGCAGTACCGGCAACCAGCCTCTTACTCGTGCTGCTGCTGGCTCTGTTCGTGTACCGGCGCACGATCTTGCCGCTCGACCAATCCGTACGCGAGCTGGAGCGAAGCGAAGCGGAAGTCTTGCGGGCTCGCGATCGCCTCGAAGAGCGCGTTCTCGAACGCACTGCCGAGCTAGAACGGGCTACTCGAGCCATCCACGAGAGCGAAACTCGACTCCAGAACATTCTCGACAACAGCACGGCCGTCGTTTACGTGAAGGATCTGGACGGACGCTACTTGCTGATCAATCGCGAGTACGAGCGGCTCTTCCACGTCACCAGCGAGCAGATGCGCAGCAAGACCGATCTGGACGTTTTCCCTCGAGACGTGGCCGAGTTGCTGCGAGAAAATGACACCAAGGCGCTGCACCTGGGCGGCCCCATTCAGCTGCAAGAGCTCGTCCCTCAAGACGACGGCGTGCACACCTACGTGTCGGTCAAATTTCCCTTGTTCGACGCCAACGGCCACGCCTACGGCGTGTGCGGCATTTCGACCGATCTCACCGAGCTCAAGCGCGCAGAGGAGCAGCTCCGGCACGCGCAAAAGATGGACGCAATTGGCCGTTTGGCGGGAGGCATTGCGCACGACTTCAACAATCTGCTCACGGTCATCAACGGCTATAGCAGTCTGCTCCTGGACCAACTCGACCGAAGCGACCCGACTCGTGACTTCCTTGCCGAGATCCTGAGTGCCGGCGAGCGGGCCTCCAGTCTGACCCGGCAAATCCTCGCCTACAGTCGCAAACAGGTGCTCGAGCCGAACATCTGGGACTTGAACGCGATCGTTGCCGAGATGAGCTCGATGATCGGGCGCCTGGTCGGCGAGGACATCAGTTTCGTCACCGCGTTGCTGCACGACAAGAGTCAGGTCCTGGTGGATCGCGGCCAAGTGGAGCAGATCATCCTCAACCTGGTGGTGAATGCGCGGGATGCCATGCAGAGCGGCGGAAAGTTGACCATCGAGACTGCCCTCGTCGTGCTCGACGAGCAATACGTCAGCACGCACCTCGAGGTGACACCGGGCCCGCACGTGATGCTGGCCGTCACGGACACCGGCCACGGCATGCCGCCCGAAGTCTCAGCCCGAATTTTCGAACCATTTTTTACCACCAAAGAAGTGGGCAAGGGCACCGGACTCGGGCTGTCGGTGGTTTTCGGGATCGTCAAACAGAGCGGCGGCAGCATTTCCGTTTACAGCGAGCCAGGCCAAGGGACGACATTTCGCATCTACTTCCCGCAGGTCGCCCCAGCAGCCCCCGCGGAACAAGCATCGGCTCGCGCGCCCGCGCAAGAAATCGCCCTACTGCGTGGAAGCGAAACCATTCTGCTGGTCGAAGACGAGGAAGCGGTCCGCATCTTCGCGGCGAACGTGCTCAAGCGGCAAGGCTACGAGGTGTTCGAAGCACACAACGGCCTAGAAGCCATCGAGCTATTGCGCAAAGAAACCCGTGTTCGCCTGCTGCTCACGGACGTCGTGATGCCGGAAATGGGCGGCCCCGAGCTGGTCGCGCGGCTTCGCGATCTCGATCTGACGCTGCCCGTTCTGTACATGTCCGGCTACGCCGAGCGAGCAGTGGTCCACAATGGGCTCGTGAAATCCAAGCAGCCATTTCTGCAAAAACCATTCACGCCGATCGCGCTCGCACGCAAAGTCCGTGAAGTGCTCGACAAGACCGCGCCCGCTTCGTCGCATCCACCGGCGAGCAGTTCGGGCTAGCAGCGGCGCTGCGCGACTTGCAAACCCGGCATACGCCTGGAACGCGCCGGCAAACGTGCGCTCGATCCTCGCTTCCGACGCAGCCGCTGCACGCGTGGACGTTTGGCCGAAGGCACCACGCCGGTGTGGGCAGGTTGCATCAACCCGACATCTGTTCGCTGAGTCGGCGCTGCATCTCTTCGTACGATACGTGCTCCTTGCGTGTCGCGATCGTCCAGATGACGGTTTCATGTTCTGATGTGCTCGAACTCATCATAGCCGACCGAACCCGCTACGACACAAGATGCACGAAAACCAGCAGCCCTATCGAGCGCTCGTGGAGGCGCTGTTTGATGGCGGTGCGGCCTCCGCGGCCGAGCTGGTCTTTTCCTGGCTCGAACGGAACCCGGCCGAGCAGGATTGGTTGGGAACGTTCGCGCTTCGAAGTCGGCCGGACGCAGGCGTCGGGATCGAAGATCTTTGGCGGTTGTACGGCGTGAGCCGAGTCCTGCAATTGCTCATCCTGAGCTTTCAAAGCGGCCAGGCAGACGGCTCAGCTTGGGCGGGCCCAGCCATCACTCAGTCCGAGCTGACCTCGTTTGCGCGACAGCTCGGCCTGACCGTGCTCGTGCCGACGCGCTTTTCCGCATTCGAGTGCGAGATCGTAGAAGCCGAGCAAACGCTAGCGCTGGACGCGCCCGTCGCGCTGCGGCAGCAGCATTGGCCTTGTTTGATGCTCGGTGAACTGCTGATCCAGCGAGCGGGGGTGTCCGTCAGCGGAGGCGCGGGCCAATTCAATGCGGCGGTGGCCGGATCATCCACATTGTACTGGGCGTATCGGCGGAAGACTCGGCCGTACCAGGATTTGTCTCATGGCTGGGGCGGTAATTCACAATGGCGCACCCGCTTTCGGCGCGACTACCGCGTGGGGACACAGCTCCACTACAACGTCGATGGTGAGCACTCGCTCGCCGCAGCCAGTGTGCTCGATCGCGATGGCTTGACCCGCGAGGAGCGCAGCGAGCTCCTCACGCATCGTTGCTTCATCCGCACGACGAAGCCCAGCGACGATCTCTGGCCCTACGACGACCAACTGACTTTGGAAGAAGCAAACGCCGGATAGGCAGCGGCGCGCGCAATTAGCCGTTCTGGCACGCGCTGACGCGCTGCGCGCGTCCGCCTCGGCGGGCTTGGCGGCTCTCTCGGATCTGGGCAAGTCGTCCGCGACGCCGAAGGCTGCGCCGACCTCTGGACTGTTCTCGTGACCATCAACCCAATCAAGAAGCGCAGCCGCGTTTCGCTGCTAGCCGAAGAGCGCGAAGCGAGGCTTCAGCCATCATTGGCTGGCCGGCGAGTACCGCGATTGTCCGGCGAAATCGTCGATCCAAAGATCGTAGGGCGTGTTCGGTTCGATGATGAAGTGAAACGCGCCGAACGGGCCGGAGTGCGGCGAGAGGTGCTCGGGATCGGCGCCGAGCTCGGCGAAGTCGACCACCACTTGTTGCCAGCTGTTCGAAAGCGCGAGGGTGCGCTGCGGCCAAGCGATGCCTTGCGCGCGGTCCGAAAAATAGGACGGCTCCGGACCGGCGATCGCAACCGTGAGTTGCGAGCCTGCGAGGTCGCTCTCGGTCCAGAACCGCACGCTCTTCCACAATTGTTCAATCGGCCACGCCACGTGGAAAAACACATCGAGCCCGCGATCGTCGGTCACGCCGTTCAAATGCAGCGCTTGGCCGTCGTGCGGCAAAGTGGGCGTCCCGATCGGCAACGTGTCGCCGGCGAAGCCCATCCACAGCCCCGGCGAGACGAAGGTTTTGGGGCTTTCGAAGGAATCGACCACCATGAACGGAGCCTCACCTGCAGCGCCCGCAGCCGCTCCAGAGCGGCCCGCGATTGCGCTGGGGCCGGCCCCGGCGTTGCCGTCCGCCCCACCCGCGCCATCGCTCGCCTGATAGCGGCTGATGCCGCCACAGCCGCCCGCGACCACTGCCGCACAACACCAACCCATCAACCTCAGCGCACGCATCGGCAGAGCTTATGCGAGCTTCGCACCGAGCACGAGCCAAAGTGGGAAGAGCCTTAGTCCGAAGGCGTCACATGGTCGAAGCGTGCGGCAGCGCGCTAAAAGAATTCCGCCGAGATTCGGCCAGTGTGCGCCTTCCGCAATACCAACATCAACTTGCGGGTGCGCGCTTTATCCAAACGTGAAAGCCGCGCGATTGCCCTGCCCGATGCTATGAAACGCCATGCGCCCCAACTTGCTGAGCTGGCAATACCAAGGCTATCCCGAGTTCCATCGGAATCGCACGAACCTCTTGCTTCACATCGTGGCGGTGCCCGCGTTCGTGATCTCGTTCGCTGGGCTCGTCTTGGCGGCCTTCGCCCTGCACTGGGCGCAGATGGCGGCGGGCCTTCTGGGAATGGTCGGCTCGTTTCTCGTACAGGGCGTCGGGCACCAGCGCGAGAGCACGCCGTCGATCCCATTCGCGGGTGCGGGAGACGCCGTGAGTCGGAAAACGAGCCGACCATT
>Ga0207667_10006334_pt1 | contig 14346 bp, 9 predicted proteins | sample KBSCornC52_FD_184301 | JGI IMG/M metagenome (GOLD analysis project Ga0207667, IMG submission 184301) | Corn rhizosphere microbial communities from Kellogg Biological Station, Michigan, USA - KBS Corn C5-2 (SPAdes) (version 2) | ecosystem: Host-associated > Plants > Roots > Rhizosphere > Soil ... | reverse complement strand
CGGACTTGCCGCGCTCGTCGCATCGGTCGACGACCTCGACGTGGCGGGGCTCGCCGGTGACGGGCCGGAGGCGGTGGAGGCAGCGACAGGCGGTGGCGTCGACGTCGTCTTGATGGACCTGAACCTCCCGACCATGTCAGGCGTTCAGGCCACTGCTCGAATTTGCGCGCTTCCCGGCTCGCCGGCCGTGCTCGCCGTCACGATGGTGGACGACGACGACACCGTCGTCGCGGCGATGCGGGCAGGCGCCCGCGGCTACGTGCTTAAAGGCTCCACGGGCGACGAAATCGTCGCGGCAGTGCGCACGGTCGCCGCCGGTGGGGCAGTCTTCGGTGCGGGCGTGGCCGCGCAGGTGCTTGCGCTCACCTCCAGCACGAGTCACGCCCATTCGGACGCCGATCGGCTCACTGACCGGGAACGCGAGGTTCTCGCGCTGCTGGCCGAGGGGTCGAGCAATGCACAGATAGCTCGCGCGCTCGGCATCACGGTCAAGACCGTGCAGAACTACGTCTCGCGGATCCTGGACAAGCTGCAGGTCGCCGACCGCACACAGGCAGCGCTGAGGGCACGTCCCCGCCGCTTCTAACCCCTGCCTAGATATGCGCGGCCAGCCTCGCTCGCGCCGCTCGATCGACCCTGCTCAGCGCGACGAATGCAACGTCGGCAGAGCCGCCGCAATCTCCTCGATCATGCGCGGGTCGCCTGCATAGGGCGCGTTGGCTCGCGGGTAGTGCACGACGACGTCGGTGAATCCGAGCTCGCTGTAACGCCCGACTGCGTCAACAAATTCGCCTACAGAATCGAAGAAATCCGGCCCACTTGAACCAGTGAGTACCAGCCGATCGATGCTCGCTGGGTCGCGGCTCGCGGCGAGGCAGGCACCGTCGAACTTCTCGATGAGATGCTCCACGCCCTCGAAATGCTTACCTGCAGGCAATTTCGGATCGCCATACGTGACCCATGTCTGCGCGTACCGCGCCGCGATTGCCATGCCGCGCGGGCCCAGCGCGGCTACGGCGAACGGCAGTCGCGGCTGCTGCGTGCAGCCGGGGAGCATGCGAGCGTCGTCCGCCGAATAGAAGCGGCCCTTGAATGTCGTCGTCGGCGACGTCAGCAACGTGTCGAGAAGTGCGATGAATTCCTCGAAACGATCGGAGCGTTCGCGCAATGACCAGGGCGGCGCGCCCAACGCCGAAGCATCGTGATTCGTGGTGCCGGCGCCGATGCCGAGAGTGAATCGCCCGCCGGAGATTTCGTCGAGTGTCATCAGTTCTTTGGCGAACGGCACCGGATGCCTGAAGTTCGGCGATGCCACTAACGTGCCGAGCCGAATGCGCGATGTCGAAGCAGCGGCGGCGCTCAGCAGCGGCACCGCCGCGTGCCATGGGCCGTCGCGAAGCGTTCGCCACGACAGGTGGTCGTAGGTCCAGGCATGGGCAAACCCTAGATCTTCCAGCCGGCCGAAGATCGACCGTGCCGCACTCCAGGAATGCTCGGGCAGAACGGCCACTCCGACGCGCATGCGTTGCAGGATACGGTGGAACCTGTGCCCGTCCGTCTCGTCGCTACCGATCTCGACGGCACGATTGTCAGATCTGACGGCACAATCTCGCAGCGCACCGCAAAGGCACTCGCTCGGGTCGAGGAAGGCGGCGCTGCCGTCGTCCTCGTCACTGGGCGACCCCCGCGCTGGATCGCTCCGGTTGCCGAGGCGACCGGTCACCACGGGGTCGTCATCTGCTCCAACGGGGCGATCATCTACGACCTGCACGACGAGCGCATCGTCGAGTCGTTTCTCATCCCGTCATCGACGGTCGCGCAGGTTGTCGAAATCTTGCACACCGCGATGCCCGAACTCGGGTTCGCGGTCGAAACCGGCACCGACGTCTACAAGACCGAAAATTACCGCAGCGGTTGGGAACTCAATCCCGACCCGCTCTCGCCCAGCTTGCCGCTTGGCGAGGTCACCGCGTACGACGCCGCGAAGTTGCTGGCATCACACCCGACCTTCGATGTCGACGATCTGCTGCATCGCACCAGCGACCTCGTCTCGCACCTGGTCGCACCGACCCACTCCAACGGCCGCGGATTGGTCGAGATGGGCGCGCTCGGCGTCAGCAAAGCGACCACGCTGGCCCGATTCGCCGCGGAGCTGAACGTCGAACCGGCCGACGTGATCGCGTTCGGTGACATGCCGAACGACCTACCGATGCTGGCCTGGGCAGGCACGTCGTACGCCGTTGCGAACGCGCATCCGCTGGTCCTAGAAGCAGTCAACCGGACGACGAAAAGCAACAACAGCGACGGTGTCGCCTGCGTCCTCGAAGAACTCTTCGGCATCGACTAGCTCGACGTGCGAGCTGACCGGTGAGCGCCTCCACAAGCACGCGCCGCGACACGTACCCGCCTTTACAAGTACATGCCCGGTGGGCGGTGCTGGGCGTCGGGGTTCGACCCCGCCGGTAGCGCCCGGCGCATCTGTTCGAGCTGGGCACGTGCCGCCATCTGCTGTGCCACCAACGTGGTCTGGATGCCGTGGAACAGGCCCTCGAGCCAGCCGACGAGTTGGGCCTGCGCGATGCGGAGTTCGGATTCGCTGGGCACCTCGGCGTCGCCGAAGGGCAATGTAATTCTTTCGAGCTCGTCGACGAGCTCGGGCGCGAGGCCGCTTTCTAGTTCGCGCAGCGACGAACGGTGGATCTGTTTCAGCCGCGCCCGGCCGGCGTCGTCCAACGGCGCTGCCCGCACTTCTTCGAGCAACTGCCGGATCATGCTGCCGATCCGCATGACTTTGGCCGGCTGGTTCACCAGGTCGGTGATCGAACCATCGTCGTCGTCCGACAGTCCGTTCGACCCCGACAGGCTCATGCCGCCCGGGCCTACGACGACCACCCGCGGCTCGTCCTGGTCGTCCCGGTCGGAGTCGTGCCCAGCGGTTGGCGTGCCGAATTGATCGCTCATCCTTCGATTGTCGCAAGCACTAGGAAGGGAGTGTTAGCAGGACCTTGCCCACGTGGCCGCCAGCCTCCAAAATCCGGTGGCCTTCGGCGGCTTCGGGCATCGGGACCTCGGCGAGATCACGGGCACGATCGCACCTGATTCGACGAGCGGCCAGACGTGTTCGCGTACCGCCGCGACGATCGTCGCCTTTTGGTCGAGTGGCCGAGCCCGCAATCCGGCGGAGTAGATGGTCGCCCGCTTCGACATGACGGCGCCAAGATCGAGTTCGGCGGTCCGGCCCTGCTGGGTAGCAAGGACGACGAGCCGGCCGTCGGGTGCGAGGGCCTCGAGATTGCGGGCGAGGTAGCCGCCACCGACGACGTCGACGATCACATCGACGCCATGGCCGGCGGTGTGCACGCGGGTCGCCTCGACGAAGTCTTCGGACCGGTAGTCGATCGCCAACTCGGCACCGAGCTCGCGGGCCTGGGCGCATTTCTTAGCAGAACCCGCAGTAGTGAGGACATGGACGCCGAGAGCGCGCGCGAGTTGGATCGCGAACGTGCCGATCCCGCTCGTGCCGCCGTGCATGAGCAGCGTCTCTTCAGCACGAAGGTGTGCCACTGCGAACGCCGTCGACCAGATCGTGCACGCGGCTTCGGGGAGCGCAGCCGCATGTGTGAGCGACACTGCGCGCGGCACGGGAAGGAGTTGCCCTGCGGGCACGGCGACGCGCTCGGCGTAGGCGCCACCCGCCAGCAGCGCGCATACCTCGTCGCCGGGGCGCCAGTTCTCGACGTCGGAGCCGACCTCGACGATGATGCCCGAGCATTCGAGGCCGATGATCTCGGAGGCATCGGGCGGGGGCGGGTAGCGCCCCTGTCGCTGGAGCAGGTCGGCGCGGTTCACCCCAGCGGCCCGGACCTCGACGACGACGTCATCGGCGCTCACGACCGGGTCGGCAACCTCAGCCCACACCATCGCCTCGGGGTCGCCGGGCGCCGGCACTGTCACGGCCCACATGAACCGAACCCTAGCCGCTCGCAGAATCGGCACGAACCGCTCCTTGACCTTGATACGACGCCGAAGTAGCGCAATGCTCAAGGCAACTGGTCGGACGCGAGCCGAAAGGGCGGTTTCCGTGTCATCCGAGTGGACCACTCCAGATGTGAGTCATCCGCTATACGTTTAGTGCCGTACGCGCCATCTGGACGGGTACTACAAGTAGTCACGAGTGGTTCAACAGCGAGTGGTTCACGCAGGGTGGTTCGAGAAGAGCCGACTCGTCGCCCGACGAACGTGGGCGGAGAGTCACCGCCGGTGGCGACGATCCGCAGGCGGGCAAGCGAAAAACTGGAGCCCGAGTGTCGGAGCAGCGGTTACCTCGAGTGCCGGGCTTCCGCGTGCGTCGTCGGTGGAATGACCTGCAGCTTCGAGGCAAGGGCAGCTTCCTCGTCGCCGTCCCACTGCTCGTCTTTGCCATCGCGGCCGGTCTGTTCGCCTACACCCTGCAGGCCGACAGCCGGATCGCCGATTATGCGGTCGCCGCGTTGCTGGTGGTCGGCGTGCTGGGCGGATTGTTCGGTGTGCGGGTGTTCACACGGAGCATCGTGCACCGGGTTGAGCAGCTGGAAGCAGAACTCGACAATCTCGACGGCGAGCGCACCGAACCTCCCGATGACAGTGCTGACGAGTTGGGACGACTGTCCCGCCGACTCCGCAGCACCGTCAACGCCTTGCAGAAGCGTGAGGGCGAGCTTCAGGAGGCGCGCGCCTTTCTCGAACGAATAGTGACAGTAGGCCCGGTCGTCGTGGTGCGAAGCGTCGACGGTCTCGTCTCCTACGTCAGCCCGAACTGTTCACGTGTTCTCGGGATCGGCGAGGACACCGTGCTGTCGTCTCGCTTGTGGCTCGACATGATGGCGCCAGAGGATCTCGGCCGCTACATGGCGGCTACTCGGCAGCTGTCTGCCCCTGACGCGCCTGAAGTCGTCGAGTTCGAGGCCGCCTTCGACCTTGCCGGACGACGTCGGCACCTGTCGTGCCTGATGACTCGAGAGTCGTTACCGTCGCGGGGGAGCGCTATCCTCGCCTACCTACTAGATATCACCGATCGGCACAACGCCGAACGCGAAGGCGCGCAACGGCAGCGCGAGCTCAGTGCGATTACCGCTGCGTCACCCGACATCATCTCGGTGTTCACGGCCGACCTCCGGGTGGCATTCGTTTCAGAGGCCACGACGTCGATCACCGGTTTTCGAGTGGGCGATCGGATCGGAGCCGAAGCCGGTGCGACCGTGCACGAAGACGATCGGCAGACGATGGTCAATGCCGTGCGCTCGGTTATCAGTGGTGCGGCCGAAGACTTCACCATCAGGGTGCGCACCCGGCACGTCAGCGGCCGGTATCTGCTGCTCGAAGGGCATGGCCGGCCGCTGCTCGGTAGCGACGGCGAACCCGTTGCCGCTGTTGCGATCTTCCGTGATATCTCCGACCGGATTGCACTCGAAGCCGAGCTGGTCGAAGCTCGAGATGCGGCCAACGCAGCGTCACGGGCGAAGAGTGAGTTCTTGTCGCGCATGAGTCACGAGCTGCGCACGCCGTTGAATGTGGTTCTTGGATTCACGCAGCTGCTGCAGATGGAAGCGCTTGGCGAAGAGCAACGCAGCTGGGTCGACCAGGTTCTCAAAGCCGGTAGACATTTGCTCGATCTCATCAACGAGGTGCTCGACATCGCGCGTATCGAAAGTGGCGCGCTCGCGCTTTCACCCGAGCCGGTGTCACTGCGCGATGTGGTCGGCGAGACCGTCGAATCGATGCGGCCGATCGCGGCAGCAACCGATGTCTCGATCGACTTTTTGATCGAGGGGGAAGATCTCTACGTGCAGGCTGACCGGCAACGGCTGCGGCAAGTGTTGCTGAATCTGCTGGCGAACAGCGTGAAGTACAACAGGCCGCATGGCAGCGTGCTCATCACCTCGAGCGCCACAGACGGCGAGTTGGTCGCGATCCGGGTCAGCGATACCGGCATCGGAATTGCGGCCGAGCACATCGAGCGGCTTTTCGTGCCATTCGATCGGTTGGGGGCCGAAAATTCGAGCGTGGAAGGCACCGGTGTCGGCTTGTCGTTGTCGTTACGATTGGTACAGGCGATGCAGGGTGAATTGACGGTCGAATCGACTCGCGGCGAGGGCAGCACCTTCGTCGTCACGCTTCCCCGCGCGACCGGACCCACCGACATCGCCGTCGACGCCACCATCGCCGATGCCGAGCTGCAGATGAGTATCGGTGAAGGCCTGGGTGTCAACGGCACTTTGCTTTACATCGAAGACAACCTGACGAACCTTCAGCTGATGCAACGCATCGTCGGACGGCGGCCAGGGATCCGTTTGCTGCACGCGTTTCAGGGCCGGATGGGACTCGATCTCGCCCGCACCGGCCACGCCGACCTCGTGATGCTCGACCTCCACCTTCCCGACATGGCCGGCATAGAGGTGCTCGGGCAGTTGCTCTCCGATCCCGCGACGGCCGGCGTGCCCGTCTATGTGGTCAGCGCCGATGCGACAGCCGGGCAAGTCATCAGGATGAGGGCCGCGGGCGCAGCCGGGTATCTGACCAAGCCGCTCGACGTCCGACGCGTTCTTGCTTTGCTCGATTCGGTCCTCGAAGGCAGGATTGCCGCGACAGAGGGAGATTGACCCATGCTCCAACCCTTTCGTGATTCCGACGTGTTGGTCGTCGACGACAATCTCGCCAACGTGCAACTGCTCGTTGCCCTGCTCGAACGTGCCGGATTACGCAAGGTGCGGTCTGCGATTACGGCCGAAGCCGCGATGAAGCTCGCGCGTGCAACTGAGCCTGACCTGGTGCTGCTCGACCTGCACATGCCGAAAATCGACGGTTACGCGGTGCTCGAAGAGTTGGCAGCGAGTACCGAATACGTGCCGGTACTCGTGCTGACGGCGGACACGACGAAAGACGCCGCGCATCGCGCACTTGCCCTCGGCGCGCGTGACTTCTTGACCAAGCCCTTCGACGCCACCGAGGTGGTGCTGCGGGTGCGCAACCTGCTCGAGACACGTCATCTGTACAAGGCATTGCGATCGCACAACACTGCGTTGGCGGGCGAACTCGCGAAACGATCGGCACGTGAGCAGCAACTCAAGCAAGCACACGATGAGCATCTGACTCGCATCGAAGAGGTCTTGGTGTGCGAGAACGCAATGTCGGTCGTCTTTCAACCGATCGTCGATCTGGCCACACGTGAGGTCGTCGGCCTTGAAGCGCTGTCGCGCTTTTCAGGCGAACCGCTGCGCTCACCGGAATTGTGGTTCGAAGAGGCTACGTCGGTCGGGCTCGGTCCCGACCTTGAAATGAAGGCCGTTCGGCGCGCGGTTTCACAACTGTCGCGCATACCCGAGGGTGAGTTTCTCGCCGTCAACGTGTCGCCAGAACTGGTGCTCTCGCACAAACTCGACGAATTGGCCGACGACGCAATCTGCTCGCGCCTCGTGCTCGAACTCACCGAACACATCGCAGTCGACGACTACGGTCCGGTGCACGATCGGATGGCGCCACTGCGAGAGCGCGGCGCACGGGTAGCTGTCGATGACACCGGTGCCGGGTTTTCCAGCCTGCGGCACATCTTGCTGCTGCAGCCCGAGATCATCAAACTCGACCGGTCGCTCACGCATGGCGTCGACAAAGACCCGGCCCGGCGGGCACTCGCAGCGTCGCTCGTGTCGTTCACCAACGATATCGGCGCCAGCCTGATCGCCGAGGGCGTCGAAACCGCCGGTGAACTTGAGACGCTTGAGAGGCTCGGTGCGCCATGGGTGCAGGGCTTCCACATCGCAATGCCAGAACCGCTTCCGGCGTAGCGGCTAAAGTCTCCGCGCGCGACGAACTCGCTGTGGCCGGCTGCCGGCCTCGTGCGTTGCTAACGTCGGTGGCGGAGGCGGTGGGATTTGAACCCACGAGGACTTGCGCCCTACCGGTTTTCAAGACCGGCGCCATCGGCCACTAGGCGACGCCTCCGCCGCATAGCCTATCGACCAGGCGTCACTGGAACGGCCTCGACCGTGCGGGGGCATGACGGCCTAGTGAAAATGGCCGATGGCCGTAAGAGCGGCGGTCGCGAGTACGCCAAGAGCTAGCAGAGAAAGTCCGATCCGAGCGATCACCGACCGATGCCAAGCCTGCGCCATGGTGTCGGTCGGGACGAACTGCGGTCGTGCCGTTGATGGCACGAACGAGTCTGGGTCACTCGCTTTGAGCAAGGGCGGCGGCGGCCACGTCTCGGGCTGTTCGTCCGGCACGCGATGATTATTCATGTGCTGGGCCGCTGTCGCGTGCTTACAGCATCTCTTGGCGGCGGTTCTTTGGCAGTAGTACGGCGGACGACGGCAGCGACGACCCTGGCCACGCCCCGCGTGCGGCCTTGTCGGCGTACATCGCGTGGTCGGCGCGACCGAGCAGCGCGTCGGCGTCGTCGTCCGGCCGCCAAAGCGCCAGACCGATGCTTACGCCGATGGGCAGGTCGACCCCCACCGCACCGTAGGGCCGCGTGATCGCGTCGGCCATCCGCGATTTCAAGGTGTCGCCTTCACCTGAGAGATCTTCACAGATGACGACGAACTCGTCGCCGCCGATGCGGCCGATGTTGTCTTCGAGCCTGGTGGTTTCTTGCAACCGTCCGGCTACTTCGATGAGAACGGCGTCACCCGCGGCGTGCCCATAGCTGTCGTTCACTGTCTTGAAGCCGTCGAGATCGAGATAGAGCAAGCCGAGCCCGCGATTGTGCCTGCGGGCGCGCGCGATCGCCCGGTCGAGATGGTCAAGAATCGCCCGCCGATTCGACAGACCGGTGAGCACGTCATGGGTTGCCTGTTCCTGCAGCCGCCGATGCAGATCGGCGCGGTCGAGTGCGGTAGCCGCCTCCTGGGCAAGGATTTCGAGCACGGGTAACAGTTGGGGCGTTTCCGACGTGGGCCCGGGCAGCGTCACCGTCAACACGCCGAGGCAACGCCTATCGATCACCAACGGCAAGTACGCCGCACCGCACAGCGGGTGGCCGACCAGTTGCTCGAGCATCTCAACAATGGCTCCCGACGTATCGGGGTCGGCGTGCAAGTCGTTGACCACCCGAACCTGCTTCTTGGCAAACACCGATGTGACGATCGAGGGCAGGCTCAGCGGGGCCGAGATCTTCGGCAAAGGGACGCCTGCTTGGCCAGTCAGCGTCAGGTGGCCGTTGCCGTCGGGTTCGAGCAGGGTCACCACTTCCGCGTTGGTGAGATCGTGGGCCGCGACGCACACCGCCGTCCTGACGTCATTGTCTGTGAATGCGGCGCGGGCAACCGCGGCGACAGCGCTGAGTTCGCGAGCGCGGCGTTCCAACTCGGCCGTGCTGCGCTCTAGTTCTTCCTGCCGGGCCCGAAGTTCGATCTCGTTCTTCATCAGTTCGGCATGGGAGGCGGCGAGTGCTTCGGACGTGGCTTCGGCGGCCTTCTCTGCCTGCACCTGGCGGGTCACGTCGTGCGAAATGCCGAACGTGCCGATCGCGTTGCCGTCGAAGTCGCGTAGCACCATCTTCGTGGCGGTGACCCAGCGTGGTTGACCACCGAGAAAGGCGATCTGTTCGAGGCTGTTCACCAACGGCTTGCCGGTGCGGAAAACCTCGTCTTCGTCGGCTCTGGACTTCGCCGCGTGTTCGGAGCCGAAATAGTCGAGATCGGTGGTGCCGACCACCTCGGCCGGAGACGCGGTTCCGAGCCGGAGCGCCTGGCCCCTGCTGATCAGAATGAATCGGCCTTCGGGGTCTTTGAAGTAGATCGCCTCGTCAACCGCCGCCAGCAGATTGTGCGCGCAAATGCGTACGAGTTCTTCGTCGACTGGGGCTCCGTACCAATCGTCGGGTGAGGCGGTCTCCGACACGTCGCCTCCCCGATTCCAGGTTGCGCATGAATGCTCGTCTTCTTGCATTCGGCTACTTCGTGGCTGACTCAAGAACTTTGCGGTAGCGATCTAGTCCCACCCGTAGGCCATTCGGCGTAAAGCGCGGGCGTCGAGGTGTCGAAAACCACGATCAGTCGGTAACCGTCAGGGGGACGCCGGCGATTGACGCCCGGAGCCAAACAGCCATGACCGAGCCTGCCGGCGAGGGCCCGCGTCGGCCGCAATCTTCCGAGGATCACCCAGCTCAATACCCAGCTGGTTACCCATTGCCGCATCCGCAGAACGCGACTTCCGGTTTACAGCAGCCGCCGGTATTCGACGACTACTTCGTCGCGAGCGCTCGCCGTGTTGAGCCGCCCTCGGAGGTGCGGGTCGCCAACGCCGACCGCATCGCTGCTGGTCATACCGTGCTGAGTCAACAACATTTGCCGCCTGGCTGGACGACGACGCCGGCCGCTGCCCCGCTCCTGACGCCCGCCGGGTCACGAACCTCGGTCGGCAAAGGGATTTGGCTCGCTGTGCTCGTCGTGTTCGCGATCGTGGTGGCCTTGGTAGCCGTGCGCAGCGGGAAGGAAAGAGCGGCCGCGATCGGGGCCGGCGATGGCGTCTTCGGTGCAGTGATCACCCAACCACCCGCTCGCTACTTTCCTAGTCCCACAAGGGTTCTTCGCGCACCCGCGCCAGTCCCGGGTACTGGTGGTTACACCGTTCTCGACGCGCGCAGTAATGGTCAGGCCGTGACGTGGGACCCCTGCCAGCCGATCCACTTCGTGGTAAGAAGGGACGGCGAAATACCAGGCGGCCGGGTGCTACTGGATCAGGCGATGGCCGAAATCAGCAAGGACACCGGGCTTTTCTTCATGGACGACGGGACCACCACCGAGCCACCGGTCCCGAACCGCAACGCCTATCAGCCCGACCGATACGGGAAAGCCTGGGCTCCGGTGTTGATCACGTGGTCGAATCCCACCGAATACCCCGGACTTGCCGGTGACGTGGTCGGGCTCGCGGGCCCGGTCGCGGTCGGCGGCAAGAACGCGCACATCGTCAGCGGTGAGGTGGTTTTCGACGCGCCAGACCTCACCGAGCTCGAAGGCGTGCCGGACGGCTCGACGTTCGCTTACGACGTGATGCTGCACGAGCTCGGCCACCTGGTCGGCCTCGGGCACATCGACGACGTCAATTCGGTGATGAATCCGGTGAGTTCACGGCCGCTTCGCGGCTACTCGCAAGGTGACCTGCGTGGCCTCGCCGCCGTCGGTTCGGGGCGGTGCCTGACGAAGGGATGACCTACGACTCCCCCGAAAGGCGTAGCGCTACCTGCTCGCATAGCGGAAAGGTACGGGCCTGCACAGCCGAAAGAAAGGTATGCGGAGTGATGTGGCCGGACGTCGACGTGCGTTCAGGCTGTTCGCGGTCTACGCAGCTGCATCTCTCGTCCCCGTCGTGGCCCTCGGCGCACTCCTGGCTGTGTCTTATCGCAACGACCGAGACCGCAGCGGGTTGACCGAGGCGCGCAACCAGGCGGCCCTCCTCTCCAGCGACGTCGTCGCACCGGCGCTCGGTACTGATCCGTTGCACGACACGCTGCCGCCCGACGCCACGCAGGCGCTTGCCCGGTCGTTCTCGCAAGCAAAGAACGGCGGCCGCTTGATCCGGCTACGGGTCCGTGACGCTGCAGGCGCGGTGATCTGGAGTGACGATGGCAGCGGCGTCGGTACCGTTTCGGCCGAGGCCAGCGAGGACGACGACGTGACGGCCGCCCTCGCCAACCATGTCGTCAGCCGGCTGACCAGGCTCAACGAGGACGCCGACGACGCCGGCCCTGTCGGGCCGAGAGTCGTCGAGATCTACCGGCCGATAATGGCGGCGGGCACCACGGACAGCCGGGTTCTCGGCGTCCTCGAAATGTATGTGCCGTACGCCCCGATCGAGGCTGACGTCAGCGCCGGTCTCCACCGCATGTACTGGATGCTCGGTGTCGGTCTCGGCGTGTTGTGGGTCGTGCTCGCGTTGATTTCGGCGTCGACGACTGGCCGGTTGCGTAAACAGTCAGAGCGACTTGCCTATCTCGCGCACTACGACGACGCATTCGGACTATTGAACCGCGTTGGATTTGCCGACGTGCTCGCCGCACGTCTCGCGGCTGACCCGCAGCGTCCGCCAGCCGTTGCGTTGGTGAATATTTCGCGATTCCGGCAGATCAACGAAGCGCTCGGCCGCCCGAGCGGTGATGAGGTTTTGCACCAGCTCGGACGACGGCTGCTCAAAGTCGCCGGTGACGGAGCTATTGTCGGTCGACTCGGCGGCGACGAGTTCGCGGTCGCGTGTTTCAGCCACGAAGGCGGCCGGTGCGAACCGATCGATCTCGACGGTTGGGCAGCCGAATTGCAAGATGCGATGACCGAACCGATCGAGGCCGGCGGCGTGCCGGTCCTGGTTGAAGTGGCCGTCGGGTACGACCAGGCCGAGCCGCAGCAATCCGTCGACGCGTTGCTGAATCGCGCTGATGCGGCCCTCGTTCGGGCCAAGTCGGCGGTCGATCGGCGGTCCCGATTTTCGAGTTCGCAAGTACACGCCAACGCGTCGAGCCTCGCGTTGCTGGCCAGGCTTCGGGAGTCGATCACCCGCGGCGACCTCGAGCTGCACTACCAGCCCAAGACTGCGCTCGACGATGGTCGCGTGGTGTCGGTTGAGGCGCTGGTCCGCTGGTCGGTCGACGGGCAATTGCTCGCGCCTGCGGCATTCCTGCCCTCAGCCGAGCAGACCGCGCTCATTCATCCGCTTACCGACTGGGTCGCCCGTGAGGCGTTGAGCCAGCTCTCGCTCTGGGGTGCTGCTGCGAATGGGATCGACGTCGCGATCAACGTCTCGGCCCGCAACCTCTCCGACCCCTCGTTCGCGGAACGGCTGCTCGCAATCGTGGGTGACTCGCGGGTCGACCCGCGGCGGCTAACCGTCGAGATCACCGAAACCGCACTGCTTGTCGACCCCGACGCGGCGCGCGATTCGCTGCACGCGCTGCACGAAGCCGGCATCTCGGTGTCGATCGACGACTTCGGCCAGGGCCAGACGTCGCTCGCCTACCTCGCGTCGCTGCCCATTGACGAGCTGAAGATCGACCGCGCCTTCGTGGCCCAGGTCTGCACCGACCGAACGCAAGACGCGATCGTTCGGTCGGTGATCCAGCTCGGTCACGGTCTGGGCTTGCGGGTGGTCGCCGAAGGCATCGAAGACGAACCGACGATCGACCGGTTGACCCTTCTCGGGGCTGATGTCGGCCAGGGCTACTTCATTGCCCACCCGATGCAGCCCGCTCGGTTCGGCGAATGGCGAGCCGAGCGCGAAGACGGCGCGCTGCGCATCGTCGGCTGAACCGTCGTGCGCCGGGTTGCAGTGCTTGCGGCGACCGCGACGACCTAGGCTCGGGCTCGTGACCGTGTACCGGATGGCCAACTCCGTCATGCCCTACGCGTGGGGATCGCGTGACGGCATCGCGCAGCTGCAGGGCCGGCCGGTGTCGGCGCAGCCGGAGGCTGAGCTGTGGATGGGCGCCCACCCGCAGGCGCCGTCGATGCTCGAAGGCCCTGGCGGGTCCTGCGCGCTCGATGCCCTCGTCGAATCGGCACCTGGCGAAGTGCTCGGCGATGACGTCGTCGCACGGTTCGGTCCGCGGCTGCCGTTCCTGCTGAAAGTCCTGTCGGCTGCCGAGCCGCTGTCGCTGCAGGTGCATCCCGACGACGAGCTCGCCCGTGAACGCTTCGACGCCGAAGAAACGACCGGTATCGAACGGTCTGCGGCCGCCCGCTCGTATCGTGACCCGTACGCCAAGCCCGAGCTGCTCGTTGCCCTCACGGATTTCGAGCTTCTACTGGGTTTTCGGCCAGCTCGCGAAGGTGCGGCCGCTCTCAGGAGTTTCGGCGTCCGGCAACTCGATTCGATTGCGACTGCACTTGACGACGGCATGGCCCCGGGCGCGGCGTTTCTCACGATAGCCAGTTGGCCAGACGGCGAACGGCAGAAACTGGTTGCTGATGTGCGTGCAGCCGCAGCGGGATCCGCCGATGAGCGGTCTCCCTGGCTGACGATGCTCGCCGATCGGTATCCCGAAGACCCAGGCGTCGCGGGCGTCCTGCTGCTGAATTACCTGCGGTTGCACGAGGGCCAGGGTGTTTACGTCGCCCCCGGTCAGATCCACGCCTACTTGCAGGGCACCGGAGTCGAGATTCTCGGCGGCTCCGACAACGTCGTACGCGGCGGCCTCACGCCGAAGCACATCGCGATCGATGAGTTGCGCCGCGCGCTCTCGGTCGAGTCAGTACAGCCGATCGTCATCGAACCGAGCGCCGACGCCGAACCGACGAGCGGGTCGGACGACGAAGAGCGCTGGGTGACTCCGCGTGCCGAATTCGCGCTGTCGCGGATACGACTACACGGCAACGGAAAAGT
>Ga0207667_10006333_pt1 | contig 14346 bp, 16 predicted proteins | sample KBSCornC52_FD_184301 | JGI IMG/M metagenome (GOLD analysis project Ga0207667, IMG submission 184301) | Corn rhizosphere microbial communities from Kellogg Biological Station, Michigan, USA - KBS Corn C5-2 (SPAdes) (version 2) | ecosystem: Host-associated > Plants > Roots > Rhizosphere > Soil ... | reverse complement strand
CAAACCGGCCGGGGTTCACGTAATCTTGACGGGAAGGAATGCGCATCCGACAATCATTGAGTTGGCTGATACCGTGACGGAAATGAAGCAGGTCAAGCACGCCTATGAGAAAGGCGTGATGGCGCAACGGGGCATCGAATATTAGGTGGAAGAGCGGCCCTTTAGGGCCGCGTTAGGAAGAGTAAATAGAGGGGCTTTAGCCCCGGCGCATTGCGAATTAGAAAGGTGAGAAATCTTGGCGTGGTTTAAGCGCGAATCCAGTGATATCCAGGCGACCGAGGAGAAGCGTGTGCGCACGGAAGGCCTGTGGGTAAAGTGTGAAGGCTGCCGCCAGATCATCTGGAAAAAGGAGTTGGAAGACAACCTGAACGTCTGCACCAAGTGCGACTATCACTTCCGCATCAACTCGGCCGAGCGGCTAATGCTGCTGCTGGACGAAGACAGTATTGAGATACAGGATGAGAACCTGGAGTCCACCGATCCGCTGAACTTCACTGATACCCGTCCTTACAAGGCCCGTTTGGAAAAGAGCAAGTCTTCCACCAACTTGAAAGATGCAATTCGAAACGCCACCGGCACAATTCATGGCCGCCCTGTCATTGTAAGCTCCATGGAATATTCCTTTATCGGCGGCAGCATGGGCGCGGTTGTGGGTGAAGCCATTACTCGAGCGATTGAACGCGCATGCAAAGAGCGCAAGCCCATCATCGTGGTCTCGGCTTCCGGCGGTGCGCGCATGATGGAAGGCGTGGTTAGCCTGATGCAAATGGCAAAAATTTCCGCTGCGCTGGCTCGCCTGGATACCGCCCGCGTGCCTTACATCTCCGTGCTCACTGATCCGACTACCGGTGGCGTGACCGCTTCTTACGCCATGCTGGGCGACCTGAATATCGCGGAGCCCGGCGCGCTGATCGGTTTTGCCGGACCGCGTGTGATTGAGCAGACAATTCGCCAGAAACTCCCTGAAGGTTTCCAGACCAGCGAGTTTCTCTTGCAGCATGGAATGCTGGACGCCGTTGTTCATCGCAAGGACATGAAGTCATACATTGCCCGCGCCCTCGATTTCATGGCTCCAAAGGCAGCCTGAGCTGTGTCCGCTACTTACGAATCTGCCGTAAACAGACTGCTGGCTCTGGGCCATGAGCTTGCGTCGAACCGCAAGTTTGATTTGGCTCATATGCGACGCCTGGCCAAGGCCCTGGGCAATCCGCAGCGCAAGTTGCAAAGCGTGCTAATCGCCGGCACCAACGGCAAGGGCTCCACGGCGGCGACGCTGGCCAGCATCGTACAGACGGCTGGTTATCGCACGGGGCTCTACACCTCGCCTCATCTGTTGCGCGTGAATGAGCGCATTCAAATCAACCAGGAGCCAATCAGCGACGCGGAATTTGCGGTGATTTATGACCGCGTTGAACGTTGCGCGCATGAACTGGTCGAGCGCGGTGAACTGCCGTGGCATCCCAGCTTTTTTGAAGTGCTTACGGCCATGGCGTTCGAATATTTTGCCAGCGCCGGAATTGATTTGGCGGTACTCGAAGTGGGGCTCGGCGGTCGGCTTGATGCCACCAACATTGTTGATCCTTTGATTTCTGTGATTACCGATATTGACTTTGATCATCAGAATTTTCTCGGCAATACCTTGCCGGAAATTGCTCATGAAAAAGCCGGTATTCTGCGCCCCAAAGGGACGGTTGTCCTGCTGCCGCAGCATCCACTTGTGAATGAGACCTTAGGCAAAGAGATCATGGCGCGCGATGCTCACGCCGTGAGCGCGGTGAAACATATGCCTCCAATGACGCCCGCCGCGGACGATGGAAAGAGCAACATTGCAGGTCATAACCAGTTCACCCTGGCGGTGATGGGCAAAGAGATCAAAGCGGATTTTCCGCTCGCCGGCCGACATCAACTACGTAATCTAGCGCTGGCAATTACCGTGGCCGAAGAGCTCAATAAGTTTGGTTTTCGTATTTCGGCGCAGGACGTTGAGCACGGAATTCGTTCAACCATGTGGCCGGCCCGATTCCAAGTCATTCCGCCGGCAGATGGATTTCCCGAGGTCGTACTCGATGTTGCGCATAATCCCGCCGGGGCGTGGGCGCTACGCTCAGCTCTTTCCACGTTTTATGAAGGCCGTTCCCTTACGTTTATTTTCGGCGCAATGCGGGACAAAGCCATTGGAGAGATTGCCGATATTATTTTTCCGCTGGCTGACCGTGTGATCGCCACGCATGCGGAAAATCCGCGCGCAGCTTCTCCGCAGCAAATTGCCGAGCTTGGAGCGCACGCGCAGACTGAGATCCTGCAGGCGAAGTCCGTGCCGGAAGCGCTGGAGCGTGCCTGCACTCTGGCGGGAAACAACGGCGTGATCGTGATTACCGGCTCAATTTACATTGTGGGTGAAGCGCTGGGTATTCTTGCCCGAAAACCAGTTCGGCAGGGTGTTTGATCTGTGCCAGAGACCCCGCAAGCAGAGATCAAAGCGCAAAAAGCACCGGGCGGTATTCGCCATCTGGGTTCCCGCTTGCGTTCCTATTTCGTGTGGACCCCTCTTGTATGGCTTTACACCCTCGTGCTGGGCTGTGTTTCCCTCGTTGTCTCCCTATTTGATCCCACCGGGGAGCGTCAGCAGAATGTCGCGCGGCTCTGGTCTCGCATGATTCTTTGGACCGTGGGCGCCAGCGTGCAAGTTGAAGGCCTGGACAAAATTGATATCTCAAAGCCCCAGGTATACGTCGTCAATCACCTTTCGGCGTTCGATATTCCGGTGTTGTACACGCACCTGCCATTTCAGTTCCGGATTCTGGCCAAGAAGGAGCTGTTCCGTTATCCGTTTATGGGCTGGCACCTGCGCCGTTCCGGACAGATCCCTGTCGTTCTGGAAAATCCCAAGGCCTCTGTGCGGAGCTTGAACCTGGCGGTTGCGGCGATCCGTAAAGGCAATTCGCTGGTAATTTTTCCTGAAGGCGGCCGCTCACCCAATGGCCAGCTTCAACCTTTTATGGGTGGAGCATTTTATGCGGCGGTAAAAGCGCAGGTGGATGTTATCCCCATTGTCCTGATTGGCACCTACGAGATGCTAAAAATGAATTCCTATCACATCAAACCAGGACCAATCCAAATGGTGGTTGGATCGCCGCTCTCTACGGCGGGCATGTCCACGCGCGATATCGCCAAGATTACTGAGCGGGCACGGACCGTGATGGGTGATCTCTATTACTCGCGCTGTTTGGTCCCCGATTTGCGTGCGGAGCAACCAGCATCGAACGAACCCATAAAGTTATAGTGGGATGCGGTGGCGCTTAGAAATGGAAATTGTGTCTGATTCGTCAAAAAATAGCGGGACAGTGGGAGCGAAGCCCAGAATTGCCATTCCTGAGCCCTGCTCTTACGATCCTGAATATAGTGGCCGCGCCTTGCCGCCATACCTGCAAGCGATCAAAGCCGCAGGCGGCGAACCGGTCGTTGTTCCTTTGCAGAGTTCGCCGGAAGAGATTGCGCGGATGATTACGTCGTGTGCCGCAATCCTGTTACCCGGAAGCAAGGCAGACGTTGATCCGCAAAAGTTCAATGCTGCCCCGCATGCCAAGACCGCCCCAGCTGACCCGCCCCGTGATGCCGCTGACGAGCTGCTGCTTCAGGATGCGTACAACCTGCGCAAGCCGGTGTTCGGCATTTGCTATGGCTTGCAATCACTCAACGTCTGGCGCACGGGATCGCTGGTGCAGCATATTGAGTCCAAGGTAAATCACAGCGCCGGCGCAAAGGTAGAAGTCGCACATCAGGTTACTGTTGCGGCAGATTCGCTGCTGGCAAAAGAAGTTCTCAGCGGAAAAGATTCAAGGGCGGTGCCGGTAAATTCCAGCCATCATCAGTCCGCAGATGTTGTTGGCGATGGGCTGCGCGCAGTGGCGCACTGCGCGGAAGACGGCGTGATTGAAGCGATAGAAGGGACGGTTCCAGGGCATTACGTTCTAGCCGTGCAATGGCACCCGGAGCGGACGTTTGAGACCGATCAGCTCTCAAGCAATCTATTTCGCGGTTTTATTGATTCTGCGCGTGAATGGAATCAGCGCAATCCTTAGTGCTCGCTGACCTTGCGCGGATAGCGTGTTGTTCCGTATCGTACTTGCCATGTCGGGAAAAGGGATTGTCCTGTCGCTGGAAGGTCGCGTCGCCGTGGTTACGGGAGGCTCGCGCGGAATCGGCGCGGCAATTGTAAGAATGTTCACGCAGGCCGGAGCGCGCGCTGTCTTCAATTATCAACGCGCAAGCAAAGTAGCGGATGACCTGTGCTGGGAGTGCGGCGGCGCAAAACAATGCGTTGCGGTCCAGGCCGATCTCTCTTCCGCGGAAGCCGCAAAGCCTTTAATCGACTCCGCCATTCAGAATTTCGGCAAAGTAGATATCATCGTCGGAAACCATGGCATATGGCCGCCACAGGACGCGCCCATCGACCAGATGTCCGACGAGCAATGGCGCTCGACTCTGGCCATTAATGTTGACAGCCTTTTTGGGCTGGTTAAATACGGCGTGGCGCAGATGAAGCGTCAGCGGTCCGGCGGTCATATAGTATTGATAAGTTCAACAGCGGGACAGCGTGGAGAAGCGTTCCACTGTGATTATGCGGCCAGCAAAGGCGCAATCATCAGCATGGTAAAAGGGCTTTCTACCGAGCTGGCGCGTGACGGCATTTATGTGAATTGTGTCGCGCCGGGATGGGTGGAAACAGACATGGCCGCGCCGGCACTCCATGACGCTGCAATCAGCAAGCGTGTTTACGCCACCATTCCGCTTGGCCGTGCGGGCAAGCCGGAAGAAATTGCGGCTTCAGTTTTGTTTCTGTGTACGGCGCACGCCGGCTTTATCACCGGGGAGATCCTCAACGTGAACGGCGGCGCTGTGCTGGTGGGATGATGGCAAAAGCAGCAGCTCGGAACTTTCCTGCATCTAAGAAAGTATTGACCTCAATGAGAATTGTTGCTCTGATTTGCTTGTGCGTGGCCAGCCTGTATGGCCAGCAAGACACGTCCACCAAGTCTGCTGATGCCCCAACCAATCAGCAGAAAGCTCGCACCCTGGTTGACCAAATGATCCAGGCGCTGGGTGGACAGGCCTATCTGACGGCGCAGGATTATTACGCTGAAGGCCGCTCCGGCAGCTTCCACAATGAGTCGCTTGTGGGCACCACGTTGTTTTACCGGTTCTGGAAATGGCCGGACAAGGACCGGATTGAGCTAACCAAGCAGCGCGACATCGTTCAGCTCTACGTCGGCGACCAGGCATATGAAATCACCTATAGGGGTGTTCGTCCCATCAGTTTGCAAAAAGAAGAGAAGGTCAATCAGGCGATTATCCGGCGCCATTACTCCCTGGAAAACGTTCTACGTAACTGGCTGAAAGAGCCGGGAATCCTGCTGCTGGATGAAGGCCCGAGTATCTCCGAAGGTCACATGGCGGAGAAGCTCACAATCATCAATTCCAGGAATGAGTCAGTAACAATCCTTGTGGATCCTTCAACGCATTTGCCGCTGGAGAAACGCTTTTCTATTCGTGATCCTCGCTATCGTGAGCGCGACGAAGAAGTATTGATTTTCGGCGACTGGAAGAAATTCCAGGGAATCAACACCCCGCGTATGACGGTGATCAAGCGGAATGGCGAAACCATATCGCAGCAGATCATCCTGAATATTACCTACAACATCCATCCCTCTGACGCGCTGTTTGACCCCACAGTGGCCAAAATTAATCCGGTAAAAGAGAAGTAACTCCGGCAAAGCCACGATCTGTTGTAAAAAAACAACATAGGCCCAAGCTCCTGCCGGTGTAATCTGTTTAGTTGGAATAACTTGCCATTTGAACAGACAGTTCGGGCTCCTGTGGAGTGCAAAGGTGTAGGGTTGCATAGCGGAGCCGATGTGACCCTACGGATTCTTCCTGCCCCGGCTGGAACAGGCATTGTCTTCCGCCGCAGTGACCTGGATGGCTTTGAGATTGAAGCCATTGGCCGCAACGTGGCCCGGGTTAGCTACGCCACTAGCCTGCAAAAAAAGGGCGTCCTCATCTCCACCACGGAACATCTGCTTTCAGCCTTCATTGGTATTGGCTTGGATAACGCAGTTGTAGAACTCGACAACCTTGAGCTGCCGATTCTTGATGGCAGCGCCAAACCATTCGTCGATATGGTCCTGCAAGCCGGTCTAAGACAACAGAGAAAAAAGCGGACTTATCTGCGCATCATGCGTGAGATTGAAGTCCGTGAAGGCAATAAATTTATCGGCGCCTATCCCGCATCGGGGTACGCAGTAGCGTACAAAATCAATTTTGCTCCGCCCATCGGAGCACAAGCGTTTGAGATCGACCTTTCACAAGACCTTTATCGCAAAGAGCTGGCGGCAGCCCGCACATTTGGCTTTCTGAGTGAAGAGCAGGCCATGAAGAACATGGGTCTGATCCGCGGCGCGTCTGAAGCGAACGTGATTGTGCTGACGGCCAACGGAGTCAAGAATGGCCCTTTGCGCTATGAAGATGAATTTGTCCGGCACAAAGTGCTCGATTTGATTGGCGATCTGGCATTGCTGGGTAAACAGATTATTGGGCGCATTGTTGCCGATCGGGCCGGACACGCCATGCATACCGCGTTGGTTTCACGGTTATTGAAAGACCGCTCTCTATGGGAAGAAACGACCGAAGTCAGCCAATCCGACGATGCAGCTGAGAGCGCCGCAATAGCGGTGCAATCCATACGTGAAGTTTAGAACTTAAACTGTTGTGGCGTTAATGAACATCGCTCCGCCACCCAGCGTCAGGGCTCGCTTTTCCAGCCAGATATCCAGTTCTTTTTTCGCTTCCGCTGATAACACCTGAAAGCGTATCCCCGCACGGCCTTCCGGCGTGGACCATGCAATCTCGCCTTTGATGTCCAGCGAACGCTTGGTGCCAGGCAACTGTAATCGGACCCGGGCAGCCCCGCCCTCATCGAGCCGGCGGGAGCACTCTACTGAAATACCGCCGTGGCTGATATTGGTGATGTTCAATGGAAGCTCCGCGCCCTGGTCCACCAGGATTGCTCCTGTCGCTTTCACCAGATGGCGGTGGTAGCGACGGCGCTCTCGCATGATCAATCCCTGCGCCGCCCGCACGCTACGGGTGGCGCGATCCAGCGAAATCGGCTTGTCCAGAACGAAGTTGGCGCCCATCTCAAAAGCCTGCTGGATGTTCGTTTTGCCGTTTACCACGGCAAAAGCGATACAGCTTTTATTGGATTTCCCCAGCCTTAGTTCGCGAAGGACCAGCGGCCCGTGCGGCATGTCATCGCAATCGACCAAAAGAGCGTCATATTTGCGACGCATCAGAATGTGGCGGGCTTGGTCGGCGTTGTTGGAAAGATCAAGATCGATATTGGCTGCGTCCAGAACTCGACGTATCGTACGATGGACTTCAGGGTCGTTACTGAGGAGGAGCGCTTGTAAAGCCATACCTGAAAAGGGTATCTAAATCGTCATAGTACGGCCAAGTAACCAACGTAACGGGCCTGCGCTTTGCCGGGTGACAATACTTTCGATCTTTCAATCTAAGGCTCCGTTTTCCTATGAAAAAGCTAGTTTATCTGTCGCTGGGATCGAATCTGGGCCATCGCGAGAAATATCTTCGCGAGGCGATCTCCCGCCTGCAAGACCTGGGTCTAATCAGGAAGGTTTCGGCTTTTTATGAAACCCAGCCGGTTGAGGTGCAAGGCGAGCAGCCCTGGTTCCTGAACTGTGCCTTGGCAATAGAAACAGAGCTCATGCCTTTGGAGTTCCTGAGCCGCATGCTCGCCGTCGAGCAATCTATGGGCAGGATTCGTACAGAACCCAAAGGCCCGCGCACGATTGACATCGACATCCTGCTTTTCGGCAACGACGTATTGGATACGCCCGAGCTTACCGTTCCGCATTCAGCGATGCACCAGCGGCGTTTTGTCCTGGAGCCATTGGCAGAGATTGCGTCGGCATTTGTGCATCCAGTGCTGAAACGTACGGTGAGGGAAATGTTGGATTCGCTGCCGGCTGATTCTGGTTTAGTGAACAAGTCCCTGTCTAACTGATTTACGATTGCATCCGTGGAAACCGCCGCCATCGCGCATTTGTTGGAACCGTTCATTGAGCTCGATGAATCGCGGCTGCGCGCTATATCGATATATATCAATCTACTGCTCAAGTGGAACGCGCGCATCAACCTGACAGCCATACGGGCGCCCAGTGAAATTGTGCAACGCCATTTCGGGGAGTCACTGTTCATTGCCAAATACTTGCTTGACCAAAAGATACCGCAGACCGCCATTGACCTGGGATCAGGCGCGGGCTTTCCTGGAGTGCCTTTTGCCATGCTCGCCACTGAAGTTCAAGTGACGTTGATTGAGTCGCAGCAGAAGAAAGCAACATTTCTGAAGGAATTGGTCCATGCGCTCGGACTCAAGAACGTGAAGGTTTTTAGTGATCGTGCGGAGAACTATCCAAACACTGCTGATTTGGTACTACTCCGTGCGGTGGAGAAGTTCGACCAGGCTCTGCCAATGGCAGCGCGGCTGACCAAAGCGGGCGGCCGGGTCGCGCTGATGATCGGCTCGGCACAGGTGGAGCAAGCCAGGAGATTGAGCTCTGATGTGAATTGGGTCAACGCGACCCAAGTTCCTTGCGGCACTTCGAGGCAATTGTTGGTCGGAACCAAGTTGTTAAAAGTGGAGTGATGGGTTGGTTTAATGGATTATTCATTGCTGGATGCTTCAGGAAAAGCAAGCTTTTCGATTTAAAAGTGGGGAATTTGTTCTACGGAACCATTGTGGTAAACATGCAGTGTGGAAAAGTATCAAATTTTGTCTAAGAGTTCAGTCCCTAGAACCATATTGGTAAAAGTGGGAAGAGAACGCGCTATAAGGACTATATTGGGAATTATTTCGTATGTTTAAGTGAGGTTTGTAGGGCTAAGTGGTAAATTATCTTATGGCTATCAAAGTAGGTAACATTGTTCCACGTGGAACAATATTTTCATAAGGTGTGCGCGATGTTCCACGTAGAACAAACTGCACCATTTTGCGGCGTTGCGCTCCCCTCGTGACTCGTCTACATTCAACAGATCGCGCGCTTTGTCGATTTCTTCAAACACAAACAATGGGAATAGTAATCGCTGTTGCGAACCAGAAAGGCGGGGTGGGAAAGACCACAACCGCCATCAATTTGGCAGCATCCTTTGCCGCGGCAGAGGTTCGATCGCTACTAGTTGACTGTGATCCCCAAGCCAATTCTACCGGGGGACTGGGATTTACCCGAGATCCAGAGCGCATTAGTACCTACCATCTCCTTGCAGCCGAAGCCACAGCCGCCGAAGCGGTTAACTCCACGGAACTGGAAGGTTTAAGCCTGATTCCGTCGCACAAAAACTTGATCGGGGCCAATATTGAGCTGGTCGGGGCAGAAAACAGGGAATTCCGTCTGCGCAATGCACTGGAGTCTGTTCGCGACCAATTTGACTTCATAGTTCTGGACTGCCCTCCGGCGTTGGATCTGCTTACCCTCAATGCATTAGTTGCGGCCGATTCTGTGCTTGTCCCCATGCAGGCTGAATACTTCGCCTTGGAAGGCGTGAGCGAACTGCTGGATACCATTGAACGTCTCCGCCAAAGTTTCAATCCCGGATTGGAGATTGAAGGCGTTGTTCTCACAATGTATGACGACCGTACGAACCTGGCCCAACAGGTAACGCAGGAGCTGAAACGTCATTTCGGTGATAAATTGCTGGAAACGATCATTCCTCGCAATGTCAGGCTGGCTGAAGCGCCCAGTTATGGCAAACCGGCATTGCTCTATGATGTGCGCTCTCGCGGCGCCGAAAGCTACATCCGGTTGGCGAAGGAAATCATGCATCGCAGAATGAATCCCGTGGCGGTCGAAATCCCTGCCGCAACGTCAGACCAAGCTCCAAGCGCCGTTTCGCCCGAACAACCGGAAGAATTTCCCAATAGCACTGAACTCAAGCGAGTAAATGAATCATGAACAACGACAAACGCAAAGCCCTGGGCCGCGGACTGGATTCCTTGCTGCCAAGTCGACCCACGATTCCGCCGATTGCTATGCCGGCACAATCTGTCTCATCCTCAACGTCGGCACAGGAAGTCTCTATCGATAGCATTGATCCCAACCCTTACCAGACACGTCGACGGATCAATGAAACCGCGCTGGAGGAATTGGCTGCGTCGATCCAGGCCAGCGGCGTTGTGCAGCCTGTGGTGTTGAGGCCGGTAGCCAACGGAAGATATCAGTTAGTCGCTGGCGAACGGCGCTGGCACGCATCAAGACGCGCCGGCAAAACCACAATTCCCGCAGTGGTCCGGCAGATCTCTAACGAGCAAGCCATGGAGATCACGATCATTGAAAACCTTCAGCGCGAGGACCTGAATCCGGTGGAACAGGCGCGAGCCTTTGAACGGCTCAGCCGCGAATTCGGATTGACCCAGGAGCAGATTGCCGCGCGCACCGGAAAAGATCGTGCCAGCATTGCCAACTTTATCCGTCTGCTGAAGCTGCCGGAAGATGTGCAGAACGCTCTGGAAGCGGGCGCGCTGAGCTTTGGTCACGGCAAGGTTCTCTTGGCACTGGCCGGATTTCCGGAACACCTGGAGCGGGCTGCGCGGGAAATTATCGAAAAGCAGCTTTCCGTCCGGCAAACCGAAGAGCTTGTGGCCAGACTGCTGAATCCCCAAGCTGCGGAACAAAAGCAGGAAAAGCCGGCGATCCCGATCGATCCCAATGTCCGTGAAGCCCAGCGCAGCCTGGAGAGTTCATTGGGCGTCAAGGTTGAAATTCACGATCGCAAGGGCAAAGGAAAGATCATTCTGAAGTATGGATCGCTTGAAGACTTTGACCGTATCCTCGAAGCCCTGGCAACGAAATAAAACTATATCGATAAACTTCAATATAGTTATGCGGCGATTCAACGTGTGATAGAGCAACTTTTGCGAGGGTTTGCCGCTGCGACCTAGTGGCGCAGGCCGGTCCAGTTTTCTGAGATCACAATGGAATTGCCGGGATTTCCCGGATCGTACTTGATGGATGTCATCAATCCAGCGCGGCAGGAATGCAGGTCCACCATGTGGCGCAGGCTGCTTACATCCTGCGAAGCCTCATAGCTGACGCCGGCCACATCGTAGTGATAGATCAAGAGCTGCAGTTCGCCGGAACCGTTCATCTGCATTTCATTTACGTCGATAACGGTGCCATCAGTGATGCGGCCCATCTCGCTGATGCGCATACGGCGCTCACGTTCGCGCTGGTCAGGCGTTTTGCGCCGGCTGCGGGCCCAGGCCTGTGCGCCAAACAGCATGCCGACACCGGCAATAGCAATAAGGGAATATAGACGAAGTTCGTTCATACCTATGAGTCCTCAGACACCAAGGTGTGTCGGGACATTGTGTAGATGAGTTTAATCCAACTTCGGCTCACAGAAAATCCGAAGGAACACTTATTCCTAAACCTCAGGTCTTCAAGGATTTCTGACAAATACGGCTTGACCAGAATGATCCGCTGGGCAAAAAAACACAAGGTAACCATAGTCTTGTGCCGCGTTAGCAGTGCACCAGGAATTTAGAATCACTGATTGTGCCGCGCCCACAAGCGGCTCTCAATCGCCATCGACCACCGGATTGCTGAAGGAGCCAATGCCCTCAACCGAGACGCTCACCTCATCACCCGCCACCAGCGGACCCACCCCGGCCGGTGTGCCAGTCAGGACCAGATCGCCCGGAAGCAAGGTCATTACCTGTGAAATGAAGCGCAGCACCACATCGACCGGGAAAATAAATGCCAGCGTGCTCTCGGACTGTTTTAGCTCGCCGTTCACGCGGCACTCCACCCGGACGCCGTTCCAGGGATTAATTTCGTCCGTCACAATCGGCCCGACGGGACAAAATGTGTCAAAGCCCTTGGCGCGCGTCCACTGCGGGTCTTTCTTTTGCAGATCGCGGGCAGTTACGTCATTGGCAGCCGTATAGCCGAAAATGTAAGGGTGAACGTCATCCGCTGGTCCCAGATTGCGGCACTTTTTGCCGATTACCAGCGTGAGCTCAGCCTCAAACTCCACCCGCTGAGAAAAACGTTTGGGACGAACAATCTTTTCACCCGGCGAAATCAGCGAGCTTGGCGGCTTAAAAAAAATCAGCGGCTCCGGCGGAACCTCATTGCCCAGCTCCTTCGCGTGCTCGCTGTAATTTCTGCCTACGCAAACGATCTTTGACGGCTCGACCGGATAAAGCAGCTTGGCCGAAGACAAGGGCTGTGCAGAAATCTTCTTTGCCTTGGAAAAATCAGGAAGCAAGTCGCCGGTCGTGGTTTGGGTGATTTGCTGAACGCCAGCAACAGTTTCAATCAAGCCAAACTGCGAGCCATCAGTAGAGGCGAAGCGGCAATATTTCATCTGTTTGAACGCTCCAAAAATAAGCAAGGGATTTCTGGCGAGCATTCATCAGGGCAGCTGCCCACCGAAGAATGTGCCTGAAATCCCTATTTTACGTTACGCGATATCTTGTGGTCTGTAATCGTCTACGCGCCAGCTTGCTTGGCGGCAATCTCACCAATAATTGGGATTTTGTATTGCTCATTGTTATAGGCCTTGAAAGCCAGGAAAAGCCAATACACAAATCCGCCGAGTCCAATCAAGGCATATATCGGCAAAATCAATAAACCCAAGAAAGGCATAATCGCAAAGACGATGTGCATGCCAAACCATAAGATCATCCATGCAACTCCGTAAAAAACTGACTGGAACGCGTGGAAGCGGACGACACGGTTTTTGTTGTACGGCTCGACCAGTAAAAAAATCAAACCCACGATCCAAATGTAGCTTAGCGCAGCGGCCAGGTTATCTGTCATTCCCGCGCTTGGAGCGCTCGCCGATGATTGCGCCGGGGCCGCAGCCGCCCCCGATGCTGTTGTCGCGCTTTGACCTGAAACCGCAGTTCCGCATGCCGCACAAAAGCCCGAACCTGCGTTGAGTTGAGCCCCACACTTTGCACAAAATGCCATACCCCTCATCTCCTTCTGAAAGTAAGCTCTTTAAAGAGTTCCTGTTGCGGTACAGCTTAGTACTTCTTGCGCCGGAATGAAAGCAAACTAATTGCTTAATCAGGCTAAATTCGTCGTTTAAGGGATCGCGTGCAGGCGATTTTAAGCCACTCCGCGCGCTTCGCCCAGGACTACCTTGATGTCCATCTGCTTCTTGCCGCGATAAATGGTGACGGTCACCGTATCGCCTGACCGATGGTTCTGCATTATGTGGGAGAGGTCTTGCTGGTCCTCAATGGGCTGGCCTTCAATGGCCACCAGCAAATCGCCACCAAGCATGATGGGATAATTTCCTACATAGGCGCGCTCGGTGCCTGCCCGCAAGCCAGCGCGATCGGCGGCGCTCCCCGGCACCACATCCACTACTAATAAACCCGAATCCGCTGCCAGACCCAACTGGTTGGCCAGCTCAGGCCCGATTGGAATGGTGCGGACGCCGAGTTCCGGCCGGCGGACCCGCCCCAAATGGACCAAATCATCCAGCACGGCTTTAGCTGTGTTAATGGGAATGGCAAAGCCGATTCCGGCGCTCTGTTCCACGCCGCCAGTCAAAATCATTGTATTGATTCCGATAACCTGGCCACGGACATTCAAAAGTGGTCCGCCAGAGTTGCCTGGATTGATGGCTGCGTCGGTCTGAATGGCCTCGTCAATGAACCCGCGTTGACCTTTCAGAGAGCGAATGGAACTGATGATTCCCCGCGTCATGGTGCCGCTCAGGCCAAACGGATTTCCAATGGCATAAACTTTCTGTCCCACTACGAGACTCTTGGAGTCGCCGATCTCCGCCTGGGGCACGGACTTGTTGGGAATCTGGATCACTGCCAGGTCATGTACCGGGTCCGTGCCTATGATCTGAGCTTTGTATTTTTTCTTATCGCTGGTGGTGACCTCAACCTGGCGCGCGCCTTCCACCACATGGAAGTTCGTAAGAATATGGCCTTCTGTATCGATCACAAACCCAGATCCCATGCCCTGCTGTGGCACGGCACCGTAAAAGAAATCGTATGCGACAGCCGTCGAAGTAATATTCACCACAGCGGGCAGCGCTTTCTTGTATACCGCAATGTTGTTTTGTTCTTCTGGGTCGTAATTAGCGGGGCCCGCAGCTTCGGTAAGGTCAACGTGCGCGGGCCGCGTTACCCAGGACGGGCCTTCAGGGCCGCTCATACGCGTGGTTACAAAATAAAAAGTAAGAACCAACAAAAATGCGAGCAGAATTGGACGTAAGGACTTCATATATCACCTGTCAAAA
>Ga0207667_10006331_pt1 | contig 14348 bp, 15 predicted proteins | sample KBSCornC52_FD_184301 | JGI IMG/M metagenome (GOLD analysis project Ga0207667, IMG submission 184301) | Corn rhizosphere microbial communities from Kellogg Biological Station, Michigan, USA - KBS Corn C5-2 (SPAdes) (version 2) | ecosystem: Host-associated > Plants > Roots > Rhizosphere > Soil ... | reverse complement strand
TCCGTCCTTCGTCACGGTAGATGGCGGCAAGCCACGGCGGCGGGCGCCGGCTGATCTCGGCGAAATCGATGGACTGCCCGAGCCCATCTCGCGGCCCACGTTGGATCGGCCCTATAATATCGCGGTTGGCGGCGTCGGGGGCACGGGCGTGCTGACGATTGGCGCGCTGCTTGGCATGGCGGCCCATGTCGAGGGCAAGGCCAGCATGATCCTGGACATGTCGGGGCTGGCGCAGAAGGGTGGCGCGGTGCTCAGCCATGTCCGGCTGTCCGAACACACCGCCGACGTTACCTGCTCTCGGATTGTGACCGGCACGGCCGATCTTTTGCTCGCCGCCGACGAGGTCGTAGCTTCTGCCAAGGACACTATTTCGCTCTGCGAGTCCGGCCGGACTTACGGGGTCGTCAATACGCATCTCATTCCGATCGCGGATTTCATCCTGAATCGCGACTTCGATTTTCGCACCGGACAGGTCAATGACGTGCTGCTTAGCGCGGTCCGCCCGGAATCGGCCTTCTTCGACTTCACCCGGCCGGCGGAGCGCCTGCTCGGGGATACGATTGCGACCAATGTGATGATGATGGGCTTTGCCTATCAGCGCGGACTGTTGCCGCTCTCGGCCGAGGCGATTGAAAAAGCCATCGAGGTCAACGCCGTTTCGGTCAAGATGAACACCCAGGCCTTCCGGCTTGGGCGACTGGCTGCCGCTGATCCCGCGCGGCTCATGGGCATGATGCGCAGCCAGGACGACGCGCCGGGGGTGAAGGCCCTGGACGCGATGTCGCTGGATGAGATTATCGATCACCGTCGGGCGCTGCTGACCAATTATCAGAACGCGGCGCTCGCTGATCGTTATGCAGCGCTGGTGGGGAAGGTTCGTGAGGCCGCCAAGGACGGTGGCTTTGGTGACGAACTACCGCGTGCGGTCGCAATCAACTATGCCAAACTTTTGGCCTATAAGGATGAGTACGAGGTCGCGCGGCTCTATACCGACGGCCGCTTCGAAAAGCAGTTGCGCGACCAGTTTGAAGGCGATTTCAAATTCAGTTTCAATCTTGCTCCGCCCTTCCTGAGTGGCGCGAGGGATGGGCTGGGCCGCCCGCGCAAGCGCAGCTTCGGCGCCTGGATGATGCCGGTGTTCCGCATGCTAGCCGGCCTGCGCGGATTGCGCGGAACTCCCTTCGATGTCTTTGGCTATAGCGCCGAGCGCCAGCTCGAACGGTCGCTGATTGCGGACTATGAAAAGGATGTGGTCACCGTGCTCGGGCTGCTCTCGCCGGAAACGCTGCCGACCGCAATCGAACTGCTGTCGTTGCCCGATCGCATCAGGGGATATGGTCCGGTCAAGGAAAAAGCGGTCGCGGATATCAAGGCCCGATATGCGGAGCTTTGCGCCGCGTTGATGGCGCCCCCGCCCGCGCCCCGGGCGTTGGCCGCCGAATAGGCACTGGTGGTTGGGTCCCATAGGCTATCCAGGTTCGCTGCATCCGGGGAATGCGGAAGCGGAACGGCGCTTGCCAAGCAGACCAAGCCGGGCCAAAACATTCCATCGCGCAACAAACGGGGACAGTCCCCGCTAACACCGAAAAGCAGCGCGATCGGGAGTTTGAGATTTGACGATCAAGGGCAAGGCTTACATTGTCGGCATTTATGAGCATCCGACCCGGTACGCGCCGGACAAGTCCGCGGCCCAGCTTCACGCCGAAGTCGCCAAGGGCGCGATCGAAGACGCCGGCCTGACCAAGGCGGATATTGACGGCTATTTCTGTGCGGGCGACGCGCCTGGGGGCGCCTGGCCGATGGTCGACTATCTAGGCCTCAAGGTCCGGCATATCGATTCGACGGAAACCGGAGGCAGTTCCTATCTGATCCACTTGGGTCACGCCGCCGAGGCGATCGCTGCTGGCAAGTGCTCCGTGGCGCTGATCACGTTGGCCGGCAAGTCCCGTTCCGGCTCCCCGCCGGCGCGCCAGGTGGGCGCGGAAGCCGACTTCGAAGCGGCTTATGGCGCGACCACCCACAACGTCTACGGCATGTGTGCCATGCGTCACATGCACGATTTTGGCACCACCAGCGAACAGCTGGCGTGGATCAAGGTCGCCGCTTCCCATCATGCGCAATATAACCCCCACGCGGTGCTGAAAGAGGTGGTGACGGTCGAGGATGTGCTGAACTCGCCGATGATTTCCGATCCGCTGCACCGGCTGGATTGCTGCGTCGTCAGCGATGGCGGCGGCGCGCTGGTGGTGACCACGCCGGAGATTGCCCGCAGCCTGAAGCGGCCATTGGTGCGCCTGATCGGTCATGGCGAGGCCATGAAGGGACCGCATGGCGGAAAGAACCTCGACCTCACTTATTCCGCTGGCGCATGGTCGGGACCGCGAGCCTTCGCTGAGGCGGGCGTAACGCCAAAGGACATCAAATACGCCTCGATCTATGACAGCTTCACCATCACCGTTCTGATGCAACTCGAGGATCTCGGATTCTGTCGCAAGGGCGAGGGGGGGAAGTTCGTCGCGGACGGCAATCTGATCTCGGGCGTTGGCAAGCTTCCCTTCAATACCGATGGCGGGGGGTTGTGCAGCAACCATCCGGTCAATCGCGGCGGCATGACCAAGATATTGGAAGCGGTACGCCAGTTGCGCGGCGAGGCCCATCCCAAGGTGCAGGTCCGCAATTGTGATCTTGCCATCGCGCAGGGTACCGGGGGAATGCTGGGCATCCGTCATGCCTCTTCGACCTGTATTCTGGAGCGCGTGTGATGGCTGACGCAAAGAAATATCCCCCGCCCCAGGGAAATCCGGAGACGCAGCCGTTCTGGGATGCCGCCAGGGACGGCAAATTCCTCATCAAGCGCTGCAAGGCTTGCGGGGAAGCACACTATTTTCCACGGTCGATTTGCCCGTTCTGTTTTTCGGACAATACGGTGTGGGAAGAAAGTTTGGGCGAAGGCGAAATCTATACGTTCAGCCTGATGCGTAAATCGGCCACTGGGCCCTACGCGATCGGCTATGTGACCTTGAAGGAAGGGCCTTCGCTTTTGACGAATTTCGTGGATTGCGACCTTGAGTCTCTCAAGATCGGCCAGAAGGTGAAGGTCGTCTTCAAGTCCACCGACGGCGCGCCGCTTCCGTTTTTTACCAGCGCCTGAGCACGAGAACGATCTTCCAGGGAAAACGGGATAAAGGGGGAGCTGCGAGACCATGCCTATCAACTACGACCAACTGATGTCGATGAAAAAACGGGATGAACGATTCGCGTATGGCGACCGCGAGGTCATGCTGTATGCACTCGGCATCGGCATGGGCGCCGATCCAATGGATGAGCAGGAACTCCAATTCGTCAATGAGGCCTCTTTTCTCGAGCGGCCGCTGAAAGTCGTGCCGACCTACGCCTCGGTGATGGCCCGGAACGCCGATCTTTCGCTTTCGGAATTGGGCCTTAACGCCATGCTGGTCCTTGATGGTGGACGGGATATGACCTTTCATAAGCCGCTGCCGGTACAAGCCAACATCACCGCGCACAGCGAAGTGATCGGCGCATTCGACAAGGGCAAGGAGAAGGGCGCCGTGGTCATGATGCGTACGGTGCTGTGCGACGAGAAGGGTGAGAAGCTGGCGACACGGGTATCTACGCGCTTTGCCCGGGGCGACGGCGGCTTTGGCGGTCCTTCGGAGGGCCAACCCGCGCCGCACGAAATGCCGACCCGTGCTCCCGATCGATCGATTGACATTTCGACCCGCCTCGACCAGGCGTTGGTCTATCGACTGACGGGCGATCGCAACCCGCTGCACTCCGATCCCGAATTTGCCCGGCGCGCCGGTTTCTCGCGGCCCATCCTGCACGGCATGTGTACTTACGGCGTGACCTGCCGCGGTGTCTTGCAAACCTATGCCGATTACGATCCCGCCGCCTTCAAACAGCATGTCGCGCGGTTTTCCGCGCCGGTCTATCCCGGCGATACCCTGACGATGGATTTGTGGAAGGATGGCAATGTCATCTCGTTCGAAGCCCGGGTCAAGGCGCGGAACGTCACGGTGATCAAAAATGGCATGACCGTTCTCGGCTGAGCGTTCTGGCAAGGTCTCTCTAGGCTGCTTTTTCATCAACAAGGCTTTGGAGCTCAACCAATGTCCACCACCCCTCCAACGCCGCGCCCGGCGTCTACCGTCCTTCTGCTTCGCGACAGCCGCAGGGCGGAGCGCGAGATCGAAGTGTTCATGATGGTGCGGCACTATCAGATCGAATTCGTTTCCGGCGCGCTGGTATTTCCAGGAGGTAGTGTGGATGCAAATGATCGCGAGATCATCACGCATCCTGAGCTCTATAGCGGCAACGAGGGCTTTGATCCGCAGAGTCTGAGTTTCCGCATCGGAGGCATCCGGGAAACGTTTGAAGAGAGCGGTATCCTCTTGGCGCGGCAACGCGGCTCGAAAGAGTTGATCGACGCCAAACGCGCCGGCGAGATCGAACAGAAATACCGCACGGCCTTGTGCGAGAACAAGGTAACGTTTCTTGAGGTTACCAGAGAAAGTCAGATCGAACTGGCAATCGACCTCATGGTACCCTATGCGCACTGGATTACGCCGGAGATGATGCCGAAGCGCTTCGATACCTGGTTTTTCCTGGCGGCTGCGCCGCCGGATCAGGTCGGGACTCACGACGGCAAGGAATCCACGGATTCAATCTGGTTGTCGCCCCGCGAGGCCGTCGAAGGCGGCGAGAGCGGCCGTTTCAGTGTACCGTTTCCAACCGTGCGAAACCTGATCCGTCTCGGCAAACATCAGACGGTTCAGTCTGCGCTGGACGACAGCCGTGGCAGGCCGATTGTCACGGTCTTGCCGAAGGTCGTCACCATCGAAGGTGGCCGCAGGCTGCACATTCCCGCCGAGGCGGGCTATGATGGTGATCTTTTCGAGGTGGCTGAACCGGACAATAAAGGTCCCAAGAAGTAGTGCAGTGGTTCGGGTAGCCCGGAACCCATCCGTCCCGTTCTTAGTTGATAGTTTGCGGTACCAGGCCGAACGGCCGATTTGGTGAGAGGTCTGGCTTCATTCGGAGGTTGTGTGCGCATGACCTTTTGGACAAGTCTGTAAGCCGTTTTCCGGGTCGTGCGCTGAGCTTTATTGCGGCGCAGAAATTTGGTGGCGCCGCCGATCGAGGGCGCGAGCATGACCGGATATTTCGCGGGACTTGCCGAAAGTGGCAGGCGCAATCTCAAATGGTTTTCCAGCACTTCACGTTCGTGGCGATGGTTCATCGCCTTGGGCGTCATCCTTTACGGCTACCTGATAGCGCTGCTGGTTCTTGATCCCAGCAAGGCGGGTGGCCCGCAAACGGCGGAGCACCCGGCGGCTCCGACAGCGCTGGTTCTACAAGACGCTCAGTCAGATCCTCTCAGCCCGATGGCGCCGGATGCAACGACATTGTCGGAAGCGCCTGTGGCCGAGCCCCGACCGGCCGACGGCCTGACGATCTCCGGGCAATCCTGGCGCCGGGGAGGGCTCGGATCAAAAGCGTTGTTCAATTTCACCTTGCGCAATGCCAACGATTATCCGGTCACCAATATCGCAATCTCCTGCGCCTTCGCGCGAAAGGATGGCAGTCATCTGACGGATCGGACGCGGACGATAGAGACGCCGATTGGGACCAAGAGCCAGAAGCGCTTCACCCGACTGCATATAGGCTTTGTCAACGTTAATGCCGCAACCGCCAAATGCGTGCCGCTCTCAGCGAGCCGACTTTGAACCCGGCGTGATCAGTCACGCGACGCCATCCAGTCAAGCCGGCTGGTCAGCTTCCCAGACCTGATCCTCCCCCGTTGCCCGGTGAACCGGAATGGTTCGCGCCGCGACTAAAGGCCGAGCCGCAGATGCGCCCAGTCCAGGAACGATTTTCTTCGTCGTCCGTTGGGGCCGCATAGCGGTAGGCGGATGGAGTTACGAAAGAAATGTTGGTGGTACGCTATTTTGGTGTGGTGGGAGGCGTGCTGCTGGCACTGTTGTTCGTCGCCAATGCTTATTTCCCAAACAGTCCCCGTGGCCCGATCGCGCCTTTGGCCGCTGTCGCCGATGTGCCGGCGTTGAGGATACATTCGGACCGAAAATGGCCGGAGCGGATCGATCTGGACACGAACGCACCGATCATCTCCGCAGCCATGGCCACGCCGGCAACGCGGGCCGCGGCCAACGCCCCGGCCGAAACCGCCGCTCGAGCGGCTTCGGAAATCCCATCGACGCAGGCTTCACCTCAGCCCTCCACGTCAAAAACGCGACAGGCTTTCGCCCGGATGGAGCCGGCAAACGTGGAGCCCAGCGCTGGATCAGTCCGCGGGCGCCCGGCGGGTTCCAAGACAAGCCACCAGCGCAGGATGGTCCGGCCCCGCGAAACCCCGCCCATGGTGGTTGCGCAGCAGCCGCGCTTCGGATTCTTTTTCAACGATACCTGGTGAACCTCAGCTGACGGGCCGGCTCAGACCTTGACGACAATCTTGCCGATCTGCTGGTTGGACTCCAAGTAGCGGTGCGCCTCCACGATCTGGTCCAACGTAAAGACCTTGTCGATCACCGGATCGAGCGCGCCAGACTTCAAGCCGTCGATCACGAACTTGACCGCGCGCTCGAACCGATCGGGACGGGCTTTCACCTGACGCATGGTATAGCCCGCGATGCTCAGGCCCTTGCCCATTGCGAACCGGCGAGGGAAGGGTGTCTCCTGATCGCTCAAGCCGCCATAGACAAAGATGGTGCCTTCGTCGCCCATCGCCTTGCCCAGTGTCTCGATGTAGGGACCGCCAACTGGATCGAAGGCGATCCGTGCACCTTTCCCGCCAGTGATGCGTGCCACCTCGGCGGGAAGATCCTGCTCCTTGGTGACGATGACATGCTCGGCGCCCAGTTTGTGCAAGGCCGCGACCTTGTCCTTGCCCCGTGTGGCGGCGATCGGGATGGCGCCAATTGAATTGCAGATCTGGATGGCGGCGATGCCGACGCTACTGGAGGCGGCCGGAATGATCACATAGTCGCCCTTCTGGGCGTTTCCGACGCCGATAATGGCGCCCCATGCGGTCAAATAGGCCGACCACACGGCGGCAGCCTTGACCGGGTCCAGACCGGGGGGAGACTTGATCACATTGGCGGCGGGCACGATCGCCTCGCTGCCGTAGAGGCCGTAGTCGTTCTGCGAAAAGCCGGGCACGATTGAAATGTCATCGCCCACCGATAGGCCAGTGACGCCTTCCCCGATCGCCAGCACCCGACCGGAGGCTTCAACACCCGGTCGGGCGGGAAGCCTCGGGCTTTCCATGTAATTGTCGCTGCGGAAAGCTGCTTCGGCCCGGTTCAATCCGATCGCCGTCACCGCGAAATGAACCTCGCCTGCCTTGGGCTTTGGCAGCTGCTCTTCTTCGATCTGCAGCACTTCCGGACCGCCGGCCTTGTGAAAGCGAACGACACGCGCCATGGCCTGATTTCCTTTGTTTTTGCTTTGATTGCTGGAGGTAGAACCAAGTTCGAAAGCGGAGATAAGACCGTTTCAAACGACGGTGTCAACGCGGCGGACGTTTGCCTGGACGGGTGTCTTCCATGCACGCGGAGGGGTGGTAGATTAGGATGCGCCGCCGTCAGGGGAAGGAAGATGCAAATAACCAGAAAGGCAATCGGGCCGCTGTTGCGGGAGACGCGCGATACGGTGGAGCCGCAACCGTTCTCCCATCCTCCTGTCGGCAAAACCAACGATGTTTGATCGATCCTATCGACAGCGTCTTGAAGTCGATCTCGCGCGATGGGAAGCCGATGGCCTGATCACGCCCGCGGCGCTCAAGGGCATTCGCAGCACGCTTCCGTCGCTCAGCCCCGGGGTAAGCATCCCCGTGGCGGTGGCCATCGTCGGCGGTCTTTTCGTGGCCGCTGCATTCCTGGTCTTCATTGCCGCTCACTGGACAGAACTGCCGCGCCTGTTGCGGTTTGTCATCGTGATCGCCGGTCTCGTTGCTGCCAACGGGCTCGGCTTCTGGTTTGCCCACACCCATCGGCCCATCCTCGCCGATCTCTGCGCCAGCGTCAGTGCGATTATTTTCGGCGCCGGTATCGCCCTGGTCGGCCAGATGTATCATCTGGGCGAGGATTTTGCCGGCGGCATGCTGCTGTGGTCGGTCGGTGCGATGGTGACGGCGGCATTGACGGGATCACGGGGCGCGCTGGCGGTCGCGCTTTCGGCCGCGAATATCTGGGTATGCCTGCGCATCGACAGCTCGGGGGGAGCGCTGCATCCGCCCTTTCTGGCGCTTTGGTTTATCGGCACGTGCCTTGCGCTCGCGTGGAATTCACGGGTGGCCGCGCATCTGGTTGCGGTAGCCTCGTTTCCTTACTGGATTGCCGCCGTGGTTCAGCCGTTTTCGGATAGTTTGCAGCCGGCCTTTGTCCTGGCGGACGGGGCGGCGCTGCTGTTCGGCTGCGGGCTTGCCCTGGCGGCGATGCCCTGGCAACGGGCACTTTCCTTCGGTGCAGTTCTCTCCAACTACGGGGCGATCTCGCTCGCAGGCGCGACCGTTCTGGAAGTGGCGACGGTCGATGACCTCGTCCATCTTCATGCAGACGTTTTCGCAAACCAGCCGCCTTGGGCACTCTCATGCGGAGCGGCCGGGGCCATTCTTGCGTTCGTCGCGGCGGCCTTCACGCGGCGCGCAGGTACAATCTCTGCGGGCATCGCCATCGCACTCGTCCTCGTGACGGCGCTGGCCTGGTTGCCACGGGGTTCAGGTGAATCCTGGCTGGCTTATGCTTTGATGCTTGGCGCCATGCTGTGCCTCATCGTTTCCGGCATGCTCGATGCCGCAACGCCGAGGATCGTTGCCGGCTGGCTCGGCATAGCCGGCGTCATCATGACGATTACCTGGGTGGTGAAGGGGTCGCTGCTGCGCCGCTCGGCTTTCCTGGCGGTAGCCGGCGCCGCGGCGGTCGGGCTTGCGACCGCGCTCCATCGCCTGATGCCGAGAGCCGACAAATGAACAGCATCGCCCGTGCGTCCATCTCCGAATTCTGGCGGCACGTTCCCAAGCTGGTGCTGTTCGGCGGTGCCATACTGATTCAATGCGCACTGCTGATCCTCATGGTCACCGAGCGCGTTCAGATTCTGCGTGAGGGCACGGAGGTGGTCTTGCAGACCCGTCCCGTTGATCCCCGCGATTTCCTGCGCGGCGACTATGTGGCGCTTGGTTACGACATCTCGCAGTTGCCGGCGGGGTCACTCGCCCATCAGCCTGCCGGCGAGCGCTATCCCATTGTGTTCGTCAAGCTCGCGCCCAATAGCGAGGGCGTCTACCAGGCGGTGTCGGTGCATCCCGCTTCGGTTGCGGTCACCAGTCCCGAAGTGCTGATCCGTGGACGCGTCCAGTATACCTGCGGTTCCGGAGTGCGTACTTTCTGTGACAAGCTGCAGATACGCTATAATCTGGAAAGCTATTTTGTGCCGGAAGGCGAGGGCAAGAATCTCGAACAGGCGCGCAACCAGAAGACGTTGCGGGTGGTTGCGGCGGTGTTGCCATCCGGGCGCGCAGCCATCAAGCGGCTGCTGATCGACGGCGCATCGGTTTACGATGAGCCGTGGTTTTAGAAGGGCTCATCGGCAAATACGTCTCCCCAGCGGATATGCAGGCGCTTGCTGCGTCCGAATGTGACGACCGGCGCAACCCTCGGCCGACACAACTGGTTGAGCGTCTTGTTCGGCCCCACGACCAGCCTGTGCAGACTGCCTCGTCTGGAGTATGGGCTTTGAGGTGCTTGCGACAACGGAATGAAGCTGCCATTCGGCCGGGCTGTTGCCAGGGCCCGGTCCTGGCATGCCATTTTTCCGAATCTGAAATGGCGCGCTCGGAAGGATTCGAACCTCCGACCCTCGGAATCGAAATCCGATGCTCTATCCAGCTGAGCTACGAGCGCCTGAGCCATAGGCCGCATGCTCCATAGCCATTTTCCTCCCCGCCGGCTAGTGCGGACTTTGGAAGCTCGGGATTGCCGTTGGTCCGGGCGGGAAGGGGGCTCGGCATTGTTTGAAAGCGTATGGCTAGGAACCTCCGGGCAAAACGGCGATTGTCCGCAGAACAACCTCGCAAACGGAGGCCCTGTCATGAGCATTAATCCGCAGAGTACCGCGAAAGTCGGATCGCATCCGCTCCACCCGATGCTGATCCCGTTCCCGGTTGCGTTTCTGGTCGGGACTTTCTTGACCGACCTGGCCTTCATCGGCACCGGGGATGGATTCTGGGCGAGGGGGTCGATCTGGCTATTGGGCGCCGCCATTGTGATGGCCCTGCTCGCCGCGCTGGCCGGCTTCATCGACTTCTTCGGCGAGGCCCGCATCCGCCGCCTCAACGATGTCTGGTATCACATGATCGGCAATCTCTGCGCCGTTGTGGTTGCGCTTGCGAATTTCATGCTGCGCTACCAGCAGGGGACAGAGACCGCCATCAAGCCATGGGGCGTGGTGCTTTCGCTGGTCGTGGTCGGGATTCTGCTGTTTACCGGCTGGAAGGGCTGGGAAATGGTCTATGTCCACCACGTCGCCGTACTCGATGCGCCCGGGCAGACCAGTTCGGAACCTGACCAGTCAGGGCGTCCCCGCCACCGAAGCGCCGCCTGACGCAGCTCGGCAGCAAATCGCCCGAGCAAAGAGGGTTCAGCCGTCCCTTATTGAGCGACGGACGGTGGATCGCTGCCCGGGCTCCAAGGCCGCAAAAACCGCGCAATTCGCTTGAAGAATGGGCTTGAACGGTAGGTTTCCGCGGCTATTTTGGCGCGGCGGCATGCTTAACGAATTTCGAACACAGTCCGGCCAAAGTCGCGGGCTCTATACCGCACGGGATTCAATATCGACTCGCCCGATTTGCCTCGAATAGTTCATGCGCATCACGCTCCTGCTGACAGCTTTGCTGCTCTCCCTGCTCGCCAGTTCGCCGGCGCGCGCCGACCTGCGCATCACCCGGGATCACGGCGGCTATGTCGAGGAGTACAAGACGAAATACGAGCGCATCCGCGATCATCACGAGCGGGTCATCATCGACGGCATCTGCAATTCAGCCTGCACGCTGGTGCTCGGCATCGTGCCGATGAACAAAATCTGCGTCACGCCGCGCGCCAGCCTGGGCTTCCATCAGGCCTATTACGACAAGGCCTTCACCTTCGGGATCAAGGTGACGAGTGCTGAGGGCACGTCGGAGCTGATGGCCTATTATCCACCGCCGGTGAAGGACTGGATCCGGCGCAACGGCGGGCTGACGACCGACATGAAGAAGATCAAGAACGGTGTCGATCTCTGGAAGATCGTCGATCCCTGTCCGGAAGAATTCTGACTACTCGTTGGCCGTGCCCGGCGATTTTAGCTCAAGCTAGAACGTCACAACGCTTCGGATCGACTCGCCGCGCTTCATCAGATCAAACGCGTGGTTGATGTCGGCTAGTGGCATGACATGGGTGATCATCGGGTCGATCTCGATCTTCCCTTCCATGTACCAATCCACGATCCGGGGTACGTCGGTGCGGCCGCGCGCGCCGCCGAATGCCGTTCCTTTCCAGGTGCGCCCGGTGACGAGCTGAAACGGGCGCGTCGAGATTTCGGCGCCCGCCGGCGCCACGCCGATAATGATCGATTGGCCCCAGCCGCGATGGCAGGATTCCAGTGCCTGGCGCATCACCGTGACGTTGCCGGTGCAATCGAAGGTGTAATCGGCGCCGCCGATCTGGTCGTCGCCCGACTTGGTCATGTTAACGAGATGAGGCACGAGGTCCTTGCCGAGATCGCGCGGGTTGACGAAATGCGTCATGCCGAACCGCTCGCCCCAGGCTTTCCGATCATTATTGATATCGACGCCGATGATCATGTCGGCGCCAGCGAGCCGCAAGCCCTGCAGCACGTTGAGGCCGATACCGCCGAGCCCGAACACGATCGCCTTGGCCCCTTGCTCGACCTTGGCGGTATTGATGACCGCACCGATCCCGGTAGTGACGCCGCAGCCGATATAGCAGACCTTGTCGAACGGAGCGTCTTCCCGGATTTTAGCCACCGCGATTTCCGGCAGCACCGTGTAATTGGCGAAAGTGGATGTGCCCATATAGTGGTGGATCGGTTTGCCGCCGAGCGAGAAACGCGAGGTGCCGTCTGGCATCAAGCCCTGGCCCTGGGTGGCTCGGATTGCGGTGCAAAGATTGGTCTTGCGCGAGAGGCAGGACGGGCATTGCCGGCATTCCGGTGTGTAGAGCGGGATCACGTGGTCGCCTTTCTTCACACTGGTCACGCCACGTCCGACATCGACCACAATGCCCGCGCCCTCATGGCCCAGGATCGCCGGGAACAGTCCTTCCGGATCGGCGCCGGAGAGGGTGAATTCATCCGTGTGGCAAACCCCAGTGGCTCTGATCTCCACCAGCACCTCGCCTTCACGCGGGCCCTCGAGTTGAACCGTGGTTATTTCCAGCGGCTGGCCTGCGGCGGTGGCGATAGCGGCACGAACATGCACGGGCAGAACTCCTGATCTTGGGCGCTACGAATTTTCGGTTGCCGATCATCATAGGATCGGGCACCGAGAGCGGCAAATGAATCGTGACGTTGAGACACTTGCCGCGCGCGCTGCTCCCGCCATCTTCGTGGTGTTGTGGAGCACGGGATTCGTCGGAACCAAATACGCGGTCCACAACGCCGAACCCATGACCTATCTTGCGCTTCGAATGGTGCTGGTGGTGGGTTTGATGGCCCTCATCGCCGGCTTTGCGCGGCCGCGATGGCCGGATCGGGCGGGGATCGCTCACAGCATCGTGGCTGGCATTCTGGTGCACGGATTTTATCTCGGCGGCACGGCTGTCGCCATTGCACACTCCATCCCCGCGGGACTCTCAGCGCTAATGCCAGGGCTGCAGCCGGTTCTGACCTCGACGCTGGCCAACCGTTGGCTTGGCGAGCGGGTGCGGCCCTTGCAATGGGCTGGACTGGCTCTTGGACTTGCAGGGGTGGTGTTGATTCTGCATGACCGCCCGTTGCGAGGCGATGCGGGCTGGGGATGGCTCGCTTCCGCGGTCTCGCTGGTGAGCATTACCCTCGGCACGCTTTATCAGAAGCGATATTGCGGCGAGATCGATTGGCGCGCCGGCAATCTCGTTCAATACATCGCGGTGGCGGTGTTCTTTGCGGTGGGCGCCCTCCTGTTCGAAAGCACCGAAGTGCACTGGACGCGCGAATTCATTTTCGCCGTGATCTGGTTGTCGGTGGTGCTGTCGATCGGATCGATCGGCCTGCTGTACTGGCTGATCCGCCGCCAGGCCGCGACCTCGGTGGCGAGCCTGTTCTATCTCGTTCCGGCTGTGACCGCCGTGATGGCGTATCTGCTGTTCGACGAGAAGCTGGATGCCATCGCCATTTTAGGCACGGCTATCTGCGCGGCCGCTGTGTTTCTGGTCAACCGGCGCGCGGCCTGAATTTTTAAGGAAACGAAGAGCCCGTCGCGGCCGAAGTCGCGCGCCGGGCTCTCTTTGCTTTATCTGAAAGCCGGAGCTCTCAGCGCTTCGACTTCTTTTTCTTCTTGCTCGCTTTCTTTGAGCTCTTCTTAGCAGATTTCTTGCCGGCCTTCTTGGCGGCTTTCTTCTTCGCTTTTTTGCCCGCCTTCTTGGCGGTCTTTTTGGAGGCCTTCTTGGCTGTTTTCTTCTTTGTGGCTTTCTTTGCGGCCTTCTTTGTCTTGGCCGCACTCTTCTTGGCCGAGACCTTCTTCTTGACCTTCCTGGCCGCAGGCTTCGCGGGCTCCGGCATCGCAGCCGGCATGCTCGGCGTCATCGCTTCAGGTACCTGTGTATCGTCGTCCATTGTCCACCCCCAGATGTATCGACCTCTGAACGATAGCGGGATTCGTCAACGTACTAAAGGGGAGTTGATCCCATTCGGGGCGCGGAGACCGGCATAGGCTTGCAGTGCGCGTTCCCGGGCCTTCGCATGGTCGGCGATCGGCCGGGGATAGGTTGTCCCAAGCTCAATACCGCAGGCGTGCAACTCCATTGCCGGGGCTTCCCAGGGCCGGTGAATGAAGCGGGGCGAAAGCTGTGTCAGTTCCGGGACCCAGCGGCGCACGTAAGCCCCGTCCGGATCGAATTTCTCACCCTGAAGGATGGGATTGAAGATGCGGAAATAGGGCGCCGCATCCGCGCCGCAGCCTGCCACCCACTGCCAATTGGCGGGATTGCTGCCGGGATCGGCATCAACCAGCGTGTCCCAGAACCATCGCTCGCCTTCTCGCCAGTCGATCAGCAGGTGCTTGACCAGAAAGGAGGCTACGACCGCACCCGGTTATGCATGACGCCGCTGTGCCAGAG
>Ga0207667_10006330_pt1 | contig 14348 bp, 11 predicted proteins | sample KBSCornC52_FD_184301 | JGI IMG/M metagenome (GOLD analysis project Ga0207667, IMG submission 184301) | Corn rhizosphere microbial communities from Kellogg Biological Station, Michigan, USA - KBS Corn C5-2 (SPAdes) (version 2) | ecosystem: Host-associated > Plants > Roots > Rhizosphere > Soil ... | reverse complement strand
GGACAGCTATGGCCCCGGTCAAGGCTCAAACCGCCGGCTTATTAGTATCTTTGCAGTATGCAATTTTCCTCTGATCTTTTAGAGAGCGCCGTGAATGAATTCGCCAAGCTGCCGGGCATTGGGAAGAAGACGGCCCTGCGCCTGGTGCTGCACCTGCTGAAGACAGACGCCTCCATAGTACAGGGATTTGGAGAGACCCTTATCCGGATGCGCCAGGAAATAAAATTCTGTCAGCGCTGTTTTAATGTGGCCGATGCCGACATCTGCTCCATATGCGCCAATTCCCTTCGTAAGCAGGAGCAGATCTGTGTGGTGGAGAGCATCCGGGAAGTCATCGCCATCGAAAGCACCCAGCAATACAACGGTACCTATCATGTGCTGGGAGGCATCATCTCTCCACTGGATGGAGTAGGCCCCGACCAGCTGAATATAGAGGCCCTCGTCAGTCGCGTACAGAAAGAACATACCCAGGAGCTGATCTTTGCGCTTAACCCCACCATACAGGGAGATACTACCATTTATTACATCCAAAAACGTCTGCAGGGCAGCGGAGCCCGCTTTACAACCATTGCAAGAGGGATCGCCTTTGGCGGCGAGCTGGAATATGCCGATGAAATGACCCTCGCCCGCAGCATCACCAACCGTCTGCCGGTAGAAAGTTATTTTGTAGGAAAATAGGGCCTTGCAAAAAGGTAGCCCTGTTTTCACAAATGTCTTACGTCTGTAGGCCTTCGTCGGAGTTCCATGTATTCGCTCCTCCTGGGTCGTAGTATTCGCTCCTCCTCGGTCGTAACCTTTGCCAAAGGCTCGGTTATGGACGAACCGCCTGTGGCGTTTCAGGTGGCCGGCCGGTAAGACCTCACTCCCTGATGGTCTGTCCCTCGCCGTCAGGCGGTCCCGGCGAGCTGTCGTATAACAATGTGCGGGGATTGGTCTCCGCCCAAAAATAGCCCAATCCCCGCAAAACGCTAATGTCTGTCCTTCGGACGAGCACCTAAAGTGCTCCTGGACCTTGTTATCTTTAATTTTTTTGCCTACCTTTGCTTCCGGACAGACGGATTTGTTTATTGTTCAGCCTGTCCGACTGGCTAGCCAACGCAGCCTGCATGCCGAAGGATAAACCGCCCAGGCGGTCCGGCACAACTGAACTAATAAACGTTTGAAATAATCACCTTCTATCTTCTCCTCAGGTTATTTCCCTCGTTATTATCAGTTCAGAAAATTTTTCTATCCAAAATTGCGTTTGGCAGCCGGCAAATTTTAAAGGAGGAATTTAATATGAAGACGATCCACGACTGCCTGAAAGAACGCATACTCATCATCGATGGCGCCATGGGGACAATGATCCAGCGCCATAAACCCACCGAAGCCACCTATCGCGGCGAAAAATTCAAGGACTGGCATAAAGAATTAAAGAACAATAGCGATATTCTCAATATCACCCAGCCCGATATCATCCGGGGCATCCATCGCCAATACCTGGAGGCCGGAGCTGATATCATCGAGACGAATACCTTCGCCTCCACGTCCATTCCCCAGTCCGACTATGACCTCCAGCCCTACGTGTACGAGATGGCCTATACAGGAGCCAGACTCGCAAGAGAGGCCGCCGACGAATACACCCGGAAAGACCCTTCCAAACCCCGCTTCGTAGCCGGCGCTATCGGCCCCATGAACAAAACACTGTCCCTGTCGCCGGATGTCAACAACCCCGGATTCCGCTCAGTGACTTTCGACGAGGTCTCCACCGCCTATTACGAACAGGTAAAGGCCATGGTAGAGGGCGGCGTCGACCTCCTGCTGATAGAGACCATCTTCGACACCCTTAACGCCAAGGCCGCCATTTTCGCCATCAAAAAATATTTTCGCGATGTAACCAAGGAAGGGTCCAACAGTGTTGGAACCGACGAAGGTTACGGGCGTAGCCCTCAAAAGGAGCTGCCGATAATGATCAGCGGCACCATCACCGACGCCAGCGGACGCACGCTCAGCGGACAGACGCTGGAAGCCTTCTATGTTTCCGTCATGCACGCCAGACCATTGAGCATCGGCCTTAACTGCGCCCTCGGCGCCCGGGAGATGCGTAGCCATATAGAAGAGCTGAGCCAGATCGCCGCCTGCTACACATCCGCCTATCCCAATGCCGGACTCCCCAATGCCATGGGTGAATACGACGAGCAGCCTGAACAGACCGCCCATTTCATCGAAGAATGGGCCGGGAATGGCTTTGTCAACATCGTAGGCGGTTGCTGCGGCACCACCCCAGACCATATCCGGCACATCGCGGAACATGTCGCGACCATCAAACCCAGGCCGCTACCGGTATTGGAGAAGGAACTTGCCTGACCGCCGGGTGGCCGTTAAGGAACTCGCATAGACAACGAAAAGTCATTGGCCCGTTCAGGGCTTCATAAAAATGGATTTGTTTAATAAAATGTCATCACTCACTATCAAGCCGTATTTACGCTTATCAGGTCTGGAACCGCTGGTGGTACGACCTCAAACGAACTTTCTCAATGTCGGAGAACGTACAAATGTCACAGGATCCAAAAAGTTTGCCCGCCTCATTCGCGAAAATAAATATGAAGAAGCCCTGAGCGTGGCGCGCCAGCAGGTGGAGAACGGCGCCCAGATCCTGGACGTGAACATGGACGACGCCCTGCTGGACGGAGAAAAGGCCATGCAGACCTTCCTCAACCTCTTACAGGCGGAGCCGGACATCGCCAAGATCCCCATCATGATCGACTCGTCCAAATTCTCTATCATCGAGGCTGGTCTGAAATGCGTACAGGGCAAGTGTATCGTCAACTCCATCTCTTTAAAGGAGGGCGAAGCAAAATTTATCGAGCAGGCCATCATCTGCAAAAGCTACGGCGCCGCCGTCATCGTCATGGCGTTTGACGAAACAGGACAGGCCGACACCCTCCGCAAAAAGGTCGACATCAGTCATAGGGCGTATAAGATCCTCACCGAACAGGTAGGCTACGATCCGCAGGATATCATCTTCGACCCCAATATCTTTGCCATCGCTACAGGCATCGAAGAGCATAATAATTATGCCGTCGACTTCATCGAAGCCATCAAAGAGATCAAAAAACTGATGCCCCTCACCCGTATCAGCGGGGGCGTCAGCAATATCTCCTTCTCCTTCCGCGGCAACGAGCCCGTACGGGAAGCCATGCACAGCGTGTTTTTATATTACGCCATCCGGGCCGGCATGGATATGGGCATCGTCAATGCGGGCGCCCTGGTCGTATACGACGAGATCGAACCCCATCTGAAACAGTTGTGCGAGGATGTGATCCTTAACCGCACCCCCGAAGCCACCGACAAGCTGCTTGCTTTTGCAGAGACAGTAAAAGCCAAGGGCAAGGCAGAGATAAAAGACGAAGCATGGCGTAAGAGCCCGGTCGAAGACAGGCTGAAACATGCCCTCGTCAATGGTATCACCGACTACATCGACGCCGATACGGAAGAAGCCCGTCTGAAATATCCCAAACCGCTGGATGTCATCGAAGGCCCCCTGATGGATGGAATGAATGTGGTAGGAGACCTTTTTGGCAGCGGCAAAATGTTTTTGCCCCAGGTGGTAAAGAGCGCCCGCGTCATGAAGAAATCCGTGGCCGTGCTCACGCCCTTTATCGAACAGGAAAAAGAACAACGCAGACTGGCTGCCGAAGCCAGCGGGACCGTCAGCAGTGGAGAAGCCGCCGGCGCAGCAAAGATCCTGCTGGCCACCGTCAAAGGAGATGTACACGACATCGGTAAGAACATTGTCGGCGTCGTGCTCGGCTGTAATGGCTATGACATCATCGACCTGGGCGTAATGGTACCCGCCGATAAGATCCTGGAGACAGCTAAAAAAGAGAAAGTGGATATCATCGGCCTCAGCGGTCTCATCACTCCTTCCCTGGATGAAATGGTGCATGTAGCAAGAGAGATGAAAAGACAGGACTTTGAATTGCCCCTGCTCATCGGAGGAGCCACCACCTCCCGTATGCACACCGCCGTAAAGATCGCCCCTGAATTTGAAAAAGGCGTCATACACGTATTGGATGCGTCCCGCAGCGTCACGGTGGTGGGCTCACTGCTAAACGAGGAACAAAAACCTGATTTCCTAAAGAATATAAAAGCCGAATACAAGAAATTAAAGGATGACTTCGCCAGCAAAAAGACCGTAAAACAATACCTCACACTCGAAAAAGCACAAGAAAACAAAGTGCCCATCGACTGGCAGCAATTCACTCCCGTAAAACCCACCTTCACTGGCACAAAAGCTTTCGACGGATACGATCTGGCGGAGATTGTCCCATACATCGACTGGGGTCCTTTCTTCATCGCCTGGGAGCTGCACGGCAAATTCCCCCAGATCCTCACCGACGAGAAGGTAGGCGTCGAAGCCACCAAATTATACAACGATGCCCGGACGCTGCTGAAACAGATCGTGGAGGAGAAATGGCTGAAAGCCCGCGCCGTCATAGGATTCTGGCCCGCCAATTCCGATGGGAAGGATACGGTGACCGTCGATATGGGCGACGCGCCCGTGCGGCTGGAGTTCCTGCGTCAGCAGGTAAAAAAGGCAGCCGGCCAGCCCAATATTTCGCTGGCCGACTTCATCGCGCCAAAAGCCACTGGCAAAACGGATCATATTGGCGCCTTTGCCGTCACCATCGAGGGCATCGAACCCCATATCCAACGCTTTCAGGCCGCCCACGACGACTATAATAAGATTACCCTGCAAGCCCTGGCCGACAGACTGGCGGAAGCTTTTACAGAGCTCCTGCACGAACGGGTACGTAAAGAATTCTGGGGTTATGTAAAAGATGAGCGCCTCGATAACGAGCAGCTGATAAAAGAAGAATACCTGGGCATCCGTCCCGCACCTGGCTATCCCGCCTGCCCCGATCATACGGAGAAGCGGAAGCTGTTTGCCATGCTGGACGCTACCAAACAGGCAGGCATCACCCTCACGGAATCCCTGGCTATGTACCCCGCCTCTTCCGTCAGCGGCTGGTACTTCGCACACCCTCAGAGCAAGTATTTTGGAGTGGGCAAGATTGAAAAAGACCAGGTAGAGGACTATGCTGCCCGGAAAAGTATGCCGTTGGAAGAGGTGGAAAGATGGCTAAGGTCAATACTGGAGTATGACGCCTGACCGCCCGGCGGTTGTGACGCCGAAGCCTACTTCCCAAACGCCTTCCTTCTATCCTGTATATCCTTCGCATTCCGCAATCCCAGAATGAAATATATCGGGATGCCGATCCTGATATACCATCCCTTTAACAGCGTGGATGGGTCCGCGATGGCATTTAGCACTTGCAGGCTCACAAATAGGATGAGGCCGGTAAGAATAGCCGTAAAAGGTCGTTTGTTCGACCAATACCCCAAAAGGGCATAAACACCTGCGATAAACACGATAAATCCGATCGTAATTTTTCCATTGAGGTCATCCTTGTCATCAACTGCAAAGATGGTCAGGAGCATAAGACCAGCCAGTACATACAGGCCAATGCGCGCATTACGGACATGCTTATCATATCCTTCCATGCTATAGTCTTCTTCGCTGAAAATGCTTTCTTCAACTGGTTCGGTAGGGGTTGTTTGTTGTTCCATAGTTAATTGGGGAATGGTTTCCCCTAATTTAACTTATTTTGCACCCGAAACGTAATCCTTTTTCTGAATAGGCATAGTTTATGAGACAGTCAAAAAAAAGGCTAAGCCGCGGCCTGGCCTCCATGGCATTCGCTACCCTTCTTCCCTTTTGCAGCTTTGCGCAGCAACAACAGCCATCAAAGAAAAAAAAGCATTTTATAAAGGAGGTTTATGTATCCTGGGGATATAACAAAGAATGGTATACCCATAGCAGTGTACATGTATCCCAGCCCTCCCTGGGCAATGATTATACATTCAGGAACATCAGGGGACACGACCACCCCGGATGGGATGAGGGCCTCCTCCAGAAAGCGCTGTCTATCCCTCAATACAACTATAGACTAGGATTCCTGCTCGATGACAAGAGAGGATGGGGATTCGAGATCAATTTCGATCACACCAAATTCATATTTGCCGACCAGAACGCCCGCGTAAAGGGAACCCTGAACCACCGCGCAGTGGACACCACCGTTGCATTCACCGCGGAGAATGGGTTTTATTATTATCTGAACAATGGAGCCAACTTCCTGCTTTTCAACGTCACCAAGCGCTGGCACTTCCTCGCAACACCTTCCGGCAAAGTGCAGCTGGATGTGTTTGCCAAGGCGGGCATCGGACCAGTGATCCCCCACGTCGAGAACCAGCTTTTTGGCCAGCGGAATGATCCCGGATTCCAATTCGGTGGCTGGAATACAGGGGTGGAAGGTGCTATACGCGCCACCTTCTTCAAATACGTATACCTGGAATATGCTAATAAATTGGATTACGCCCGCTACTCGGGTCTGGAAGTATACCAGGGCAAGGCCCGCCAGGCTTTCGGAACCTATGAGATGATCCTCAGCCTGGGCGTACGGATACCCACCGGGAAGTAGTTGGACGGCGCCCTGATATCTAACGCCCGGTTTCCCTGGTCAGACAGGGCTTCCCCAGACATACAAATCCACTCAGGCGGTGGGCTCTGGACATAACTGCTTTTTAATGCAACGGAACAACAGGTGTTTCCTGTCAGTCGGAAAAACCCTGTTTATGAATGCAAAGCATCACGAACTCCTTATACCGACAAACACGGTCGTGAGTAACAAGCGATATCCACTGGCCGTCCTGCCATTTCTCGGCACCGTCCTTCTACTACTCATCTCAGGATGCCAAAAAAATCAAGGTAAGCTATATGTGAGCTACGAGCCCATTTATGCACCTCGCACCGCCGTGCTGGCCTCCATCAATGGCAATGCCTCCGAACCCATCACCTCCGTGGGCAAGATCTATGTCAAGGACCCCTATATTTTTATCAGCGACACAGGCAGAGGCATTCATGTCATCGACAATCACGATCCATCCCATCCCGTACAGGCGGCCTTTTTGGCCATACCCGGCAATAACGACATTGCCGTTAAAGGGAACATCCTCTATGCCGACATGGAAGATGAGCTGCTGACACTCGATATCAGCAACATACACAATGTCAGGCTTCTGAATGAGCAGCAGAATATCTTCCACTATTATGGGACTGAGGGCAGCGGCAAGATCATTGTTGGCTGGAAAAAGACATATAGGACACATCCTAACCCGCTGATAATGCCCGGATGTGCCAACTGCCAGTTCCTGGCTTCCAACTACAGCTCCTCGTCTTCCACCGGCGTCGCAGGCTCGATGTCCAGGATGGTGCTGGTAGGTGATTACCTCTATGCCATACCGGAGCGGCACAACCTGCAGGTCATCGATATTGGAAATCCCGTCAGGCCGGTGCTGGGCCGGCAGGTGTATGCCGGCTTTGACCTGGAAACAGTCTATCCCTTCAGGGATAAGCTCTTCTTAGGGTCTATGGAAGGAGTATATATCTATGACATCAGCAACCCCGGCAATCCAACCTCTCTCGGCGCCTTTTCGCATGGTCGTGCCTGTGATCCCGTCATCACGGACGGAGATTACGCTTATGTTACGCTGCATGCAGGAACCTCTTGCGGAGGGGCTTCCAACGAGCTGGATGTGTTGAATATACAGGATCTGGCACACCCTGCGCTGATCCAATCTTTACCAATGACAAGGCCGATGGGATTGAGTAAGGAGGGGAACCTGTTATTCGTATGCGACCCACCGGGTGTAAAGATCTTCGATGCCGGCTCGCCCGGGTCATTGGAGCTGCGTAATACCCTCGATATAGGCAATGCGTATGATGTGATCACATCCAATGGACGGCTGGTAGCCATTTCTGACAAGGGCGTATATCAATTCGACTACTCCAGACCCGGGATCCCTCTATTGAGCGCCCTGCTGATGAGCAATATTGGAAAATGACCGTTGCCCGTCTAGGCGCTGGTATATTGTTGGTGTTTTTCGAACAGCCACCATTTACGCTGACGAGGGGCCACACGATAATTCTTTTTGATAAAGCTATCGATATGTCCGGCTGCCTCGGCGATGCTGTCTGTAAGTAGTACAAGGGAAAGGTCCTCCTTTGAAATGGTCCCTTCCCTGGCCATATACTCCATATATTCCCAGAGCTCCCGGTAATATTCCACACCGAAGAGCACAATGGGAAATTGTACGAGGGTCTTGGTCTGCACCAGCGTCAGCGTCTCGAAAAATTCATCCATGGTTCCAAAGCCGCCCGGCATAATGACAAAGGCATAAGAATATTTTACCAGCATTACTTTTCGTACAAAAAAATGTTCGAAGGTGATGCTGGTTTGAACATAAGGATTGGGCTTTTGCTCAAAAGGCAGCTTGATATTACAGCCTACGGAACGGCCTCCCTGCTCGAAGGCGCCCCTGTTGGCAGCCTCCATGGTACCGGGCCCGCCCCCTGTCATGGTAGTAAGCCCCAGGGCGGCTATCTGCCGCCCCATCTCACGGGCGCTCTCGTAATAAGGATGATCTTCTTTGAACCTCGCCGAGCCAAACACCGTGACACAGGGACCAACGAAGTGGAGGGTTCTGAACCCCTTGATAAATTCTGTAAATACTTTCCAGGCAAACTTTAGCTCATAGCCACGGCTTTTAGGGCCCTCCAGAAATTTTGCGTCCTTGGCGGGAATGATCCTGTCTAATTTATCCATGATCTCTTTTTTGTTTGGTCCCCCGGCGGTGGCTCCCACCCCTGGCTGGCCAGGTTAGTTCTGTCCCCCTCCGTCTGGCCAGGTTAGTTCTGTCCCCTCCGTCTCGAACGACCGTTCTTTCTCCCCGACAAAAGCCGTTCTGTCCTCTGGCGGGCCACAGGCCCGGCGTGAACGAAGTTCACAGACATTAGCGGTGATCCTGCGAAGGGGCATATTTTCCTGTCGACCATTCGTAGGATCACAATTCAGGGACAAATAGTACCTTGCGGCATCTAAGTGTAATATCTTAGCCGAAGCTTGGCCGGGAGCCAAAATTAATACAAAGCAATTTATGTCAACCTTACGTATTGTCAGCTACAATGTAAATGGCATCCGCGCTGCGATGAATAAGGGTCTTGTGGAATGGCTGAAGACAGACCCTGCCGACGTCGTTTGTATCCAGGAAACAAAGGCCGCGAAAGAGAATGTGAACCACAAACAGTTCACCGACCTGGGATATCACGACTACTGGTTCTCTGCCCAGAAAAAGGGTTACAGCGGCGTCGCCATCTTTACTAAGATAAAACCCGAGCATGTACAATACGGCACAGGGCACAAAGTCAGCGACGACGAAGGGCGGGTATTACAAATGGACATCGGGGACATCCGCCTGATCAACGCCTACTTCCCTTCCGGCACCTCGGGTGACGAACGGCAGACATACAAATATCAATGGCTGGATGAATTTCATACCTACCTGGAAGAGCTGCGCAAAACACGCCCCAGACTGGTATTATGTGGTGATTATAATATTGCCCATCGGGAAATAGACATCCACGATCCCAAAGGGAATAAGAACTCTTCCGGCTTCCTTCAGGAAGAGCGCGCCTGGATGGATAAGTTCCTGGGCAGCGGATGGGTGGACAGCTATCGCCATCTGCATTCGGATCCGCATAAATATACCTGGTGGAGCCAGCGCTTTCCCACTGTCCGCGAACAAAACAAAGGCTGGCGCATCGATTATATCAGTGTTACCGAGCCGCTTGGACAAAACCTCATGGCAGCCGATATATACCCGGACGTCCGGCAGAGCGACCATTGCCCTATCTACCTGGAGCTGGCGACCCGCTTATAGCTGGGAGTAGATATGGCGCATGAGCTTTATGGCAGTTCGCCTCTGACCCTGTCCCTGGCAATGGCCCCGGGGATCTGTGCGGCTGTGAGCTGGAATCAGCCAAAAAGTAGTTCAGGCGCTTTCAGTTACGGAATTTGCCGACTATCTTTAGTAGCTAAGCCAGAGGCACATGGAAATACTTGTCATATTACTGCTCCTGATCATACTCGCTTTTGTTCTCTCTTTCAGAAGCCGGTTCGAAAAACTCGATAGGCTGCAGCAGGAGATCGCCCGTCTGCGGGAAGAGATTAAAACATTGACATTACTTTCTACCGAAAGTTCAAAGCCCACGCCCTCGCCAGGACAAGTCCCAACCGTTCCACCGGCTGCATCGGTTCCGCCAAAGGCCCCATCGGCCCCACCACCGCCTCGAACACCGGCAGCACCCGCACCGCCACCTCAACCCGCCCCCCAGCCGGAATACCGCCCCGGCAGGGAGATCACGGAGCCCCATATATATTCCCCTTTGTACTCGCATTCCCTGGGAGAAGAGGACGCCATCCCTGCCACCGGCAGCACCGGCCAGGGCAGCCGCAGCGGTCCCTTCACCAGCCAGGACGCCCCCCGCCACCCATCCTCGCCAGGCTTCTTCGAAAAATATCCTGACCTGGAAAAATTCATCGGTGAGAACCTCGTCAGCAAGATTGGTATTGGTGTACTGGTACTTGCCATCGGGTTCTTTGTAAAATATGCCATCGACAATGAATGGATCGGGCCCATAGGTCGCGTTAGCATTGGGATCCTTTGCGGAGGCATCCTGGTAGGTATCGCCCATTATCTTCGCAACAGCTACAAAGCTTTTAGCTCCGTGCTGGTAGGCGGCGGCCTTGCCGTCTTTTATTTTTCGATAGCGCTGGCTTATCATCAATACCATCTATTCAGCCAGTCCTTGTCCTTTATCATCATGCTGGTGATCACGGCATTTGCCGTCATCCTGTCCCTGCTGTACGATCGGCAGGAGCTGGCCGTCATCGCGCTGGTAGGCGGTTTTGTAACGCCCTTCCTGGTAAGCAATGGCAGCGGCAACTATAAGATATTGTTTAGCTATCTGCTCATCCTCAACACCGGCCTGCTGGTTATTTCCTACCGCAAGTCCTGGCGGATACTGAACACCCTGGCCTTTGGATTTACCGCTATCCTGTTTGCCACCTGGCTGGCCATCCTGCCCCCTGAACAGTCGACGGCCACCACCTACCAGGGCGCCCTTGCATTCGCCACCGCCTTCTACATTCTCTTCTTTTTGATCAACATCGCACACAACATCCGTGAGAATAAAAAATTCATCGCATTCGATTTCGGCATCCTGCTCGCCAATACCTGTCTGTATTTTGCCGCCGGCTTGTATTTATTTTCGACCATGGGTCTTGCAAAATACCAGGGCCTGTTCAGCGCCTGTATGGCCGTGTTCAACCTGACATCTTCCTATTTCCTCTTCCGGAAAAAGAAAGTGGATAGCAATATCCTCTATCTGCTCATCGGCATTACGCTGACCTTTATTTCGCTCACCGCCCCTATCCAGCTGCACGGACATTATATCACATTGTTCTGGGCTTCCGAAGCCGTGCTCCTGTACTGGCTTGGCCGTAAATCCGGCCTTCGTATCATCGGGATCGCCTCCCTGCTCGTATGGGTGGCGATGCTGGTCAGCCTGGTAATGGACTGGGGCGCGGCATATGTCATCAGATTTGACAAAAGGCCTCTGCCCATCATATTCAACAAGGGCCTGATGACTACCCTGTACGCAGCCGCCTGCTGTTATATGATATTCATCCTTCGAAGACGACCGGAGCCTGCCTCAGCCGGCACAGCAGCCCCCACCGGCATCCAGCGCATTGCAAACCAGGTAATGATCATCGTCGCCAGCCTCCTTCTCTTCGCAGGCGGCGCGTTGGAGATCACCTATCAATTTGATCACTTCTACCCAGGAACAAGACTCTCTACATTGTACCTCGTCCTATACGGATATCTCTGGGCTTATGGTATCGTGCTTGCGGGGAACAAGGGACGCTGGTTTACCGGTACAGTCTATACATCCGCGCTGATCATCCTCTCTATTATTCTGTACCTGGCCATGATCCAACCCACCTACGGGATACAGGAAAACCTGCTGCAATATGGCAACCAGGGTCACTTTCTCGCACACTGGGTCAGCGCCCTGCTGGTGGTCCTGATCATCCGCCAGTGCATCTCCTGGTGGAGAAAAGATAGGCTTGACCCCATGCTCCCTCCCCAGGCCTTTAGCTGGCTGATATGTATCGTGATCGTAACCTTCCTCAGCGCGGAAGTGGAGCTGCTGGTGAATCATATCTTCTACGACAAAGCCCACCCGATCGACGCCATCGACGGGATATACATCCGGACGGGATTACCCATCTTATGGGGATTGTCCTCCTTCGCATTCATGTGGCTGGGCATGCGTAACAAATTCAAGCCCCTGCGCATCATATCGCTGGTCCTGTTCTCCATTACACTGCTCAAGCTCTTCCTCATCGACATCCGTAACATTCCTGTCGCGGGAAAGATAGCCGCCTTCTTCTGTCTGGGCGTCCTGTTGTTAGTGGTTAGCTTTATGTACCAACGATTGAAAAAAATCATTATCGAAGATGAAGAGAAAAGATCTGCTTAAAATAGCGCTGCTGGCGGCGGCGGCATGGCTTGTCCTTCCAGCGCAGGCACAGGATCAGGGACGGATGAAGGGGCACGCCCAAGACTCTTTCGCTTACAAGGCGCCACTGGACATCATCAGCCAGGCAGGGTTCTACAGAGTCATCCTCACCCCCGAAGTGCTGGCCAAATGCAATGAAAATCTTTCCGACATTCGTATCTCCCACGCTGGCGTCTGGCCAGGCGAGTCCGGGAATGTGACGGCCGGAACTTTTATTCCATATGTGCTCAAGACGGACTTCCCCACCTATCACGGAGAAAGTTTCATTGAGTTCCCCATTCTGCCCGTACAAAAAGATGATAGCGTGGGAGACATACGGATAGGCAACTGGTCCGGTACGGCTATCGATTCTCTGCTGTTGCAAATAAGTCCAAGCGCCACCATCCGCAACTGGACCCTCAGTGGCAGCAATGATGGCCAGAAATGGTTCGCCATCAGGGAGCATATCCAGGTTTCGTTCCCTTCCTCCGGTTTGCCCTATCATGAAATGATTTTAGCTTTCCCTAAAAGCAATTATCACTATTTCAAGATCACACAAGAAGACAAGGGCGTATTGCCCCTGAACATAGTTCGCGCAGGTGTCGTTACAAAGCACACCGGCGTTCAGCGCTACCGGCCCGTACCATCCCCCGTGATCACCCAAAAAGACAGCAGCAATCATCATAGCTACATTAACCTTAATTTCCCGGAACCATACCTTGTGGAGCAGGTTAAAGTGTACATCAAAAGTCCGCGATTCTTCAACAGGTCAGCTTTTTTATTCGACAACGAGGGAGAAATGAACCGAGCGAGTCTCATCCTCACACCCGACAACCTCACGATAGACATAGATCCCGTTAAGTCGCGATCATTGTTGCTGGACATCGATAACGAAGACAATGCCCCGCTGGTCCTGGACAAGGTTGAAGCCAGTCAGAAGCAGCGATATCTGCTCACCTGGCTGGAGCCGGGAAAATATGAGCTGCTGGCAGGAGATAAGCATGCGCTCGCGCCAAAATATGACCTCAGATATTTCGTCGACACCGTGAGCCGGGAGCCCGCGGCGCTCATGCCCGGCCCGTTCACACCCACCAATATCCATCCTTTAGCTCCCTCAAAGCCGCCAAAAGACTATAAAGGAGTATATCTTTGGGCCGCTATTATAGTGGTGCTGTTCCTGCTGATCTGGCTATGTTTAAACATGCTGAAGTCCATCCAGCACCGCCAGTAGCTTCTAAAAAGAAGAATTGAAATGATCGTCTATAACGTCACTTACAAAATACGGTGGAGCATCCTGGAAAAATGGCTCCTCTGGCAAAAGGAGGAACATATTGTCCGTCACATGGAGACAGGGCTTTTCGATGACTCGCGGATGTTCCGCCTGTTGGACCAGGATGAAGAAGAAGGACCCACATTTATAGTACAATACATTACCACCAACCTCCAACGGTACGAGCAATTCATCATCGGGTTCGCCCCAGGCCTGCAACGGGCCGCCTGGGATAAATGGGGAGATAGGTTCATCGCTTTCCGAACGCTGATGACTTCGGAACTCTAAAACGCCACAGGCGTTTTGTCTGTAACCGAGCCTACATCGAAGGTTACGACCGAGGTATCCGAGGAAGGGTCCAACAGTGTTGGAACCGACGAAGGATACGAGCAAAGCTCTCGAGTGCTCGGAGCTCCGACGAAGGCCTCAATCCGTTAGCGTCCGTGAAAAAGCAAGCGCCGCAGGCGCTTCGCCTGGCAACAGGTTGTTGTGCACTATTTGTGGAAAAGAATTAAAAAAAGTCGGGGGAATTGAAATTTATTGTAAATTCTTTTCAAATCCTTGCCCGCAAAG
>Ga0207667_10006327_pt1 | contig 14350 bp, 10 predicted proteins | sample KBSCornC52_FD_184301 | JGI IMG/M metagenome (GOLD analysis project Ga0207667, IMG submission 184301) | Corn rhizosphere microbial communities from Kellogg Biological Station, Michigan, USA - KBS Corn C5-2 (SPAdes) (version 2) | ecosystem: Host-associated > Plants > Roots > Rhizosphere > Soil ... | reverse complement strand
CTGGAGGACCGAACCGATTGAGGTTGAAAACTCTTCGGATGACTTGTGGCTAGGGGTGAAAGGCTAATCAAACTCGGAAATAGCTGGTTCTCCGCGAAAGATATTTAGGTATCGCCTCGAGCGAATACTCTGGGGGGTAGAGCACTGGATGGGCTAGGGGATCTCACCGATCTACCAAACCTAACCAAACTCCGAATACCCAGAAGTACTACTCGGGAGACAGACGGTGGGTGCTAACGTCCATCGTCAAGAGGGAAACAACCCTGATCTACAGCTAAGGTCCCCAAATCGTAGTTAAGTTGGAAAGCATGTGGGAATGCTTAGACAACCAGGAGGTTGGCTTAGAAGCAGCCATCCTTTAAAGATAGCGTAACAGCTCACTGGTCAAGCGTTCCTGCGGCGAAGATGTAACGGGGATTAAACTACGTACCGAAGCTTAGGGTTTGCAGTTTACTGCAAGCGGTAGCGGAGCGTTCTGTAAGCCTGCGAAGGGATACTCGTGAGAGATCCTGGAGGTATCAGAAGTGCGAATGATGACATGAGTAGCGACAAAGAGTGTGAGAGACACTCTCGCCGTAAGTCCAAGGGTTCCTGCGCAATGCTAATCAGCGCAGGGTTAGCCGGCCCCTAAGTCGAGGCAGATATGCGTAGACGATGGGAACCACGTTAATATTCGTGGGCCTGGCGGTAGTGACGGATCATGCAGGTCTGTACGTCCTTATCGGATTGGATGTGCAGTGAGCTGGTTCCAGGAAATAGCTCCGCCAACATAGACCGTACCCTAAACCGACACAGGTGGACTGGTAGAGCATACCAAGGCGCTTGAGAGAACTATACTGAAGGAACTCGGCAAATTGCACGCGTAACTTCGGGATAAGCGTGACTTCTGACTGGGCAACCAATCAGGAGTGGCACAGAATTGGGGGTGGCGACTGTTTACTAAAAACACAGGGCTCTGCGAAGATGCAAATCGACGTATAGGGTCTGACGCCTGCCCGGTGCCGGAAGGTTAAAAGGAGAGGTGCAAGCCTTGAATTGAAGCCCCGGTAAACGGCGGCCGTAACTATAACGGTCCTAAGGTAGCGAAATTCCTTGTCGGGTAAGTTCCGACCTGCACGAATGGCGTAACGATCTCCCCACTGTCTCCAGTATAGACTCAGCGAAATTGAATTCCTCGTGAAGATGCGAGGTTCCTGCGGTCAGACGGAAAGACCCCATGCACCTTTACTATAGCTTTACGCTGGCATTTGTGTCGGCATGTGCAGGATAGGTGGTAGGCTTTGAAGCGGGGACGCTAGTCCTCGTGGAGCCGCAAGATGAGATACCACCCTTTTCAACATAGATGTCTAACCGCGATGTAACAGCATCCGGGACAGCGTATGGTGGGTAGTTTGACTGGGGCGGTCGCCTCCCAAAGAGTAACGGAGGCGCGCGATGGTGGGCTCAGAGCGGTCGGAAATCGCTCGTTGAGTGCAATGGCATAAGCCTGCCTGACTGCGAGATTGACAGATCGAGCAGAGACGAAAGTCGGTCATAGTGATCCGGTGGTCCCGTGTGGAAGGGCCATCGCTCAACGAATAAAAGGTACGCTGGGGATAACAGGCTGATACTGCCCAAGAGTCCATATCGACGGCAGTGTTTGGCACCTCGATGTCGGCTCATCACATCCTGGGGCTGGAGCAGGTCCCAAGGGTATGGCTGTTCGCCATTTAAAGTGGTACGTGAGCTGGGTTTAAAACGTCGTGAGACAGTTTGGTCCCTATCTGCCGTGGGTGTTGGAATGTTGAGAGGAGCTGACCCTAGTACGAGAGGACCGGGTTGGACGAACCTCTGGTGGACCTGTTGTGGCGCCAGCCGCATTGCAGGGTAGCTATGTTCGGACGGGATAACTGCTGAAAGCATCTAAGCAGGAAGCCTCCCTCAAAACGAGCATTCCCTTGAGAGCCGTGGAAGACCACCACGTTGATAGGCCGGATGTGGAAGCGCAGCAATGTGTGAAGCTGACCGGTACTAATAGCTCGATTGGCTTGATCGTTCTCATTAATCAATGTCCGCAAGACTTGCTTGGCCTCGCGCCGGCAAGCTGAGCGGCTTGAACGAATGATCGGCTCGGAACACTTATCTCCGTCGCAAACTGCATGGGTTGCACGGAGCCTAGAGCACTGCTCTAGATAACCAGAATTCACTCAGATGTTTTTCGCCGATCTGGTGGTTATTGCGAGAGGCCCAGAACCCGATCCCATCCCGAACTCGACCGTTAAACCTCTTTGCGCCAATGGTACTAAGTCTCAAGACTTGGGAGAGTAGGTCGCTGCCAGGTCTGCCAAGAACATCTGATCTCTGACGATTTCGAAACACAAAACGCCGTTCCGCAAGGGACGGCGTTTTTGTTTGACGCGACGGCCATGGGTTCGCGGTGGGGCCGCGTCCGGACCCGGCCGCCTGGGAGCCGCGTCGTCCCGGTTCATTGCGGCTTGCGCTTGATCAAGGCGCCGATGCGGCGCAAGCCTCAACCGTCCGCGACCAGGGGAGGCCTGCATGACGCCGATCACCATCACCTATTTCTCCGACGTGCTGTGCATCTGGGCCTATGTGGCGCAGGCGCGGGTCGATGCGATCAAGCGGACCTTCCCCGGCGAGGTGCGGCTCGACTACCGGTTCGTGTCGGTGTTCGGCGACACGCAGCGCAAGATCGGCGACGGCTGGCGCGATCGCGACGGCTTTGCCGGCTATGCCAGGCATGTCGCCGGCATCGCCAGGCGCTTCGACCACGTCGCGCTGGCGCCGGCGGTCTGGACGGCGGTGCAGCCGGCTTCCTCGCTCAGCCCGCATCTCTTCCTCAGCGCCGTGTTCGAATGGGAACGCACGCGGATTCCGGCGGCGGCCGAGAGCGAGCCGCGGATCTTCGAGAGCGTCATGTGGGCGCTGCGCCGCGGCTTTTTTGCCGAGGGCCTCGACATCTCGCGGCGCGGCGTACAGCGCGACCTGGCGCGGCCGTTCGGCATCGACCTCGTTGCGGTCGACGCCCTGATCGACGACGGTTCCGCTTTCGCGCGGCTCTCGACCGACTACCAGGCGGCCGAGAAGATGAAGATCGAGGGGTCGCCCACCTTCGTGCTGAACGACGGCCGGCAGAAGCTCTACGGCAATGTCGGCTTCCGCGTCATCGAGGCCAACATCAAGGAAGTGCTGCGCGAGCCCGACCAGGACCAGGCGAGCTGGTGCTGACTCGCCACTCCCGCGCCGCACCCTGAAACCGTAAGCGATCTGTCACGTTCTCTCCCCGCAGGGAGACACTGATGGCCAATTTCAACATTTTCGGCGGGCGGCGCATCCTCCTCGTCGAGGACGATTATTTCCTGGTCTACGACCTCATCCAGCAGCTCGAGGCCAACGGCGCCGAGGTGGTCGGGCCCGTCCCGAGCCTCGGGGCCGCGCTCGAGCGGCTGCGCTCGCCGGGCCGGCTCGACGGCGCCATCCTCGACATCAACCTTCAGGGCCAGCACGTCTTTCCGCTGGCCGATGCGCTGGCCCGGCGCGAGATCCCGTTCGTCTTCGCTACGGCGTACGACGCAACGATCGTGCCGCCGCGCTTCGCCGATGTGCCGGTGCTCGGCAAGCCGGTGGCGATCGACGAGATCGCCGCGGCGCTGCTGCCCGACGGCGTCACCATGCCCGCACGGATCCCGGCGCTCGAAACCTACCCCGGCTGAGCCCGTTATCGGTCCATCCCCCGGATCGATCCCATGCGCCTCGCCCACGTTTCCGATCTCCACTTCGGCCACCACGATCCAAAGGTCGCGGCCACGCTCGCGGCCGACCTCGCGGCGCAGTCGCCGGACCTGGTCGTCGTCTCCGGCGATCTCACCCAGCGCGGCACGCCCGAGGAATTCGAGCTGGCGCGGGCCTTCCTCGATTCGCTGGCGGCGCCGGTCTTTGCCGTGCCGGGCAATCATGATCTCGGCCGCAACCTCGTCCGCCGCTTCCTCGATCCCTACGGCCTCTATCGCCGCTACATCGCGCCCGACATCGAGCCCTTCCTCGAGCTCGCCCGCCCCGAGGCGACCGTCGCGCTGGCCGGCCTCAACACCACGCGCCGGGCGCTCGCCGATCGCGACTGGTCGAACGGCTCGATCAACCGCGGCCAGCTCGACCGCCTCGGCCGCACCCTGGCGCAGGCCTCGCCCGATGCGGTGCGCATCGTCATCGCGCATCACCCGCTGATGCAGCCGGCGCTGCCGACGCTGAAGCCGACGCTCGCCGTCCGCCGCTCGGCGCTGGCGCTCGAGTCCTTCGCGAGCGCCGGCGTGCGCCTCGTGCTCTCCGGCCATTTCCATCTGAGCTTTGTGCGCAAATACGATCCCGCCGCCATCCGCGACGGCATCCCGCCCGGCCCGCGCCAGGCTGCCGCCGCGCCGATCCTGGTGTGCCAGGCGAACTCCACCATCTCCGACCGCCTGCGCGGCGAGCTCAACGCCTACAACCTCATCGACCTCGACCACACCCACATCGCCGTCCACGTCCGCGAATGGCACGAGGGGCGCTGGGAGACGCGGGAGGAGGCCGAGGTGGCAGCGTAATGCGCAGACCCGCCGTGGGAGCACTCTCAGCAACCCACTGAGTTTTGCCCGGGTTTGGAATTCCGCTAGTCTCGCCTCATGAGCATCGAGCGCGCCCGCAGCCTGCGCCAGCGCATGCCGCCGTCCGAGGCAGCGCTATGGAACGCATTGCGCGCGCTGAAACCAACGGGACTTCACTTTCGCCGGCAGGTACCCCTGGGCCGCTACTATGCCGACTTTGCCTGCCATCACCCGCGGCTGGTCATTGAAGTCGACGGCTGGACTCACGACGATCCCGCCTACGACGCCGAGCGCGACCGCTTCATGCAAGGCGAAGGCTATCGGGTCCTGCGCGTCAGCAGTGTCGACGTCCTGCAAAACCTCGACGGTGTCATCCGGGCGGTCCTGACGCTCTGCGGCATAGACATCTAGCAAACCGCGAGCGCGCCGCATCTTTCCCTCCCCCGCGTGGGGAGGGCGGCGCGCTTGGGAGCGAAGCGACTTAGCAAGCCGGGGTGGGGGGAGCCGGTGCGAAGGCCGATAGTCCCCCCACCCAGCTTCGCTAAGAGCCTGCCGGCCCTAGCTCCGCTACCCTCCCCACGCGGGGGAGGGAAACCGACTGGAACTCCCGCATTGGATTGCTGCCTTCGCAGCAATGACTGCGGATCATCATGTGCTTGGGAGATCTGCTCCAACCAATATTCAACGTAGCCCGCGCGCCGCATCTTTCCCTCCCCCGCGTGGGGAGGGCGGCGCGCTTGGGAGCGAAGCGACTTAGCAAGCCGGGGTGGGGGGATGCAGCCCGTCATCAGCGGGCGATTCGCGCCTGATTTTTCCGCCAATTCCTCGCATTCCGCCATCACCCCAACCGGCACATCTATGCACCGGGCTTCGCCTGCCGCGCCAAGGCCTTGCGCGAAAATCCCGGCAGATCAATCGGGGGTGTTCGCCACGGGTGTATAGTGCGCTCACCTCTTCGCAAACGAGCGGAGTCGAGACGAACGGGTCGCGAGGAGGGGTCGGGGGAGCGGAAGTCGTTCCGCTCCGCGGGCACGGCACATCGGCTGGGACCCTTCGCCGGGTCACGCCGGAGGCTGGCGGGGAATTGCCTCCCCGCCGAACGAGGTTTCGCTGCCGGCCAATGGCAGCCGCCCCGGCCTTTCGGCGCTCGGTTTCTGGCTCAAAGAGCCGGCGGGTGTGGACGACCGCAAAATCCCGGCAGCGTGGCGGGACGGCACGTCCTCTTACACGCCGACGACCGGCACCGGAGGTGCCGTCCCGCCGCGCCGCTCACTTCGGCGGCGCCGCCTTCGCCAAAACCGCGGCAGCGGAGGCTTTCGTTCGCGCACAATTCCGCACATTGGAGAGGCGGCATGAAATCGGCTATAGCCAGCCCGTGACCCAGTCCGCCGACGATCTTTACCGCGCCGCGATGCGGCTCCATCAGCAGGGGCAAGCGGCCGAGGCCGGCCGGCTCTACGACGCCGTTCTGGCACAAGAGCCGCGGCATTACGGGGCGCTGCATCTCAAGGGCGTGCTGCGGCTGCAGGCGGGCGACTATGCCGGCGCGGTCGAGCTCATCACCCGATCGCTCGCGATCGAGCCGGACCACGGGCTGGCGCTCGCCAACCTCGGGGTTGCCTATCGCAGCATGGGCCGGCTCGACGAGGCGGTGACGGTGCTCCGCCGGGCGCTGAGCTTCGATCCCAATTCGCCGCTGGTGCTGGCCAATCTGGGGCAGGCGCTCAACCGTTCCGGCAACATCGCCGAATCGGTGATCTACAACCGGCAGGCGCTGGCGCTCAATCCCAAGCAGCTGGGGCTGCAAAGCTCGGTGCTGTTCGCCGAGAACTATCTCGCCGAAACCGATCCGGTCGAACTCGCCGAGCGGGCGCGCAGGGTCGGCGAGATGATCGCGCGGGCCGTACCGGCGCGTACCAGCCACCCCAACGAGCGCGACCCCGACCGGCCGCTGCGCGTCGGGTTCATCTCCGGCGACCTGCGCTCGCACCCCATCGGCCGGTTCCTGCTCGGCGCGCTGAGCGGCTTCGGGCCGCAGGACGGCCTCGAGTTCTTCGCCTACGCCAATGCGAAAGAGGACGACGCGGTTACTGCCGCGCTGCGCGGCGTCATCCCGCACTGGCGCAACGTCACCGACATGAAGGACGCCGAGCTCGATGCGCAGCTCGTGGCCGACAAGATCGACGTTCTGTTCGACATGTCGGGCCACACCGGCTCCAACCGGCTGATGGTGTTTGCCCGCAAGCCGGCGCCGGTCTCGGTGAGCTGGATCGGCTACTTCGCCACCACCGGCCTTACGGCCATCGACTACGTCCTCGCCAATCGCTGGGTGGTGCCCGAGAGCGAGGACAAGCAGTGGATCGAGCAGGTCTGGCGGCTGCCCGACACCTATCTCTGCTTCACCACGCCGCGCGATGCGCCGCTGCCTGGTCCGCTGCCGGCGCTGAGCCGCGGCGGCATCACCTTCGGCAGCTTCAACAATTTCAACAAGCTCAATGCCGGCACGCTTGCCGCCTGGAGCGAGCTGCTCGACCGTGTCCCCAACTCGCGGCTGATCCTGCGCTCGTCCGGCGACAAGAACGAGGCCATCGTCGCCAATCTCAGGCAGCGGCTCGACGCCGTCGGGCTCGGCGACGATCGCGTGCGCATCGATCCCAAGGTCAGCGACTACGCGGCGCACCTGCGCTCCTACGACGAAATCGACATTGCGCTCGATACCTTCCCCTACAATGGCGGCACCACCACGGTCGAAGCGCTCTATATGGGCGTGCCGGTGCTGGTGCGTGCCGGCGACCGCTATGTCGCGCATATGGGCGAAAGCATCCTTCACAATGCCGGCCTCGCGGACTGGATCGCGCCCGACGAAGCCGCGTATGCCGGGCTCGGCGCATATTTCGCCGCCGATCTCGGCGGGCTCGCGACGCTGCGTTCGTCGCTGCGCAACCGAATGCTGGCCTCACCGTTGTTCGACGCGCCGCGCTTCGCACGAAATCTTGAAGCCGCCATTCGCGGCATGTGGCGGCTGTGGTGCGCGGCAGAGCGCCGCGCCTGATCGGGCGGGTCACAAAATCTTCAGCTTTGGCCGCCACTGAACCCCATCCCGTCCACCAGAATCATCCGGCCATGCTGCGCCTGCTCATCCTCGTCGTCGCCCTCTTCGGTTTCGCTGCTCCCGCTGCGGCGCAAAACATCATGGACCCGTTCAACGTCGGCCTCGCGATGGACGACGCCAATGTGCTGGGGCAGGGCATTCCCTATGCCGACAGCGACCGCCTGAAGCTCGATATCTACGGGCCAAAGGATCCGGTGGGCCCCTCGCCGGTCGTGATGTTCATCTATGGCGGCTCGTGGAAGCAGGGGCAGCGGCAGGACTACCAGTTCGTCGGCCGGGCGCTCGCCGCCAACGGCTTCGTCGTGGTGATCCCCGACTACCGGCTCTATCCGCAGGTGACCTACCCGAAATTCCTCGAAGACTGCGCCAACGCCGCCAAGTGGATCCAGGACAACATCGAAAAGTATGGCGGCGACACCTCGCGTTTCTTCATCGCGGGCCATTCGGCGGGCGCCTACAACGCGGTGATGCTCGGGCTCGAGCACTCGTTCTTCAACGAGTACAACGTCACCATGCCGATCAAGGGGATCGCCGCGATCTCCGGCCCGTACGACTTCTATCCGTTCGAGTACGACGAGGTGCGCAACGTCTTCGGCCACACCGATAATCCGGAGGGGACGCAGCCGGTCAACCTCGTGACCGCGGACGAGCCGCCGATGTTCCTTGCCTCCGGCGACCAGGATCCGATCGTGCGCATGCAGAACACCGACCATCTGGCGCGCAAGCTCAAGGCCGCCGGCAACTGGGTCACCGTCAAGTACTACCAGAACATCGGGCACATGGAGGCGGTGTTCGCCATCGGCGCCATGTGGCGCTGGCGCGCCCCGGTGCTCGCCGACATGGTGTCGTTCTTCACGCAGTTCGGAGCGTTCCCCAGCGGCGTGCCGAAGCCGCCCTACACGCCGGTCGCGCCACAGGGCGAGACCAGCATCGAAGCGACCATCAGCAAGATGGATTCGATCCTCAATCCCATCGACGACGAAAAGCGCCGGCAGGAATAATAGCAATCATCGGCTTGTGAGGCGTCCCGCATTGACGGACGCGAGGCGCGCGACGTAGCCTTGGCAGGTCGACTGCCAATCCGACATCGCCGTTCCGCGTCCAGCCAGGGGAGAAACGTCCATGGACTATGTGCATTTGGGAAAGACCGGCCTCGAGGTTTCGCGGCTCTGCCTCGGCTGCATGTCGTTCGGCGACGCCAGCAAGGGCCGTGACTGGGTGCTCGATCTCGAGCATAGCCGTCCGATCATCCGCGCCGCGTGGGAGGCGGGGATCAATTTCTACGACACCGCCAATGTCTATTCCGCCGGCACCAGCGAGGAGATCACGGGCACGGTCCTGTGGGAGCTCGCCAAACGCGACGAGGTGGTGCTGGCCACCAAGGTCAACGGCGAAATGCGCAAGGGACCGAACGGCAAGGGCCAGTCGCGCAAGGCCATCATCAGCGAGCTCGACAATTCGCTGCGCCGCCTGAAGACCGACTACGTCGACCTCTACCAGATCCACCGCTTCGACTACGCCACGCCGATCGAGGAGACGCTCGAGGCGCTGCACGACGTGGTCAAGGCCGGCAAGGTCCGCTACATCGGCGCGTCCTCGATGTGGGCCTGGCAGTTCATGCAGATGCTGGCGACGCAAGAGGCGAACGGCTGGACCAGGTTCGTTTCGATGCAGAACCAGGTGAACCTGATCTATCGCGAGGAGGAGCGCGAGATGCTGCCGCTCTGCGTCGACCAGGGCATCGGCGTCATCCCGTGGTCGCCGCTGGCGCGCGGCCGGCTGGCCCGCCCCTGGGGCGAGGCGACCAAGCGCTTTCAGTCCGATCCGTTCCAGAATCAGATGTACGACGCGCATGCCGCCGAGGACGAAAAGATCAACGGCGCAGTCGCCTCGGTCGCCAGGACGCACGGCAAGACCATGGCGCAGATCGCCCTCGCCTGGGTGATGCAGAAGCAGCCCGTGGCGGCGCCGATCGTCGGCGTCACCAAGCTCGAGCAGTTGACCGATGCGCTCGGGGCGCTGGATGTCAAGCTTGGCGCCAACGATGTCGCCGCGCTCGAAGCCCCGTACCGGCCGCGGACTCCGGCAGGCTTCCAATAGGGTTTGCCCGCATCGCGGTAAATGGCATAAGCGCCGGGCACCGCGACGGGGACCAGGGTTTGGAACAACAGGGCATCGGCATCCACGGGGCCGGTTTGCGCGCCGTGCAGATCGTCACGGTCGTGCTGCTGGGGCTCAAGCTGCTGCAGCTGTCGACCACCGGGGTGTTCCAGGACGAAGCGTATTACTGGATGTGGTCGCAGCATCCGTCGCTCTCGTACTTCGATCATCCGCCGCTCAATGCCTGGCTGTTGTGGTTGAGTTCGCACATCTTCGGCTGGAACCGGTTTGCGCTGCGCCTGCCGGTGGCGCTGTCGGTGGTCGCCGACATCGTCGCGCTGTGGATGATCGCGCGCCGTCTCGATGGCACCGCGTGGCAGGGCCAGTTCTGGCTGTCGGTGCTGCTGCTGCTCGCAACACCGGTGTTCTGGCTGGTGACGAGCCTGGCGCTGCCCGACTATGTGCTGCTCGCCACGTGCCTCCTCTCCATCGCGTGGTTCACGCGCTTTTTCATGGACCGCGCCGAGGGCCAGGCGGGACGGAGCGCCGACCTCTATCTCGCGGCGATTGCGCTGGGGTTCGCGGGCCTGTCGAAATACAACGCCGCGATCCTCGCGATCGGCGTCGGCCTCTACGTCATCGCCGTGCACCGCTCGCTGCTGCGCGAGCCGCGCCTTTACCTCGCCGCGGCGATCACGCTGGTGATGCAGGCGCCGGTGGTCTACTGGAACCTCACCGAAGGCCTCGCCTCCTGGGAGTTCATCCTGCGGGGCCGGCACAATGGCCTCAGGGCCTCCTATGACGGCATCCTCGGCTTTGCCTTCGGCGTCCTGATCCTGATCTCGCCGTTCCTGTTCTGGCCGATCGTCAAGTTTGTCGCCGGGCGCGAGGCTGTTCCGGGGACGTGGTTCGCCCGCGTCACCTTCGTGCTCTCGAGCCTCGTGATCCTCGCGGTGTGCCTCGTGACGCTGGTCCTGCCGCATTGGAACCTCGTCGCCTACCTCGTGCTGCTGCCGTTCCTGCCGCGCCTGATGCGGCCCTACTGGCTGATCATCGGCCAGACGATCTGGGGGCTGTTCTATGTCGTTGCGACGATCGTCAATTACGGCTTCCTGCCGATCAGCGATGTCGAGCAATGGCGCGACGAGGGGACCGGCTGGAGCTACGGCTGGGGGCCCATTGCCGCGGCGGTCGAACAAGCGAAGACGCAGCACAGGATCGGCTTCGTGGCCGCGCCCGACTACACCACGGCGTCGCTGCTCGGCTTTTATACGCATGATGCCGGTGTCACGAGCCTGTCGGCCGCCCGCGACGAGTTCGACTACTGGTTCGACCCCGAGGCGCACGCCGGCGAGGATGCGCTGCTGTTCGACGACAACTGGCGGCCGATGAGCAGCGACATCACTTCGCACTTTACCAGCGTCACGCCGCTCGTGACCTTGCCCGTGGTGGTCGGCGGCAAAGAGCTCGACGTCCACCGGCTCTATCTCGCCAGCGGCTACAAACCCAATGGCTGAGCCGGCGGGTTTCGGCTGGCGGACGCTGCGCGTGGCCGCGCTCGTCCTGTTGGCCGCCAAGCTGGTGATGTTGTTGGTCGCCCATCCGTTCATGGACGAGACCTACTATTTCATGTGGGGGCACCACCCGGCGCTCTCCTACTTCGATCACCCGTCACTGGTCGGCTGGACCGAAGGCCTCTCGGGCGCGGTATTCGGATGGACGATCCTGGGTCTGCGTCTGCCGGTCCTGATGACGCTGATCGGCGACATCTTTCTGCTCGATCTCCTCTCGCGCAGACGGGGTGACGACTGGCGCGGCTGGTTCTGGGGCAGCGTCGTGCTGTCGCTTGCGATCCCGATCCTGTTCGGGCTGACGAGCGTGGCGCTGCCCGACCACCTGCTGGTCTTCTTCTCGCTGGCGACGGTCTATGCCGTCGAGCGCTGGCAGGCCGACATCAAGGTGCGCCGCTGGCTCTATCTGGCCGGGCTCGCCATCGGCCTTGCCACGCTCAGCAAATATACCGGCGCGCTGCTGGGTCTCGGCCTGCTGCTCTATATCATCGTGACGCCACGGCTCCGTCCCGCGCTGCGCTCGCCGCACCCTTATCTCGCGGCATTGCTGGCGATGGCGCTGCAGGTGCCGGTGCTGATCTGGAACGCGCAGCAGGACTGGGCGTCCTTCGGCTTCATTGTCGGCGGGCGCCACGGGGTGGCGAGCCCGGCAAGTTTCTCCGGCGTCAGCGGCTATTTGCTCGGCGCGCTGGTGGTGCTCTCACCCTTCATCCTCGTGCCGATGTTCCGCTTTGCGCTTGGGCGCAACGACGAGGATGGCTTCGGCCGCGTTGTGTTCTGGCTGTCGAGCCTGGGCTTCCTCGTCGCGTCGCTGTTCGCCAACATTCTCATCCACTGGAACATCGTCGCCTACGCTGCAGTGCTGCCTTACCTCGCCGGCCGCCTGCGGTCGCGCTGGCTGGCTGGCGCGCAGGTCGCCTACGGCACGCTCGCCATCGCACTGGCGGCCGTGAACTATACCCTCGTGCCGTTGACCGCGCTCACCAGCCACGCCGATCAGACTTCGGGGTGGTCGTATGGCTGGGACGACATCGCCGCGGCGGTGCGCGAGGCCGAGGCGAGTGAGAGTGTCGGCTTCGTCGCGGCCACCGACTACGCGCTGGCGGCGCCGCTCGGCTTTGCGCTGGCCGATGCTGGCGTCGTCAGTCTCTCCGCGAAGCGCGATGCCTATGACGACTGGTTCGACCCCGCGGCGCACCAGGGCCAGACCGCGATTATCGTGGCCGACCAGTGGCGGCCGCTCGACAGTGTGCTGGCTGCGCAGTTCGGCGAGGTCGATACAGTCAAGAGCCTCGATATCGTCCGCTTCGGCAAGCCGGTCGACCACTACACGATCTATCTGGCGCGCAACTACGCGCCGGGCTGAGGAGCGGGATTTGCCGCGTCAAAAAACTGTCGTCCGGTCGCCGTTTTCGCCTTGAGGTTGGCCGCATCACCCCCTATATACCCCCTGCGCTGCGGGTCATGACCGCTTAACATGGCGCACCGCACGACATTGGCGCGGGATGGAGCAGCCCGGTAGCTCGTCAGGCTCATAACCTGAAGGTCGCAGGTTCAAATCCTGCTCCCGCAACCAATGTCGCTTTTGAAGACAAGCCCCCGGCGACGGGGGCTTTCTCGTTTTCTGGGCTCAGTCGAAGAAGCCTGAATCTTCCTCGCGCAGGTACGGCTTTGCCGCCTTTGCGTCGATGTCGAGGCCGAGGCCCGGCCCCGGCAGCAAATCGATCATGCTGTCATTGACGATGCGGCCCGAGGGCAGGCCGGTCACGATGTCGGGCCACCAGGGATCGGACGCCGACGGATATTCGAACGCGATGTAATTCGCGGGCAGGGTGGCGCAGACATTGATCAGCGCCCCCAGACCCAGCAGGCCATTGGCCGTGCCATGGGGGGCCATGAGGATCGAGTGCATGTAGGCGTGCTCGGCGACCCATTTGAGCTCGGCAATGCCGCCGACGTCGGCCGGGTCGGGGCCGATGACGCGCACTGCCTGCGTTTCGATCAGCTCCTTGAAGTTGTGGCGGCTGTAGATCTGTTCGCCGGTATGGATCGGCGTCGAGGTCGATACCGTGAGCTCGCGATAGGCTTGCGGGTTGACCCACGGCACATAGTCGCCGGTCAGCATGTCCTCGAGCCACATGATGTTGTATTTTTCGACTGCGCGGGCGAACTTGATGGCGTCGGGCAGCATCCAGCCCGGGCCGCAGTCGAGCGCGAGGCTCACCTTGTCGCCGAGCACTTCTTTCATGGCGATGACGCAGTCGAGCATGTGGTTGAAGCCGTGCTCGCTGATCACGCCCTGGTCCATGGCGCCGTGGTAGCCGGCCTTCTTTTGCACCACGCCGTAATGGAAGTCCTCGACCGTGTCCTTCATGTTGGAGTGGAACGAGATTCCCTGCTTCACCATGAAGAAGTTCTCGGGCAGCTCCTTCATCCACTTGACGTCGGCGGCATAGTCTTCCGGCCGGTCGCCGGTCCGTTTCTTGCGGAGGTTGCCGTTATAGGTACGGACCTTGTCGCGCACCTTGCCGCCGAGCAGCTTGTAGGCGGGCACGTTCGCGGCTTTGCCGGCAATGTCCCACAGCGCATGCTCGATGGCGCTGACGGCGGCGCCGTAGGGCTTGAACGAGCCGCGCTGGCGGATCTTGAGCATGACGCGTTCAACGTCGGTCGGGTCTTCGCCCAGCAGCGCGTCGCGGAAGTGCAGGATCCAGGGCTTGAGGTAGGTCTTGGTGTATTCGACCTCGCCCAGGCCGTGGAGGCCTTCGTCGGTAACGACGCGGACAATCGGGTGCTTGCCGATAACGGCAACGCGCAAATCGGTGATTTTCATTGTGATGTCTTTCGCCTCAGCTCCAGGTGCGATCCCAGGAGTATTCGTTGTCCCATTGCTCGGTGGGCTGCCAGATGCCGGTGACGCCCGGCTGCAGATGACCGGAAATGACCTCGTCGATCACGTCGTCGATGCCGAGGCCCGGCTTGTCGGG
>Ga0207667_10006326_pt1 | contig 14350 bp, 14 predicted proteins | sample KBSCornC52_FD_184301 | JGI IMG/M metagenome (GOLD analysis project Ga0207667, IMG submission 184301) | Corn rhizosphere microbial communities from Kellogg Biological Station, Michigan, USA - KBS Corn C5-2 (SPAdes) (version 2) | ecosystem: Host-associated > Plants > Roots > Rhizosphere > Soil ... | reverse complement strand
CGTCACGCGCAAGATGAAAGGCCTGATCCCGTGGAACCTGTCGCAGTTGCAGGACATCGCGACGCACTTCGGCGTGCCGCCCGCGATCCTGCTCGACGACAAGGGCGCGCAGCCGGCTGCCGCCGAGATGGTCGACGCGACGCTCGTGATCGAGTCGCGGCGCTTTCGCTGCCGGGCCGCGATCTCGACGAAGGCCAGCAGCCAGATCGAAACGGATTTCGTCGCGTTGCAGTGGCAAGGCGAATGGATCGTCACCGAGCGCCAGCACGCGCGCGAAGGGCGCACGTATCCGGTCGATGTCGTCGAGCTGCGCTCGAGCCAGCCTAACGTGTACGCGGCACGCATCGCCGTGGTCGACGATTCGCGGGACGTCGCCGAAACGGTATGTGAATATTTCATCGAGAAAGGCGTGAACGCGATCCCGTACTTCGACGGCGCCACGTTCCGCAAGGCGCTGGAGGTCGAGGATTTCGACGGCTACATCCTCGACTGGATGCTCGGCGACCAGACGGCCGCCGATCTCGTGCGCGGCATCCGTTCGAGCGAGAACAGCGGCGCGCCGATCTTCCTGCTGACCGGCAAGATCTCGACCGGGGAAGCCAGCGAGGACGAAATCGCGCACATCGTGTCGCACTACAACGCGCGCTGCGAGGAAAAGCCGGTTCGCCTGCCGATCCTGTTCGCCGAAGTGGCGCGCGAACTGAAGATCGCGCTGCCCGCCGTGGCCGCCGCGAGCTGAGGCCGGATCGACAACCCACCACCGCACGACCGAGGGAAAGACATGCGAGTTTCGACCATCTGGACCAAGAGCCTGCTGACGGCCTGCCTGCTCGGCATGGCCGCCGCGACATGGGCGGCTTCGTCGTTTACGTTCACCGTCGACGGCAAGATCGACAAGAGCAACCAGCAGGGCAGGACGGCCTACGTGTTTTCCGAGCAGGCGCTGATGGCGCTGCCGCAGCATACGATCGTCACGTCAACGAGCTGGACGCCGAAGGCGACCTTCACCGGCCCGCGCCTGTCCGACGTGCTGAAGACCGTCGGCGCGCACGGCACGCAGATCGAATTCCACTGCATCGACGAATACACGTTCACGATTCCGGTGTCCGATGCGGACAAATACGGCGTGATCCTCGCGCGAACGATGAACGGCAAGGTGCTCGGCAACGACAACTACGGCCCGCTGTGGATCATGTATCCGCGCGACCAGTATCCCGACGAGCTGAAGACGCCGCTCGGCGAAGCCAAGTTCGCGTGGCAGATCATCGGCCTGACCGTGAAGTGAAATGACGCGGCCGCGACGGAAAAACAGAAAAATCATTCTGATCCTCGGGTCGCTGTGGATCGCGGGATTCGCCGCGTGGGCGTTCCTGCTGTGGGACCTCCTCGCAACCTCGGTCAACGAGGGCGTGCTCGAAGGGCCGCGCGAAGGCGTGTTCTGGACGGCCGCGCAATACCGGAACGTCTATACGCGGTTCGACCGGCAACTGATCCTCTACGCGACGCACGAGGACGACGACTTCGATCGCGTGCAGATGCAGCTCGACAGCCTGTCGGTGTCGTTCGGGTTCCTGCAGCGGCCGTCCGAAGTATCCGAGTACTGGCTGCGCATCCCGCGCGCGCGCGACGAAATCGCCGCGCTTGGCGAATTCATGACGCGCCTGAAGCACGACGTGCCGTTGCTTCGCGGTGCGCCGAAGAACGCGCGGCAGGTGATCGACGAGGTCAATGCGTACTGGCCGAAGGTCAACGGCCTCGCGAACTACTTCCGCGCGATCGAGATGGCGCAGCGCGATTTCACGTTCCATCAGCTGAAGGAAAAGCAGCGCGCGATCCTGATCCTCGGCATCGTGCTCGGCGTGATCCTGTGCGCGCTGTTCCTGCTGCTGTTCTATACGATGCGCACGCGCGACGACCTGCTCGAACGGCAGGACGCGGCGCTCGACGCGGAGCGCAAGGCGTCGGATCGCGCGTTCGAGATGATCGAGGCGAAGAACGCGTTCCTCGGCATGGTCAGCCATGAGCTGCGCACGCCGCTGCAGGCGATCTGCGGGTCGATCGAGATCCTGCTCGCGCGCCCGCAGTCCGACGCGAACCTGAAGACGATCCGGCGGCTGCAGAATTCCGCGCTGTCGCTCGAAGCGCTCGTCAAGGACCTGACCGACTACATCAAGCTGCGCTCGACCAAGCGCCTCGCCGAACTGGAAACGGTCGGCATGGCGTCGCTGCTCGCCGAAGTCATCGAGCCGCTGCGCGAGAAGATCGCGACCAGGCGGATCGCGGTCGCGCAGCAGGTCCAGCCGCACGATCTGTCGATCCGCTCGGACCGCAAGCTGTTGCGGCAGGTGCTGTCCAACCTGGTCGAGAATTCCGTCAAGTACACGCTAGGTGGGTCGATCGACGTATCGATCGCGCTCGCCGACGCGCCGGCCGGCAAGCAACTGACGATCGTCGTGCGCGACACGGGCACTGGCATCGCGAAGCAGCATCTGTCGAAGATCTTCGAGCCGTTCTATCGCGCGAACGACGCGGTCGGGCTGCATGTGGACGGGATCGGCATGGGGCTCGCCGTCGTGCGCGAAATCGTCACGACGCTGCGCGGGCATGTGGACGTGCGCAGCGTGGTCGGCGAAGGCAGCGAATTCGTCGTGACGCTGCCCGTCGAAGTGCCCGACTTCATCGAGGCCGCCGGCGAAGCGCCCGCGTGGCCGGCGGCCGCCGCGCATCGCGACCGGCGCGCGCTGGTCGTCGACGACAACGACAACGCACGCGAAACACTGGGCGCGATGCTGTCGGCGCTCGGCATCGACGCCGATCTGTGCGGCACCGGCCACGAAGGCGTCGAGCGCTTCGGCGCGGGCCGCTACGACATCGTCGTGCTCGATCTCGAACTGCCGGACCTGAGCGGCTTCGAGGTCGCGCGGCGCATTCGCGCCGTCGCGCAGCCGGACGACGAAGGCCGGCATCCGGCGATCGTCGGCGTCAGCGCGTATGAATCGGCCGCGCTACGCGAGAACCAGCACGTGTTCGACGAATTCCTGCCGAAGCCGGTGCACCTGCGCGAACTCGGCGCCCTGGTCGAGAAGCTGCTCGCCTGAAGCGGTGCGCCGCGTGCAAACGCGCACGGCATCGCGCGCCGGCGCTGCCTCACGCGCTCACGCTCCCGCTTATTCGCCGATCAGATGCAGCACGATATCGCGCCGGTGCGCCGCGCGACGATGCTCGAACAGATAAATCCCCTGCCACGTGCCGAGCACCATGCGGCCATGCTCGACCGGAATCGACAGCTGCACCTGCGTGAGCGCCGTGCGCAGGTGCGCCGGCATGTCGTCGGGGCCTTCGGTGTCGTGCTCATAGCGGGTTTCGTCTTCCGGCGCGAGCGTCGCGAAGTAGCGTTCCAGATCGCGCTGCACCGACGGATCCGCGTTCTCCTGGATCAGCAGCGAAGCCGACGTATGCCGGCAGAACACCGTAAGCAGCCCCGTGCGAATCGACTGCTGGTCGACGAACGCGCGCACCTGCGGCGTGAATTCGACGAGGCCGCCGCCGTGCGCGTCGACGGCGATATGCGTGAGGGCTTGTTGCATGGCCATGGCGTCAGCCCAGCGCGGCAAAGCCGTCGGTTTCGATCTGTCGGGCATCGGTGGGCCGCACGACGCGCGCAACCTCGACGCCGTCGCGCAGGAACACCAGCGTCGGCCACAGCTTGACGCGGAACGAGCGGCCGAGCGGGCGGCCCGGCCCGTCCTCGATCTTCAGGTGGCGCACGGCGGGATGCGCGGCGAACGATTTGACGATCGCGGGCTGCGCGCCCGCGCAGATGCCGCACCAGTTCGCGCCGAATTCGATGACGGTCGCGCCGGCGAGTGCTTCGACTTCCTCACGGGTCGGCGCGTTGGCGGTATAGCGTTGTGGCGTGTCCATCGGGGCCCTCATGTGCAATTCCGGAATGCGGTCGCGCGGCAGGCGCACGGCCTGCGATTTCTTACTGTAGCGGAAAAGCATGCTCGACGCCGATGTGCTCGCGGCCGTTTGCGCGGCGCATGCTCGCGCCGTTGCCGCGCGTTGCAAGCGCTGCTTCGCGAGCAATTTCCGTGCGTCGCCGCAGCGTCGATCGCCGGATGACACGACAAGAATCGGAGCGCCGCACGGCCACGACAGGATCAGCATTCGAACCCATCCCTCAACGAAGCGAAGGCTCCGACCATGAACGCTCCGCATCGCGTCACCGAACCGAACATCCTCTATTTCGGCACGCCCGTCGTGCTGGTCAGCACGCTGAACCCGGATGGCACAGCAAATCTCGCGCCGATCTCGTCCGCGTTCTGGCTCGGCTGGCGCGGCGTGATCGGTATCGCCGCCAGCTCGCAGACCACCCGCAACCTGATGCGCACCGGCGAATGCGTGCTGAACCTGCCGTCGTCCGCGCAGGCGCACGCGGTCGACCGGATCGCACGGACGACGGGCACGCATCCGGTGCCCGAATCGAAACGCGTGAGAGGCTACGTGTACGAACCCGACAAGTTCGGGGCGGCCGGGCTCATCGAGGCGGCATCGCACACCGTGTCGCCGCCTCGCGCGCTCGAATGCCCGGTACATCTGGAAGCGGTCGTCGCGGCCACGCATGGCCTCTCCGATGAAACGCCCGACCTGCGCGGGAAGATCACACTGTTCGAGCTGCGCATCCAGCGCGTGCACGTGCATCCGGACCTGCTGATGGATGGCCATCAAGATCGCATCGATCCGGACAAATGGTCGCCGCTGATCATGAGCTTCCAGAAATTCTATGGTCTGGGGCCTCGACAGGTGCATGCGTCGCGGCTCGCCGAGATTCCCGAGCGCGCGTATCGCAGCCCGGACATCGAGCGCTCGCGGGAAGCGGGCGTTCCGGCTGGCGCCGGGCAGTAATGAAACGCGATGCTGGCGGGCAGCGCCGCGGCGCTCGCGTGGCGCGCGACCGGCTCGGTCGCGCCGGCCGTTGCGCCGAAACCGATCGGATAAAATACGGCCGGCCAATGCTCATTGGCCCATGACTGAACCGACGGAGTGTTTTCAGTGATTCAAGCTACCCCAGTATTCAAGGACAACCTCGCGCAATTGCCGGCCATCGACGGCATCGCGCGCATCGATCTCGTCGGCGCGAACGGCGACGTGGTCGCCAGCATCGAGAACCAGCCCGGCAAGCAGGGTTCGCTCGCTGTGTACCACTACCTGAAGCAGGCATTCGGCGTGCTCGACGCGAAGGCTGCCGAGCATGGCCTCGCGGTGTTCGCCGAGCACACCGCCGACGCACGCAACCGCCCCGGCGCGCACCCGAACGTCGATCGCCTGCTCGCGATCGTCGCCGGCGGCGACGCGCTGCGCATCGACGTCGTCGCGAAGGATTGAGCGACAGGCGGGACATGGTGCCGCACCTCGATGCGCGGCACGCTCATGCATCTCGTCGACGGGTACCAACGCATGCGAATCATCGATCTTCCAGATCAATTCCCGTGCATTCTGCTTGATGGCGAAGGCCACTTCGGAGTGCCTTCCACCTGGCACGTGGATGTCGAAAGGCCGTTTCAATCCATCGATCATTCGATCGCCGGTCATGTACCGACTGACGTGCAGTTCACCGCCAGACGCTCATACGCTAGCGCCCTGTTCTGCGGTTTCATCGCATGGCCGATCGAGTATTGCTTGTCACCCCACCGCACATCGATGCCGCGCTGGTCGTCGATGCCGAACACCAGCAGGCGCGATAGGTTGCTCACCATGCCCAGCCGCTTGCCTTCTCGTCGCGCGCCTGGGCGCCGGACGGCACGTTGCCGCCTGCCTTCCGGCTCATCTCAAACTGAACGCGCCGGCCCGACTCGACCTCGAAGCTAGTCTTGACAAGCGTCCCGCGCGTGGACATCACCGGCTCCGCGTTGTCGGCAATCTCCGTACGCGTCATCGATCCGAAATCCAGAATGAATCTCACTGATAGCTCATGGTGAACGTGGCAACACCATTCGCCTTGCCTGGAATCACGGTAGCGGACGTTCGCACATAACGGGCTCGGAAAGGAATAGACACGTCGACGTTGCCAAAGCTCCCCACCGCCCATTGATTGGGATTTCCCGCCTGAGCGGAGTCTGGACCATAACTCACAAGCGTGTTGTCCGAACCACGCAATATCTGAATGCCGACACCCTTGGCGGTCGAATCGGGCGCAAGAGAAAGCGTATCGGACCGGTTACCGGAATTGGCCGAGTCCGTCAGCGTCATGAACATGTTCGTCGACGTGCCCGGGTTCCCTCCGGAACACTTGAGACGCACCTCCATGGGCTTGGGCAGTGACGTTGCGCCGACGCTTTTCAACTCGCCCACCGATACTTTCTCCAGATCGACTGCGATGTTCGGCGTCAACAGATTGCAGGTCGGCACTTGCGGACGAATGTTTATCGCGCCATTGGTCACGATTGAACGGATTACCGTTCCATGGTTTGGCGCAATCGTTGCCCCAATTTGACCACTCAGAACACCCGGCGCCGTAATATTGCCGGTTTTCACGAATTCAACCGTAAAAGATGATCCCTCACCATAGCTGTTCGACGTAACGGAGATATTCGTCGATTGCGGCCACCATTGAGTCCCGTTAATACCCCCTCTTATACGAATTCCCACCCCGGCAACTGGAGTGGGATACGTGTTGTATTTTCCGGTAGCGGAACCTGTCGTTCCGACATACATAACGTCGCCAATCGCTGAAGTGCAAGTCAGCGTTCCACCCAATCCGCTGGCGGCCCCCGACGACGAGAAAATCACCGTTCCATCCGCGATATTCGGATCGAATGGAGGCGGACTGAATTTCGGAAGAGTAACGATAAGTGACGGCACCATGACACCGTCTGTTCTTTTAATCGTGCAAGACGCGTGAGAATAATTTGAAAATAAAACCAAAATCAAAATTGGTATGAATTTCATTTTTCGTTTTCCTGGATCATTGTAAGCGCCCGTTCTTTATCAAACAGTCACGCGAAGACTTTCCGGACGCCTGTCACTGGGCGCCGACCACCGTGCCGGCACCCACGCACATTGCCGCCCGACGCTCATACGCCAGTTCCTTGTTCAGCGTCGGCAATTGGTAGGACACCTTGCAGCTATTGTTGCCCCACTGCACATCGATGCTGCCCTGGTCCTCGATGCCGAACACCAGCAGACGCGACTGGTTGTCCACCATGCCGAGCAGCTTGCCCTTCGCGTCGTACGCCTGCGCGCCGAACGGCACCTTGCCGCCCGCGTCCCGGGACAACTCGAACTGCACGCGCCGCCCCGACTCCGCTTCGAAGCGGGTCTTCACGATCGCCCCGCGCGTGGGCACCACCATCTTCGCGTTGTCGGCGATCTCCGTATGCGTGCCGATACTCGCCGAATCGACGTTCAGCCAGTTCTGTCGGTACGGCTGCAGATACGGCACGATCGCGTAGCCGCGCCGGTCGGTGCGCACCGTCGGCGCTCCGCCGAACGTCACGTCGCGTACCTTCGGCACCTCAACCACCGCGAACGTCTCGCCGAGCGGCTGGCCGAGCGTGACACCGCCGCCATGCACGACGACGGAGCCCGATGCGCCCGCGTCGAAATGCCGGCCCGAGCGATCCTGCGTGAAGTTGCCGGTCAGCTTCGCGTTCGGCGTATCCCAGCCTGCGCTGATGCCGCCCGAGCCGCCGCCGTCGCGGCTGTAGCCGGCCTGCACGCCGTAATTGACGGTATTGCTGTCATTCAGGTAACCCGACACCCCGGTCTGCATGTTGAAGTCACCGCGCGTCGACGAAACCGCGTTCGCGTACAGGCGATGCGTGCTCGACGCCTTGCCCAGCGGAATGCTGACCGACACGTTGAACTGCGTGTCAGGCCGCGCGAACGGCCCCGACTCCTGGATGTGCGACGCCGACAAGCTGTAACTGATGTTCTTGTAGCTGTTGCTGTAGCCGACCTGCAGGCGCCGGCTGCGTCCTTCGCCGTTCCAGTAGGTCGTGTCGCCCACGCCGGCGAACATCGAGCCGCTTCCGAGCGGCTGGTTGAGGCTCACGTCCAGGCGGCTTTTCTGACGCGCGACGCGCGGTCCGTACGAACGATCCGTGTCCTCCACGTGCTGGCTCAACGTACGGTAGCCGTCCGTCGAATAGCGATAGCCGACCATCGTGAACGTGGTGTTGGTCGAATGCAGCGTCTTCGAATACAGGAACCGCAAGCTCTGCCCTTGCCGGGTACCAGCCGACGTGCGCGACCGGCTCGCCGTGACGTCCAGCGACATGCCGCCGATACGCGTGTTCACGCCGATGCCGAGGGCGGCCGCCACGTAGTTGTCCGCCGCGATAACGCCGCCGTAGCCGGTGAAGTTGTCGGACACGCCGTACACCAGCGTGCCCTGCGTGAACTTCGGGCTCGACTGGCCTTGGACGCGATATTGACCGGCAGAAAATGCGTACCGCAGGCTGCCGCGCCGAACCATCACCGGCAGGTACGAGTACGGCTGGGTGAACCGGCGCACGCGTCCGTCGGACTCGGTGATCCTGATCTCGAGGTCGCCGTTCGAGCCGCTCGGATAGATGTCGGTGATCTCGAACGCACCGGGCGGCACCGGCGTCGAATAGATCACGTAGCCGTTCTGCCGCACTTCCACCACCGCATTGCTCTCGGCAATCCCGCGCACGACCGGCGCGAAGCCGACTTCACTGTCGGGCAGCATACCGAGATCGGTGCCGATCTGCGCGCCGACGAAGCGCACGCTGTCGAAGATGTCGCCCGACGTATACAGCTCGCCGGCCGCCACCTTGCTGCGCAAGCGCCGGATGTCGCGCTCCACGTAGCTGCGGTTGCTGGTAAAGCGGCTGCCCGCACCCGTGGTGCCGGTAAGCGTGGATTCGTTGCGGAAACGCCAGCCTCCGGCATTGAAGCCGTTGCGCAAGCCAACGAAGTAATACTCGTTGCTTTGGCCGTGGCTATCGTTGCGGCTGTAGCTGACCTGATAGTCGCTGTACAAGGCGGGGACACCATCGTCCCACAGCGACTGATCCACGTAGCCGCGCGAGGTTCGCGACACATACAGTTGTGGAAAACTGATGTTCAGCGACAGCGTATTGGACTCGAACTCCACCGAAGCGCCGTCCGCCACGGTGGAGAGGTCGACGATCGTCTCGTCGTCCGCACCGGCGGCGATACGCCCGTCCTGCTCGAGCCGCGCGACGTTAACGCCCGCGGTGCGCAACAGCCCGACGGTCACCGCCGGCTTGACGGTACCTTCGGCATCGGCACGAAACGCCACATCCTGACGCTTGACCAGCGTGTGATTCAGGTAGACGTCGACGTCATAGCTGCCGGGCAGCACCGAACTGCCACTCTCGAAATAGCTCAGCTCGACCGGCCCTTCACCCTTGCGCAGGAAGGACTCGTTGAACTCCACCGCGTGCCCGTGCGCCGGCAACATCAGGCCAAGCAACGCAAGGCACGGCATGCCGATCTGCGCGGCCGTCCAGACATCCCGTTCCTTTGTGAAGTTCTCCATACCTTTTCTCTAAGTTGATTCACCTCCCGAGCGGAATCGCATGCACGAACACACCCTCCCCGCGGCGATGCCCCGGGGGATAACGAAGATGAAGAGGAATACGATGTGTCGAACCGGTTACGTCAACCGGTGGTGGTGCCGTCATGCGGCTCGACGGCGCCGTAGTCGTTGATCGACTCGAAGTGGACCTTGACGCCCGCTGAAGCAGCGCCGGCGGGCAGATCCTTGACGGCAAACAGGCGCGTCGAGGACGGCGGCACCATCTCGGCCTCCGCGGCATAGTCCCGACCGCCGCTTCGCACCTTGACCGAAGCCAGCGACACGAAGTAAGCCGACGGATTGCTCACTTCGAGTTGTGCGCGACCATCGCGCTGAACGAGTCTCCAGCGCAGTTGCGCGGGCGCTTCCTCGACTTTTCCGGACAAGCCGGTTGGCCGGTAGAAGAACTTGATGCGCTGACGCACGGCAATCTGAAGCGTGTTGTCGCCCTTCGCTTTCTGCGGGATCTCCTGCACGTTGAGCCAGAACACCGACTCGCGATCGGCGGGCAGACCCTGGCCGTAGTAGAGGATCCGCAGGGTCTGCTGCTTCTCCCCACCCAGGCGGTTCAGCGCCGGTGTGATCGCGAACGGCACGTCCGACTTCGCGTCGCTCGCATCCATCCACGTCTGAATCATTACGTCAGCCGGCGCGCGGTTCCGGACCATCACCGACGCCTCTTTGCTCGGCGCGGCCAACACGACGCGCGTTCCATCGAGCGTAATGCCGGCGAGCGAGACGCCTGAAGACAACAGCAACGAGCTGGCCAGGGCCAACCCGGCAAAGTGGAATCGTTTCATATTGAAAGGAATGCCGGTGAATGGGCGGGGAACGACTCCCCGCCCTGAGGTTGATTACTCGTAGGTCAGCGTGAACGGCAGCGTGCCGTTGGCAGTACCGGCCTCGACGGCGGCGCCGGCCTTTACGTAGCCAGCGCGAAGCCCCAGGTTGGCCGTGTAGGTCGGTGCTTCGGCCGTGCCGCCTTGGACCAGCGGTGCGTCGAACGTCTCGTTGGCGTTCAGGTTCAGCAGCGTGCCTGCGGTGTTGTAGATGCCGATGCCCACGCCCTTGGCCGTGCCGGTGGTCTTCAGCAGTTTGTTGTTGGTGCCGTCCACGCCCGAGCCGCTGGCCGGGTCGAAGCGCACCTTGACCGTGTTCAGGCCCTTGCCGGTTGCACCGCAGTCGAGGTTGAGGTTGATCGCGGTACCGGCCGCGATGCCGCCGCCGGCGGTGTTGTCCAGTGCGTCCACGCTGACCTTGCCCATCTTGACGTCGATCGTCTGCTCGCCCTTGCCGCCGGTCACGGACGTCCCGTTACCGCCCGTAATGCCACACGACGCCGCGACGATCTCGCCCGTAAAGTTAATCGTCCCGTCCGCAGCTTGTGCTGCATTCATCGCAGCGAATGCGAAACCGGCAGCAGCCACCATCATCGAGATTTTTTTCATTTCCGACCTATTGATTATTAAATAAATAAAATTTGGCCTCACCCGTCAAAAGCGAAACCTTTTAAAAAATTCACACAACCAGATTTTTTAAACTTACCCCCCAAACGGATTTTAAGAAAAAACAGGCCGCCATTCCGAGTACGGTCGGAAAATCGTGAATACGTATACGATGCCGACAAGCCGGTCAAGGCGCATCACACATTTGGTCTTGTGCGACGTTACACTTCACATCGAGATTTTCTTCACACCTAGTGCCGGATATCCAGAAATCAGTTTTTCTTTTTTACTGATTGACGCTTCGGCGAAGCAACGGATCACACATACAAAACGTGTCGCCTCTCTTTTCGGAGAAATGGCCGTATCACAAAGAGAATTGCCCCATCATTTATATAATCAAACCCGACCGGATCAAAATTCCAGGGGCAACAAACCTCGAATTTTCAAACTTCAAATATGCATCCCGCACTTTTATATGATTCAACCAGTGCAACAATATTACCAACCATCCATTCGCACGCAAATAGGACAAGTTCCACGCATTTGCGAACGCATATGAGACAAGTACTAATCCCTGCATCTCGCGGATTCAAGCCACCAATCATTAAATATATCTAACAAAACGCGCGGCATTCCAATTGCGTCTCTTGCCGTGTAGCTCGCATAGCCACGCGTCGTGAAGACCACGGGCACGCTCTTGTGCCGAATCTCGCCTTCGCGGTTTCAGCTACTTCTCCGCCTGCAAATGCGATCAATGACCCGTTGACGTCTTGGCTTGAATCGCATTGGCGAGTACCGCATTCCCGATAGGAACGCGAATACGTCGGTACCTGCCGGACTCCAGACTGCGCCCCAGGCGCACGCCGGATGACAGCAAGACGGTTTGATGAAACACTGCCGGAACGCGACAGCGTCGCCGGCTAGACAAGAGGGACAAGGGACGGGGGACGGGGGACGGTCATGCTGAACCCGCACGAATCCGCGATGCTGATGCCGGTGTGCCACACGCCCGATCAGTTCGACATGAATCGCGCCAAATTCGATGCGTTGCCCGAACGACAGCTCGTCATGCTCGAACATGGCGCCCCGGCCGCCGACGAGCGTACCCGTCGAAGAAAGGACGATCGATCCTCCACGGGTTCGGCGCCGAAACCGCCTCACGCCGGAGCCGCGGATCCGCGGCCGTGTGCGGCCATCAATGCGACGCCCTCAAGCGGCACCGCCCCCACCTGTCGCCGCTCGCTCAAGTCGTCGCCCGGGTTTCCGAGCGGGCAGTCCTTCATCGACAGGCACTCGCAATCGATATCCCCATCCATCTGATCCCGCAACCGGGTGACCTTCCGTATCCGTTCGTTCAGCAGTTCGCGCCATCCCGTTGGAACGGCCTCCGGATCGGCATTCGTCGAAGCCCGTCGCCGTCACGTCCTCCAGTCGCTCCACCCGGCACATACCCGTTATTTAACATTTTATGCAGGTCGCCCAATCCCCACCCAATATGTCATTTTTAGTACTTGTACTAGATAAATATAGGCCTCTTTAGTCTCCGTCCCATTCACCGGTATCCCGAATATCAGGAAAATACGACCCAAGATGCATACGTTGAGATTGTCGATTCCGCTCGGCAAGGCGCGGCCGATGACGCTCTCGACCAGCTTCAGCCGCGACACGAGCGGCTCGACGTAAGCGCAAACGAGCCTGTCGAGCACACTCGGCGTCGACAACAACCTGTCGTACGGCGTGAACGTGAACCACGGCAACTCGTCGGGCACGTCGCAGACCAAGGGCCGCACGAGCATGCAGTACCGTGGCCCGGTCGCCGAATTGAGCGTCAGCGCAGCCGCCGACTATCAGCAGTTCTCGGCCGGTGCGCACGGCGCGCTCGTCGCACATAGCGGCGGCGTCACGCTGTTGCAGTCACGGTCGGAAACCTTCGCGATCGTTGCGCGCCGAATGCCGAAGGCGCGCGCGTGACCAACACGTCGGGCGTGCGAATCGACCGGCGCGGCTATGCAATGGTGCCGTACCTGACGCCGTTTTCGATGAACGACATCGGCATCGATCCGAAGGAGCTGTCGACCGATGTCGAATTGAAGGAAACGAGCCAGCGCGTCGCGCCGCTGGCGGGTGCGGTGCCGATGCTGAAGTTCAAGACTGCGTACGGACGCTCCGCGGTCATCCGCGCACGGCAGGTGGACGGTTCACCCGTGCCGTTCGGCGCGACCGCGACCGATGCGGACGGCAAGGACTTCGGCACGGTCGGCCAGGGCGGCAAGCTGCTCGCGCGCGGGCTCGTGGACCAGGGCAACCAGGGCGAACTGAAGGTGGCGTGGGAAGCCGATCGCGGCAAGGCGGTGTGTACGTTGCCGTACTCGCTGCCGGCGCGCAAGCGCGACGCATCTTACCAGTCACTTCAGAGCCTTGAACTGCCGTGCGTGACCAGCGCAACCGCCCGCTATGCGCCAGCCACGTCGAATCCGCGCGTCGGTGACGCCGCGTAATAGTCACTCCGGAAGCGCTCGAACGTCTCCTATGACAGAGCCAACGGAAGTTTCAGCATCGTTTACGGTCTAACGGGACAGATATTATGAAATGGATGAATGAGACTGAAAATGCGGACCTGCGCGGTAGCGGATTACGTGCATCGAATCGCTCCCTCATACGAAGAACAATGCAATGCCTGGCGATGTGCTCGATTGCATTTTCTGAATTTGCGTTCTCTACTTGCACGGTTTCGACTTATAACACTTGGATCAGGCCCGCTCTTCCAGCGACGGTCAGTGTGGCGCAAGATGAAATCAATCTCGGTGTCCAATTTCCGAATTCGACCAGCGGTACCGGACCTGCCGGCACGGTTGCGGGCCCACTATCGCCGCCGTGTCTGTTTGACGAATACGTCTTCACGCCGACTGCAAAGGTTATTCCGAATGTGACGTACAAAACCAGCGACGGAAAAAACGCTGCAGTGTTCGAAACCGGCATCCCCGGAATCGGTTTTGTCGTTGAAGTCTACATGTCCGGGTCGTCGACTACGACGCCACTTATAAACGGCGATCTGTCCGTCCCGGTTTTTGCGCAGGATAGAGGGGGCATTTGGGCAATAGTAACACTCGTCTCGGCCGGGGGGCTCGTGACCGGAGCCTGGACGTCCAAGACGATTCGGCCTTTCACTTTCCGGGTGAAATATCAAGGAGCGTTTCATCCAGGAAGTGCCTACTCGGCTGTTCTGTCCTCGGTAAGCACGAATGTGACGGCAAGAGCCTGCAAAGTCACATCCGGCGCAACCAATTCGGTCACGTTGCCAACGCTTGTCTCGGCAAGCCTGAAGGCCACCGGT
>Ga0207667_10006324_pt1 | contig 14351 bp, 14 predicted proteins | sample KBSCornC52_FD_184301 | JGI IMG/M metagenome (GOLD analysis project Ga0207667, IMG submission 184301) | Corn rhizosphere microbial communities from Kellogg Biological Station, Michigan, USA - KBS Corn C5-2 (SPAdes) (version 2) | ecosystem: Host-associated > Plants > Roots > Rhizosphere > Soil ... | reverse complement strand
GTGCGCTTGCGCAGTGAGCACCAGGTCGGCCCGAGCGACATCTTGCTGATGGGTCAGCAACTGTTCCGGATCGACTACTGACCACCGTGGCAGCACGGACGATTCGGGTAGTGGCCGCCGTCATCGAGCGCGGCGGCCGCTACTTGATCACGCAGCGACGACCGAGCGCGGTGCTGCCGCTGCTCTGGGAGTTTCCCGGTGGTCGCGTCGAGGATGGCGAGACCGACACGAGTGCGCTCTCGCGCGAGGTGAGCTTTCGCCTCGGTGTGTCGGTGCAAGCGGGCAAGCTGATGAGCTTCGTCAGCCACCCGTACGAGCACTACGTGGTCGAGCTTTATTTGTACGAAGCCCGCTTGGTCGAGGGCGAGCCGAGCACGGTCAACGTGAACGACTTTCGCTGGGTCGCGAGCGACGATTTCGACTCGTATCTGTTTACGCCCGCCGACGAAGCTTCGATGACCAAGCTGCTCGGCCTGTAGCGCGCGCTTCGCAGCCAGCTCGCGCTTGGCGCGCAACTCGCGCCGCGCGCGGGCCGACCTGCCCCAAGTGAACCTAGGCGGGCTCGGGCAAAAGCTGATCCGCACGTGCCTGGACGTGCTGGCGCCGCCGCGCTGCCTTTCGTGCGAGGCGCTCGAGCCGGAGGCATCCGGCTATTGCCCCAACTGCGGGGAGCCCGAGCTGCTGCTCGACGTCGCTTGCCACGCCGCTTCGGTCCCGGTGTTCGCGGGCGCGCGCTACGGCGAGCCGCTCTCCTCGGTCATCCATCGCTTCAAATACGGCGCAGCGCCGGAGCTCGGCCCCGAACTCGCCCGTCTGGCCACGCGCGGCATCGATCTGTTGGGCATCGAGCCCGCTGACGTGTGGGTGCCAGTGCCACTTCACCCGCTACGTCTCGCCGAGCGCGGCTACAACCAAGCCGCGCTGCTCGCGCGAGAACTTTCTCGCACTGGGCATGGCCAGCTCGACGCGCGTCGGCTGGTGCGAGTGCGCCACACGGAGCAACAAGCGAAGAGGAATCGTCAGGGCCGGATCGAAAACGTGGCACTCGCCTTTGCGGCGCGATCGCCACGCGTGACGAGGCGGCGAGGCGCACGAGTCGTGCTCGTGGATGACGTGGTCACGACCGGCGCCACGTTCGCTGCCTGCGTTCACGCGCTGCGCGCAGCCGGCGATGAAGTCGTCGGCTGCATGGCCGTCGCCTATGCGGACGCTCGGCCACTGTAGCAAAACGCTCGGCTGAGGGTGCGCGGGTGTGTGCCAGTTCGTGGGCGAGCCAGTGGTAATTGCGCCCATAATCGGTGACTCTGTTGGCTGGAGCCCGGTTTGGTCGATCCCGCAGACACTGCGTACTTTCACTGGCTCACGAGCGAGGGCAAACAGGTCTCGGGAAATGAGCGCGCGTTGGGCGCGTTGCTCGCGAACGGAACGCTTAGCGCAACTACATTGGTCTGGCGCAAGGGTTGGGCCGAGTGGCTGCCGGCGAATCGTGTCGCTGAGCTCGTGGGCTTCATCCCCGAAGCTCAACGTCAGAGCTCGCTGAAGCCACGCCGCAATCCGAGCATCGCGAGCCCGCCCACCGTCCCGGGCGCACCGGCCGGCGAGCCCTCGACGGCTTCGCCGAGCTCGCCGTTAAAAGCGGTAGCAGCTGGGCCGTTGGAGGCTGCGGTGAGCCCGCCACTGAACGCTCCGTCGAGCCCGCCGCTCAGTGCAGCCGGAGCTCGTCCATCGCTTGCCCCGGGGCGCGCGCAGCCGCCGCCGCCCCCGATGCGCACGAAGGCGAGCTTACCTCCGCCGCCAGACGCGCGCTCCGCCACCGGCTCGGCGCCCACTGGCGCAGTCGCCAGCGCCGTGCCACGCACTGCAGCGCCGGCAGCACGCGCGACTTCGCCGCACGCGCCAGCCGCGTCCGCGACTCGCACGCCATCGCCCGCTCGCGCCACTGCACAACCCTCAGCCGCTGCTGCTCCCGTCGCGCGCGCTGCCGCGGCCTCTCCACCCGCCGCAGCCACTCCGCCCACCGCAGCCACTCCGCCCACCGCGGCGACTCGAACGCCGATCGCGGCGACTCAAACGCCGATCGCGGGCGGGCTGCCGCCGCTTTCGCCGCTGATGAAATCAGCGAAAACAGTCGCTGCGCCGAGCGAGCCTGCGAAGGACACGCTCGCACCCAGCAGCTTCGGCGTGATTGGCCGAGCTCGCGCGGGTCAGCCTACCGCGACGACCGCGCGTCGCGATCCGGTCGCGCCCGTAGCGCGCGCGCGCTCGCCACTGCCGACGCTGAGCGAAGAGGGCCCTGCGACGTCGGCGACGGCCACGCTGCGTCCGCCGGGCGCGGTGCCGCCGCCCGCGCGCGGCGTGCCGGCAGTGCCCGCGTTGGGCACGTCGTCGCAAGGCTCGTTCTCGCTCGAGAAACGCTCGGCGGTGATGACGCCCGTGCCGTCGTTCGGGCCGCCCGGCGGCGCTCTCGAAAGCGTACCGCCCGCTGACCTGCCGCCCCCGCGGCACGCCGAGCCACCGCCGGCGAGCGCGCCGAATGCCAGCGCGGCGCCGCTCAGCCAAAACCGCACGCCGAGCGCACCGAATGCCAGCGCAAGCCCGCAGCATGAACGCGTTTCGCCGAGCAGGCCGGCAGCAGACTCGCTCACGCCAGCCTGGAACGAGCCCGCTGCGCCGGCGAACGCGTTGCCTCCGGTCATCAATAAAGCGCTCTTGGGCGAAGGGCCCGCGTCCGAACGCGCGCTCGATTCCACGCTGGAGGTGCTGCAGCAGGTGCCGCCCGAAGCGCGGCGCACGCCGGTCGAGCCGATGCGAGCCGCGCGTCCAGAGCTGAACTCGGCGAGCGAAGATGTGCTCGCGCGCGCGCTGCACCGTCATTCGCTGGTCAAGGTTGGGCGGATGGCCGTCGACAGCCGCACGGTGGTGATGGCGCTCTCGGCCTTGTGCGGCGCGCTGCTGGTGGCATTGCTCGCGCTTTATCTCACGCGCCGCCGCGCGCCCGAGCCGCTGCCCGCCGCCGCGATCACGGCCAGCGCAGCGCCCGCGCCGCCACCCGTGCTCGGCTGTCAGCTCGCCACTCCCGCGGCGCTGCTCGCGACCAACATCGAGCGCAGCGTGCCGCCCTACGCCAGCAAAGTCGGCGCTGAAGCGACGCTCGCGCTCGGCTTTGCCGCATCGAAAACCAAGGGCGTCGGGCTGCGCTTGAAGCCGGACACGCTGGACGTGGTCGCCGCCTTCGAAGAAGACGGCAAAGATGCCGTGCGCGGTGTCGTGCCACTGACGCGCTCGGGCTCGCTGGCCTTCTTCGTCGACCGGGACGACAGCGCGCTGCGCTCGGCGCACACCGTCGATGAAGTGCCGCCGTTCACGCTCGGCGTCAGTGACGCGGGCTTCTCGCGCGTGGTCGCCGGCAGCACGAGCTTGGTTTGGCCGCTCGAAGAAGGTCTGAAGATCACCGAACCGCGGGCTGCGGCGGTCGGCGCGTTCGGCTATGCCGTCACGTTTCGGCGCGGCGGACAATCGGGGACGGTCGTGCTCGGCTTCGTCGCCAATGACGGCTCGAAAAAGTCGGAGCTCATGGAAATTCCCGGCGCGCCCAAGTTCCTCGGCACGCCGACGATCGCCGGAGACGCGACCGGTGCGCTCGTCGCATTCGCGGGGCGAAGCGCGCCCGACGCCGCGTGGCAGGTGTTCGTGTCGCGCGCCGCGCCCGGCGCTGCGCCGAGCCCGGCGCGCGAGCTGCTCGTCGGCAGCGGCGGCGGCGCCATCTCGCCCGCGCTTTCCGCGCTCGGCTCGGGCCGCTGGCTGGTGCAGTGGACCGAAGGCCTCTCCGGGCAGTATCAAGTCCGAGTGCAGGCCTTCGCCGCGGATTTGAGCGCGCTCGGAGCCCCGCTCTTGGTTTCGCCGAAGGGCGCCAACGCAGGGCAAGGAGCGCTCGTGGCCTTTGCGGGCGGCGCGAGCTCGCTCTTCATCTTGACCACGTTAGGCCACGACGAACTTTGGGGAGCCACGCTAAAATGCCCATGATCTTCCGCGTCAACACGCGGCTGACTCGCGCACTGACCGTTGCCGCGTGGCTCGGCGCAGCGCTGCTCACACCCAGCTGCGCCGCGTTCGGCGGCGGCGGGCCGTCGAACGTCGCGCAAGGCAAATACTATTCGTCGGGCAACCCGCAGTACGACGAGTTTTTCATCGCGCTCTACCAGCTGCAGCTGAAAATGGCGGACCTGCCGCGCGTACCCGACGCTGAGCGGCAGAGCTTGGCTCAGGCGCTCACGCTCTCGCCCGAAACACCGACTGACGGCGTCGCGGAGCGACTGCACGAAGAAGCAGAAAAACTCAGCCAAACCGGCATTCGCATGCGCCTCGAACAAAGCCCGAGCGAAGGCAAGCCGGAGAGCGCCAGCGCGACCATCCGCGCCAGCGTTCGGCCGAAGGACGAAGCGTCCGCGGCGCTCTTTTCCAAGCTCGAAACCTCCGCCACGAATTTGCTCCGCACGGCGAGCGAAATGAAGGTCGCTCTGGCGACGCTCGCGAAGCTCGAGGTCGACGCGATCAACCTCGATGCCAATGTGCCCAAAGCCTTCATGGCTGCGCATGTGGGCAAGCAGAGCGAGGTCAAAAAGAATCTGGCCGACGCGCAAAAGCTGATTGTGCTGATGAAGGCGCGCGGCGACGAAGTGCGCACGCAATGTGAGGAGCTCTTGGCGCGGGTCGGCAAAGCCATCGACACCGACGACGGTTCGCTCAGCGCGCCGCCGCCGGAGCCCGTGAGCGCTGAACCGCTCAAAGCAAACGATCCCAAGAAAGCCGCCAAGGCCCACCCCAAGCCCAAAGCGGCGAGCAGCGCGACCGCGCCCGCCGCCCAACCGAAGCCGGCCGCGCCCGCCAAGACGGGCAGCGACGAAGCGCCGGCCAAGCCGGCCGCGCCGAGCAAACCTGCTCCGCCGCCCAAAGACTTCGAGCCTTGAGCGGCGCGCGCCGGCTGTTCGCTACTCGACGGCCTTGATCGCGGGCAGGAAGCGTTCGGGCGGGACGAAGTCGTTGAAGCGGACCGCTTCGTTGCCGTGAGAGTCGAGCACGACGACGGTGGGCAGGCCGCGCACTTTGAACGTGGCGAGCATCGCGACCACGTTCGGATCATCGTCGTTGGTCGCGTCGACCTTGACGTTGACGAAGTGCGCCATTTCGGAGGCTACGCCGGGCTCGGAGAACGTGACTTTGTCGAGCTCTTTACAGGCAACGCACCAGGAGGCGCCGAAATCGACCAACATGGGCCGACTTTCGCGCTGCGCTCGGCCGCGCGCGACCTCGAGCTGATGCTCCCAAGTGACGCCGCCTTTCGGCTTGAGCGTGCCCTCGACGCTCATGAATAGCCCGACGCTCACGAGCGCAATGCCGACCGCCTTGGCGACCTTCACGCCCGCGCCGGGCTCACCGAACTCGCGATGCACCGCGCCGAGCAAGACGCCGACGACGACCAGCCCGAGCATGAGCAGGTAGAACGGCAGCGTGCCACGCGCAGGCTCGGCCAAGAACGGAACGACCGTGCTCGCATAGTGCAGCGCCACCACGACCAGCACGATGCCGAGGATGGACTTTACGTGCACCATCCACGCGCCGCTCTTGGGCAGCTGCACGGCGAACGTGCCGACGACGAAGAACGGCACGCCCAGGCCGAGGCCGAACGCAGTCATGGCTGCGGCGCCGAGTCCCGAGCTGCGCGTCTTGGCGATGAAGGCGAGGATACCGGTGAGCACTGGGCCCGTGCAGGGCGTGGCGATCAAACCGCAGGCGCCGCCCAGCAGAAACGCGCCCTTGTAACCAATGCCGCCCATCTCGGCGAGGCGGTTCGTGAGCGCCGCGGGCAACGCGAACTCGAATGCGCCGAACATGGCGCTCGCCAGCGTGAGGAACAGCGCGGCCATGCCGAGCACGACCCAGCGGTTCTGCAAGACCGAGCCGAAAATGACGCCGCTTTGGCCGGCGATCACCCCGAGCGGCACGAACATGGCGATGATGCCGAGCACGAACGCGAGCGACAGGGCCGCACCCTGCAAGCGGCTCTTGGCCTGCGCGGCGCCGAACACGCTGACCGTGACGGCGACCATCGGGTAGACGCAGGGCGTGAGGCTGGCGAGAAAGCCACCGGCGAAGGCCGCCAACGCGGCGTACAGCGGGCCTTTGGCCAACGCCTGCGTGAACGCATCCGCGCTTTCCGGCGCAGCATGTGCGACGCCAGGCGCGAGCACGCACCATGCCGCGATGAGCGCGAGACCGACGGGAGCGAAGGAGGGACGGAGGAGCTTCACGATGTCTTGTACCGGCGAAACCGAGAGAGGGTTTCTGGGCTTACCCAGTTATCTCGAAACTGCCGAGGGCGGTGGGAAGACCAGCACCGCCGAGCCTAGCACCGGGATTACGCGGCCCCCTGCTGGCGGGTGCGCATGGCGCGCACGAGGCGGCGCGCGTGCGCAATTTCGCCGGACAAAGCCACCTCCAGCGCGACGCGGCCGCTGGTCGTGCGCTTGATGAAGAGCCTCAAATATTGCCGCGCCGCCGTAAAATCGCCCTCGGCGTAGGCGAGCTCGCCGAGCACGAACTGACCGTAACCTTGGCCGCACGGCGCGTCCGCCAGCCGCTCGCGCAGGGCGGCGAAATCAGGCGTGCTCTCGCCCGCGGCCCGGCGTGCGAGCGCCACTTGCGCGAGATAGAGCGGCTTTTCCGTGGTGCCCCAGCGCGAGGCGCGCGAGAGCGCGCCAACCGCCTCGCGGTGATGGCCCATGAGGTAGAGCACGCTGCCGAGCGTCCACAAATGGAAGGCGCGCCGCGCCGGTGGGCTGACGCGGCTCGCCAGCCGCAAATGCTCGACCGCGCGCTCGCGATCGCCGAGGCCGAGGCAGGCGCGGGCTGCGTCTTGCCGCGCGACGTCCGGCATGATGTCGGCTTCGATCATCTGCTCGGCGACCAATAAGGCTTGGTCGAAGCGCCGTGCCTCCATGTGCGAGAGGTAGAGTTGGCGGAGGAGCAGTGCGCGCGTGGTGCGATCGAGCCCGGCGTTCAGCGCCAGGCCACGCGCCGCATATTTGGCTCGAGTTCCGGACGTGCGAGCGAGCGTCGCCTTCCGAAGCAAGAGCTCCGGAGTGGGTCGCGGCGCTGTGCTCGCGCGAGTCCTGGGCATCGACAAAGAAGTTAGCAGCACCTGCACACACGTCCAGATTTCGGCGAAACCGCCCGCGCCGCGGCGGACCGCGGCCCGGCAAATCCGGCAAATGCCCGCGGCAGCGCGCAAAAAACGCGCGCCGCGCGGCCTTGGCCGTCCAGCTGTTGCCCTGCGCGCGGGAAGCAGGCAAAAGCCTCGAGACGCGCATGCTTTCGTCCGGAAGATTCCTCCTCCTCGTCCCTTTGCTCACATTGGTTGCTGGTTGTGGGCATCCGGCGACCGACAAGGAATGCCAGGAAATCGTCGAGCGCATCGCGACGCTCGAGCTCGAGAAAGCGGGCGCGCCCACCGACAGCAAATCGGTCGCGGCGCAGATCGACGAGACGAAGAAGGCGCTCGCGAGCAACACGCTCAAAGACTGCGTCGGCAAGCGCATCACCGAGCGGGCCATGCAATGCGTGCGCGCGGCCAAGACGTCCTCGCAAATCGTCGACGACTGTTTTCGATGAAGCGATCCCGGGCGCCCCTGGCCGCGCTCGTGCTGTGCAGCGCCTGTTTTGCGTCGGCCTGCGGCAAACCGCCGAGCCGCGACGAATGCGACGCGCTGCTCGAGCACTACGTCGAGCTACTCGTCCATTCCGATCGGCCCGGGACGAACGCCAGCGAGCTCCACAAGCTCCAGCTGCAAGCGCGGCAAAAGGCCGAACAAGATCCGGAGTTCGGGCAGTGTCCGAAGCGAGTGTCGCGGCGCGCCTTCGAGTGCGCGATGAGCGCGACGAATACCGACAAGCTCGAGCAGTGCTTGCTCTGAGCTACGGTGGATCGCTCCCTGAGCGCGCAATCAGCGCGGAGCAGCATGGATTGGCGTCCGCGCCGCCGAAGGCTGGGCCGGCCTGCGGCGTGCAACGTGACCAGGGCTGCTGGGCTGCTCCTCGCGAGGTGCGGCGCGGAACGGCCGTACGTGCTCGCATCCCTGCGGGCTGCTGCGCGCGCCGGGCCCCTCAACCCCGGACGCGGCGCAAAGCCGCCGCGCGCGGGGGAGGGAGCCCACGCCGCGGACGCCAAAGCTCGACGTGCGTAGGATCGCGCGGGCTCGGGCCGTCCCGCGCTGCTGCTGACGGTGCTTTGTCGTCGGTTCGAGTCATGCGAGAGGGCGCACGTGGTGTGCCAGCCCTGCTCGGCGCGAGCCACGTGCCTGCCTAAAAACGTCGCTGCGCTCCGTCCCGCCACCGCCAAGTTCCGAACTAAACCCCCAAATCAGCTCTGTGATCTCTGTGATCTCTGTGGCTCGGTGGTGAACTCTCCCTCTTCCTCTCATCCGCAACTCGACGCCGAAGGCTAGGCCGCCGCGCGACGTGGCGCGTGACCATCAACCCAAAAACAACGGCGGTCGAAGAGAGCCGGAATTGGGCTCTGCCGCCTCGGCTCGGCATGCGCGCGGCGCTTCGGCGCTACAAATATTTCGAAAGTGCCGTCACGGCCGCCGCCACGTCCGGGCGCGTGTCCATGAAGCCAGCAAAGGGATCGCCCACTTCCTGCACGCGGCCGGGCATAGTGAGCATCGTGAACCGCTTCGGGTCGAGCGCGACGTGCAGCTCTTTCCAGTCGATCGGCGCCGATACGGTCGCACCGGGGTGCGAGCGCACCGAGTACGGCGCGACGATCGTGCGCGACGGTCCGGTTTGGCCGGTGTCCACGTATACGCGCGGGCCGCGCTGATTCACGCGCCGCTCCATGGTCGCGATGGTCGAGTTCTTGTCGGTCACGAGTCGGCCCAAGAGCTCGACCAGGAGCTTGGCGGTGTCGAAATTCACACCCGGGCCGAGCGGCACCAGCACGTGCAAGCCTTTTTGCCCGGATGTTTTGGGAAAGCCGACCAAGCCCACGTCGTCGAGGATCGCCCGTAGATCGAGCGCCAAGCGCACGGCGTCCGAGAACGGCCGCTCACCGATGTCGAAATCGACGGTCAGGAAATCGCATTCGTCGAGCGTGCCGCGCTCCGCCGCCAGCACGTGCAGCGGGATGCAACCCATGTTCGCGATGTGCACCAGCGCATCGGCGCTATCTACGATGAACAGAGTCTTCTTTTCGCGGCGCGGATCGTCTTCGTCGGTGATCTCGAGGCGCTCAATCCAATCCGGAGTGCCGGCGGGCACGTTCCATTGATAGAAATGTTTGCCGGTGATGCCGTCCGGATAGCGCACGAGCACGACCGGGCGCTCGTGCAGGAACGGCAGCATGACGTCGGCAATCGACGCGTAGTAGGCGCACAGATCGCCCTTGGTGTAGCCTTCGTCGGGCCAAAACACTTTGCTCGGGTTGGACACGACCACGCGCCGCGCGAGGGTTACGGCTTTCGCTGGCGGCGCGCTCGGCTCTGCGGGCGCCTCGGGCTCCTGGTCCGCGCTCGGCTCCGGGGGCAACGGCGCGGCCGTTTCGAGCAATTCACTCGGCGGGGCGGCGCGGCAATCACGCGGCGAAATGTCCGTGCGTAGGCCGCGAAATACCGGCGCACGCAAACGATGATCGCTTTCGGTGAAGCCCAAAAACCGCACGCTGACGACCAGCTCCGGGCGCACCCAGGTGGCGCCCTTCGCGTCTTCGGGCGGCTCGCCGCTGGCCGGAAATTTGCGCACGATGCGCGCCTCGAGCTCAGCGTAGACCGACTTGAGCATGGCCGAGTCGAGCCCGCTGCCGACGCGCCCGCGGTAAACCAGGTCGTCCCCGGAGTAGCTCGCGACGCACAGGGCGCCGAGCGCGCCGCGCGTGCCCTTGCCCGTCATGAAACCAATCACCACGAACTCGTCGTCCCGCTCGCTCTTCAGCTTGACCCAATCTTCGCTGCGCTTTGGGCCGTGACGGTAGGGCGAAGCCGAGCGTTTGGCGACCACCCCTTCCAAACGCTGCGCGCGGCACAGCTCGAACAGCGGCCGACCGTCGCCCTCCAGATGATCGAGCGCGCGCACGTAGCCGCGACCGCGGAGCAGCTTCATGAGCAGAGCTTTGCGCGTCGTGAGCGGTAAGCTTCTGAGGTCGAATGGACCGAGCGCGAGCAAATCGAAGGCCAAGTAGCTGACGGGCACTTCATTCATGGCGCTCCGCACGTCGAGCGGGCGCGCGGCGTGAATGCGCGGCGCGATGCGCTGAAAGCTCGGCCGGCCCTGGCTGTCGAAGGCGACCACCTCGCCGTCGAGCACGACCCGTTCGGGCGCGAGCGCCGCGACCGCGCGCGCAATTTCCGGATAGCTCGAGCTCGCCGCGCGCCCGTTTCGGTAACGCAGCGCCACGGCTTTGCCGTGCTTGTCGGCGACGATGCGTACGCCGTCGATTTTCAGCTCGTAGATTCGGGTCGGATCCTCGAGCTCCGCGCCCGAGAGCGCGCACAGCATGGGCGTCGCGCTGACCACGTCGACCGGGGCGCGGACCGCGCCCAGCGCTTCTGCCTCGGCCTCGAGCTCGGCGACCACGCGCTCACGCTCGGCGAGCTCCACCACCGTCATGCCGGACAGCACGCTGTGCGGAAGCTCGGTCACGACGTCGCCCGCCGGATTCGAGAACGCGTCTTGCTTTTTGATCAACAGCCATTCGTTGGCCTTCTTGTCGTTCGGACCGGACGCTTTGCGCCGGCCCGTCGCGACCAGCGCAAAACGGCCGTGCAACTTGAAGCCATCGAGCTCGAAGTCGAGCTTGCCGACTTCGAGCCCTCGCTCGGCCGTGGTCTCCAAGTAGCGAATGCGTCCCACGTCCCAGACGATCATCGCGCCCGCGCCGTAGTTGCCTTCCGGGATCACCTCCTCGAACTCCAAATACTCGAGCGGGTGATCTTCGGTGAGCACCGCTAGGTGCTTGTCGAGCGGCTTCAGGCTCGGGCCGCGCGGCACGGCAAAGCTCTTCAACGTGCCGCCGATCTGTAGTCTCAGATCGTAGTGCGGGCGCGTCGCGTCGTGTAAGTGCACGACGAAGCGCCCGCTGCGAGTCTCGCGTGCGGCCGATTTGTGCTCGGTGCCGAACGGCTCGTTGGTGCTGAGCGGATCGCGCTTTTGACGGTAGAGCTCGAGCGCATCCGAGGTTTCTTGCGGGGCGGGAGCGGTGGCCTGCACGCCAGCTTTCGGCGACGATTTTTTCAAGCGCGCACCGAGCGAGAGCATAGCAAGGGAGCCTTACCAACGCGAGGGGGCTACACTCTCCGCGTCGAACAACGGGCCCGCAGCGCGCCGTGCTCGACGAGCGCCGCGTTGGGCGCGTGAATACGGCTCCCGGATTTCACCACCGAGCCGCAGAGATCACAGAGAACGCGGGGCGGGATCGGCCGAATCGGAAAAAAAACGTGGGCGGCGCAGGAATTTTTTGGGTTGTGCGGGGCTTCCCGCGGCCGGCGTGAAAGCGTCGGAGGGCGGTTGCGTACCGCAGCGCGGTATCAGGTCGAAATAGGCGCGTCGTGCGCCACCGACCACAAAAGTTTGAACTCTGTGACCGCCGCGATCTGGCGGCTCGGCCGGGAATCTTACTGTGCAGTATACTCGCGTCATGGTCACGCGACGCGGTGGGATTTTGCTGAGCGTATTGTGGGTGCTTGGCTGTGGGGGGAAAGCGACGGTCACGGAAACGCGCGTGAGCGCCAGCGGCGGGCAGAGCGCGGCGGGCGCGAACTCGCTGAGCGGCGGGGCGTCGACGAGCGGCGGGGCGTCGACGAGCGGCGGGGCGTCGACGAGCGGCGGCGCAACCAGCGGCGGCTCGCCTTCAACAGCCGGAGGCAGCAGCGCTGGCGTGCCAAACCTACAAGCGGGCGCAGCTGGCGCAGCTGCGGGCGGCACGGGCGGAGTAACGGACCCGTCGTGCTACGCGATCGATCCGTCGTGCAACGTCTCGGACGCCTACATCGCCATTTACGACGAGCCACCGGTGAAGCTGAGGTATGAGTTCAACCCGAGCTGCAACGAGTGCAGTGCGACTTGCTCCGATTGCCAGGCGCAGCCGTGTGGCCTGTGGGCGCAAGGCATCAGCGGTTGCGGCGCGCTGGACCTCGAGCTCAGCGCTTGCTCCGAGCCAGGTGGGCAGGGCGTCTGCCTCGACACGACCGGAAACGACCCGCACTACACCGACGCGACCGGCAACCGCTGGCCGATGCCGCGGCTGCTCGGCGATACCCGCCAAATGGGCAGCGACCAAGCGAATGGAGCGGTCGATTTGAACCTGGACCTGAGCTTGCCGGACGGCGCGGGCACTCGCCATCTGCCGGTCAGCGTGCACCTGTGCGCGCTGATCGTCCCCACACTCGTGCTCTGCAAATAGACGAGCAAACGAGCTATCGCCGGCGTCCGCGCCAGTCCTGAATCCCCTCGACGCGAGTGGAACGTCGCTCATCCCTATGGGAAGCTCGCCGAGCGCATGACGGCTCAGAAGTATCCGGTTACCCTCGCGATCCGCGCGCTGCGTGCGGCAGACGTCCCGTTCGAGCCGAAGCTCTACGCTTGGGAAGCGCACGGCGGCACCGCAGCCTCAGCGGCCGCCCTCGGCGTCGACGAGCACTGCGTGATCAAGACCTTGATCTTCGAGGACGAGCGCAAAGAACCATTGTGCGTGCTGATGCACGGCGATCGCGAGGTCTCGAGCAAGCAGCTCGCGCGGCTGATCGGTAAAAAATCAGTCGCCCCTTGTCGACCAGAGATCGCCGATCGCCACTCGGGGTATCAGGTGGGCGGCACGTCGCCGTTCGGGCTACGGCGTAAGATGCCGATTTACCTGCAGCAAAGCATCCTCAGCTTGCCGCTAATTTTCATCAATGGTGGCGCGCGGGGTTTCCTCGTGGCCATCGATCCGAAACAGGCCGAGCGCGTACTCGAACCGACTCTGGTGGACGTCGCGATCGAGAAATAGCGCGGCGCGAAGCTGCGCGCGGGGTCGGCCGGGACCGGACCGGCCATGGCCGTCGGCTGCGCTCGCTCGCCGACCGGTCGCCGCAAACGCCGAGTAAACGGCCGCAATGCCGGCGCGCGACCGGTCTTGCGTTGCGGAATACGTCATCAGCCGTATGAATGATTGGCCCGCCGCAAAATGCTTCCCATGGATATCCGTGCCGTCAACCTGAACCTGCTCGCCGCGTTCGACGCGCTGATCGAGCAGCGCAGCGTGACGCGCGCAGCAGCGAAGATGGGCGTCACCCAGTCGGCGATGAGCAATTCGCTCGCGCAGCTGCGCACGCTCTTCGACGATCCGCTGTTTCGCCGGACCGCGCGCGGCATCGAGCCGACGCCGCGCGCGCTCGCGCTGGCCGAGCCCGTGCGGAAGGGTCTCGCCGCATTTGCGCTGGCCCTCACGCCGCGCGACTTCGAGCCGAAGACGGCGGAGCGCGCGTTCGTCTTGGCCGCGAGCGACTACGTCGAGTTCGTGCTCTTGCCACCGCTCGTGCGACGCCTGGCGCGCGAAGCGCCCCGCGTGCGCGTCGAAGTGCGACCCTGGGGTCTGCACCAAGTGCCGCCTTCACTCGCCCGCGCTGAGGTCGATCTAATGGTGGGCTTTTACGACTCGGTGCCCGCGCATCACACTCAGCAGCTGCTGTTCGACGAGGTCTACACCTGCATCGCGCGCAAAGCGCACCCAGGGCTCGGCAAAAAGCCGACCCTCGAGGACTGGCTGAGGCAAAAACACGTGCTCGTCTCGCAGCAGGGCGACAGCCCCGGCTCGGTCGACCGCGCGCTCGCGGCGCGCAAGCTCGAGCGCACGGTGGGCGCGCGTGTTTCGCATTTTTTGCTGGTGCCGATGCTCGTCGCGCGCACGGATCTGGTGGCAGCGCTCAGCCTGCGCGTGGCGTCCGCCTACGCCGCTCCGCTCGGGCTGCGCTTGTTTCCGCCGCCGCTGCCGCTGCCCAAAGGACGCATCGGCCAAGTCTGGCACGAGCAACTGGAGCACGATCCGGCGCAGCGCTGGTTCCGCGCGCTGGTTGCCGACGTGTGTCGCAAGCTGTGAGCGCTGATATCAGCGAATCTCATATCTAACATCGCAAACATCAATTGGCTCGAGGGCGCGCTTTTGCGCAGGCTGTGCAGCGACGGCAAGCACTTAGAGCCAGTCCTAAAACCCCTCCCGTGGCCCGCCTTCAGATCCGCTTCGCATCCCTGCGTTGCGCCTCCTCAACGTACCTTCCAGGTACGCCTCGTCGGCGCGCCTTGGGCTGCTCGCGTCTCTTCGGCGG
>Ga0207667_10006322_pt1 | contig 14355 bp, 15 predicted proteins | sample KBSCornC52_FD_184301 | JGI IMG/M metagenome (GOLD analysis project Ga0207667, IMG submission 184301) | Corn rhizosphere microbial communities from Kellogg Biological Station, Michigan, USA - KBS Corn C5-2 (SPAdes) (version 2) | ecosystem: Host-associated > Plants > Roots > Rhizosphere > Soil ... | reverse complement strand
AATCGCCTTCGTGCTGTTCGCCGGCGCCTATCTGGCGGAAGTGATCCGCGGCGGATTGCAGGCGGTGCCGAGAGGGCAGCACGACGCCGCCGACGCGCTCGGGCTCTCGTACTGGAAGAAGAACGGCCTGATCATCCTGCCGCAGGCCATTCGCCACGTGATCCCGCCGCTGGTGAATACGTTCATCGCCTTCTTCAAGGATACCAGCCTGGTCCTGATCATCGGCATCTTCGATCTGCTGACGACGGCCAAGACCTCCATTATCGATCCCGCCTGGCAACCCTTCAGCGTCGAGGTGTATCTGTTCGTCGCGCTGATCTATTTCGTCTTTTGCTTTGCCATGTCGCGCTACAGCCGGCATCTTGAGGCCCAGGCGCAGCCGAACTGACCGGAACGCTGCCATCAGTGCAGCTCGATGCCGGCAAAAAGGGATCTTCGAATGCTCACCGTCCATCACCTCGGCAGATCGCAATCGGAGCGGATCGTCTGGCTGTGCGAGGAGCTCGAGATTCCCTACGAGCTGAAGCGCTACACGCGCGATTCCGTGACCATGCTGGCGCCAGCCGACTACAAGGCGCTGCACCGAATCGGCTCTGCGCCCGTCATCACCGACGGCGATCTGGTGCTGGCCGAATCCGGAGCCGTGGTTGAATATGTCATCGCGAAATACGGCAACGGCCGCCTCGCCGTGAGGCCGCATCATCCCGATTTCGCGAGCTACCTGTACTGGCTTCACTTCGCCAACGGCACCCTGCAGCCGAGCATGGGACGTTGCATGACCCTGAACCGGCTGAACCTCGCCGGCGACAATCCGGTGCAGGTCGCCATGAGAGCGCGGCTCGACCGCGCCTTCGACCTGGTCGATGCGCGTACGCGCGAGGCGCAGTATCTCGCAGGCCCCGAATTCACTGCAGCCGACATCATGATGGGATTTTCGCTCACCACCATGCGCTACTTCCTGCCATATGATCTTTCGCGCTGCCCCAACATTGTCGGCTATCTCGCGCGCATCGGCGCCCGCCCGGCCTACCGCCGCGCGATGGAAAAGGGCGATCCGGGGATGGCCCTGCTGCTGACTTGATCGTCTCTTTGTTTGACCGGCTTCTACTTTTGCTTGGAGGCACTTTCCTCGCGCCCGGCGCCATCGCCCGAAAGCGCGATCGGAGCCGCCAACGCGGCATCTTGTCGGCGTTGCCGCCGGCTCCTGAACCGATAACCGACCACGATGAGTTCGCCGGGCGGGCGTCCGGCAGTTTCGGGCGGGCTGGATACGGGCAGCTCGATTGCGGCGGTCCGGTTATCCTGGGTCACGGCTTCGAGCGCGCGCAGGAAATCCCGCCCCTTGGCCGTGATTTCCCAGCCGTCGTGATCGCGAAGCACGTAGTCGCTGCCGAAAATATCGATGGATGGAACCCGGCCTGCGAGACGCTTGAGACGCGCGCCCCAGTCGGCGCCGCTGGCGGTGAGGATGACGAGATCCCGTTTAAGTGAAGCAAGCGTGGCTCTGCCGTTGCCGTGACTAGCCAGGATCTTCAGAATCGCAACCTGTATGCTCACGCCTACGCCTTCGGACCGCAACGCTTTTTGTTATTCTGCGCAGTCGTTGGGGGCAGAATATTGCGTTGCGGTAGCAGTCGTCCAGCAACCGCGGCCAGTTATCCGCAGGCTTGATGCAATGGCGGCAATTCCACCTGACGGCACACGGCGTGCCGGCGACAACCATGGCTATGCTTCCACCAGGCTTTCGAACCCGCCATAGATCAGCCGCTTGCCGTCGAACGGCATCGCCTTCAGATCCTGCATCGGCTTGCACCTGGGATCGGCCATCACCTTGGCATTGACCCGATCGCGCTGCGCGCGCGACTTGTAGGTGATCCAGGCGAACACCACCGTTTCGCCCGGCTTCAGTTTGACCGCACGCGGGAATGACGTGCTTTTGCCGACCTTGACGTCCTCGGCGACCCATTCGCGGTAATCCAGTGCGCCGTGCTCGCGCCAGACCTTGCCGACCAATCTTGCCATGCGAACGTAGGCTGCGAGCTTTTTCTTCGGCACGGGGACGATGAAGCCATCGACATAAGGCATCGGCGTTCCTTTCACAGTTGTTGATTGCGAGAAACGCCGACGACGAGGCAATCCGGTCGGGGGACCTGGGCCGCATCGCCGGCGTTCGCTACGACGGCAGAGACTTGCGCTCGGCAGTGACGGCAGGATGCCTGAACCAAAGCATGTCGGTACAGGTCACGTGGCCGCACCCGACATGCGTCAATAATAGACGCGTCCTCGCCGCGGTTGCCGATCGAACGCGACGCGCGGATTGACGTTGCAGTAGAGCGCGCGGCCCGACGCCGACGCCATGCACTGGGCATAACTGCTGTAGGCGCATTCGCCGGGGATGCCGACGCCACGGCCCTGCAGGCAATAGGGATAATCGTAGGCCGCCGCCGGCGAGGGGCCGGCGAGCGTGGCGGCCAAAGCCGCGGACAAGGTCAGTATCGCCAACATTACATTGCGCATGATCGATCTCCTTTGCCTGAAGCCGGAAAGTCGCATCGCCCTCGCCTTGAAACCCCGCGGCGGCTGCAATGTTCCGCTGGGCGGTTACTCCACCTTCGGGATGTGGGCGCCTTCGACCACTTTCTTCCACTTTTCGGTTTCGGCGACAATGTCGGCGCCGAACTTCTCCGGCGTCTGGATCAGCGGCTCGCCGCCAAGTTCGACCAGTCGCTTTTTCATGTCAGGCTCGGCCAGGATCGCGTTGATCTCGCTATTGAGCTTGGCGATGATTTCCTTCGGCGTGTTCTTCGGCGCTCCCATGCCGAACAGTGCACTCGCCTCGTAGCCGGGAACGGTTTCGGCCACTGTCGGCGTATCCGGGAGTTGCGAGGATTTCTCCGCTGTCGTCACCGCAAGCGCCCGCAGCGTACCGGATTTGATGTGCTGGATGATCGAAGGCATGTTGTCGAAGATCACCTGCACCTGGCCGCCGATCATGTCGGTGATCGCAGGCGCAGCCCCACGATAAGGGACGTGCTGCATCTTGACGCCGGTCATCGCCATGAACAGCTCGCCGGACAGGTGCACGGAAGTTCCGTTGCCCGAAGAGGCCATGTTGATCTTGCCGGGATTGGCCTTCGCATAGGCGATGAACTCGGCGACGTTCTTGGCCGCGACGTCCTTGTTGACCGTCATCACGTTCGGCACGCGATTGAACGACGCCACCGGCGCAATGTCGCGCGGAAAGTTGAACTTGAGATTGGCGTAGAGCGAGGTGTTGATGTAGTTCGCCGGATTGACCAGCAGCACCGTGTAACCATCAGGCTCGGCATTGACGACGCTCTCGGTGGCAATGTTGTTGCCGGCGCCGGGCTTGTTCTCGATCACGAATTGCTGGCCGAGCTTCTCCGACAGCCGCTGGCCGATCAGCCGCGCGATGATGTCGGTGGCGCCGCCCGGCGGGTATCCGACCACCCATTTCACCGGCCGCGTCGGATAATCCGCAGCCGGAGCGCTGCCGATAGAGGCGAATGCCGAAAGACCAATAGCCGTCAGGCCAATCGCAGCGCGGCGTGAAATCATGAATTTTCTCCCAAAAAGCCGGGTTCAGGGCCCGGTCCGTTCTATTGAATTGATCGCGGGCCGCGTTGTAACAAACAAACCCAAACGCGGCCAGTGCGACACATGCGCCGGCGACCGCGACGAAAGGATGAGGGCATGTCTGTCAAGGTGAACGCGCTCGACCATCTCGTGATCAACGTGTCCGACGTCGGGCGCTCCGCCGAGTGGTATCGCAAGATCCTCGGCATGGAGGTCAGGGTGTTCGACCCGGGTGCGGGCAAGACGCCGCGAACATCGCTGGTGTTCGGGAACCAGAAGATCAACGTGCGGCCGCGCGGCGCCGACAAGGTCGAGTGGTTCACGGCCGACCACGAGACCGCCGGAAGCGACGACCTGTGTTTTCTTACCGCCAGCACCCCGGACCAGGTGGTGGCGCACCTGAAGGCCAATGGCGTCGCGATCGAGGAAGGCCCGGTCGCCAAACAGGGCGCCCGCGGCACGCTGCGCTCGGTCTATTGCCGCGATCCCGACGGCAGTTTGATCGAGATTTCGTCGTATGAGGGTGGGGTGTAAGAAAGTCTCTGTCATTCCGGGGCGATGCGCAGCATCGAACTACGATGTGCAATTGCACATCTGAGAATCTCGAGATTCCGGGTTCGCTTCGCGCCCCGGAACGACTGCAGAGATATTCTGCGATTTGCTCCCCGCGCGATCCAATGGCAGAACTGCTCCCAAGCAAAACCAAGGCAGCCGACCAAAAAGCTGCACGGGAGGAACCATGTCGATTTCACAGGCAGCGCCGGGCGTCGTCGGACCATTCGCGGGGCTCGACGTGCCATGGCTGCTGCGGATGCGCGGCGAGAGCCGCCGCAACCATCCCTTCCTGATCTGGGCGCCGTTCGAGGCGCCGGCGCGGAGCTGGTCCTACGGTGAATTTCACGAGCGTGTCGGCGCGCTGGCGGCCGGCCTGGTCCGGCGCGGCGTCAAGCCCGGCGAATATGTCCTTGTTCATCTCGACAACTGCATCGAGGCGATGCTGGCATGGTTTGCCTGCGTCGAGCTCGGCGCCATCGCGGTTACCACCAACACCCGCTCGGCGGCGGCGGAGATGGAATATTTCGCCGGCCATTGCGGCGCGGTCGCTGCGATCACGCAGCCCGCTTATGCCGAACTGATCTCGGCCCATTGCCGCGATCTCCGCTGGATCGCGGTGATCTCGCATGACGCCGGCAGCACACCCTCCGTCAGCGCGCCGCGCGGCGACAGTTTCGAATCCCTGTTCGCCGACAGCGCCGACCGCCCGCGCCGCGCCACCGATCCGATGGCGCCCTGCAGCGTGCAATATACTTCTGGCACCACGTCGCGTCCGAAGGCGGTGCTGTGGACCCATGCCAACGCGCTGTGGGGCGGCAAGATCAACGCCGCGCATGAGGACCTGCATGCTGATGACGTGCACCAGACCTATCTGCCGTTGTTTCATACCAACGCGCTGGCCTATTCGATGCTGGCGACGCTGTGGGTGGGCGGCTCCTGCGTGATCCAGCCGCGGTTTTCCGCCAGCCGGTTCTGGAGCACGGCCCTCGAACACAACTGCACCTGGACCTCGACGATTCCGTTCTGCATGAAGGCGCTGCTCGAACACGAGATTCCGAAGAACCACAAATTCCGGCTCTGGGGCACGGCGGTAAACGATCCGCCGCCGTTCGCCGGCTTCGGCATCAAGACCATCGGCTGGTGGGGCATGACCGAGACCATTACCCACGGCATCATCGGCGAGGTCGATCAGCCCAACACGCCGATGTCGATCGGCCGCGCGGCGCCGGAATATTCGATCCGCGTCACCGACGACGACGGCAAGCCGACCGAGCTCGGCGACACCGGCAACCTGCTGATCAAGGGCATTCCCGGCCTGTCGCTGTTTGCGGAATATCTGCACAATGAAAAGGCCACGACCGAAAGCTTCGACGAGCACGGCTATTTCATCACCGGCGACCGGGTCACACTGCTCGACCACGGCTTCCTGAGGTTCGGCGATCGCGCCAAGGACATGCTGAAGGTCGGCGGCGAGAACGTCGCGGCGTCCGAGATCGAACAGGTGATCGCGGTGGTGCCCGGCGTGCGCGAGGCCGCCGTGGTGGCGAAGAAGCATCCGATGCTGGACGAGGTGCCGGTCGTGTTCATCATTCCGGCCGCCGGTGTGGCGGATGCACCGCCCGGACTTCATGACTCTGTCATGGCCGCCTGCCGTAACGCGCTGGCCGACTTCAAGGTGCCGCGCGAGATACGTTTCGTCGATGAAATGCCGCGCTCGACGCTGGAGAAGGTGGCGAAGGCGGAACTGCGGAAGATGCTGGGGTGATTTTGGGCACGTCATTCCGGGGCGCGCAAAGCGCGAACCCGGAAGTTCGAGATTCCGGGTTCGATGCTTCGCATCGCCCCGGAATGACGGAGTAAAAACAATACGAAACAAGGAAGCCATCAGATGCAAACACTTCGACTTGCCTACTGGCTTGCAGCCGCCGTACTGCTCTCCTCTTCCGCCGCCCTCGCCCAATCTGCCGACACCGTGTTGTTCAACGGCAAGATCGTAACCGTCGACAAGGATTTCTCGGTGCAGCAGGCGGTCGCGATCGGAAACGGCCGCATCGTCGCCACCGGGACTTCGGCGGCGATGAAGAAGCTGGCCGGCGATAAAGCAAAACTGGTCGATCTCGGCGGCCGCACGGTGATTCCCGGGCTGACCGACGGCCACATTCACGGTATCCGCGCGGCACTCACCTTCGGCACCGAAGTGAACTGGATCGGGGTGCCGAGCTTGAAGGAAGCATTGGAGAAAATCCGCGCCGCCGCGAAGACGCAAAAGCCTGGGTCATGGATCGTCGTCGCCGGCGGCTGGACCGAGGAGCAGTTTGCCGAAAAACGCCGGCCGACACCGGCAGATATCGCCGCGGTCGCGCCCGACAATCCCGTCTACATCCAGCACCTCTATGACTCGCTGCTGCTGTCGCCGAAAGCGATGGAGGCGCTCAATATCCGCGACGACGCCGATGTCGCGCCCGGCGGCAAGCTGGCGCGCGACGGCGACAAGCCGACCGGCGTGATCGACGCCAATGGCAATGCGCTCGGCAAGATCTTCGACAAATTGCCGAAGCCGACCATGGAACAACAAGTCGACGGCTCGAAAAAGTTCTTCAGCGAGATGAACAGCCTCGGCATCACCGGAATTATCGACGGCGGCGGGGTCAGCGTCTATCCGGCCACTTATCAGGCCGTGTTCAAGCTTTGGCACGACAAGGAGCTGACGGTCCGCGTCGCCTACCATCTCTGCTCGCCAAAACCCGGCAGCGAACTCGCCGACCTGCAGAACCTGACGCAATTGCTGCCGCCCGGCTTCGGCGATCCGATGCTGCACTTCAACGGCCCCGGCGAGATCCTTGTTTGGGCCGACTGGACCGACGGCGACATCAAGCCGGACGGCAAGGCCAAGCTTGAGGAATTGCTGCGGTGGGCGGCGTCGAAGCGATACACCATCCAACTACACTGGAATCCAGATCGTACCGTCCACGACCTGCTCGACGTGGTCGAGGACGTCGACAAGGATTTCCCGGTGCGCGACCTGCGCTGGGCCGTGCTGCATCTCTACAACGCCTCGGAAGACAGTTTGAAGCGGATGAAGTCGCTGGGACTGGTCTGGGGCGTGCAGGACGGGCTCTATTTCGGCGGCGAGCGGTTGCAGCGCGAGGTCGGCGTCGAGCAGGCGAAGCTGATGCCGCGGATCGCAACCGCGATGAAGCTCGGCCTGACGGTTGGCGGCGGCACCGATGCGCACCGGGTGTCGTCCTACAACCCGTTCGTCGCGCTGCAATGGTATCTCGACGGCACCACCATCGGCGGCACGCAGACGCGCGGGCTCGAGGAAGCCCCGAGCCGGCGCCAGGCGCTGGAAATGTACACCCGCAACTCGGCCTTCATGGCCAATGACGACGACAAACGCGGCTCGCTGGAAGTGGGCAAGTTCGCCGACCTTGCGGTGCTGTCGGCGGACTACCTGACCGCGCCGGTAAGGGAGATCGGAAAGATCAGGTCGGTGCTGACCATGGTCGGCGGCAAGGTCGTGTATGCGGCGGCGCCGTTTGGGAAGTGAGGGGGCGCTGTCATTCCGGGGCGCGTCGAAGACGCGAACCCGGAATCTCGAGATTCTCAGGTGCGCAATTGCGCACCATAGTTCGATACTTCGTATCGCCCCGGAATGACGGAGCAAAAATCAATTCACCTCGAACCGGATCGGCAGCTTCTTCGGCCCATTGACGAAATACGCCTGCGTCATCCTGACCTCGCCGTCGAGCGCGACCGATTTCAGCCGCGGCAGCAATTCCTCGAACAGGATCTTCATCTCCAGCTTCGCCAGATATTGTCCGAGGCAGAGATGGGCGCCGTAGCCGAACGCGACGTGGCGGTTCGGCTTGCGGTCGCAGCGGAACTTGTACGGCTCTTCGAACACGTCCTCGTCGCGATTGCCTGAGGCGTAGCACAGCATCAGCCAGTCGCCTTTTGCAATTTTGCGGCCGCCGAGTTCGGTGTCCGCGGTGGCCGAGCGCATGAAATGCTTGACCGGTGTCATCCAGCGGATCGCCTCGTCGACCAGCCCCGGGATCAAATCGGGATTGGCCTTGACCCGTTCGAATTGCGCGGGGTCTTCCGCCAGCGCCCAGAGCGCGCCAGCCGTCGAGGACGACGTGGTGTCGTGGCCCGCGGTCGCGACGATCATGTAATAGCTTGTCGCGTCGTGGTCCGGCATGTAGTCGCCGCCGATTCTGGCATTGGCGATGACGGTGGCGAGGTCCTCGCGCGGGTTGCGGCGGCGGTCTTCGGTAATCCCGCGGAAATAGGCGCCGAAGTCGTTCACCACCGATTGCATCATCGCCGAAAACTGTTCCGCCGTCAGCGCTTCCCTGATCCGCGCCGTATCGGGGTCCTGCGGGCCGAACAGCTCCTGCGTCAGCTTGAGCATGCGCGGCTCGTCCGTTTCAGGCACGCCGAGAATTTCCATGATGACATGCAAGGGGTAGCCGAGCGCGACGTCGGCGACGAAGTCGCAAGCGCCGCCTCTGTCGAGCATCCGTTGCACCGTGGCGCGCGCGATCTCGCGGACGCGGACCTCGAACTTTCCGAGATTGGCGGGCATGAACCAGCCCTGAGTCAACGCGCGGTATTTCGGGTGATCGGGCGCGTCCATCTGCACCAGCGAGCGCACCAGGTTCGGTCCGCCGGTGATCTTGCGGACGCGTTCCTCGACCGCCCGGTTGGTCAGCGTGGTCGGACGGTCGGCGCTGTGGAACAATTCGTTCTGGCGGCTGACGGACTGGATATGCGCATGCTTGGTGACGACCCAGAAGGGGTCGAATTTCGCCGGCCGCGCGATGCCGAGCGGGTTGTTGGCGCGCAGCCAGCGGTAGCTGTCATGGATGCGATGGTCGGCATAGGCTGCCGGATCAACCAGGATCGCCGCGATGTCGGCGGGAATGTCGGCATTGCCGCTCATGGTCGCCGTCGTATCCATGGGTTTTCCCGCCTGCCAGCATCCGTCACCGCGCGATGCGCGCCGATGATTCCAGATAGCTAGCCGGGTGAAAAGCCAAAATACTTGCGTTGAGCGGCTGATGGACGCTGCGGGAACAGGCGGGAAGACCTATCAGCCGTCATTGCGAGCGCAGCGAAACGATCCATCTTGCCTCGAAAAGGAAAGAATGGATTGCTTCGTCGCTTACGTTCCTCGCAATGACGAGAGAGCTCAGTAGTGACCGAACGCGACCGGACGGAATGCGTGCAGCAGATGCTGGTCGAGCTTGTCGCCCATTTCTTCCATCATCGCGAACGCCCTCGCGTGGGTGAACTGCAGCCGGTAGGCGCGCTTCTCGACCAGGGCGGCGTAGATATCGACGATCGTGGTCAACCGCACGATGTCGCTGATTTCCTTGCCGCTGAGGCCGTCGGGATAGCCGGTGCCGTCAAGGAATTCGTGGTGATGCAGGATCACGTCGAGCATTTCCGGCGGGAACCCGCCTTGCACCGTCAACGCGTCGAAGCCGCGGCGCGGATGCTGGCGCATCACTTCCATCTCTTCCAGCGTCAACGGATCCGACTTGTCGAGGATTTCGACCGGAATGAACGCCTTGCCGACATCGTGCAGCAGGGCGGCGCGGACCAGACGGCGCTGGTCGTCATCGCGCATGCCGAGGTGCTGCGCGAACGCCACCGCAAAGCCGGTGACGAACAGGCAATGCCGGTAGCTGTCGGTGTGGTGGCAGCCAACGGTCGTCAGCCATTCCCGCAGCGAGGAATGCTTGATCGCCTTGAGGATCTTGTTTTCTGCGTCGACGATGTCGCTGAATTTCAGCGGCTCGCCGGCCGGCATCCGGTTGAAGATCTTGACCAGCACGGCGTGCGCCGCATCGATGCCGCGGTTCAGCGTCTTGCCGCGATCGGTTTCGTCATAGCTTTCGGTGTCCGGAAACGCGGCGCGGATCCGCTGCAGGATACCCTGCGCGTCGAACGGCCGCGCGATCGTATCGGTGGCGCCGAGGGCCCAGGCCTGCATCGATCCGTGATGAAGCGCGTCCGCCAGCACGAAAAGCCTCGGCATCTCGCGGTATGCGTCGGCCCGCAGCTTGTTGCGCACCAGCTGCACGCTTTCGGCGGAACGCAGGTTGATATCGACCACAATCCCGGAGAGATCGCGCGAGGGCGAATCGGGAATGGCCGACGTCGCAATGGTGTCGACCTGGCCGACCGCCTCCAGGATATTGGCAAGTTCGCTGCTTTGATCGCTCCGATCCGAGGCCAGCAGAAGCCGGCGCCTGGTCGGAATCTTGTTGGGTAGAGCTGACATGGGACCCCAGAGCCTCACGGTGATGACCGAGGCAGGCTACCGGACAAGGCGTTCCCTGCGGCTTAAGAGGCATCGTCAACGGGAGGATAGTTTAATCGTTACAATTTTAGGGAATGGCCTGCGGCCCCTCTCCGTCAATTGCGAGGAGCGTAGCGACGAAGCAATCCATCTTACCCGCGCGAAGGAAGACTGGATTGCTTCGCTTCGCTCGCAATGACGGATGATGACAGATAAAAAAATCCGCCGGAGAAAATCCCCGGCGGATCGTTGTTGTTCAATACAGCGTCGCCTTACGCCTTCATGTTGGCCTTCACCGCTTCCGCGGTGATCGGCAGCGAGCGGATGCGGGCGCCGCAGGCGTTGAAGATCGCGTTGCCGATCGCGGGCGCGACCACGGTGACGGCGGGCTCGCCGACGCCGGTTGCCTTTTCGCCGTTGGCGATGACGTTGACGGCGACCTCCGGCATCTGGCTCATCCGCAGCGGCGTGTAGGTATCGAAGTTGGTCTGTTCGATACCGCCGTCCTTCAGCGTCGCCTTGTCAAACAGCGCCAGCGACATGCCCCACGGACATATTCCGTCCGTTGATATTCAGATTAGGCATTTGCGCTTCCCCTTCCGGTGTTGGAAGCCGCTTACGGCGGCAACTCACTTTTGGGTATTGGCTGGCATCCACCGGGTCGATGCCAGTTGGCGCGCAGGATGATACCGATCCCCTCGGGAGGCAATGCAATTTGGAATCGTTCGAAGAGAATAAAATTTTGAAATTTTGAGTTGTGCGCTGCGGCAAGATTTTGTCACGCGCTTGTCGATCAAATCCGGCGCAGCCATCGTCTTCCGTTTCTGCATTTCCCAACGGCGAACGGATCGCGCTAGAATGCGGCAGGCCAGAATGATGGCCAGAATTACCCGGAAAAAATTCGTGGGAACGCGCCATGCCGAAGCTCAATCGTGACGGGATCAACATCTATTACGAGGTCCACGGCTCCGGCCCGCCGCTGTTGCTGACGCATGGCTATTCGTCGACGTCGGGCATGTGGCAGGGCCAGATCGAGGCTCTGTCGAAGCATCACAAGCTTGTGTTGTGGGACATGCGCGGCCACGGCCAGTCGGATTATCCCAGCGATCCCGCTGAATATAGCGAGGCGCTGACGGTCGGCGACATCGCCGCCCTGCTCGACGAGGTTGGCGCCGCCAGGGCGATTATCGGCGGGCTTTCGCTCGGCGGCTACATGTCGCTGGCGTTCTACCGCGCCCATCCCGATCGCGTGCGGGCGCTGCTGATCATCGACACCGGCCCCGGCTTCAAGAAGGACGATGCCCGCGAGATCTGGAACAAGCGCGCCCATGATACCGGCGACCGTTTCGACCGGGAAGGCCTCGAGGTGTTGAAATCCGCCAGCCGCGAACGTTCCGGCGTCACCCATCGCGACGCCTCGGGGCTGGCACGTGCCGCGCGCGGCATGCTGACCCAGCGCGACGCCCGCGTGATCGAATCGCTGCCCGACATCAAGGTGCCGTCGCTGGTCGTGGTCGGCGCCGACGACACGCCGTTCCTGGCGGCCTCCGACTACATGGCGGCGAAGATTCCCGGCGCGCAGAAAGTCGTGGTGCCGGCCGCAGGCCATGCCGTCAACATCGACCAGCCGCAGGCCTTTATCGCGGCAGTACTGCCGTTCCTCGACGGGCTCGACGCCAGGGCGCCTGCGAAAGCCGCATCATGAGAACGTTTTCTACTGCAACCGTGCTGCTGATCGCGGCCGGCTCCCTGCCCGCCTCGGCGCAACAATTGCCGCCGGTCGGCGGCCCCTATCCGCCGCCCTTCACCGCGACGCTGTCGAACAACACGCCGCTGGCGTTCGGCATGGACGAGGAAGGCGCAGCGCGCGCGCTCGGCACCCCGCTCAATTACATCCGCGGTCGTCCCGGCGAGGAAATCTACCTGACGTTCCGCAACATCGGCGGCAGCGGATTGTTCTACAAGAAAGACCGGCTCTACCTGCAATTCCGCAAGGGCAAACTGGCCGGCTGGAAGGGCGACTGGGGCCATAACTGGATGTGGCAGTAGATCTCGTCCGCAAAACCAACAACTAACGTGCAACTCAAACGCAAATGGATGACCCGTGGGAAAAGATATCAAGCTGAAGGCTTCGGACGGATTTGAACTGGGCGGCTATCGCGCCGATCCCGCAGGCGCACCGAAGGCGGCCATCGTGGTGATCCAGGAGATTTTCGGCGTCAATCATCACATCCGCTCGGTGTGCGATCGGCTTGCTGCTGAAGGCTATGTCGCCATCGCGCCGTCGATCTTCGACCGCATCGAACCGAACTTCACCTGCGGCTATACGCCGGACGAAGTCGCGAATGCCCGCAAGTTCGTCGCCAATCCGGACTGGGCCGCGATGCTGCTCGATACCCAGGCAGCGGTTGACGCGGTCAAGAGCGTCGGACCGGTCGGCATTATCGGCTTCTGCCTCGGTGGCAGCATCGCCTATGTCGCAGCCACCAAGCTGTCAGGCCTGTCGGTCGCCGTCGGCTATTACGGCGGCGCCGTGGTTCGCTTCGCCGACGACAAACCGAAGGTGCCGACACAGCTGCATTTCGGCGAGAAGGATGCCGGTATTCCCCTGACTGACGTCGAGACCATCAAGGCCAAGCGGCCCGATGTCGAGGTCTTCATCTATCCCGGCGCGCAGCACGGCTTTCACTGCGACGAACGGGCGAGCTACGACAAGACCAGCGCCGACATTGCCTGGCCGCGCAGTCTTGGATTCTTTGCCAAGCATTTGAAGTGACCACGAAGCGTACGCGGGTCATCTCACCATTGTCATTCCGGGACGATGCGCAGCATCGAACCCGGAATCTCGAGGTTTCCCGATGTGCAATTGCACATCTGAGGTTCGCGCTAACGCGCGCCCCGGAACGACGGGGCAATCAGAACCAGCGCTCGCCGACGAGTACGGTATCGCCGGGGCCGATCGGGGTGCCGGGCGGGACCACGACGCGGCCCGTTCCGGATGAATCGGAGTGGGTCACGGTGACGCGGTCGCGGCGGGCGCGCGGCGAGAAGCCACCGGCGATCGCCACTGCGCTTTCGACCGTCATGTTCGGCACGTAGGGATATTGTCCGGGGGCAGCCACCTCGCCGAGGATGAAGAACGGCCGGTAGGACTCGATTTCGACGGCGACCGAAGGTTCGCGGATGAATCCGTTGCGCAGCTTGACCGAAATCTCCGACGCCAGTCCCGCCGTGGTGCGGCCGCGCGCCGGCACCGAGCCGATCAGCGGCATCGTGATCGCGCCGCCGGCATCGATCGCGTAGGTGTTGGTGAGGCCTTCCTGCCCGTAGACCACGACGCGCAGCTTGTCGCCGGCATCGAGATGATAGACCGCGTCGTAGCGCGCCGGTGCCGCGACCGGCATCGGCTCGGCATAGGCGACTTGTTCGGGTGGAGGCGCCGAAACAGCGCGCGGGGAAGCTGCGAAAGCGGAACGCAGCGCGCCGATGGCACCGCCGCCGGAATTCATCGCGACCGCCCGCGGTGGCGGGTTGTAAGGCTGGCCATAGGCCATTGAATCGAGATCGCCTTGCGGCGCGATCGCAACCGGTCCGGTCGTGCGCATGCACCCCGACAGAGCCAGCGCGGTCATGGTCGCAGTGATCGATAATCGAAACGCGCGCGCAACCCGCACCGGAGCCATCCCTGAAAGCGAGACCGCCCCAGTCTTGCACCGGTTATGGTTAACAAAGGGTTTTTACGGGCGGTTCGCAGGCGTCAGACGCCCCCCTCTCCCCGCACGGCGGGAAGAGGTGAAAAGCCATCACGCGTTGACGCCGGCACCGATCGGGCACGACACGCCGGTGCCGCCCAATCCGCAATAGCCCGCCGGATTCCTGGCGAGATACTG